>Ga0074195_1000043_pt1 | contig 336523 bp, 292 predicted proteins | sample EPASupsiteHSE623_FD_64525 | JGI IMG/M metagenome (GOLD analysis project Ga0074195, IMG submission 64525) | Bioremediated contaminated groundwater from EPA Superfund site, New Mexico - Sample HSE6-23 | ecosystem: Environmental > Aquatic > Deep subsurface > Groundwater > Contaminated ...
TCCGGCCCAAAGACCCGAGCCGATATCATATTTACCAACGGCATCGGCATCAATGCCGCCACCCAGTATCCAATGGCAGCTGCCGCTTTCTTGTTCTACGCAACTGGCCGCGAAAATCAGGCTTTCGTATTGCTCTGGCAGCGATTCCAGTTCGTTGAAAGAAAAGGACAGCAAATGTAGTACGGCGGTGCGCCCCGCCAGGGTCTGGCTGATTTTCTCCATCAACAGGAAATTCGATAAGCCCGGCAGGATGAATTGAACCTGGCGATTCTCGTCCACAATCCTTTGAATGTGGGAAAACAATCCAGGAGTGTTTTGGATTTCATCCAGGATCGCACCGGCAGGATAATTCGAAAGGAAACCACGGGATCGGTCAGCGCAATCTGACGAGCGTCAGGTTACTCCGGTAAAAGGCACCGCCAATATCCGAGCTGCTCACATTATACAGCTTTAGCGTGGCGCGCGTGACGGTTCGCCCGGCCAATCCGTCCACTTTTCTAAAATCTTGATTTTTCTTGACGTTTCTGCCTCTGTTCTTGCCTGATTCTTAATCAGTCAAGGAGTAAAGTATTGATTGTAATTAAAGGAGAGCTATGAACGATTTGTGGATGATACTGATTGTGATCGCCTTTTTTTGCTGGAAAAGTCATCACCAATCGTCAATTGTTGAAACAGGTATGGGGAGAAGGCTATAATGATCTGCATATCCTGCGGGTAAATGTGAGCAACCTTAGGCATAAGCTAGAACCAGACCCTTCCAGACCCACTTATATTCATACCGAACCAGGTGTAGGATACAGATTGAGAATCTTGTAATTTTAATAAGGTTACCATCCAGTTAAAACTTTACTTAAAAAGCACAATTAAACCCCCCATAATTACAGTAAGAATGGCTTTTAGCAATGTCCCAAATATGACCACCTTGGATGATCGTATTCCTTCATTATAATTATTATTAGACAATCTTTGATTAATCGTTGGCTGGCCAGAACCTTCTGGGTGCAGAAGTGTGTCCAGCTTTAATTTTTAAAATGGGAAGGAGCGCCTTTTGATCGCTAATTTTGTCTTCTCATCCTTGTAGCATGGGCGCTTTGGGAATTTGGAATTTTAGGAGGTGTGTATGTCAAGTTGATGATTGCTGCCGCCCTGGTTCTTGGAAATCCAACTTTTCTGATCCCGATTTCCGTTGTCGGTGGAGTGCAGGGCGTAATTGCGAGCCTTCAAAAAAAGAAGGAAATTCCTTTGGTCATTTCAATTTTTTTTTGGAACACTGTTGTTTGTTTTCTATCCATAGCACCCCCGCCCACGGGGCGGTCTATGGCCGAGCCGCGTAGCGGCGAGAAGGGCAGGCTGGTAAAGTCGGTGAAGAATGTTGTTGCCCCAATCCATACTACGAAAAGCGTGAAGAGTCGGCCGATGGCCGCCAGACAACCAAATTAAGCATCTTGGGCTTGACACATTTCTTGAGGGGTATCCAAACGTCTTTTTTCTATCGCAGGGAAAGTTACAGCAGTTGATCCAACAGGTCGATCAGCTCCTGGTCACCACCCGCAGGTGGAAACCAGTCCACAAGCACTACTTCGGCCTGCTGGTCTAGAATGGCTGCTCCAAAACCTACCAATCCAAGGTTAATTGCAACTAACGGTTCAGATAGAAGCGATTGAATGGGGTTTTCTTTTTCTTCCATCTCAACTCCTCAATAATTTAACACAATATTTGGTGGCAGCCGCATTACTTTGGAATGTGATCACGCCTGCGGTTTGTAACGCCAGTTTTTGTGATTCATACCCCTGCGGATCCAGCTCCGTTGCAGTGATGGAAGCCACAAAGGTTATTCTGTCACCGCGCCGAGCGGCGGTTTGTTGAGCGGTTTGGATGGCCGGCAGCAGATCGCTCACCGGGTCCATGGAACTGTTATAGCCCAGAATAAAATCCAGCAAAATAACAGCAACGCCTGGATCTTCGGCCTCGGCAATGATCCGTTGGGCCCGCTGGCTGCCGTCGATCATCGGGTGCGGTCGGCCGCGCGTATAAATATCGTCGCCCATATCCACCAGGCTGTGTTGTTGGCTGTGGTCAGGATGCTGCAAAGCATAGCGTTTGTCCAGCGGTGAATTCGAATAGACCGGGATGTTATATGACTGGAGAATCTGTTGCGATTGGTAGCAGAACGTTCCCCCGGCAAACAATCCACGTAAATATTGCTGCGTGGGATGCTGGCCGCTGAGGCCTCCAGCATATTTATCTTGCCCTTCGAAATTTTTAACCTCGACTCCCTGTTTCCCGACAGCCATAAACGCCGCTTCGTCGATCGTGCTTGCCAATCGGAATGAAACTCCGGCGCCAAAGACATCATCGTGAATCCCCAGGAAGCAGGCTACCACTGGTTTGGCGCAGTTGGTCAAAGCGGCAGACAGCATGGGCAATGTCTTATGCCCGGGTGGTTTGGAAATGACCGCGATAACTTCTGTCTTTGGATCATTTTCAAGCGCTTTCAACGCCGCTAACGTGGTCATTCCGCCGACTGCATCCGACAAATCACGGCTGCCAGTGCCGATCGCGTGTGATATGCCGCTTCCAAGATGATGCACCAGGCAGGTAAACTCCTGGATTCCGGTTCCGGATGGTCCAATTACACCGATTGGTCCGCTCCGTACCCGGTTCGCAAACCCAATTCCGACGCCGTTCAAAATGCTGGTGCCACAATCCGGCCCCATAACCAGTACGCCGTGCTCTTTGGCCAGTTGCTTGATCTCGATCTCATCATCGAGGCTGACATTATTGCTAAACAAAAAGACATTCAAACCCCGTTCTACTGCCAGGCGGGCTTCACGAGCAGCATACTCGCCTGGGACCGAGATCACGACCAGATTGGCATTTGGCCTGGATTCCAGACCATCCTGAAGGGTGTGGAAACTAGAGCGGTTTTTACTTTCTGTACTCACTTCAAGGAATTGGTCGAACTGCTCCAACACTAGATCCGCGGTATGCTGGCTATCAGCGGTAACCACCACAATCAAATCGTTGGGTTGGGCAGTCTGCAACCGAGGATCCTGGATGCCCATTTCGATGAGCGTTTGTTTGTTCGCTTCACTGCCCATGACCACCGCTGATTGGATGACACCCTCCGATTCAGATAGACGCTTATTTACGCCCATCAGGAAAACCGAGTCGTAATATTGTTTTTTTTTGATAATCAAACTGGTTGCCATTGATCGTTCCTCAGACTCCCTGGTATTTGTGGCTATATGCTTTTAGCGCCTGGACAAAACATTCCATGGGCGCCCGCACCAGTCCGGCGCCGATTTTGGGATAACCTGGTTCCTTGTGGGCAATGGCCGTATCGATAATGGGTGTAACCCCCGTTTGCACCACCTTGCGGATGTCAATCCCCAGCGGCGCTCCGGCAAAACTAAATGCTGGCATGCGGTAAAAAGGATGCGTCATTGTAGTAATATTTTTCATTTCGCGGGTATAGCCCAGAGCTTCTTCTGGCGTTCCGCCAATCAGGCTTAAAATACCTGGTGCGCCGCCGAGAACAAATCCGCCCCAACCGACCGTTTCGGTAATAGCGGAATCGCCCATGTCCAGGCCTGCATCCTGTGCAGAGTAGCCCGGCACATATAACCCATCGACAGAAGGTGAGGGCGCGGTGAACCAGGAATCTCCCAGGCCACTCACACGGATACCGAACTCAGTTCCATTGCGGCACATGGCTGTGACAATGGTGCTGTATTCTACATCTCGAGCAGGATCCGCGATAGCTTTACCAGCCGCCATGGCTAATCCTAAAAAGATCAGGTTGTGGTTCTTTAGCAGGTACAACGTGCTGATTTGATCCTGGGTTGAGATATCGGCTTTTGCCAGACCGACCGCCATGGCATTGCCGAAAAGGGCAGATGAAGCGCTGTGCCGGTTGTGGAGTTCATCTCCCATTTGCAAGGCCTGGGCGATGATAGGTTTGAGAGGGAGTTCGCCATCCGCTTTTAAAGCCGCCCGCAGGGAAGGCGCAAACACATCGCGCCATTTCCGCAATCCATCCAGCGCAGCTTCACTATAATCTCCAAACTGCTGCGCGCCCTCAACCTGGCGGCAGAACGCCCGGTTCCCAAAAGCCTTGTTCTCGACCACATACACCCACGCGTTTGCCGAAATTGTACCGGCCATCGGCCCAACGGTTTGGTGATGGTGGTTGGGCTCCAGGATGATCTCGCCATTCTCGAGCATGGCTACCGCTTTTTCAGGGGTTTTAGCCCACTGCTCGTATAGCACCTGCCCGATGATGGATCCTCGCTGGGCCCCGCACATCCTGTTCCAGGGTATGGGGGGACCGGAATGCGTGATCATTTTGTCTTTCATTCCTGGAATCACTTCGATTGCCGGCGCAATATCGACCAAAACCGGTTCGCCGTCGATCATGCTTTTTACTGCCTTTTGATTGGCCGCTTCGATTTTCTGTTTTATGTCCATTTCATCTCCCAGACCTGTCCAAAATGATTAGATGAGTCATCTGGTGTGCAAACAAAGCCATTTGCCTTATCAGCACACCGCATGATTCATAGAGGATAGCGGGCTCTCTGGGGATGCCCCCGACCATCCCCAGAGATTAGCGAACCCCTGAAACGACAATTACGCTTTATTTCGGGCTTCCGACCACGCCCTGAACAAACCAGTCAACATTACTCATCGCATCATCGGTCAGCACTTCACCTTCTTTGATCTTGATCTCGCCATTCTGGTCCTTGATAGGGCCAGCGAAGGTGACGATCTTACCGGATTCCAGGTCAGCCTGCACCTGAGCAACCTTGTCAACGACTTCCTGCGGTACTTTTGGACCAAACGGCGCGATTGCCATGCAGCCGTCTGCCAGACCGCAGCGCAGGAAGATCGGTTCCCAGGTCTTGTCGATCACGGTGGAGGCCAGCCAGGTGAACTTATCGCCGAGGGTAAAGCCCTGGCCGGTGATCCAATACTCTGGCGCAAACTGCTGCGCTGCCAGGTTTTGATACCCGATCGAATAGATGCCTCTGGATTCTGCCGTCGAGATCACGGTTTGTGGTGAGTCGACATGCATGCTGATGACATCCACTTCCTGATTGATCAGTGAATTGGTCGTTTCGGCTTCCTTGGCACTGTCACCCCAGCCAAAAGTATAGCCTACGATCACCTGGACATCCGGGTTAACCGATTGCGCGCCAAGTGTGTAGGCGTTGACGAAAACATCTGTCCAGGCCAGCGGGAACGCAGCCACAAAACCCAGTTTGTTGGTTTCAGTCATCATCCCTGCGGCAACACCCATCATGTACCAAACATCCGGTGGTTTGCCAAAGATATTGGCAAAATTCCCGCTCATTTCCCATCCGCCAACATGCTCAAAAATGACATCCGGATACTTTTTGGAAAGTTCAAGGGCGGGATATTGGTGTGCGTAGGCGGTGGCGAAAATCAGTTTGGCGCCCTGCGAAATCATATTCTCGATAGTAGATGTCGCACCCGCCTCATCGTAAACATTTTCGGCTTCAATGATTTCAACACAGGAAATGTTCTCCTGGATAGCGACTACCGCCTCGTGCATGGCCTGGTTATATCCAGCGTCCATCATGGGACCACCATAGGTTGCGCCGACAATCAGGCAAGGTGGTTCTTCGGTCGGGGGCGCTTCTGTGGGCGGCACCTCTGTCGCCGGTACTGCTGTGGGTTGAACCGGAGCTTCCGGTGCCGCAGTCGGTGTTGCCTGTGGGGCGCATGCAGAAATCGCGAGCACGGCAACAATTAATATGGTGAAGATTCTGAATGATCTTTTCATTTCCTTCTCCTTGGTAAATTCTCTAAGCCGATCAATATTGTGACCAAAAATGGATTAATCCGAAGCGCCTCCTTTCACGAACTTTTGTTGTTTTATTCTGTACCTTGATAGACCCTGCCTAGGGTGGCAGGGGCTGAATGTTTACGCGTGCCTCCCCAAACCAGCAGCACAGTCAGGGTCAGGATGAAGGGGATCATGTCTAATAAGAAAGGCGAAACATTCACCCCACTTACCTGGAGGAGCAACTGGAACGCAACTGCGCCGCTGAATACCAGAACGCCGGCTATTGCCCGAATAGGATGCCATTTGGAGAAGATAACCAAAGCAATGGCGATAAATCCCCGCCCACCCGTCATATATTCAGCCCAATTCATCGTAAATGCGATGGACAGGTGCGCAGCGCCCAACCCCGCCAGCAACCCACCCATGAATAGTGCCTGGAACTTGATCATTCCTGGATTACGACCGGAAGCGTAGGCTGTCTCTGCGTTTTCCCCCACGGCTCGCAATCCCAGGCCCCAACGAGTACGGTATAGCAACCACCAGATGAAGAAGGTCATTGGAATGACCAGATAGATCAGAAAATCGAATTTGAATAGCGAGGTATACCGCAGTGGCAGCTCCCCAAGCCCTGGGACCATATATCTTGGTAAACTATTGATTAATTTTCCGACGAAAGGTTTGCCGATCAAGGCACTCAAGCCGTAACCGAAAAAGAGAACGGCCAGGCCGCTGGCAAGTTGATTGGCTCTGCGTATAATGACCAGGTAACCAAAAACTAAATTACTCAGCCCACTGGCCAGCATCGCTGCCAATACGCCCAGAAATGGGTTGCCCGTGCTGACGGTCACTCCGTATCCAGTAGCCGCGCTGATTAATAGCACGCCTTCCAGCCCAAGGTTGACGGTTCCGGAGCGTTCCGTCACAACTTCGCCCAGGGTGGCATACAACAACGAGGTTCCCGAAAAAATTGTGCTGGATAATACGCCCAACAATGCGAGCAGGCTCATGCGGTTTTCCTCTTCAATAAAATAGGAAGCACTGGTTTTGCGAGAACAACGAATAGCGTAAAGGCCAGTAAAAGGTTGATGGCCGCATATGGCAGACCTATTGTTATTTGAAGCATGTTTCCACCGGTAAGGATGACCGAAACCACAAAAGCCATCATTAATATTCCTAATGGGTCGCCGCCGGCCAGCCAGCTAATCAAGAACCCCATGTATCCGTAGCCCGGCGAAAAATTTGGGATCAACAGGCCATAAAAACCGGATACCTGCGCCATCCCTGCCAATCCGGCGATTCCGCCGCTGATGCAGAAAACGATGATCATATAGGGTGCGATCGCGATGCCGTTCCGCCTGGCTGCCTGGACGTTGCCGCCAATCGAGCGCATTTCCAGTCCCCAGCGGGTCTTTTTCATCACAAACCAAAAGAGCACCAATAGCACCAGTCCAAACACAATTCCCAGGTGAATGCGAGTGCCGAAGAATGTCGGCAATCGTGCGGCATCCACGAAATTGGGGGTCATGTTCGTCTCGCGAGGAGAGTGCCAGTAACCAAAAACCAATAGCCCCGCGATCTTGGGCGCGATCATGTTCATCAACAGTGTGGTAATGGTTTCATTCACCAGCCCAATCGATCTGAAGAACGCCGGCAGGAATGCCCAGAGCGCCCCACCGAGGATGCCAAGCAATCCCATGATCGGCAGCAGCAACCAGCCTGGCAGGTCTTTAAATGCCAATGCAGCAAAAGTCGCAAAGATTGCCCCCAAATACAACTGCCCTTCGCCACCAACATTGATCATGCCAATTCTCGAAGGGAGCGCCACGGCTAACGCAGTCAGCAGGATTGGGATCATCGCGACAATCACTTCTGAAAAGCCATAAGCGCTGCCAAAAGTTGCGTTAAATAAGTCGCGGTACGAAGGGATTGGCTTATTTCCAGTGATCAGCAAAATCCCAGCGAAAAGGAGAAGCGCTAATAAAATTGTTAGCCCATAACGCAAGGCATGTTGGAAAAATTTATGATGCAGGATGGATTTTACAGGAAGCGATTCAATGCGTTGTGTCATGGTTTCCCTGTGATCCGGTCATGAGGTAACCGATTTGGTAATAATCAGTCTCCGATGGTTTAAATTCACCTGCGATCTGGCCTTCATAAAGAACGATCAACCGGTCGCAGAGTGAAAAAAGCTCTTCAAGATCTTCTGAAATCAACAGAACGCCGGCGCCTTCGTTTCTGGCTCTCATCAATTCCTGCCGCGCAACCAATGTACTCTGAACGTCCAATCCACGCGTAAGATAGGAGGCGACGATCAGTTGAGAATCTTTCAACATCTCCCGCGCAATGATCAAACGCTGCAGGTTGCCGCCCGACAAAGATTTGGCGGGCACGTAGTAAGAAAAGGTAAAGCCAAACTTTTCCAGGGACCGACGTGTGTCTTCCTGTACCAATTTCCAATCCATCGTTAGCCCGCCATACCTGCAGTAATCCGCGGTGCGGGTTACTGCCATGTTCTCCAGCACAGACATGAAAGGCACTGTTGCCATTGTCAACGGGTTTTCCGGGATGAATCCCAAACCAAAATCCCGCATTTTTCTAGTTGTGGAATGAGTAAAATCCTGGCCTTTCAGGAGCTTCCTGCCGCATGCAACCTTTTCTATTCCCAGAATCGCGTCGCATAATTCTTTTTGTCCATTCCCTGAAACCCCTGCTACCCCAACTATTTCGCCCGGGAATATTTTTAAAGCGATGTTTTTCAGGCTAACCTCGGTTCCTTCGCCACGGGTGCTGAAAGAGACTAATTCCAAAACTGGATCCATTACTTGTGGCAGGTCCTGTCGTTCGATCTGCGCCGTCAACTGCTTATCGAACATCAACTGGACCAGCTTTTCATGGTTTGCTTCAGAGCGTAAAATTGTCCCGGCAACTTGGCCGGCGCGCAGGACTGTGATCCTATCTGTGCACTCCATGACTTCCTTAAGCTTGTGTGTAATTAAAATAATGGCGTATCCATTCTGTTTTAATTTTCGTAACACCTCGAATAAACTTTCAACCTCGTGCGGTGCTAATACCCGGGTGGGTTCATCGAGAATTAAGATCTTTGCGTCTGAAAGCAACAATTTGAGGATTTCTACTTTTTGTTGGACGCCGATGGATAAATGAGACACCATATCATCGGGGTTTACTTCAAGACCATACAGCCTGGATTGTTCAAAAATACGTTTTCGTATTTGGGCAAGGTTGTATAAACCCGGCAAGTCTTTTAGGAACAGAGCAATGTTTTCAAGCACACTCATCGCAGGGATGAGGTTTAATACCTGAAAGACCATGCCAATGTTCAACTGCCGTGCATCAGCCGGCGATTTAATCCGGGTTTCTTTGCCGTCAACCCATATTCTGCCGTCATCCGCCCGGTAAAACCCGTACAGGATTTTCATCAACGTGCTCTTCCCGGCGCCATTTTCGCCTAGGAGTGCATGAATTTCCCCCGGGAAGATATCCAGGTCAATGTTGTTGTTAGCAACGACGCCCGGAAACGCCTTCATAATTCCACGTAGGCTGACCAGCGGTTGTTGTGAGGTTTGTTCCACCAGGTTTATCCAGAATGAGGAGTTTGAGAATCGTTCAGTTAATTAATGGTACAAAAATTAGCTGACGATTTTAAGAGTAAGAGTTACGCGATTTGAAATGCTAATTAGGCGTAAAAACCACCCCCGTAGTTTTTACGGGGGTGGTTGACTCCAATTTTTTATCAACTCAATCGACTATACCGCGCTGCTTTGCGTAACGTACCAGTTCAGCGCGGCTATGCAGGCTTAGCTTTTCGAGTAAACTTGCCCGGTGGCCTTCAACTGTACGCATACTGATCATCAGCTCTTCGCTAATTTGTTTGTTCGTAAACCCCTGAGCGATATATTTCAAAACGTCAAGTTCACGACCAGTGAGCGGGATCTCGCTGCGTGGTGCGGCAAATTTTTCTGCGGATTCGGTTAGGACAGACAACATCAAAGTTGGATCGACATACAATTTTCCCTGGCGGACGGTATGAATCGCGGAAATGAGTTCGGCTTCGGCCGCGCGTTTCAGGACATAGCCTGAAGCGCCGGCGCGAATTGCTTCTCGAAGCAACCCTTCGTCCTCGTGAACTGTCAAGATCAAAATATGTGTGGCACACTTACTATTCTTGATTCGGCGGGTGACAGTGATACCATCCACATCGGGCATGGAGAGATCCAGTACGAGGATATCCGGTTCAAGCCGGATTACAAGCTCAATTGCCTCAACCCCGCCGCTCGCTTCACCGACCAATTCCAATTGAGGATCGGCATGAATCAAGGCGCGCAGCCCACCCCTGACGATAGCATGGTCATCAGCAATGACGACTTTAATCATGATAGGGAACCTCAGCCCTTACGGTCGTCCCTTGCCCGGGCTTGCTTTCGATTGCCAAACTGCCGCCCAACATCTCGACTCGTTCATGCATACCAAACAAACCCAGGTGATCGCCATCGGTTGCCAGCGAAGGGAAGAATCCAACCCCGTTGTCTTCGATGATTGCAATGACAGCGTCTTCATTAAGACTTACCACAACATCCACTCGGGTAGCTTGAGCATGCAGGACGACATTCGTAAGCGATTCTTGCACAATCCGGAATACGGCCGTTTCAACAGCGGAAGGGAGACGGTAATTTTGCATGCCGGTCGTTTCGAATTCCACATTTAGACTATACTGCCTGCGGAATTCATTAATGTATTGTTCCAACGCAGAGATGAGGCCCACATGATCGAGAGAGGCTGGTCGTAAGTTCACTGCCAGCGAATGCAGACCTTGTTGAATATTTTCTACGGTGGACCTTAATTCATGGACATACTCATGAACAGCCTCAGGTTCGGCTGAATTCCGTTCGAGCTGGCCCAATTGGAATATGGCAGCGATCAACAATTGACCAAGTTCGTCGTGCAGTTCCCGGGAGAGATGTAAACGCTCTTCCTCCTGGGCTTTCATCAGGCGTTGTGAAAGCGCGTGTAACTGCTCATTTCCTTTCCAGACTTTATCCAACAGCAATGAGTTTTGGATGGCGATGGCGCCAAGGTTAGCGAAAGATTGCAGCAACAGTCGACGGTCTTTGTCGAAAAAACCATCCTGCTGGCTCAATAATTTGAGGAGTGCCAGAGGTTGTTCACCAAACAGAAGGGGAAAGGATGCAAAACTCTTGTAAACGGCCGCATCCGGTGTTTGGATAGCGTCGGTTGGACGAACGGAGGCAGGTTCAGGGTTTTCCCGATGGACGCCATCATTCCACATTGCAACCAATGAGGGGAGTTGCTCCATAGCAACACCACTGATCGCTGCCGGGATAAATTCATCGGTATGCCCGTCGGTTGCTTCGATCCAGGCGATGTCAGCACCGAACTGCTTGCGGGCAAGTTGGCAGATTTTCCCATAGAAATCCTGCTGGCCGAGCGTCGATAGTAGAGTTTCGGAAGAGCGGTTAAGAGTCGCCAGGTCCAGAACTTTTTGATTCAAAGCATCAGAGGCGCTATGACGCTCAGTAGTAGCAGCCGCAAGGATGAGCGATGTGAGAGCCACCACTGCCATAAAGGTCTGCAACAAGATCAGGCTGTCGTTCTTTGACGAATCGGCGAAGGGACCATAGGTCAGGGTTGTCCCCCAGATGGCAATTCCAGACACAATCACAATTGCAGCAGTGGCGCCTCTTTGCCCGGTGCGCAACGCAGCCCAAATGGTGAACGGAAAAACAACATAGAGCAGTGCGCGGTGTGCAATTCCGGCAATCTGTGGTGTAAAGAAAACATACCAGGTGACAACTGCCAGTGCAATGAATACGATCACACTTTCCAGTTTGCGGCGAAAAGAAAGCCGATCGATGGAGCGCGATCCCCAAACGAGAAGAAATGGCCCGACCACCAGTGCGCCGAGGAAATCGCCTATCCACCATGTTGCCAAGATCTGCCAGAAGGTTGGCGCAAGGGCCCCATCGGTAAGCAGCAGAGAAATTGCGCCGATGGTAGCGCTGAGCGCTGTGCAGGAAATTGCTGCCAGGATCAGGCTGATAACATCCCTGATTCGATCCAGGCTGGGGTGGAAGGAACCAAAACGGCGAAGCAAATACACCATAGCCAGGGCTTCAAGGGTGTTTCCTATGGCCATACCAATCGCCAGGGTTAAAGGCGCGCCGGTCAGTAAGGAACCAAGAATTACAGTCAGTGTTATTGCGGGCCACAACTGCCAGCCAAAAAGCAGCAAGGCTGCGACGGCAATTCCGGTTGGCGGCCAGACGGGTGAGGTGTTGGACTGCACGTAAGCCATACTCAGGCCAATCACGACGCCCAGCCGGTAAATGACCGCGAGACCGAGGAGTTTTAAGAGGTATTTCAGAACTGGATTTAATTTCATGGGGTAATTCAATTATAGCGAAGATACAGAGGGAGCATGTAATCGAACCAGTGAGCAAGTTTAACAAAGGTGGGCGACGAAGTTATTGAGGTTTCAGATTATGTAAATAATCCTCAAACTTTTCTTGCAAGAAAAATTTATTTTTTGGCCATTAATATTTCGAAGATAAACTGACGCTACTTGTTTCCTGTAAAACGAACATGTTTTTATTCATCTCTCCTTCGATATATTCAGCCCACTCACGAAAAGGAGGCAGTGTTTTCCCCATCTGCATATTAGTCTCTTCAAAACCCCGGATTTTTCGGACCCCGATGAAACCCTTATAGTAATCGAAATCAGATTGGCCTGCCTATCCAACCCGCGTGGATTGCGATAGCGGCCTCATGGGAGAGCAAGTCATAGGTATGCCTAAATGCAAAGGGAGTTCTTTCAAGGTTAATAGCAAGAGGCTAACCCAAAAGCTAGATTTCTGCTTTTGAGTCAGCCCCTTTTACGTTCGAACTTTCAAAACTCTGCCGGGTTATATCCCTATAGCGTATAAGCCTGTTCTCCAAACAGGCCTTCGTCCAGACCTTTCTCTTCAACCATATCCGGAACGCGCACAGGCGAAAAAATGTTCATGATCTTGAGGATAATCCAGGTAAGGCCGAAGGCGAAGGCAGCCGCCCCAACGCCAGCCAAAACCTGTATTCCGAATTGCCTGACATTGCCTTCGATCAGTCCGCTGACGCCATTCACAGAAGAAACGGCAAACACACCTACCATGATGGTGCCAAGCAAACCACCTACGCCATGGCATCCCCACACATCAAGAGCGTCATCCCAACCCCATTTGATCCGCAGTTGCATCGCGCCATAACAAACAAAGGCTGCCAGAACCCCGATAATTGCCGCCGCCCAGGGTTGAACATAACCTGCAGCAGGTGTGATCGTGGCCAAACCCGCCACGGCACCTGTTAAGGCACCCGTCATGCTCGGTTTGCCTTCATGAATCCATGAGATAAATAACCATGTGATCATCGCCATCGAGCCTGCCACGTCAGTATTCACAAATGCAATGGATGCCAGCCCGTTTGCGGCCAGGGCGCTTCCGCCATTGAAACCGAACCAGCCAAACCACAACAACCCGGTTCCCAGTGCTACATAAGTGATATTATGCGGTTGAGTCTTTTCTGTCGGCAGGATTTTTCGCTTGCCTACAATGAAAACCGAAGCCAACGCAGCAAACCCGGCGCTAATATGAACGACAATACCGCCCGCGAAATCCACAACACCTAATTTGGCAAGGAAACCGCCGCCCCAGATCCAATGCACCAAAGGTATATAGATGAGGACACTCCAAAATACCAGAAAAATAAGGTAGCTCTTGAAATTCACACGGTCGGCGAATGCTCCTGTGATCAATGCAGGTGTGATGATGGCGAACATCTCCTGATAGACAAAGAATGCTAATGCCGGGATAGTCTGACCGTTTATCGGATCAAACCCCACCCCATTCAAGGCGAAATAACGCAGGTCGCCGATGATACCACCAATATCCTTGCCAAATGCCAGGCTGAAACCGCCTAATACCCAGATCGCTGTCACGATACCCAACGAGATAAAACTTTGCATCATGATGGAAAGCACATTCTTACGGCGAACCAGCCCCCCGTAAAAGAACGCCAGGCCCGGGGTCATGACAAATACCAGGGCTGCGCTCATTAAAACAAGCGCAGTCGCTGCAGAGTCGATATTTTGCATGTTTTCTCCTTGAAGAATATAAAATCTCTTTAAGATTCTAAGGCTGAAGCGAAGGTTATTCATCCACCAGGATAAGTAGTGCCGCTACCTGAAATCAGGTAGAAGGTGGTTGTTTTATCTGCCCACCCTTGTGCTAAGATTACTTCATGAGCATTTCTATTTTATTGGTCGAGGACCACAAAATCGTCCGCGAAGGTACGCGGCAACTATTGGAACAATCCCCAGACATGAAGGTAGTCGGTGAAGCGTCTGATGGACTTGAAGCAGTGCGCCTTACATCCGATATGCAACCCGATGTGATTGTGATGGATGTGCGTTTACCGCGCATGAGCGGTATCGAGGCAACCCGCGCGATCACCACCCGGTTTCCAAAGATCAAGGTTTTGATTCTCTCAGCCTATAATATCGACATCTATGTTTTTCAGCTTTTAGAGGCTGGAGCCAGTGGTTATCTTTTGAAAACGTCCAGCGGAGCAGAATTGGCCGAGGCTATCAGGCTGGTATACAGTGGACAGACTGCCTTATCGTCGAACATAAGTGCCAAAATTGTCAACCGCTTAGCCGGCCGCAAGCCCTATCAGGCAATCAATATGCAAAAAGGACTCACGGAAAGGGAGATGAATGTGCTGCGGAGCGCTGCAAAAGGGTATGCGAACAAAGTGATTGCTTCCAAGTTGGGAATAAGTACCCAAACTGTGCAGGTCCATTTGCGCAACATATACAACAAAATGGATGTGAGCAGTCGGTCCGAGGCAATTGCCCGAGCTTTCCAATTTGGTTGGATTACTCTGGAAGGCAATGATGAATGAAAATGAGTCGCCCTCAATCCAACATCCCGGTTCAACAGGTTCCATTGATTTAAGTGGCTCAACAATCCGTTCTCAATTACTGTGGGCATCCCTTTTTCCTCTGGCATTTTTTGTACTGCTAACCACCCTGGTCACTTATTCGACCCTGAATCAATTGATGCTTAACCTGGTCATACAACGTAATACAGCTCAGGTTCAAATAGCAGCAGGTTCTTTGGTACAAAATTTTGCCTCCGGGCGAACGCCCACAGCATCAGAACTCAATTCGCAACTACAATTGCTTGACCCGGTCAGCGGAAGCCAATTATATGTGGTTGATGATCAGGGAAAACCGGTGGCCAGTTCTGTGACTGGCTTAACTGGTTTGCCGTTAAATATTTTTGAACTTCAGCAAATCATCTCAAGCCAAGAACCTGTCAGTCAACTGGCGGAATCAACCGCAGCAAGAGATAAAGTTGTGGTTTCGTTTGCCCCCATTCCTGGCGAAAAAAAGGGGGTGATCATCATAGAACCATGGGCTGCAAATATATCTCCAGCATATTATTATCAACTTATTCTGGTAGGTTTACTGGTTCTTGGAACTGCCCTTTCACTCGGTATGTTGTCGCTAAGCATTGGCAGGGTGATCCGCCCAATTGCAATACTTGCCGAAAATGCTACCAAAGCTGTACCTGGTAGCATCTTTCACCCGGTTCCCGAGCGTGGGCCAAAGGAAGTGCGCAAATTAATTAATGCGTTCAATCAAATGGTAATCCATTTGGCAGAGCAGCAATCTGTTTTGCGCCAGTACGCCCATAAGGCTTTACTTAGTCAGGAAGAAGAACGGCAGCGACTTTCTCTCGAATTGCATGACGGTACGTTGCAGGATCTGGTGGGTTTGGCTCAGCGGGTGGAGCTTTGCGGCAACGAGTTAGATCGCGATCCTCAACTGGCACGCGTTAGATTGGATGAGATACAAAAGTTGCTGGTACGAACAATTGGCGATGTGCGCCGTATCAGCAATGCTTTGCGACCTCCCGTGTTGGAAGATTTTGGGCTGGCCGTTGCGTTGGATATATTGTGCAAAGATCTGGAAGCGGAAAAACCAAACCTTCAGTGCGAGTATGCTGTCCTGGGCACCGCCCAACGGCTTCAGCCAGATATTGAATTAGCCGTCTACAGGGTTGTACAGGAAGCGCTGGCGAACATTCGTAAGCACGTAAAAAATGTCACCATCGTTCAAGTCGAATTGATGTTTGGCGAAACTGAAATACAGGCCACGGTGAAAAATAATGGGGCTGTTTTTGCCAATCAGGATGTGCGCTCATTCGTCCGTTCCGGGCATCTTGGGTTGGCAGGAATGTACGAACGGGCACGGCTGTTCGGCGGCACCTTGAACCTCACCACAGATCCACATCAGAATACGGTTGTATCACTCCGCCTGCCAATCTCCTGAAAAACCTTCCGTTACGAAAGATGAAATATTAACAAATTCATTCAACTCTGGAAGTGGTGCTCGTACCAATTTTTGCCGCGATCACGCCCTTCGGTTTACCCCAAGCATTATCATAAAAATTGGCGCAAAAATATTCTAATAGTGCCTGGCTTACCCAGGCAAAACGCACCACATGCTTATCGATCAGCTTCTGTGTGAGTGAACACGCATCTGTCAGTTCGGCTGACGAGTAGGCTCCGGGTGGTCTTTTGGGATTTTATTCATGTTGCTCCGACCACTTGCGCAGCGCCCGGAAGTCAATGATTCGTATTCACTTCCCGCTACTGTTTCCGAGACGCCTCGATATGGGCGTTTTGGTTTACGCATTCTTTATCAGGCATATATGCAAATATTTATAACTCCTTGTCACAACGACACATTTCTTTTTTAACAACTAACAAAATTGTCAGGCATGAATATTGCACAGATTGATACAATTCTGTAACCAATTTCCATTGCCGCTCACGTCATTAATGCTTCTCCCGGTTTCATCCTTCAGTATTTTCCATATCGATTGGTCGATAATCCTGCTGCGTGGGTATTCAATCCACACGGCATTTGCGTGTTGTATGGCGCACTATGACTTTCGCGCTCGATTCAATTCAATAAATCAAGCGCGCGTTTGATCGCAAAGAGGTTTCTACGAATGATATCCTCCAAAACACGAACATCGCTCAATGTATTGATCCTGGGGGAATCTGTAACAGAGGTTGACCTCCTTATAACTGAATTGTTGCGCTCTGGCTTTGATGTGTCAACCCAGACAATCGACAATGAAGCGGATTTCATTCCTGCCCTTGATAATCGGCCTGATGTAATACTGGCCCATTACTCGTTTTCTCGAATGGATCCACATCGGGCGCTTGCCCTTCTCCAAGAGCATGGTTTTGAAATTCCGTTGATTGTTGTAAACGTGCCCACGGACGATGACGCCGGGCGCCGGTGCATGGAACTTGGAGCCGCTGATTATCTGCACAAAGATCACCTTGAAAGCCCAGGCGACGTTGTTCGGAAAGCCATCGAGCGCCAGCATTTCCATGACCTTAATGGGCAGATCGATCCTAACTACCGCCTGCTTTTTGAAACCAATCGAGATATTCTCCTTTTTGTACGGCTCTCCGATGGGCAGATCCTGGAAGCCAACCCGGCAGCGGTCGTCGCCTATGGCTACGCCAGGAACGAGTTGCTTGAGCTGACCATTAACGCCCTGTGTCCCGCATATCCCAATCCCGAGGCCACTTCGCGAACGTGGGAGGAATGCCCGCAAGGCGTTTTCGTTCAGGCCACCCACCGTCGTAAGGATGGTTCTGAATTCCCGGTTGAGATCAATGCGACGAGAGCAATTCTAAGAGGGCAGCCGGTCTATTTGAGCGTTGTCCGGGACATCAGCAGCAAGCTGCGCACAGAGAAGGATCTGCGCGACACACACCAGCTGCTGGAGAGGACTTTCGACAGCCTCGGAGATGTCATCCTGGTCCAGGATCCGACCACCCGCATCATTTTGCGCTGCAACCAATCCGCGCAGAAGGTGCTCGGTTATGCACCGCACGAGTTGGTAGGAACCACTACCGAACGCCTCTTTGAGAATCGAGAAGACTATCTCGCCTTTGGGCAGTTGTTTTACGCTGAACTTGACAGGTACGGGTTTTACCAGTCCAGACGACGCCTGCTGCGCAAAGACGGGCAGGCGATCGAAGTCGAAATTCGCATCACCGAGCTTCATGATGAAAAGGGTTGCCGCGTCGGGTTTGTGGGCACAATTCACGACATTACCGAGCAGGTACGCTCAGATGATGCCTTGCGCGAGAGCGAGGAGCGCTATCGCCAATTGGTGGAGCAATCCCCCGAGGGGATCGGTGTTTTCGTCAATGAGTGGTTGACCTATGCTAATCCGGCTGGTCTGGCCCTCTTACGGGCAGATACCCCGGAACAGGCGGTTGGAATATCACTGGTTGATTTGATTCATCCTGAAGACCTGAATATCAGTTTGGATAAATATCGCCAGGTGCTGGTGGGGGAGGCTGTTCCCCCTAGTGAACTGAAGATCGTACGGCTGGATGGAAGTACAGCCATTATTGAAACCAAGCAAGTTCTTATTGCTCGTTCCGGGAACCCAGCAGTGATGTTGATTGCCCGTGACATTACTGAGAAAAAGGCGACTGAGGCAGCCCTTCTTCAGCGCGAACAGGATTTCCGGAGTATTGTGGAGAACTCTGGAGATGGGATCGTGATTTCGGATAATCAAGGGGTCATCCGTGAATGGAATAAGGCCATGGAGGATATATCCGGTTTATCCCAAGACACAGTCGTCGAGCGAGAATTGTTCGATGTGCAAGCCCAACTGATACCGGATAATCGGCGTTCCCCCGAACTTATAGAGCGAATTAAACGAATCGGACGTCAGTTGTTGAACGGAGAAGATTTTCCCGAAAAAGATCAGTGGATGGAAATGACTTTGCAGCGACCGGATGGACAACTCCGCCAGGTTTTGTCGAAACACTTTACTCTTGCTGCTAACGACGGTATCCGACTTGGGGGCATCTTCCGGGATATTACTGAGCTGCGCCGGGCGGAAATGCAAGTTCGCCGGCAAGCACAAGAATTCGCTACCCTGTACGAGACGACCCTCGCATCAACCGACCAGCGCGATATGACCCGGATGGTCAATATGCTCCTGGAGCGGGTAACCACTTTAATGGGGGTAGATTACGCCTTTATCTCGCTTTATCACCCTCTCAATGGACAGTTACAGGTGATTGCATCCAGAGGTGCTGAATCGCTGATCGGTTTGATCATTCCAATCAGCAATGGCGTGTCTGGCCGGGTGGCAACGAGTCTTCACCCCCTTACAGTGGATAACTACCAGACGTATGAATATGCTTTACCCGAGTTTGCTGCTTATGGTTTCAGCAGTGTCGTTGCAGTACCGCTGCATTACACAGGCGAGTTGATCGGCGTATTGACCCTGGCGAAGACGGGGGCGGTCGATCGGGTATTTACAGAAAAAGAGATCAACCTGTTGAGTATGTTTGGTTCTATCGCTGCCAGCGCGATCCATAACGCTCGCCTGTTTGATGAAGTCAACCAGCACGCGAATCACCTTGTTTCATTGTATGAGGCCGGCTTAGCGATCAACAGCATGTTCGAGCCCCACGCTCAATTGGAAAAGCTATTCGAAGTAGCCTGCAAGATGCTGTTATCTGACCAGGTGCTCTTCTTCCGGTACAATGCCCACAAACAGAGTTTCCATTACGATATGGGGGTTGGTATTCCAGGGGAAATAGAACAAAGACTGTCCGGGTTACAGTGGAGTTCGGATGCTACAAAAAGTGTCGTTGGGTGGGTGGGGACGCATCGCAAAATATACAATTCGCCTGACATACACGCTGATCCTCGCGTTCAGGTTGTTGATAAGCGCGTCCATTCGGGAATATGGGTTGCCATCCAGCACGGAGAAAGCCTGTTGGGAGTGATTACTATCCTCCGGGAGAGAGAGGAAGCATTTACCGCTCAAGAGGAACGATTGCTAGAGATGATCGCCAACCAGGCGGGCGTCGCGATGGAGAACGCACGCTTATTCCAGGAGACCCAGCACCAATTCCGCTATATCCAATCTTTATGGTCGATTGATCAGGCAATCCTCGGCAGCGTGGATTTAGAGGTCATCATGAATGTTTATCTCCAGAGTATCGCGAGCGAACTGGAGGTGGATGCAATGAATATTCTCTATTACTCCGCAGAAAATCATACGCTGAAAACCCTGGCGTCCCGCGGTATGCCCGTGGAAAAAATCCACGTGGTAAACCAGCCTGTCGATGGTAGTTTTATCGGACTGGTTGCTGCCAAACGCGAAGTGGAGTTTATCCAGGACCTGAATGCTAAGAAAGACATCCTCCCCAATCGGCTGATTAAGATGGGAGAAAACTTTACCAGCTATGTGGCCTTGCCGCTGGTTGCCAAAGGAGAGCTTCAGGGGGTAATGGAGTTGTGCAGCCGTACCCGGTTAGAGCCGAATGATGAATGGTTTGCCTACCTCCAGGCATTTGCCAACCAGGGAGCGATTGCGATAGAGAATGCTCGTTTGTTCGAGCAGCAGCAGCGAGCCAACCAGCAGCTCATGATGGCTTACGAAGCGACGATTGAAGGCTGGTCACAAGCGCTCGATTTACGCGACAAGGAAACTGAAGGACACTCCCAAAGGGTAACCCAGCTCACCCTGGAAATGGCTGCAGAACTTGGCGTGGATCGTTCTGAAATTCCGCATTACCGCCGCGGAGCGTTGTTACATGACATCGGAAAAATGGGAATACCGGATCAAATTTTGCTCAAACCAGGCCCGCTGACGGATGAGGAGTGGGATGTCATGCGGCAGCATCCCGAGCTTGCATATAATCTGCTATCGACGATTGAATATCTACGTCCTGCGTTGAATATTCCCTATTGCCACCATGAAAAGTGGGATGGCAGCGGGTATCCGCGGGGATTGGCAGGGGAGCAGATTCCGCTATCTGCTCGGATATTTGCTGTGGCCGACGTTTGGGACGCGCTTACCTCCGACCGGCCGTATCGAGATGCCTGGTCGCGCCAGCAGGCGCTGAGGTACATCCATGACCAGTCCGGCAAGCATTTTGACCCAATGGTGGTGTCGGTCTTTAAACGGCTGGTCAGAGAATAAAGTTCGTTGGATTGAAGAGAGCAGATCTATTCTTATCGCATGCTCTGCGCAATCAAGGCGCAAAAACATGCGATATTTATTTAGGGTACCCTGCTCGTTCGTACTGAAAAATTCAGCTTATCCCGGCAGTGGGCATTGCATATAAAAGAAAAACAGGCTTGACAAACCTTATTTTAAGACGTAAAATAACTCTGCCAATTATTTTACGTCTTAAAATAAGTCTCGCAGAGTTTACATATGCGATCTCCCCAACGAACTGTCGATTTACGCCATCAGAACCGACTGGCCGTCATGCGGCTCCTGTTTTTAGAAGGGCCAATGAGCCGCCTCGAACTCAGCCAGCGCACCACACTCAGCCCAGGCACGCTCACACATGTAACCAGTGAACTGCTGCAGGAAGGCATTATCATCGAAGGTGGCCAGGTCGAGTCGGTCGGTGGCCGCCCGCGCGAGCTGCTGGCAGCCAACCCGCAATACGGCTGCCTGGTTGGCGTTGACCTGGGGGAAACCCACGTCCAATTGGAGCTGTTCGATCTCGCCTGGCGCAAACTGGCCAGCGTACGCACCATCATTGACCCGCAGGCGAAAGCGCCCGACCGCTATCTGGATTTGATCTCCAGCGGCCTGGATGCTATGGTCCAATCAGCAGGCATAAACCGGGAGGACATACTGGGGGTGGGAGTCGGGGTGCCCGGTGTAGTGGAGCACAACGGCCAGGTACGCGTCTCAGCGCCCATGTGGAGCTGGCACAGTACCGAATTCTTAGCCCCGCTCGAAGCCAGAATCGGCCTGCCGGTGTATATTGACAATGGCGCCAAGGCTATGACGCTGGCGGAATCGTGGTTTGGCGCTGGACGCGGCGTGAAAGACATAGCGGTTATCCTGATCGGTACCGGCATCGGTGCTGGCGTGATCACCGGAGGCGCGCTCTACCGCGGCTCAACCAACAGTGCAGGCGAGTGGGGACACACGAAAATAGCATTGGACGGACGTCCATGCCGCTGTGGCAGCTGCGGCTGTCTGGAGGCCTACGCCAGCGCCACCGGCATTATTACTACCTTGATCGAGACAAGCTGCGCAGCACTGCCTGAAGGTCAAAACCAGCTGGACACGCTCAAAGATATCCTGGCAGCCTACCAACAGCGCGAACCGGCCGCCGTCCAAACGCTGCAGCAGACCGCCCACTATCTGGGAGTCGGTCTGGCCAACCTGGTGAACTCATTCAACCCCGAGAAGATCATCATTGGCGGCTGGGCAGGGTTGCTGTTAGGCGAGTCGGTGCTGGAGGATGTAACTCGGTATACACGGCAGTATTCACTGCCACCCTCGGTTGAACACTTGAGCATTGGGCTGTGCCGCCTGGGTGAGGATGCCATTTGCACTGGCGCGGGCTGCCTGGTGCTGCAAGAGATTTTGAACGGCAACCTCAAATTCATGCGGCGTACGCCTTATCCCGCAAAGGATGCCGTATTATTATGAATCCATTCAACACACCGCTAACCATCCATCGGGGAGCCGCAACGATTTCCGGCCAACCGGTCATGCTGGTAAGCGCCGATTACCCGTATTACCGCGATCGATCGGATAACTGGCGCGACCGCTTGACGCAGCTCAAGGTGCTCGGGCTGCAGGTAGTCACCTGCTATATTCCCTGGCGTCACCACCAGTTGGACGCTGTCAGCCAGCCTGATTTCACCGGGGCGACGCAACCGAACCGCGATGTGATCGGATTTTTACAACTGTGTAAGGACCTCGATCTGGCGGTGCTGGTCAAACCCGGACCCTTCATCCACGCTGAGACCAATTACGGTGGCCTGCCGGATTGGACCTGCCCGGCAATTAACTCAAAGATCGAACCGCTGCGCGATGCGCAGGGTAACCCATGCATGTGGGGTGGGGCGGCGCTGGACGCCAGCGGTAAACGGGCAGCTGATTGGCCGCTGCCGGCCCCGTTTGACCCGGAATTCTTGCGCCTGACCCACGAATGGCTGGAGCGGGTGGGCCAGCAAGTAATTGCACCATTTGCGGCGCCCCAGGGGCCGATTGTAGCCGTGCAGGCCGCCAATGAGGGCATCTACTCTAACGGACAGCATGCCCCGTGGGCTTACGATTATAGTGAATCGGGCCTGCAGCAGTATCGGGCTTTTGTTCAAACCAAATACACCACGCTGGAGACCTACAACCGGCTGCACGAGCCCAAAATTGCCGCCTGGGACGCGATCAGCGCGCCGCGCGAGTGGGACGCACCCGCTAAGCTGACACAACTGCGTAAATTCATCGATTGGGGCGAGTTCCAGGCCAAATACATGGCCCAAATATTTACCGAATGGTCGCAGCCGCTCAATACGCACCTGCCGGTGGTGGTCAATCAAAACCCGCCCCTGGATGCGCCCTTCGGGTTGGACGCCTGGTTGACGCGCGTCGAGCCGGAGGTGTGGGAAGGTAAGCACTACGGTTTCACCAACTGGGTTGGCGACGTATCAGCGCGCCCTTCAGCCTTCGGCCGTTACCTGCTCACCGCCAAACGCGCTCCGGGTATCAACTGGGAGGAAAACTGGGGTTTTGCCGAGCTGTACGATCCGGCCTATGTGGAAGCCTCGACCAGCTTCTACCAGACCCTTCTTGTCCTCAACGGCGGCGCGACCGGTTTCAACATCTATACCGGAGTGGCAACTGCGCACGTGGATGCCAATATGGATATCCTGCGCAAGGCGCCTTACCCGGATGCAGCGCCCATCAACGAACATGGCGAGCTGACCCCTAAAGCCGAAACCGCGCGCTGGCTGACGGATTTTCTGGCAGTCTACGGCAGCGAATTCCTCGAATGCCAGCCACAACAGGCTGCCGGTTGGGGTTTTTACCTGCCCTACGTGCGTGCTGCTGCCTGGGCGCCGCCAGACCAGCCCGGCGTGCCGAAACATGGCCAGCACCTGGCTGATTTTCAGGCAAAGATGCGCGCGCAGAACCTGGATTATGCGGTTTTCCATCTGGAACACGCCAGCCAGGCAGAACTGGCAGCCGTGCCGCAGTTATTCGTAGTGGGTGGCATGTTCATGTCAGCCAATGTGCAGCAAAAGCTGGCTGTTTATGTACGCAGCGGAGGCAGCCTGAATTGGGTTGGTGAGCTTCCCGAGGTGGATGAAAATGGAGCGCCTTGCCGTATCCTGGCCGATTTAGCGTCTGGCGTGCGAGTCATGCCGGCTGTGGATATTGCTCCGCTGTTGGCAAATATGGGCGGTTTTACCACCAGCACGCCAGCCGACCTTTGGCTGCGCGTTCACCCGCAAAAGGATATCCACTTTTTAACGGTGCTCATCCCAGCAGGCGGCAACTCGCAGGTTGAAGTGCAGTTCTCCGTCAACCAGCGGAGCCACCACCTGGTGCTGAGCGCTGCACCTTCCGGCGGCGCCATTTTCCGTCTGGAGGGCGGCAAAATAACCAGCTACCTGATTAAAGGTTGGAATGCTTTCCTGGGTCACACGGTTGCACCGCGCGCCATCTTTGATGGACAAGAATTGGGCGTCAACCTGCCTGGTGATTGCGTTTGCATCAACGGACGGATTTACTCGCTCCAACCCCAACTGCCTTGAAAGAAATGCAGACTATTCGAACCCGACTGGCAGCCCTCACCCTGATTATCACCGCATTGGCTGCCTGCAACCCCCAAACTCCTATGATCAGCGAACCGACTCCTACTCCAACGGCTTTCCCCACTTCCCAGCCCATCCCCCGCGACGCGGTGCAGGTGTGGTTGACGCTGCCCGACCAGTCCAAGAAGCTACAGCGCGAACCCGATTTGCAATTTGGCGCCAGTGCAGGGCAGGGCGGCGCGGTTATTCCAGTCAATGACGGGGTGGTGTATCAGCGGATGGAAGGTTTTGGCGCCGCCATGACCGATTCGTCTGCCTTTTTGATCATGAACGCATTGGATGAGGCTGACCGTCAGCAGTTGATGCGAAACCTGTTTACCCGCGAAGGTAATGGCATAGGTTTGAGCTTTTTGCGCGTGCCAATCGGTGCTTCGGACTTTGCACGTGAAGATTATACCTACGACGATATGGAAAAAGGTCAATCTGACCCGACTCTCAAGCGCTTTAATATTGAGTATGACAAAGACGCAGTTATCCCGGCGCTCAAGCTGGCCGTGGGACTCAACCCGCAACTGGGGTTAATGGGGTCGCCCTGGAGCGCGCCAGCATGGATGAAACGCGGTAGCAACGTGCATGGCGGGCCGCTGTTGGAAGAATATTATCCTGCCTTCGCGGATTACCATATCAAGTTTATTCGGGCTTATGCTGCCGAAGGGTTGGTCATCGAAGCCGTCACCCCGCAGAATGAGCCCATGTACTCCACCAACAACTACCCAACCATGTTCATCTCTGCCGCCGGGCAGGCCAGGTTGGTGCGTGATTATTTGGGGCCGGCTTTCGAAAAAGCCAGCCTGAACACCAAAATTGTCATCTTCGACCACAACTGGGACATCGTCGATTACCCACTGGAAGTGCTCTCCGACCCACAGGCGGCCGCCTTTGTGGATGGCGTAGCCTTCCACTGCTACGGCGGCGACGTAAGCGCGCAGTCCAAAGTGCATAACGCATACCCAGACAAAGGCATCTGGTTTACCGAGTGTTCGGGCGGTGGTTGGGCGGATAACTGGGCAGATAACGTCAACTGGAATCTGCGCACGCTGGTGATTGGCAATTTCCGCAACTGGGGCAACTCCCTGATGCTGTGGAACCTGGCATTGGATGAGAACGACGGCCCACAAAATGGTGGCTGCAGTAACTGCCGCGGGGTGGTGACCATCAACCAGAAGACCGGCGAAGTGACCTACAACGAAGAATACACCATCCTTGGGCACGTCAGCAAATTTGTCGACCGCGGCGCTTTCCGGATTGATTCTGGCGAACTGGATCATTCGTTGCCGGATAACGTAGCTTTTGTCAATCCGGACGGCAGCATTGTATTAATCGTACAGTCCGATTCGGAGCGCAGTTTCACTGTCAGTTGGGAAGGTAAATCCTTCCAATACACCCTGCCTGCCCGCAGCGCGGCAACCTTCAAGTGGCAGGGCGAAATCAAACCGCGCGCGACAGCGACGCCAATCCCCACTGCAACTGGGGCAATTGCCGGCACACCCTTACCGGTTGGAGCCATCCCCCAGGGTGAGATGCTGCTGGATTTTGAGACCGACAGTAAGATCTACGCTGACCTGAACGCAGTTGCAGCAATTGACGCTAAAGCTCACACCGGTAAGGCTGCGCTGCTGTCAGCCAGCACAGACGGCTATTGGCACCGGGTAGGAGCTGAAGTAAATCCCCACTCACTTGATTTATCCCATTCAAAACAACTGTGCTTCTGGGTGTTGGATACCACTTCAGGCGATAAAGGCACAGGCGATAACACCGTTGGTGTCCGCTTGATTGATTCAGCGGGAGGAGGTGAAGAACGCTGGACGGATCATTCCGAGGTTGGCGTGAATCCGAAAACGGTCAAAGATCAATGGGTGCAGATGTGTGTAAACCTGTCTGCTTTCGACCAGGTTGACCTGACCCGCGTGGAAAAGATCGAATTCATGGTGTACTGGGCAGGTGACTGGTATTTTGACGATGTCAGTGTGAAGGACTAGCCAGAGGACGATTATTTTAAACAAAGCGAGAGTCAGCAATGACTCGCTCGCAGCTAATCAAACCTTAAAGGAGTAGAGAATGAAACTAAATCGCTTTCCGTATGCTTGGCGGCTCACTGCTCTCCTGCTGATTGCAGTGATGCTGTTGGCTGCCTGTGCAAGGGCTACTGAGGCGCCTGCCTCAACAGCCGAACCAACCGTCGTTCCAACCGAAGTACCGGCTCCCACCCCGGAACCGGCAGTGACCAAGGTCATTCAGGATTTTGAGACTGCCGCCACGCCCTATGATGGTTCGGGTGCAACCGCCAGCCTGGGTGACGTGGCCTACAACGGCGCCGCCTCGCTCAAGAGTGCCAGCACCGAGGGTGAATGGCACACAGTTGGCGTCAATTTGAGCAGCGGTCCAGTGGACGTCAGCCAGTATGGCCAGTTGTGCTTCTTCGTTTATGACACCACGGCCAATAACAATGGCAAAGCTGCCAATACAGTTGGCGTCAAACTGTACGATGCCAACGGCGCAAGCGTCGAGCGTTACACGGACAATGAAGGCGTTGGCGACAATCGAAAGACCAAGACCAACGAGTGGGTTGACATGTGCATGAACCTGGTTTCGTTCACCGAGATCGATCAGACCAAGGTGGAGAAAATCGAGTTCACCATGTACTGGGCGGGCGATTACTACTTCGACGACATCACCCTGGTAGCCAAGGGAGATGAGTTGGCGGTTAAAGAAATGCCAAAGCCAGCAGGTCCTGACGTTGCGTATACCTTCCAGGATTTCGAGGCCGAAGACACATACTATGCCGACTACCAGGCTGAAGTCAGCCTGGACACTGAAGTCTTCCACGGCGGCAAGTCTTCCTTCAAAGCCTTCAGCGCCGAGGGAGAATGGCATGCTTTTGGCGCTTATCCCGCCACCCGCCCGCTCGACCTGAGCGCAGCCAGCAAAGTGTGCTTCTGGATCAACGACACTACCACCAATAATGATGGCAAAGCCGATAATACGGTCGGTGTGAAGCTGTTCGATGCTTCCGGCGCCAACCAGGAAGTTTGGACGGATGCCGAAGGTACTTCGAATGGCAAGACTGTCACCGGCGAATTCGTTCAGATGTGCCTCCCGACGGAACTGTACGACCAGGTGGACTTGAAATCGATTGACAAGATTCAGTTTGCCATGTTCTGGGCTGGCACCTACTACGTGGACGATATCGAATTCTTTGCTCCGGGCGCTGCCGGCGTGGAAAAACCGGCAGTTATGGCTGATTTCGAATCTGGTGAAGCCTTCTATCCTGACTACCAGGCCGAAGTCAGCCTGGACACCGAAGTCTTCAAGAACGGCAAGTCTTCGCTTAAATCGGTCAGCACCGAGGGTGAATGGCATGCCTGGGGCGCTTACCCGACCCCACAGCCGTTCGATGCCAGCGCCGCTACCAAGCTATGTTTCTGGATCAACGACACCACCACTAACAACGACGGCAAAGCCGATAATACGGTCGGTGTGAAGCTGTTCGACGCATCTGGTGCCAACCAGGAAGTCTGGACGGATGCCGAAGGTACCTCGAATGGCAAGACTGTCACAGGCGAATTCGTTCAGATGTGCATCTCGACCGAACTGTACGATCAAATCGATCTGAAAACAGTGGACAAGATTCAATTCGCCATGTTCTGGGCGGGCACCTATTACGTGGATGACATCGAATTCTTCGTAATGACTGCTGCCGCTACCGAACCTGCCCTGGTTGCCGACTTTGAATCCGGCGAGGCCTTCTATCCCGACTATCAAGCTGAAGTCAGCCTGGATACCGCTGTCTTTAAGACCGGCAAGTCCTCACTCAAATCGGTCAGCACTGAGGGTGAATGGCATGCCTGGGGTGCATTCCCAACTCCGCAGCCCTTCGATGCCAGCGGTTACAGCACGTTGTGCTTCTGGATCAACGACACCACCACCAACAACGACGGCAAAGCTGATAACACGGTTGGCGTTAAACTATTCGACGCTTCCGGCGCCAACCAGGAAGTCTGGTCAGACGCCGAAGGCGCCTCGAATGGTAAAACCGTTACCGGTGAGTTTGTCCAGATGTGTTTGCCAACCGAACTGTACGATCAAATCGACCTGACCGCGGTCGATAAGATCCAGTTCGCCATGTTCTGGGCAGGCACTTACTACATCGACGACATCGAATTCCTGCCGTAACAAATAATGGCCTGTGGGACTGCCCCAAAAGGCGCCCATCAAAGAGGGACGGGGTGAAACCCGTCCCCTATCGGTTGAGGACTGGCTTCCGAACCGGCCGCTTTTGGGGCAGCACAAGGTCTTTTATTCAGGCAGCGTTTGATCCGCCGCAGTGGAAAGAAAGCTTAAATATGGATAAAAAGAAAAGAATCACCCGGCGAGATTTTCTAAAAATTGGTGGCGTTACAGGCGCCGGTACACTATTGGCGGCCTGCGGCGTTGCTCAAACCGACATCCCGACAGAAACAGCAGCTCCCATGGCAACTGAAACCTCTATTCCTCTGCCCACCATCATCCCCGAGACCCAACCGGTGCTGCGAATTGCGCATATTTCAGATATGCATATCGATCTAAGTCAGAAAGCCAATGAACATTTCAGGCGCGCTATTCGTAATATCACGCAGCATGCCCCGGCTTTTGATGTAGTGTTCAATACCGGTGATTGCGTGATGGATGTCATGTGGGCTGACCTGGATGATGCCAATGCCCAGTGGGATGTCTTCACTTCGGTCATGGAAGGCTGTACGTTGCCGGTCTATCATGCCATCGGCAACCATGATGTGTGGGGTTGGGGCAAGAGCGAGGAAGTTCGGCAGACTTTGCAGACCGATCCACTTTACGGTAAGGGGCTGGCTGTTCAACGCCTTGGACTGACCAACCGCTATTATACTTTTGACAAAAACGGCTGGCGTTTTTTTGTCCTCGATAGTACTCACCTGGCCGACCAGTCTTTTTTTCAGCCGTATACCGGCAAACTGGATGATGAACAATACGAGTGGCTGGCAGCAGAGCTGGCAGCTACTCCGGCGGAAACCCCGGTGTGCATTCTTTCGCACATCCCGATTTTGGGCGCCAACGGGCTGCTGGACGGCGACAACGAAAAGTCAGGCGACTGGCTGCTGCCCGGAGCGTGGGTGCACATCGATGCCCGCCGTTTGTGGAAGCTTTTCTGGCAGTATCCGAATGTAAAAATTTGCCTGAGCGGACATTCGCACCAGGTAGAGGATTTAAAATATCATGGCGTTAATTATTTGAATAACGGCGCTATTTCTGGCAACTGGTGGAACGGCGCATACTTCGACTTTCCACCCGGTTACATGAGCGTTTCATTATATATGGACGGCTCAGTCACGACCGAGTTCATTGAATATTGATATCATCATTGCTTCGACCCGGTATGAGGACGCGCCATTCGCTCAATGGTTTTGCTCGCGATGGAGGTAAAAAATGACGAACCCTGCTTTTAGACTAAATCGCCGCGATTTTCTCAGGATGATGGCGCTGTCCGGCGGCGCTGCTGCCCTGGCATCCTGCGGTGTAAAGTCACCGACCGGTGTCCCCGGCACGCCGAATACCCCCGGAGCAAATGCCTCGGTCAATGTTACGTTGAAGACCTCAGGCTGGCCAATCGATATTGCCTTCACCGATGCCGCGCCGGGTACATTCAATGCCGGTTATAACAAAGCCTTGCAAGCCTGGTTGGACCTGAACCCTGGCGTGACACTCGAACGCATCGAGTTCAATCCCTGGGATGCTGCCGGGCTGCGTACGGCGGTCGCCGGCGGCACTGCGCCCTTCTGCTTTCCCATCGGTGTACTGGGCGGCTGGAACGTCCCCGGTATCCAGGCTTCCAATGCGGAAGGTTTGTTTGCCGATATCAGCGAGGCTGTTGCTAAAAACGGCGTGCTGGATAAGCTGGCGCCGCAAGTGGCGGCCAGTACCTCGCGTTGGAAATCCCAGGATGGGACGTATTTTGGCATTCCTTACGAAATTGTCTCGAGCGAAGGCTTTTTCTATAACCGTGAACACCTGGCCGAAATTGGCATGGAAGACATTCCGTTGACCTGGACCTGGCAGGATATGCGCGAAATGGCGCTCAAGCTGACCAAGGGCGATCGGAAGGGGCTGGCAATGGCTGCCTATGCACTCGATTGGATCCTGCCATCCTACGGCATCGACTTCGACGGTCTGCTCACGCGCTATCCCATTCCCGGTCGCAGCTTCAACTGGAAATGGGACTTCACCACCTTTGCGGATGATATCGTTGAAGGCGTAGATCTTTGGCGCGGTATGCTCTTTGAAGACCAGTCGGTTTACACCGATCCCAATTTCTGGGACTTTTCGCAAAATGGCCAATTGGCTGCCGCCTTCTATGAAGACCGGGCTGCCATGACCCCCGGTATCCACCTGTTCTTTTCTGATATGGCTGGCAAGATGAATAAGACCATCCTGGAAGCCGATAAGTATATGAGTTTTGCCCGCCAGCCGCTGGGTCCGAAAGGCTATACCTATCAACTGCCGTTTGCGGTCAGCGCCTGGGGTTTTAATCCAGACCTGAAACCGGTGGAACTGGATAAAGCGGTCTCGTTGTTTACCTATATGCTGCTTGGCGACGGTTTTGTAACCACGACCAATGAAATCTACTCTGCCAACAAGGACGCCAGTGAGGTCATTCGCGCCATTCGCTGGCCATATGCCAACAAGTTCTCGGAGAATATTCCTGGGATCGAAGGTTCGCTTAATGACGCTGCCGGACCTTATTATGCCAAGCGGTTGCAGACTATTTTCAATCAGCCTAAACAACCCGAGCCTGGTGAATACACTCCTGCCGAAGTCAACCGCGGCCCAGGGGATACGCCCTGGTACGACAAACTGACCCGCTGGGCGTACTCGCAAGACCCATTCGATGTCAAGACGGACGCTGCCGAACTGGAGAACATCTTTAACCAGCAGGCTAAAACCTTCCCTTCCGGCGTGGACGAAAACGCCTTCGCTGAAGGCATACAACGCTACTACGCAGAAGTCACGACTTACCTGCAGGCTAACGCTCCGGAATTCTACGATCAGCGTTTCAAACCATTCTACGATCTGCGCATTAAACCGAATTTCGGGTAAATCAGGTGAACCCTGGAGGTTGAATAAACTTCCAGGGTCTCGCTGGAGAGGTAAAATCTATGGCTATCAGCTCAGAACAGGTTGCTCCTGTCGAGACTCCTGCCGCCGTCCAAGCTGTCGATACCACCAAAGGAGCCAATCGCTGGCAGTATTGGCTTTTTGCCATTCCGGCGCTGGTTTTCCAGTTCTTCTGGGGGTGGTATCCGATGGTCATTGCATTTTTCCTGAGTCTGACCAACGCGCCTATCCGTGGAGCGGTCACCTTCCAGGGGCTGAATAATTATTCTCGCCTGTTGGCTGACCCACTGGTCAGCATGTCCTTCAAGATCACGTTTATCTACGGCATCGGCTCTATGCTGCTGACCTTTGGCATTCCCATCCTGATTGCCATCTTTTTGCTGGAGATTCCGGCCAAATTGATGCGCGTCATGATGCTGCTCTGGTTCGTCCCGTTGAGCGGCATCGCCAGCACTTTGTTCTGGCGTTACTTGTACAACGAACAATTCGGCATTTTCCAATGGATCGCCACTGCTGTGCTGGGCATGGAACCGCAGGCCTTTTTAAGCAGCGAAAGCTGGGTTATCTTCTGGTTGATATTCCCCGGGATTTTGATGTTCGGGCCAGGCCTGTACTATATGACAGGCTTGCAAGGAATTCCGAAGTCGTATTATGAAGCAGCCGAGATCGAAGGCGCCGGGTTCTGGCGCAAGATTTGGACAATTTCATTGCCACGCCTGCGCCCGATCATTTCGATGACGCTGGTGTTCTCGATTATCGGCTCGCTGCAGGAATTCACCTTCCCCGATCTGATGACCCGCGGCGGCCCGAACGGCGCCAGCCGTACGGTGGTTATGTACATGTTTACGCTGCTCAACGAGGGTCGTTACGGTGACTCGACCTCGCTGGCGGTGCTGCTCTTTATCGTCATCATGGTGTTGGTGCTGTTGTATCGCGCCTTTTTCAAAGATGATCCGGATGTGTAGGAGGATACCGTGAGCTTATTCCCTTTGGTTGGCCGAAAACAACCACGCATGCGCGTGGCCTGGTCATTGATGAATATTTTGCTCTGGCTGGGTATTATCCTTCATCTGATTCCGTTTTTTATCATGATCTCCACCAGCCTCAAACCGGCCGCCGAAGCCATGGCCATGCCACCCACGCTTTGGCCGAAGAATCCCACCCTGGTGGGCTGGTCGTTGATCTGGAACATCTCGGATATCGCCAAATCGTTGCTCTCGCAACCGCTCAGCCGCTATTTTTTGAATTCCACGTTGATGACCCTGGGAACGATCATCCTTTCCATACCGGTGACCTCGCTGGCAGCGTATGCCACCAGCAAATTGATCAAGGGGCGCGCGACCAAGCCGCTGTTCATCTTCTTTATTGGCACGTTAATGCTGCCGGGGATTGTCACGCTGATTCCTTCCTTCCTGTTGACCCGCAACTTTCCTTTTCCGCTGCCTGTGCCGCCTAACATCCCCGGCACCGATATCGCATTCCCGACTCTGCGGATTTGGAACACGATCTGGGCGGTGATTTTACCGGCTGGCTTTAGCGCTTCCAATTTCCTGTTGTTCAAGGGTTTTTTCGATGGCATCCCCGATTCGATCATCAATGCTGCCCGGGTAGATGGCGGCTCTGAGTTCAACATTTTCCGCCGCATTATTGTGCCCATGAGTTTACCGGTGTATGCTGTCACTACCTACTTCACCTTTGGTGGGGTGTGGGATAGTTATCTTTGGCCGTTGGTGGTGATTCAGGACAGCGCCATCGCTCCGTTGACACTGGCAATCCGGCGCATTTCCGACGCTTTTTCGGGCGCCGGTACGACCAGTACCATGACCGCTCTGGGAGCGTCATCCGCCATAGCGCCGTTGGTCGAACAGGGCCTGTCGTGGAACGGGTTGATGGTGCTGGGCTTGCTGCAGGCGCTGCCGGTGTTCATCTTCTTCATCTTTGCCCGCGAATACTTGCTTAAGGGCGTGCGCATTCAGGGACTTAAATGAGCAGCGTTACCGTAGAAAATGTGTCCAGGCAGTACTACCCGCTGCTGGGTTCCAGCGAGACCAGGCCTGTTTCTGGGCTGGTGAACGTCAGCATGAAAATAGCGGACGGTGAAACCGTTAGCGTGGTAGGGCCGTCTGGCTGCGGCAAAAGTACACTGCTCAAGGTTATCGCCGGGTTGGAGCCGGCCGATTCCGGACGCATCCTGTATGATAAAGTGGATGTCACCAACATCTCACCACAGGCGCGAGGTGTTGGCATGGTCTTTCAGGATTACGCGTTGTATCCCAGCAAAGAGGGCGAAGATAACCTGAGCTATTACTTCGAGGTGCGCAAGAAGACCGAGGAAGAAAAGCAGCAGCGGCTGAAAGAAGTGGCTGAGCTGATGGGAATCGGGTTCGACCTGCTGATGGGGCGCCAGGTCGATACGCTCTCGGGCGGCGAGAAACAACGGGTCGGTATTGCGCGCTGCATTGTGCGCGACCCCAACGTTTTCCTGATGGACGAACCCATTTCCAACCTGGACGCCAAACTGCGCGAACGCACCCGCACCGAGATCAAACGCCTGCTAAAGAAATTTGGCATCACCGCTTTATATGTCACCCATGACCAGCAGGAAGCCATTTTCATGGGCGATCGCATTGCGGTCATGCGCGCCGGGCAGGTGGTGCAGTTTGGCACTTTTGATGAGTTGTATTACTCGCCGGTTGACCTGTTCGTCGCCACATTGATTGGAACCCCGCCGATGAACGTCCTCCCTGCTGAAGTGCAGGGGCAGTCATTGTGTATCGAGAGTGTAGAAATGTCGCTGCCGTTGCCGCCAGAACTGGTTGATAAACTGCCGGCAGGAAAATTACGGCTGGGTGTGCGGCCGGAGGGTTGGCTGGTGAACCAAGCCCCCACTGGCGGCATTCCTGTCGTTGTCACGCGGGTGGAGCGTCTGTTCACCGAGCGGGCCGCCTTCCTTGGCGGTCAAATTGGACGATTGTTTGTCAATGCACTGGTTGCGCTGGACTTTCCTGCGGAGGTCAAGCAGGTGTTTTTGACACCCGACTGGACACAAGCTCATTTCTTTGCCGCTGACTCCGAAACTGCCATTCTAACTCCGGGCGTTCCGGATTTATTTTAGGAGGTGAGGCATGCCTTCCACCCGAATATCGCATTTGACCAAAGAATTTGACACCAAAATTGCTGTAAACGACATCAGCTTCGAGCTGGGCGAGCACGAATTCCTGGTTCTGGTCGGCCCATCCGGCTGCGGCAAGACCACCACCCTGCGCATGCTGGCCGGTCTGGAACAGGCCTCGAGCGGGGACATTTTCTTCGGCGAGAAACGCGTCAACGACATCCGCCCGCGCGATCGGAATGTAGCCATGGTATTTCAGGATTATGCTGTATTCCCACACTACACGGTTTATGAAAACATCGCCTACGGGCTGCGCTCGCGCCATGCGCCCAATGCCTTGGTGAAGGAAAGGGTTCCCAAAGCCGCCAAAACCTTTCGTATAGACCATTTATTGGGTCGCAAACCGCGTCAGTTGAGCGGTGGCGAGCGCCAGCGCGTTGCCCTGGCGCGCGCCATGGTGCGCGACGCCGAGTTATACCTTTACGACGAGCCGTTAGCCAACCTGGACGCTCAACTACGCTACCAGGCTCGTGAGGACATCATGGCGCTGCACAACGAAAAGAAAAAACCGAGCGTGTATGTCACCCACGATCAGTCTGAAGCCATGGCAATGGGGGACCGCATTGCGGTCATGCGCGACGGGCACATCGTGCAAATTGGCACCGGCGCTGAACTGTACGAACGTCCGCACAGCCTGTTTGTAGCCTATTTTATCGGGACGCCCAGCATCAACCTGTTCGATGTTGACATTGTGTCTGAAAACGGTACGCTGTTTGCCCGCCATCCCGCCTTTTCGCTGGAAATCTCTGAAGCAAACCAATCAGCCCTGCTGCCGTATGTTGGTAGACAGGTCAAATTTGGCGTGCGACCTGAAGATTTGCATGTGCCGCGCATGGCGCCTTTTACAGTGACGGAGTTCAACCAATTGCTGGGAGTGGTCAACGTGATCGAACCATCCTCGACCGGTTGTGCGGTGTACTTGAGCACGCTGGATGAAAAAGCCGCCGATTATACCGCCACGCTGCGCACCCGTATGCCGGCCAGCTACATTGGCAAAGAGGTACCGCTGGCAATCAATATGGCCAAGGCGCTTTTTTTCGATCTTGAGTCTGAACGATCCATCCTGAGTCCCTGACCATGCCATTTTTTGACGACTCCGGGCCGCGCCTGGAAGAAGAACGCGGACTGCTTTGGCGCTCGGTTGCGTTGATCGGCGATCAACTGGAGCGCATGATCCTGCTCAACATTGCCTGGGCGGTGCAGCTTCTGCCTGCGTTGGCGGCTTGGGCGTTCCCCGTGTTGCCAGGCTGGCTGCGCATTGTGTTGACCACTTATACTGCGTTTGCGTTCATACCCGCTTCAGCAGTGCTGTTTGATTCGCTGGCACAGACCAGTCAGGGTGTTCCGCTTAGCCTGGATCTGGTGAAAAGCAGCTTGAAAACCCAGTTCAAACCGTCACTGGTCAAACTGCTGCCGTTGTACAGTCTGTTTTTCTGGCTGGTGATGGCGGTTACTCTGGCAGCCGAAAACGATCTTCTCGTCCCGGATGTGCTGGCCCGGGCAGGATTGTTGTTTTTAGCGCTGTTTTCACTTTTCTGGGGAACGTTGTTTGTGTACCAGCCGCATGCTTCGTCCGTCAAGTTATTCAGCGCGTCAGCCCGCCTGGTCTGGCGGCAGCCTGGCAAGACGCTGCTGGCAGGGTTCATCTCGCTGCTGGCGTTGGCGCTGGGCGTCATCTCGATTGGCGGTCTTTTTTTGATCGTGCCGGTGTTGGTGGTGTTGATTCAAGTTCAACTTTATCATGCCGTACATCCTGCGAGGTAATAATGGGGCAGCTCGAAGTCCAAAATCTTGTTAAATCCTACGGCTCCAAAGATGTCATTGCCAATATCTCCTTTAGTGTCCGCGATGGCGAATTCTTCGTGTTGTTGGGCCCATCCGGCGGCGGAAAAAGCACCATCCTTAAAGTAATCAGCGGCATCGAGAAGGCGGACAGCGGGCGTATTTTGCTGGCGGACAGGGATATCACCAACATCCCACCGCGCGACCGCAACGTCGGCATGGTATTTCAGGATTACGGTCTCTACCCACATATGAACGTTTTCGAGAATATCGCTTATGGCTTGGAAGCGCGCGGCATGCCCAAGGCCGAAATTGCCACGCGGGTCAAAGAGTCTGCCGACCGGTTGGGCTTGACCCCGCTGATCGACAGGGTGATTGTTGACCTGTCAGGCGGCGAGCAGCAGCGGGTTTCACTGGCGCGGGCGCTGGCTAAAAATGCTGAAGTATATCTGTTCGACGAACCCATTTCCAACCTGGACCCTAAATTACGCGCACAGGCGCGCCGCGATATCGTCATGCTGCACCGCATGAAACAGAAACCCAGCCTGTATGTCACTCACGACCAGAACGAGGCTCTTGCAATCGCCGACCGCATCGCAATCATTGCCCAGGGTAAGCTGCAGCAGGTGGGTTCTTCGAATGATCTGATTCAAAACCCTGCCAACCTTTTTGTGGCGGGGTTCATTGGCACGCCGCCCATGAATCTGATCTCAGGGATTTTTGCGATAGACGGACAAGGCCGGCTGCAAGTTGAATTTACGCCTGGGTTGGCGCTGACTTTGCCGGATTACTGGAATCATCCATTGCTGAACTACCAGGGCAAAAGAGTCGTGGTGGGCATCCCGCCGGCCGCTATTTACCCAGCCAGCATGACTGCTGACAATGAATTGCAGGCACCGCTCAGCCACCTGGAAGGGGAAATCACATTCGTCGAGCCGCTGGTGAGTGAAATCATCGTCGCGCTGAAATTCAATGACGTCGTGCATGCTTCGGCCGTGTTCATCGGCGTGGATGAGACTGAGCTGGAAGTTGGCAGCCGGTTGCGCGTCGCCATCGACGGCGGGCAAATCAGATTGTTCAACCCCGAAACGGAACAAGCCTTTCAGCGGGCTGAATGAAAAAATTTTTATCGATTACTCTGCTGGCTGCTGGCCTTCTAGTTTCCTGCAACCCGATTGGATTGAAAATGCCGCAATTACCCACATCATCTCCGGCCCCGGCGGAATTACCTGGCGGTTGGAAACTTATCTGGAATGACGAATTCGATGCGCCCGCCGGAAGCCCGCCTGACCCGGCCAAATGGACGTTTGATCTGGGGGGCGAGGGCTGGGGAAACCAGGAGTGGGAATATTACACGGACCAGCCAGAAAATGCAGCTACTGACGGCGCCGGTTCACTGGTGATACACGCCAGCGAGGTAGCGGAAGATGACACCCGATCGTTGAACTGCTGGTATGGGCCGTGTAAATATACTTCGGCACGCATCCTGACCCGGGAGCGCTTCGATTTCACCTACGGACGGGTGGAAGCGCGTTTGAAACTGCCGTACGGAAATGGGATTTGGCCGGCTTTTTGGATGCTGGGCAACGATATTGCGGCAGCCGGTTGGCCAAACTGCGGCGAGATCGACATCATGGAAAATATCGGACGCGAACCGGATAAGGTCTATGGTACGGTTCACGGCCCGGGTTATTCCGGCGCCAACGGGATCAGCCACTCCTACGCTTTGCCCACCGGACAGACTTTCAAGGACGATTTTCATGTCTTTGCTCTGGAGTGGGAAGAGGCTGAAATCCGCTGGTACATGGATGACGAGCCATACGGCGTGCTGCCCAAAGAACGCTTCTCAGAATCGCGCCCGTGGGTATTCGATCATCCTTTTTTCCTTATTCTCAATGTAGCTGTTGGCGGCGCCTGGCCGGGTTACCCGGATGAGACCAGTACCTTCCCGCAGCAGATGCTGGTAGACTATGTAAGGGTTTATCAAAAATAACATGAAATCCGATTGCGACGTACTCCTGTTCGGAGATTACTTTTGCGATGTGATCATCACCGGGCTGAGCGGTGTGCCGATGCTGGGCGCCGACCTGTTCGGCCAGTCGATGGAGATCGTGCCTGGCGGCGCCTACATCCTGGCTGTCTGGCTGCACCGCCTGGGGGTCAAAAACCGTTGGGCGGCCCGCCTTGGCAATGACATCTTCAGCCGCTTCATTCGTGAGGAGGCCCAGCGCGAAGGTCTGGATACCCGCTTGTTCCAGGAGTATTCGCATCCACAGCGTTCAATGAGCCTGAGTTTTTCGTTTCAGCATGATCGCGGCTTTATCAGCTACATGGATCCGTTCCCGGCGGTAATGCCGTACCGGGCGCTGATCGAGGACCAAAAGCCAGGCTGGGTGGTCAACAGCCCGTTCGATGGAACCCTGGAGACGCGTTTTCTGGTTGACCGCATCCACCAACTTGGCGGCCGGGTGTACACCGACTGCCAGTATGTAACCACCACTTTGGACGAACCCGGCCTGATTGACCTGCTGCGGGAGATCGATATTTTTGCGCCCAACCAAAGCGAAGCCTGCCAACTGACCGGTGAAAACGACCCGGAAATAGCGATTGGCCGCCTGGCTGAATTCTGCCCGCTGGTGATCATCAAGTGCGGGGCTGATGGTGCGTACGCCCAGGCCGGCAAGCAGGTCTGGTACTCGCCCGCGCTGAAGCTGGAAGTAGTGGATACCACCGGCGCTGGGGATTCGTTCAATGCCGGTTTTTTGGCTGGACTGGTTAATGGCGAACCGGTCGAAACCTGTTTGCGTTACGGCAATATTTGCGGCAGCTATTCCACCACACAACACGGCGGCGCCAGTGCGGCTTTTTCGCTGGAACAGCTTAAAAAATATCTTTAGGAGTGCGCTATGAAATTGGTTTTGGTCGGGGGCGGCGGAGTACGCTCGCCATTATTTGTTATGTCCCTGTTAAACTGGCAGAAAAGAATTGGCGTCGATGAATTGTGTTTGATGGATATCGATGCGCGCAAGCTTGACCTTTTTGGCGCAGTGTGCCGGCAAATCGTCAAGCGTGCTGGCGATCCTTTCAAAATCACGACCACCCTGGATGCCCGAACTGCTTTCGAAGGTGCGCGCCACGTGGTTACCACCATTCGCGCCGGGCAGGATATTGGCCGGGCGATTGACGAGCGCGTTGCCCTCAAACACGGCGTACTGGGGCAGGAGACCACCGGTCCTGGCGGCTTTGCCATGGCCATGCGCAGTATCCCGGCGTTGTTGGAGTATGCCCGCTTGCTGCAAGAAGTCAGCCCGGGCGCCTGGATGTATAACTTTACCAACCCGGCCGGCCTGGTGACTCAGGCGCTGCGCGATTCCGGCTTCACCCGAACCGTTGGGATTTGTGACGGCGCAAACGGCGGTCAGGGCGCCATTGCCGCCTGGGCAGGGGTTGACATGGCGCAGGTGCGCGCCGAAGTATTTGGTCTAAATCACCTATCGTGGTGCCGGCGCGCCTTTATTGGAGAAGAAAACGTTATGCCTGCCGCTCTTGCGGATGACCGTTTCCTGGCAGACATGCAGCATCTTTTCGAACCGGATTTGATACGACAAATCGGCATGCATTGCAATGAGTATCTCTACTACTATTACTACGCCGAGCAAGCCCTGCAGGCCATATCGAGTGAGAGCAAATCACGCGGCGAGGAAATTGTTGAGCTTAACCAGCGTTTGTTGGACCAGTTGGAAGAAGTCGATATCGAGCGCAACCCCGAACAGGCGCTACGCATCTTCTTCGGATATGAAAAACGCCGTGGCGCAACCTACATGCATTATGCCTACGGCGGCGCCTCCATCGCGGAAGCGGACCGGCAACTCGTATTCGATGCCGACATCCCCGAACAGGCTGGCGAAGGATATGCCGGGGTGGCGCTGGCGGTGATCGAAGCGCTGGAACATGGCGGCCCGCTGCATATTGCGCTCAATGTACCCAACCAGGGAGCCATCCAGGGCATGGCGCGCGATGATGTGGTGGAGGTGAGCTGCCGGGTGGATGGCGATGGCATCCACGTGATGGACATCGGCCAAATCCCGCCGGCGCAGTTGAATCTGATGAAAACCATCAAACTGTATGAGCATCTTTCAATCGAGGCCATCCTGACCAGCTCGCGAACCAAGGCGGTGGAAGCATTGATGGTTCACCCCCTGGTCTTATCCTACCCGCGCGCAAAGGCGTTGGTGGATGATTACCTGAACGCTCATATCGAACTGGTGGGAGAGTGGAAATGAGCTACAGAAACGCAGCTTTGCCGGTTGCAGAACGGGTAGCTGATCTTTTAACCCGTATGACCATCGATGAAAAAATTGCCCAGCTTTTCCAGACGTTTATCACCGACGAAAACCGCGAGGAGATCAAGCAGCAGATTCGAGCAACCGGGTTAGGTTCACGCATTCTGGCGGCCTCCAATTTGGCCGGTAACATGGTGCTGCGCATGGCGGAGTTGGACGACCTGAATGAAATTCAACGCGTTGCGGTCGAGGAATCGCGGCTTGGCATCCCGATATTGCATGGGCGCGACGTCATTCACGGCCACCGCACCGTTTTTCCGGTTCCGCTGGCAATGGCCGCCACGTTTGATCCGGCTGCCATGGAAGAGGCGTTTCGCATAGCCGCACACGAAGCCAGGGCGGCGGGTGTGCATTGGAGCTTTGCTCCGATGATGGATATTGCCCGCGACCCGCGCTGGGGGCGAATCATCGAGGGCTTTGGCGAGGATCCCTATCTGGGTGCACGCATGGCAGAAGCTGCGGTGCACGGTTTTCAGGGAGATCATAATGAAAGCGGGTATTGGCCGTCTGACCGCATTCTAGCTTGCGCCAAACATTACGTCGGGTACGGGGCTGCAGAGGGCGGACGGGATTACAATACCGCCGAAATCTCCGACCACACTTTGCGGAATATTTATCTCCCGCCGTTCAAAGCAGCGGTCAAGGCCGGCGTGGGCAGCGTCATGTCGGCCTTCCATGACTTGAACGGCGAGTCAGCCTCGGGCAACCGCTACCTGCTGACCGATATCCTGCGCGGTGAGTTTGGTTTTGACGGATTCGTTATCAGTGATTGGGGATCGGTGAACGACCTGATTCACCACCGCGTGGCCGCAGATGAACGGGATGCTGCCCGCATTGCCTTTGATGCCGGGGTGGATATGGAAATGGTCTCCCTGTGCTACATCCATCACCTGGCAGAATTGATCCAGGCTGGCGAAATTAGCCAGAAGCAGTTGGATGACGCCTGCAGCCGCGTTTTAGCCGCCAAGTTCAGTCTGGGGCTGTTCGAGAATCCGTATGTCGAGCGGCCGAATCCGGCAAATCTGCAGATGCCGGCTGAAAACCTGCAGGCTTCGCGGCGTACGGCGGCGCGCGGCATGGTGCTGCTGGCGAATAACGGACTGCTGCCTTTGAGCAAGGAAACCCGGCGAATTGCGGTAATCGGCCCGTATGCAGACCAGCGCCGCGCCATGCTGGGTTCATGGGTCAATGACGGGTTGACCGATGAGACCGCTACCCTGGTGGAAGCCATGCGCGCTGCCGTTCCACAGGCAGAAATCTTGACAGCGCCGACCGGCTTATATGATGAAATGTTGATGGCGGCCGCTGGAGCAGACGTGGTTATTCTGGCAGTGGGCGAATCCAATGCGCGTAACGGCGAAAGCAATCATGTTGCCGTGCTGCATCTACCCGCCGGGCAGGATGAACTGGTGCGCGCCGTGGGCAAGATCGGCAAGCCAACCGTTCTGGTTGTGTTCTCCGGCCGCCCATTGGTGCTGACGGACCTGGTGGGTAGCGTCGATGCCGTCCTGTGGGCCTGGCACCCGGGATCAGCGGGCGCTTTTGCCGCGGCTGATGTCCTTTTTGGCGACACCGATCCGGGCGGCAAACTGCCGGTCAGCTTCCCGCGGGCGGGCGGTCAAATTCCGATTCACTACAATGCCAACAGCACCGGAAAAGGGTGGTCGGATTACCTGGATTTGCCGGGCAAGCCGCTTTACCCATTCGGTTTTGGATTGAGTTACACTACCTTCGAAATTTCTGATTTGCGCCTGTCTAAGGATCAGTTCAAGGCCGGCGAAATGGTCAATGTATCGGTGCTGGTGCAGAACGCCGGTCAGCGGGCTGGCGACGAGGTCGTTCAATGCTATGTCCAGGACTGCGTATCACGCCTGACCCGGCCCGTGCGTGAGCTGAAGGGTTTCAGGCGGGTGAGCTTACAGCCCGGTGAAACGCGCCGCGTCGAATTTACGCTGGGGCCGGATGAGTTGTCCTATTACGGGCCGGGCGGAAAGTGGGTACTGGAGCCAGGAGCGTTTAAGGTGTGGGTCGGCAACGACAGCCGGGCAGAGCTGGAAGGCTCCTTCACGGTCACCCCGTAGCGGTTTCCTGTCAATCGGGCATGCCCAAATCCGGCGCAAATCCGGACAGTCTATTAGCGCGCCAGATAACCACCGTCGATTGGATAATAGGAGCCCGTAATATAAGATGCGCGATTGGAACTTAACCAGACCACCAGTTCAGCCACTTCTTCGGGCTTCCCCAGGCGGCCCAGGGGGTGAAGCGCGACCAGATTGTTGTATGCCTCCGGGTTACTTTCCAGGGCTGAAATCAGGGGAGTGCTGATGAATGCAGGCCCGATCGCATTGATGCGAATCCCTTTGGCTGCGTATTCGAGCGCCGCGTCCCTGCTCAACCCAATCACCCCATGTTTGGCAGCCACATAGGCCGGGGCGCTGGCAAAGCCGACCTGCCCCAGGATGGAAGCCATATTTACGATGGCGCCGCCGCCAGTTTTGAGCATTTCGGCAATTTCATACTTCATGCAGTAAAAAACACCGGACAGGTTGACGTCGATCACCTTTTGCCAGCCATTGACGCTGTAATCGGCCGTCAAATTCGACTCGCCGCCGATGCCGGCGTTATTACAGGCCAGATCGAGACGGCCATATTTCTCCACCGTCTTTTTGACCAGTTCTTCGCAATCGGACGGATTGGAGACATCGGTTTTGACAAAAAACGCATCGCCGCCGGCTGCTTGAATCAACTGGACGGTTTCCTGGCCGCCATCCTTATTGACATCCGAAACGACTACTTTCGCTCCGTCGCGGGCGTAAAACAGAGCGCTGGTGCGGCCAATGCCGGAAGATGCGCCGGTCACAATGGCAACTCTACCGTTAAATTCATTCATTTCAGTTCTCCTTTTTGGTACCGGTATCATATATTTTTGATGGCGGGGCTTTGGCTGCCTCCGCTGCAACCGATCAGAACCTGACCGATATCGGACTGCTGATGCGACAGGCCAAACTTTTGGTTAAGGATTTTAGCACAGCCCAAATTTCGAGGCTAGGCCGTTACCTCCCGGGTGGAACGTGACAATGCCCGTTCCATCCGCTCGATCTCCTCTGCCGTGTTCATCTGATTAAACTCAGCGGCGTGGATTTCCTGCACATGAGCCAATGCCTGCCTGGTGACTTCTTCCAGGGTGTCTCCTTTGACCATAAAGGAGCAATTCAGTCCCATATCTTTACACGAATATCTGATCAGCATGTTTTCCTCGCCGAAACTTACCCTTTTTTAAATCCTCGATTGCGGTAATCCCAATTGGAACGACGCGAGAATTTATTTTGTATAGACAATGCTACCATCATACCCCGGATCGAGGATTAGCGCCAACTTTCGGGTCGAAGCGCTGGCCAGAGATGGGGGCGTTTATTTTTCCCGCATGCTATAATCATCATATGGATATCAATGCTCTTTTATCCTCCCACCAGATCAAAACTTTCTGCCAGAAACATCACATCCGGCAGTTATCTTTCTTTGGCTCGGTGGTGCGAGAGGATTTCGGCCCGCAAAGCGACATCGATGTGCTGGTTGAGTTTGAAGCCGCTCATATCCCAGGTTTCAATTTCTTTTTGATAGAAGCAGAATTGTCCCGGTTATTAGGGCGGAAGGTGGATTTGCAGACCCTCAACTTCCTTGGCCCGGAAATCCGAGACGCGGTGCTTTTGGAAGCTGTACCTGCTTATGAGCAAGCGCGATCCTGAAATAGCATTGAAGCAAATCCTCACCCATGCACGTGAGGCAATTGAAATTTGCCGGGGGAGAAAACGGGCTGATCTGGATTCGGACCGCCTGCTGAACCTGGCATTGACCAGGCTGATCGAAATCGTTGGGGAAGCCGCAAATCGCGTGCCCGAATCCGTGCAGACAAAACATGCTGACTTGCCCTGGCTGCAAATGATCGGGGCGCGCAACCGCCTCATTCACGCTTACGACAGCGTCGATTTCGATATCCTGTGGGCGATCGTGACGAACGATCTGCCAGGAGTGGTAACCCAGATCGAAGGAATTCTTGCCCGCGAGTTCGAAAACGAATAGCTGGATATAAGTTCCCGGATGCCTGGCAATTGAATTTTTTGCCGGTGAAAATTTAGTCGAGCGGTTCGAGGCTGACCTAAAGGAATGTCGAAACGCTCTCCAACGATGGGGGCGATTTTTGTTGCCTGGATAGGTTTTTAAGGTGCGGAGGGAAAAGGGTATTCGTTTCAAGAAACGAAGGAAACGAATGGTCGATTTTAAGGTTTTTGGGCCGATATGTGGTGGTGCATGGGTAAAGAACCCGTACTGCTGGGGTCTGGCCTATTCGTATTCGTTTCGTAAAAAAAATCAAAAACGAATAGGGAGACCAAATAAATAGCATATATGTTCTATTATAACATGGATGTCAAGGGGAACGAGGCGCTGCACGCCGTACCGAGTTTTGAAAGGGTGAAGCACTTTCTTTTTGGAGGCCTTTTTGGGTTTTATCAATCAAAGGAGGGAACTATAATAGATGATATGGGGAGAGATGAATGAACCAAACACTATTAATGCTTTTCGAAGAGAATTCTGCCCATAATAGATTTCCACACCCATCCACACCCATCCACACGTCGCTAACGCAAACCGTCAGGTGACAGTAAGTAAAGAGGAATATTTATGAGTATAACCCTACCCCCAAAAATTAACTCAACGGAGCAAGTTCCTATTAACACGAAGACTATTGTTGTTATTGGGGCAAATGGAGCAGGAAAAACTCGATTTGGGTCAGCCATTGAAGCAAAATATAACAATATTACACATAGGATTTCTGCTCAAAAGTCATTATCCATGCCTGAGCAAGTTAATACAACCTCAAAAATAAATGCTGAAAATGATTTTCGTTATGGTTACTCAACAGGAGGGATAGAAAATAAACTTGGTCAAAGGTGGGGAAACAAGCCAAACACCTTCCTTTTAAACGATTATCAAAAATTGATGGTGTTGCTTCACACAGAAGAATATGAAGAATCAATCAAATTCAAAGACGCCTATAATCCAGGCCAGGTAGATGCCAAACCTGTGACGAAACTTGATAGAATCCAAGGCATTTGGGAAGAAGTGCTACCTCATCGCAAAATAATTAAAAGTGCTGGGAAGATTGAAACCTATCCAACAGAAAATCCTGACAAAATATACAACGCTGCCGAGATGAGCGATGGCGAGAGGGTAATTTTTTATTTAATTGGAGAAGTTATTTCCGTTACAGAAAACTCTATCCTGGTTATTGACGAACCTGAAATGCACCTACACAAGTCAATCACAAAAATACTGTGGGACAGAATTGAACAAGAAAGACCAGATTGTACTTTTATCTACCTGACACATGATATTGACTTTGCATCCTCTCGCCAAAATTCAACTAAAATTTGGGCTAAAGGTTTCGATGGAACATCATGGGATTATGAAATCCTAGATGACAATTTAGAATTACCCGAACACTTATATTTTGAGATTCTGGGCAGCAGAAAACCAATATTATTTACTGAGGGGGATGATTCAAGTATTGATTACAAGTTATTTCAATTGGTATTTTCCGAGTACACTGTAAAACCTCTTGGAAATTGCACGAAGGTTTTCGAGACAGCAAAATCATTCAATGAGCAGAAATCTTTCCACAACATTGCTTCTTTTGGTTTAATAGATAGGGATAGAAGAACTGAAGAAGAAATAAATCATATTACACACAATAGCATTTGGGTTTCAGAAGTCGCCGAAGTTGAAAACTTCCTTTTGTTAGAAGATGTTGTAAAGGCCGTGGCTTCGAGTATGAACAAGAATACAGATGAAGTATTCGAAGCGGTAAAAAACAACGTAATTGATTTCTTCAAAACAGAGGTTGAGCATCAAGCTGTTCAACATACCGCTGCGCATATAGAGCACCTATTTAATGACGCCACCGATTTCACTGACGTTAAAGAATTCACGAAATTAGAATATAACTTAAATTACTTCTGGAAAAATCAAAATTTTAGAGGAATTTACACCGGGATAAAAACCAATTTCGAAAGACTAATTGCAACAAAAAACTATGATGTAATATTAAAAGTGTTTAACAACAAGGGCCTACTAGTTAATTCGAAAGTTGCTGCATTATGTGATCTAAACCCTAAAAAAAATACCTACCTAAATCGTATTTTATTAATTTTGAAGGAAAAATCAGATTGTAGCAATAAAATACGAAAAGCTATTATTGATAACATAAGAAAGAATCCTACATAGCGCCGACTCACGTGGGCAGTTGCTTTTCCGCTCGAAAGCGGATTCACGCCTGCTTCACGCCGGAACGCAATTTTTCATTTGGCCTAAAGGAGAATCCATATCGTGACAATAATTGGGCTTTCTTCGAACGACATTATCGGAATTCTTCGATCCTATTCAGATGATATCGATAAAATCCTTATTTTGTTTGATGATCACGGTTGGATAGCCTACAAGAATAAAGAAAGTGCCCAAGAACTTCTAAAAGGGTTAAAAGAATTGTTGCGGAACGACTACCATCGCCGTGATACAAAGGAAGGACAGCAAAAAATGTCTGAGGTCGAGAAAACGTTTTTCTTTCCAGCGATTCATAAAGCTCTCACAAGAATTCATGTTAAAACTAATTCTCAACCTTCCGAAAAGTGGTTTTTGGAATTGTTGGATGCTCAATCGGAAATTCGGTATTACTCGAATGAACTTGAAGGTATGATTAAAAAGACAGAAAACAAGGCTAATACAGCCGACCCAAAATTTGTATGATTGATTAGCAAAAATTGATTACAAACTGTAACTCTACCTTGCATGGGTCCTGTGTTCCGGTCGGGAATAAATGCTTTAAACGAAAATAAGGGCTGGCCCAAAAGCGGGCGGGCGTGGAAACCCGCCCCTACCAAGGGTGGGTTCCATCCCATCCCGCAAATGTGGGAAATCATCGACAAATTTATTCTTTTCGGACAATCCCCTACCTGAAGCAATTATTGCCGTAAATTAATTCCCGTGCCTATCGTGTGAATAAAATTCGGGCACGGGGTTACGTTAAATTAATAAGGTTGAACTTGCCATCCCCGTGCCCCTACTTTAAAACCCAGGTTCCGTGGGCGGGCGTGGAAACCCGCCCCTACCAAGGGTGGGTTCCATCCCATCTCGCAAATGTGGGAAGGAAGCGGTTAATTTATTCTTTTCGGGGAAGCCTTTTACTTATAAAGGGCAATGTATTTGCAAAAGTATTCGTTTCACCTATGCCTGCGTCCCGCTCATAGTTTGGCGCCGGGATTCAACCCCAGCCCGCTATTCTATCCCTGCCGGGTAATGACTCTTACATCTCCAACGACCAGCCCGTCGGTGCGGAGGAAGACCGGGTTGAGATCGACCTCGCTGATTTGGGGATAGGTAAATGGCAGCCGGGAAAATGCGACGAGGGTTTGCGCCAGGGCTGCCAGGTCATACGGCGGCTTGCCGCGCGCGCCCTGCAGCAGCTTGATGCCCCGAATCTCATGGATCATTTCCATGGCCTCATCCTGTTCGACCGGGGCGACGCGCAGGACGATATCGCGAAAAATTTCAGTGTAGATTCCGCCCAGGCCGAAGGCAACCACTGGCCCGAACTGCGGATCCGTGGATAAGCCGAGCAGGACTTCCTGCGCATCCCTGACCAGTGGGTAAAGCACCGCGCCACGGAAATCTTTACCCCGGGCTGACTCCTGGATGGCTGCAAAAGCCTGGCGGGCAGCGTCCGCGTCACGGATGCCGACAATGACCCCGCCGACATCCGACTTATGCAGTATATCCGGCGATACGACCTTCATCACGGTGGGATAGCCAAGCTTTCCGCAGGCCTGCACCGCTTCTTCAGCGGTGACGGCAACGCAAAAATCAGGCACGGGAATGCCATTTTCTTTCAGCCAGGCCATGGCCTCCGGTTCGAGCAGCTTTCCGTCGCCCGGCAGCTTGCGAGCGTCACCAACCGGCGGGACGGTCTTATTCTCGACCGGTTTGCGGCGGTGTTCTTCATAACGGGCGATTTCTGCCAGAACGCTGACCGCCTGTTCACCGCTGGGGTAACAGGCGATGCCGACCTGCTTCAAATAATTCGTGCTCTCCGTCATCAGTTGTTCAGGGACAAAACTGGCCAGAACGGGTTTGCCGCTGCTGCGGGCGCCATCCGCCACGCCGCGCGCCAGCGCCAGGTTTTCCAGGTAAGACGTGCCAACATTGATGGCTACGGCAGCATCGTACACCTGGAGCATGCTGGTCAGGGTTTTGCGGTAGCCTTCTTCCGTGCCTTCCACGGTGAGGTCGATGGGGTTTTTCAAGGAACAATGCCCCGGCAAGAAGCTGCGCAGTTGAGTTTGCAGGTCACTGTCTGGCTCGGCAACGCTCAACCCTAGCTCCTCCGCATGATCGGCTGTCAGGACGCCCGGGCCGCCGGAGTTGGTGACGATGATGATCTTTTTGCCGCTCAAATGGGGAAGCCGCGTGAAACCTTCGCAGGTGTCGAGCAGCGATTCGACTGTGCGGACGCGAATCGCGCCGCTGGCGCGGATGGCGGCCGAATAAACCGCGTCAGAACCGGCCATCGAGCCGGTGTGCGAAGCCGTGGCGCGGGTGCCGGCCGATGTGCGGCCGGCTTTAATGACCAGAACAGGTTTGCGCCGGGAGCATTCAGCCAGCGCGTCCATGAAGGCCCGCCCGTTCGTCACACTTTCAATGTAAAGGGCAACCACTCTGGTCGCCTCATCCCCGGCCAGGTAATTCAGGAAATCAACCTGGCTCAGGTCGGATCCATTGCCATAGCTGATGAATTTTGAGATGCCAAGCTCGCGCTGCTGCGCCCGGCCCAGGACAACGCCGCCGAGGGCGCCGCTCTGGGTGATCAGGCCAATTCCGCCGGCCGGCGTACGCACTTCGAGCGTGGGGAAGAAGTCGAAACCGGCGTTGGCGATACCGGCGCAGTTCGGGCCGATAAAGCGGATGCCATGGCGGCGGGCGACTTCCTTGATTTCCTTTTCGCCGTCATGGTTCCCCACTTCGGAGAAACCCGAGGTGATGATCACTGCGGAGCGGATGCCCGACCGGCCGCATTCATCGAGAACGGTAGCCACTGTCGAGGCCGGGGAAACGATGATGGCCAGGTCAGGGACGCCCGGGATGGCCGAAGGCGAAGCATAACCGGGGATGCCCAGCGCGCCTTCTGATTTGGGATTAACGGCGTAGAGCTTACCCTGGTAGCCTCCCTGCAGAATTTGTTCGGTAAGAATCGCGCCAAGTTTGCCCGGCGACATCGAGCCAATGATGGCGACGGATTGGGGATTAAAGAAACTCGCGAAATCCATCAGGAAACCACCAGCGGCATTCCCAGGCCGGAACGATAGGCGAAGCTATTTGCTTCGGTGTTGCGTTTAAAGCGGGTCTGGATGATATGTTCCACGTCTTCCGACCGGATCAAGGTTCCAAGCACCGTCTGACCCATGATCACGCCCAGGACGTAAAGGTTGGCGTGCACCAGTTCACCGGCGTATTCGGGAAGCTGACCGGGAGCAATATGCACCAGACGCGCCCCGGCGAGTTTGACTTGTTCCGTAATTTGGGCGAAGGCCGGGTAAGGGGCCTTCCCCAGAGCGACGGCGGTGGGCGCCCAGATGTCGCTGTAGAGGACAAAATCACCGCCGGGCTTGATGAAGGGAATGGCTTTGAGCGATTCGGACTGTTCCATGGCGATGACCATATCCGCACCCCGCTGGGGGATGTTTGGGCCAACATTTTCCCGTCCCAGGCGCAACTGCGCTTTGACAAAACCGCCGCGCTGCGCCATGCCCTTGCTTGGATAGAAATTGGCCGGGATATCTTTGTAATGAGCGACTTCGGCCAGCACTTCGCCGATGGTTAGAATGCCCTGACCGCCTACTCCGGCGAAAAAGATGTCATATTTCATGCTTCCTCCGCTACCAGGGCGTCATGGTGACAGGTTTCGATGCAAACCCCGCAGCCGTAGCACAGTTCCGGGTCGATCTCGATGGCGTTCGCGCCAAGGCTGAACGCCGAACAGCCGGTGACCATCAGACACAATTTGCAAAGGTTGCAGTTTTCTTCGACCACGTGAACTTTGCCGGCCTGTTTTCCCTGCCGCTGGGCCTGGATGGCGCATTCCTGCCTGGCCAGCACGACTTTAACGCCCGGCAGGGTCATTGCCTGATGGATCACCCCGGCTGTTTCTTCCACATCAAAGGGGTCCACCATCCAGAAATGTTCGATGCCCAGCGCCGGGATGATGCGGGCAATATCGATTTCCTGGTAGGCGCTCGCGCCGTTATTGCAGGGTGTGCCGGGATTGACCTGCATGCCGGTCATGGCCGTCCAGCGGTTGTCCATGATCACCAGGGTCAGGTCAATCTGATGCTGGATGGCATTGACCAGACCGGCAATCCCGGCGTGGAAAAAGGTCGAATCACCGATGGTGGCGATCACGGGCGTTTTCACGCCGGCATGGACATAGCCCTGCGCAAGGCTCACGCTGGCGCCCATCGAAATCTCGGTCCAGATCAGGTCAAAGGGCGGGTTCATGCCGAGGATAGTGCAGCCGATATCGCCGGTGACCATGACTTCATTTTTCTTCAATCGCAGCTTCTTGATCGCTTTATCAATGGCAATATAGGTGCCGCGGTGCGGACAGCCGGCGCAAACTGTGATGGGGCGCGCCGCAGCCAGCTTGAGGGCCTGGGTGTTTCCGCTTAGCAAATTCTCCGGAATCCCAAGGCGCAGCACGGACTCGATGCCCTGAACGACTTGCGGCACACCATACTCACCGATGCGGCTGAAGACGCCATCGAGCTTTCCGGTGATTTTTCCGCGGTAACCCATCCGCTGTGCTTCCACAATTATGCCGCGCTCGATGAGCGGCTCAAGTTCTTCCAGGATCAGGATCGTCTGGCAGTGCTCGAGCATTTTGCGCGCTTCGGCGGCAGGAAAGGGATGGACAACCTTTATTTCGAGGGTGGAGACATCCTCTCGATTAAACCCGAAGGGGGCGGCTGCCTCGAACCCTTCCTCAAGGTACGCAGCGGCGATCCCGGAAGCCAGGATGCCCAGTCCGCCGGGCCTGCTGGATAAGCTCAGCTTATTTAGCCTGACCTCATCCGTAATTTGCCCGGCCTGCTCGAGGCGTTGAATTAAATCCCGGTGCTGGTTGGTGGCAATAACAGAACCGGCCTTGGTGAAGCGCTGGATATCCTTGATCAGCAGGGGGGCGGCTTGCGAGACCGGAACCGGCTGCTCGATCTCCACTTCAGCGTATGAATCGGCAATGCCGGTGACCAGACGCAGGAATACCGGGCCTTTGATTCTTTCCGAAAGATCGAACGCAAATTTGGTCAGCGCGTAGGTTTCGGCAACCGTAGCCGGTTCGAGCATGGGCATATCCGCCATCACCGCGAAGGAACGCGAGTCTTGCTCGCACATGCCAGCGTTGGCGCCAGGGTCGTCGGCAACATAGACCACCAGACCGCCATCACAGCCTGAGTAGGCGACTGAGATGAGGGAGTCATAGGCAACATTCAGGCCGGACATTTTCATGGTACACAATGCGCGGTGCCCGCTCCAGGCCACCCCGGCCGCGACTTCCAGCGCGACTTTCTCGTTAACGCTCCACTCGACGTAGGTGTCAACCAGATTCATAGCTAACAGACTGGACAGACAGCCCGTAGAAGGGGTGCCGGGATAACCCGTGACGGCTTTGACGCCGGCCCGCAGCGCGCCATAAGCAATCGCTTCGTTTCCGGTAATCAGCTTTTTCAAATTACCCTCCAACTGGAACTTGCAGTGCACGCTCCAATGCAGCTAAAGCGCGTTCATTTTGGTCAGGCGTGCCAACGGTGATTCGCAGGCAGGTGGGCAGTCCCTGGGGGCCAAGCGGGCGAACGATCACACCCTGGGCTAACATGGCTTCATAGACCGGGCCGGCGGGAATACCCAGATCCACCAGAATAAAGTTCGTGTGGCTGGGGGTGGCTGCCAGGCCCATTTTCGATAGTCCCTGGTAAAGCTGGTCGCGGCCTTGTCTGGCAGTACGAACGCTGCGGTCAATGAACTCTTGATCATCCAACCCGGCCAGCGCCCCGGCCTGGGCGACGCGATTAACCGGGAACGCATCGGCCACCTTTTGCAGAACCCGAATGATGCTTTCGTGAGCGATGGCGTAACCCACGCGCACCCCGGCCAGCCCCATGACCTTCGAAAATGTGCGGGTGATGATGAGGTTGGAGTGATCTTTTAAATACGGGATTGTTTGCGGGTAATCCGGGTGATCGACATATTCATAATAAGCTTCATCCGAAATCAGCAGGCAGTTTTCCGGAACGGCAGCGAGCAGCCGTTCGAACTCATCCCGGTAGGTGATGGTCCCGGTGGGGTTATTCGGGTTGCACAGGAAGACGATTTTGGTCTTTGGGGTAAGCGCTGCGATGATGCCGTCCATATTAAAACGACGATCCTGGGTTTGAGGAACCAGGATCATCTTGCCAGCCATGCGGGATGTGACACTTTGGTACGAGAAAAAAGAATACTGGCTGGTCACAACCTCGTCGCCGGATTCGATGAAGGCCATCGCGATCATGGAGAGGACGCCATCGACGCCGTTATTGACAAAGAACTGATTGGGCTTGAGCTGGAATATCCGGGCCAGTTTTTCCACCAGCAGGGGGGATTGAGGTTCCGGGTAATAATGAACGTTTTCTTTAATTTCGTCGATCATTGCCTGGATCGCCAGGGGGGAAGACCCGAGCGGGTTCTCGTTAGAGGATAGTTTAATCACGTCTTCCAGGCCTAGCTCCCGTTTAACCTCTTCGATGGGCTTTCCGGGTACATATTCCTTGATGTCGAGAATGGCCTGCCGTGTGATTTTATGGATATCGATCATTGGCTCTCCCTGGCTGGTTCTGGTGAATATGGAAAGGATTCAAGTTTTTCCTGCAAGCATCCCATCAAATATTTAACGGCTGAGAAGATCAGTATTGGGTCAAGTTTTCTCTTTCAAATGCGCAATCAAGATCTGAATGGTCTTGGTGATGTGCTCTGTGTTGATTTGAGCTGCCTTTTGCCCGTCACCGGCTTCAAGGGCGGCTATGAGCTCGCCATGCTGGGTGAAATCATTCTTGCTGATATCTACTTCATCCGTGTTTGGATACAACAAGTCATAGGCAAACATCAGTTCCCATAATTGCTCCAGAATCGTCGCTAATATTCGGGAGCCCGCTGCCCGGATGGCGATCCAGTGAAAATCGCGGTTGGCGGCCTGGGCTTGTTTCACGGAATCCGGCAGGGTCCCGGCCACCGTCAGGGGCAGCAACTCGCGCATCCGCTGTATGTCCTCCGGGCTAATGCGGCTGGCCGCCAGTTCCATGGCCCGGCCTTCGAGCAGGGCACGCATCACATACACTTCGTGCAAATCGTCCAGCGATAAAGCAGCGACCTTGACCCCTTTAAACGGCTCGTGGGTTGCCAGCCCCTTGGCAGCCAGGCGCGCGAATGCTTCGCGAACCGTCCGCTCGCTTACACCCAACTCTCGCGCAATTTCGACCTGGCCCATCCGTTCCCCAGGCTTGATGCGCCCGGTGATGATCGCCTCGCGAATGGAATCGTAGGCGATGCTGGCGAGGTCTGCGTGTTTGCGTTTTACGTTCGAGGGTTTTGGGGGATTGGTGTTCATAAGCATATGCTGACTTTCAAGGATTCGCTGCGATATGCTGTGGGAACCTGTTCGATTGACGCCTAAAGGGACTTTTCGATCTGGCAGCCTGGTCGGGCAAGCGCCGAAAAGCACGGCTACCTTCTATCTGAGCTGGAGTTTCAACTTAAGGGGTAAGTATGTCTCAGGGGATGGCTGTGCAACAACCACCCAGGTTAAATTGTGCACAATTTATAAATCATTATAAGAAACCAGAGAACATAAAGTCAATATGACAAATGTCCATCCGGCTGCAAAATGCCGGCAGCTATTGGGCCAATCTTTACAAGCGCAGATTGGCGGCTAGACCGGCTCGTTGCAATGCTCAAGGGTGGGCAGGAATTGACCCTGGCCAGGTTCGGCGACAATTTCGCCGTTCCAGAGAATGCGCTTGCCGCGCTGGAACGACATCTCCGGCCAACCTAATACTGTGCGCCCCTCAAAGAGGGTGTACCCTACATTACTGTGCTGGTTTTCAGCGCGGATGGTAAATTCGCGGTTCGGGTCGAATACCACCAGATCGGCGTCTGCGCCAACCGTAATACTACCCTTGCGCGGAAACAGGCCGAAAATACGCGCCGGGTTCTCAGACAAAACCTGCACCAGACGCACCAGGCTGAGATGACCTGCGTTCACGCCGCCCAGGTAGGTCATGGGCAGCAGCGTTTCGATCTGCGGCGAGCCAAAGCCCTGTACCAGAAAATCGCCATTTACATCTTTGGCCTTGGGGGCATGGTCTGAAGCCACCACCGATAGTGTGCCGTCGCGCAGGGCAGCCCACAACGCCTCATTATCACCAGCCGAGCGGATGGGCGGGCCAATTTTTGCCAGTGCGCCGCGGGTTTCGATAATATCCTGCGTCAGGTTCAGGTACTGCGGGCAGGTCTCGGCATAAACCGGCAAGCCTTCCTGCTGCGCCATGCGGATTGGGCGCAAAGCGCGCTCGGCGGTGACGTGGGGGATATAGACCTTACAGCCCACTACCTCAGCCAGGCGAATGGTGCGGAAGATGCCTTCTTCTTCCAGCGCAGCCGGACGTGAGGCATTAAAGAACCTGGCTGATGCATTCGGTCCTTTGAGATATTTGTCTTCCAGGTAATCGATGGCGCCGCCGTTTTCGCAGTGCACGATTGCCATGCCGCTGCGCTCCGCCAGGATGTCCATGGCTTTGATCAACTGGTAATCGTCGGTATACCAGCCCTGCTTGAGGTAGGTCAGGAAGAACTTGAAGGTGCGGACGCCGAGTTCCATTACCTTTGGAATCTCGGGTACTTGCCGGGGAGCTTCGAACATGCCGCCGTGCAGACCAAAATCAAGCAGAGAGCGGCGCTGACCATCCAGCAGCATCTTCTCTACCTGTTCATAGAGGCTTTCACCGGTGCGAGCGTAGGCGAAGTGCAGCAGGGTGGTCGTGCCGCCGTAAGCGGCGACGCGCGAGCTGGCCTCTACATCATCGAGGTATACCGGGTGTACGTGCACGTCAATGATCCCGGGGAAGATATATTTTCCGGTCACATCCAGTACTTCGCGCGCATGTTCAGCGGAAAGATCCGGTCCAAGCGCTATGATACTTCCATTTTTGACGCCAACATCGGCCTTGCTGATGCCGGTTCCGGTGACAACGATCCCACCTTTGAGCAGTATATCGAAAGCCATGTCCATAGTCACCCTTGTTTTATTTCAATCGCTCAGGCTCGTTCGAGCGCGGCCAGAATTTTTTCCGGGGTTATCGGGATTTCAGGGATGGAGACGCCGAGCGCATTCGCGATGGCGCTGGCGGCAGCAGGCGCGGCCGGCGTCAGTGAAGGCTCGCCGATGCCTTTGGCGCCAAATGGGCCAAGCCCGGTGCCCGATTCCAGAATGATGGCCTGAATGTCGGGGTAATCCATCGAGGTCGGGATCAGATACTCGGTCAGGGAGGGCGTCTTGATCACGCCGTCTTTGACGATCAAGTTTTCCATCAGACCGTAGCCAAGACCCTGCATCCCGCCGCCGATGATCTGGCCTTCCGCCGCAGCCCGGTTGATCGCGCGGCCGATATCATGGCAGGCAGCAGCTTTTAGAACAGTAACCTCGCCGGTCTCGGTGTCGACAGCTACTTCGACGGCAAAGCTGCCAAAGGTGAAATCGGGAAAAACCTGTCCCTGGCCGGTTTCGGGGTTGATTGGGTCCGTGAAGGGCGCCTTGAAGAGCGCCAGGTTGGAAAGGTGCATGCCCTCAGAAGCGCACATTTTTGCCAGGTCAACCAGATCGAGCGTCTGGGAAGGGTCGCTTTTGATGAAGGCTTTGCCATCGGCGATGTCGAGCGCCTCAATATCTTCCTCGAAGTACTTGGAGGCGCGATTGAGCAGCACATTGCGCACCGCCGTGGCAGCCATCAGGGCAGCGTTGCCCGACATATACAACTGGCGGGTGGCGGTTGAAGTGCCTGAAAGGGGCGTCAGCGCGGAATCGGTGGTGTAGATGGTAACCCGTTCGAGCGGAACTCCCAGCACCTCGGCAGCGATCTGGCACAGGCTGTTGGCCTGCCCGGCGCCCAGGTCCGGCACGCCCGCGCGGATGGTGACTGTGCCATCCAGTTCGAGGCCGACCCAGGCCTGGGAGGTATCGTGCATCCAGGTTATGCGGCCATAACTCTGAAAGTACGATGCAAAACCCTGGCCGATTTTTACGGAGCCATAATCCGGGGTTTGCTCGCCCAAAGCCGCCATTGCACGCGTGGCCGTCTCTTCCAGCCAGGCGGCGCTTTCGATCACCTGACCGGTGGCAGTGAGGTCGCCGGTGCGCAAATAGTTCACTTTGCGCACTTCCAGCGGGTCCAGATCCAACTGGCGGGCAATGTCATCCATTTGTTGTTCGTAGGCGAAACAAGCCTGCGGACCGCCAAAGCCACGGAACGCACTGGTGTAAGGATTATTGGTAGCAACCGAGATTGCATCGACCTGTACATTGTTGATGCGGTAAGGTCCGGGAGCCATAACTGTGGTGTAGAGCAGAACGTAAGGCGAGAGATAGGGATACGCGCCTGAATCGGAGATCATTTCGATTTTAGAGGCGGTAATCAGGCCATTATTTTTGACGCCGGTGCGATGCTTGATGATGTACGGATGGCGTTTGGCATGCGCCAGGAAAGATTCTTCGCGGGTATATACCATTTTTACCGGGCGGGCAGTGTGTTTGGCCAGTAAGGCCAGGTAGATCTCGATCGTGATATCTTCCTTGCCGCCAAACCCGCCGCCAACCATGGTTCCCTGGATGTGGATCTTATTCTGCCGGACGCCGACTGCCCGGGCGATCGTGCGGAAGTGCTCAACCACCTGGGTGGAAACGCGGATAGTGATTGCGCCGCGCTCATCGATCCATGCAACGCCGGCTTCCGGCTCCAGGTAAGCATGTTCCTGGTAAGGAATTCGGAAGGTGTTTTCTACGATCAGCTCCGCCTGTTCGAAGCCGGATTCCACGTCGCCTTTGCGAATCTTCCAGCGGGCGACGATATTATCGGGGGGAGTGACTATAGGAGCGCCGGGTTTCATGGCCTCCAGCGGGTCATAAACCCCAGGCAGCGGTTCATAATCGATCTCGATCAGCGACAGGGCTTTATCGGCAATTTCCGGGGTTTCCGCAGCGACCAACGCGATTGGTTCGCCGTAAAAGCGAACCTGTTCACTGGCCAACACCGGCACATCCGAGCCAGCGCGCTGTTTTTGACCGGTCTGTCCGGGCATGTCACTGACCAGCCTGGCATTGGGCACATCGAAGCCAGTAATGACGCAGGCAACGCCAGTCAAGGCGCGGGCTTTGCTGACATCCAGCCGGGTAATGCGAGCCGAAGACTGGTTGCTGCGAAAGACTTTTCCGTACAACATGCGCGGCATGGAGTAATCGCCGGCATAGACGGTATCGCCGACGGCTTTACCCATTGCATCCACTTTGCGCAGCGGTTTTCCTACTGTGCGCAGTTCGGGCAGGTCAACCTGGGGAAGGGGTTTTACCTGATATTTCATCCCTCACCCCCAGCATCCATCTTTTCGGCCGCGGACTGAACGGCCTGGATGATCTGAGCGTAACCGGTGCAGCGGCAAAGATTGCCTGAAATCGCGTCGCGAATTTCTGTGTCGGTTGGATGAGGTTTGTGATCCAAAAGCGCCTTGGCTGATACGATCATTCCGGGCGTGCAGTAGCCGCATTGAATGGCGCCTGCATCGGAAAAAGCGGTTTGCAAGGGGTGCGGATGTTCGCTTGTGCCAAGTCCGGCTGCGGTGAGGATTTCGCCTTCATCGGCCTGCCCGGCCAGAACGAGGCAACTGTTGACGGCAACCCCGTTCAAAAATACGGCGCAGGCGCCGCAATCGCCTTTTTCACAACCGCACTTGACATCGGTGTAGCCCAGGTCACGCAGCGCAACCAGCAGCGTCTGGTTTGGATTGAGTGCAACATAGTGGGTGCGCCCATTAATGTGGAGTGTAATCATTTGGGGTTTCATTTCAATACCTCCGCGGCTTTGGTCAACAAGCGCCGTACGGTTATTGCAACGACGCGTTTACGGTAGGCGGCTGTTCCACGAATATCGTCGATCGGGCGGGTTGATTCGGCTGCCAGACGGGCAGCCTCTGCAATCAGCGCGGTGTCCAGTACTTTGCCTATCAACAACGCTTCCGCCTCATGGGCGCGGTAGGGTTTTGGGGAGACCGCTCCCAAAGCAATGCTTGTTTGTACGCACACCCCGGTATTATCCAATGTCATCATAACCGCCGCGCTCAAAACCGAGATGGCGTCTGCTTTGCGCAGGCCAACCTTGGTGTAAGCGCCGGCGCTCCTGGCGGAGGGAACCGGCCAGCGAAGGGCAACCATCAATTCGCCCGGCTGAAGCACAGTTCTTCGCACCCCGGTGATGAAATCCTCCAGTTTGACCCAGCGGGTGGCGGCCTGGCTCATCAACTGCACCTCGGCATTCAGCGCCAGCAGCGGGGGAGCGGTATCGGCGGCGGGTGAAGCATCGACCAGGTTGCCGGCAACCGTGGCGCGATTGCGTACCAACGGGTTGGCAAATAGACAGGCGGCTTCCTTGAGAACGCCAGCGTGCGCGCCAATGAGCGGGTGGTCAATCAACTCAGTGATGGTCGTTCCACCACCAATCACGATATACCCATCTTGCTTGCTGATTCCGCGAAGTTCTTTGAGGCGGCTCAAATCGACCAGCGATTTGCCATTATAGTGGCCATCGCGCAGTTCGACCACCATGTTGGTGCCGCCGGCCAGCAGTTTTCCATCCGGTCCGTAATGCGCAAGCAGATTCAAAGCCTCAGCCAGATTTTTGGGGTGGTGGAGTTCAATCTCTGATTGCATGATGCCTCCTTTATTCCGGGTGATCGGCGCAACTCAAGACAGCCCGCACAATGCTGGCATAACCAGTACATCGGCAGTTATTCCCGCGCAGATAGTGCCGAACCTCTTTTTCATCGGGGTCTGGCGTCTCATTGAGCAAAGCTTTGGCGGTCATCAGGATGCCCGGGGTGCAATAGCCGCATTGAAAGGCTGTGTTCTCGATAAATGCTTCTTGCAAGGGATCCAGCTCACCCGTTTTAGGATCTTGTAACCCTTCGACCGTGGTGATCTCCTTCCCGGCGGCTGAAACAGCAAGCACCAGGCAGGAAAGCATGGGCTTGCCATCAATTTGCACAGTGCAAGCGCTGCATTCGCCAATGCCGCAGGCGTATTTGGTGCCTGTCAACTCGAGCTTTTCGCGCAGCACATTCAGCAGCAGCTCATTGCCTGCCACCCAGACTTTGGTCTTGCTACCGTTGACGTTCAGCTCAATCTCGGTCAGGTGATCCGTTTCCAGAGCCCTGGTCAGGGGCAGGTGGTGGTGACCATTCGCCTGAGGTGCAGCAACAGCGGCCGGTTTTGGATTCAATGCGAGAGGCCAGGCCTGGTTCATGGCATCCTGGAGCAGGACGTTTGCGATTCGCCGGCGGTACCAGGCACTCGACCGGACATCATCGATCGGAGAAATCGTTTCTGCTGTCAATTTGCCGGCATCTGCCAGTAAATCCTGGCTGAAGACTTGTCCGTTGAGCGCTTCCGCCACGTTGGGCAGCAAAATTGGTGTCGGCGCGACCGACCCCATGGCAACCTTGCATCCAGTAATGCGCTCGCCCTGGCGGGTAAAAGCTATCGCCAGGCTGGCTTTGGCCAGATCAGCCACGACGCGCGAGGCTTTCAAGAAGACGCTGGTCGAACCCGGTTCAGGGGCTGGCAGCGTAATCCCGACCAGCATTTCGGTTGGTCTTAAGTCGGTCTTTCCAGGGCCAAGGAAGAACGCTTCCAGCGGAAGCGTGCGCTTTCCCTGCCGGCTGGTCAGCGTCAATTCTGCTCCCAGAGTTAACAAAACCGGTGCGGTATCTGCGGCGGGAGACCCATTGCACAGGTTACCGCCAATCGTCCCCATTGTCTCGATCTGCGTGCTGCCAAAAGAAAGGCAGGCCGCGGCCAGGCCGGGGAAATTAACCCGGACATGCGGATGCAAGGCCAGGGTGTGGATGGTCACCAACGGACCGATATCCAACGAGCCGTCCGGATTCACTTTTATTTCGTTCAGGCCAGGGATTTTGCTGATGTTGATGATCGCACCGGGGTTAAGGCGTTCCATCTTCATCAAAACGATCAAGTCGGTGCCGCCAGCAAGCAGCCGCGCCCGGCCGTCATATTGTTCCAGCCAGTACAACGCTTCGCCTATCGTGGAAGCTTCCAGATAATCGAAATTGCGCACCAGTAGATGGGAATTCGTCATTTCGTTGGGAGCGTGTTTTTCCATTAATGCACCCCCTCCTTCACCATGTTTTCCTGTTCCATTAAGGCTCCTAGAATTTTTTCCGGGGTGATCGGTAGTTCGTAAAAACGAATGCCGATGGCATTGTAAATGGCGTTTGCATAGGCTGCCGGGACGGGGTTGAGGGCAGCTTCACCGATACCCTTGGCTCCTAACGGGCCGGTAGGCTCGTAGGTATCGGCAAAATGCGTATTCAGGTCCTGCAACGCCGGTGTTTCCATTATGCCCGGTGTTTTGGCATCCACCCAATAGCCTTTGGAAAGCAGTTGTCCCTGGTCGTTCCATTCGTTATCTTCATAAAGCGCCATACCCAGGCCGCGGGATAAGCCGCCTTCCAACTGGCCGATGGCTCCATCCGGGTTGACCACGGTACCGCAGTCCACCCCCAGGGCAGTCCTCAGCGTGCGCACGGTACCCGTCCAGGTGTCAACTTCGATTTCCAGGAAGATGGTCACATAGGCTGGCGGGCAGTTCGTCGGGCGGTAGCTATCTACCGCGGCGATGGTCTTCCAGCTTTCGGACCAGGTGCGCGAAGCCAACTGCTTGAGCGTCATTTTTCGATCCGGAATGGAAGGGACATAGATCACAGCCTGGCCCTGCTCATGATCCATACGCAGTTTGAGCGCATCGGGCTGGACGTTCATATAATGCGCGGCTGTCTCGAAAATCTCCTTCTTCACCTGTTCAGCCACTTTGACGGCTGCTCCGCCGCCGGCGTATGTGCCGCGGGTGGCGTGGGTGCAAACATCGTAAACGGTCGAGAAAGTGTCCGAGGGAACCACATTGACTTTATCCAGCGGAACACACAGCGTTTCTGCTACCAGTTTGGCGATGGCTTCCCACGTGCCCCCGCCGTGATCGACCATGGCAGTAACGACGTCCACCGAGCCATCCTGGTTGACTTTGACCAGCGCGCCGGAGAAGTCGATCACATCGCCGGGTTGCGGAGCGCCGGCACTGGTGGTATGGAAACCGCGACCCAGGCCAATTCCGCGGCGGAAGCGCCCGCTTTTTGTGTCGGGGCTTTCCCGCTTATCCCAGCCGATAAGTTCCTGGCCTTTGCCCAGCAGTTCGGGTACGCCATCGCTCCAAACGATCGAGCGCACCATTGGCCCCTGACCCCAGAAGGTCATGCCCAACCCGACATAGTTCTTCAGGCGTAGTTCCAGAGGATCCATGTCCAGCTTCTCTGCCAGTTCGTCTAGCAGGGATTCGACTGCCAGGGTGGCCTGGGGATTGCCATAGCCCTGCATTGCGCAGCCGGGAGCCTTGTTGGTATAAACACCAACGCCTTTGTAGCGCACATTGGGAAGGCGGTAGAGCGAAACCACCCAGCCAATGGACACGCCCAGGAACGAATATCCCTGGATGATATGCGCCCCGAGGTCGGCGATCATTTCCATTTCGACCCCGGTCAGGGTTCCATCTTTTTTGGCGCCGATCTTGATGTGGGCATCCGTCCCGAATCGCCCGTGATCGTGCATGTCTTCTTCGCGGGTCAGGGTCAGCCTGACCGGGCGGCGGGCTTTGAGGGCCAGGGCCACTCCAATCGGAACGACTGAATTCATCTGAATGCTAGACCCAAACGTCCCGCCAACCGCCATGCGTTTGACATTGATCTTGCTCAAGGGGATATCGAAAATCTGGCCCAGGACGATACGCGTGTTATGGATGGACTGAGTGGTAGCCCAGACCGTAATGCCGCCGTCGGGTTCCGGGCGGCACAACACGGATTTTGGCTCCATTTGCGCGTGATAGATTTTGTGGGTTTTAAAGGTGCCTTCGACGAAAACGTCGGATTCTGCAAATGCTTTATCAACATCACCCTCGATAACCTCACGGGTGCAGGCGATGTTATTTTCGATTTTAATTTCCTTGTCGCCGTACATAACCGTGTCGTACAGCGGCGCGGCACCGGGTTTCATGGCCTCTCTTGGATCAATAAGCACCGGTAGTGGTTCATACTCGACCTTGACCGCCCGGGCAGCTTTTTCTGCCAGTTCTTCCGTCTCGGCAGCTACAGCAACGACCGGTTCGCCCATGCGACGAACTTTATCAGCCAGGATGTAGTGATCTTTGTGTAAGGCCCACTCGACGGTGATGATGCGTTCGTTGTAGCGAATGGGTGGAATATCATTGAAGGTCAGAACGACTGCTCCCATTGCCTCCGCAGCGCTGGTGTCGATCGATTTGATGTGCGCATGGGCATAAGGCGAGCAGACAGTCCGCCCGTAGAGCATGCGCGGGAGCGTCGTATCGACCGTGTATTTTTCCTGACCGGTGACACGCGCCACCCCATCCTTACGTGGGGTAATCTGCCCAACAACTTGAAAGTTCTTATTCTCCATATGGTTTCCTCCGGAGATATTGCCTGGTCTCCTGTTTGTCTCCGGTCCTTTCGAAAAAAACCGGAGTAATCGGGGACCCTTTATACTTTGCCCAATACGGATGCGATTAATGCCATTCGGACAAACACCCCGTTGCCAACCTGGCGAAAATAGGCTGCATTGGTCAAGCTGTCGACATCGGTGGTAATTTCATTCACGCGCGGTAGCGGATGCATGATTGTCAGTTTGGGTTGAATGCGCTCCACCATCTCTCGGGTGAGAATGTAGCTGCCTTTCAGCCGTTCATATTCAGCCGGATCGGTGAAGCGTTCTTTCTGGATGCGCGTCATGTAAAGTACATCGCCTTTGGCCAGAGCAGCTTCCAGGTCGGTGGTTTCTTCGAACGCGACGCCGTGATCCCGCAGCTTGGCGAGAATATCTGCCGGCATTTTCAACTGTTCCGGCGCAACCATAATCAACTTACAGTTATAGTGCTTGTAAATTTCCACGCCAGCATGAACTGTGCGTCCATTCTTGAGATCGCCGCACAGTACAATAGTCGTTCCATCCACGTGGCCGCGTTCGCTCTTGATCGTATACAGGTCGAGCAAGGCCTGGGTGGGGTGCTGCCCGGCGCCGTCTCCGCCGTTCAACACCGGCGCTTTGGCTACGGCAGCGGCTTCTTTAGCGGAACCGATCTGCGGGTGGCGCATGGCGATGACATCTGCGTATTGGTCCACCGTGCGGATGGTATCAACCAGGGTTTCTCCTTTAGCGGTGGAGGTCGACTCGGCTGAGGAGAACCCGACCACGTTACCGCCCAGGCGGTGCATGGCGGTCTCAAAGGATAAGCGGGTGCGCGTGCTTGGCTCGAAAAAGAGCGAAGCCATAATATTTCCTTTCAGCAGATCGATCGCCGGTCTTTCCTTAAGCTGTTTTCGAAAGTCATCGGCCACCGACATGGTGAAATCTATTTCCTCTCGGGAAAACTGCGCCCCATCGAGAATATCTTTACCTTCCAGGTTTACCATAAGACCTCCATGTATGTGCAGAGTAATTTTGTTTTGTTTCGAAGAGAATTAAAAAGTGCTGACAACCTGCGCCAGCCGGGCGACGCCTTCTTCAATTTCATCGGGCGTCAGCGCACAGAATGGCAGCCGAACAAATTGATCGCCGCCGGCAGCAGTGAAGAAGTTGCGCCCATCCGTAAGCTGCAGATTAGCTCCTTCGGCGCGTTTGAGCAAATCATCCGCATTCACATTGGCTTTGAGGGTTAAGCCTACAAAAAAACCGCCTTCGACTCTACTCCAGGTGGCAGCGGATGCCATGTGCCGGTCGAGCGCTTTGAGCATGCCATCCAGACGCTGCCGGTAAAGATCCTTGAGGCATTGGATGTGGGGTTCGAGCCAGCCGCGCTGTTGATAATCGTATACAATGGCCTGATTGAGATAACTACTATTAATGTAGGAATCCTCAGCCCAGCGAGCGATCGGGTCCGCCATACCTTCAGGCGCGATCACATAACCCACCCGCAGTCCCGGGCAAATAAGTTTGCTGAAGGAAGACATCTTAAAGACGCGATCCGGGGCAAGATCAAAAATCGAAGGTACGTCCTGGCCGCGGTAGCGCAAATTGCGGTAAGGCGAGTCCTCGATGATCCAAAATTCATATTCGCGCGCCAGGTTGGCAATCCTCTGCCTTTTTTCAAACGAGAGTACTGTACCGCTGGGGTTTTGAAAATCGGGAATAATATAAAAAATGATAGGCCGGTCACCACGTTTTAAACTGGCTTCGACCGCGTCAACATTCAAGCCGTCCTGCTCGAGTGGAAAGCCGGTAATTTGCCCGCCGGCGCGTTTAAAAACTGTTAATGCGCGGTCGTATGAAGGATTTTCAGCATAGACCAGGTCGCCAGGTTTAAGCATGACACGGGCGCTCATATCCTGCAACTGAAGCGAACCCTGACCCAGAATCACACGCGGTAGATCGACGTTATTCTGCTGCGCAAGCTGCTGGCGCAGCGGCGTAAACCCGCGGGAGGGCCCATATTGCAGGACCACATCGGAGTATTGCGCCAGGACTGACTTTGTGCACTCCACCAGTTGATCAGGGTCAAAACTTTCGGTTGGGGGAACGCCACGGGTGAAACGGATTAACCTATCCTTCATTTTTTCGATATCCTCCGCGAAGCCTTCAAAATTTTTATTGATTGTTATTATGCTTGCCAGGCGTACTTAAAGCAGTTGAGATGCGGCCAGCGTATTCCCGGCACAAAGCAGCATATTCTTTGACTTTATCATCGCTGTAGCGCAGCGTCGGACCGGCCAGGCCTAATGCGCCCACTACTCGACCTGTCCAATCCTGGATAGGTGTGGCAACACCCCATGCACCAGGGTCGGTTTCTTCCAGACTGTGGGAATAACCCTGCTTCCGGATTTGGGCCAGCTCGGCTTTCAGCGCATCTACATCCGTGATGGTGTTGGTGCAAAGCTTCGGCAAACCCTTATCTTTGACAATTGCCATGATCTCCTCTTCCGGCAGGAAAGCGATCAAGGCTTTAGAAGAAGCTCCCGCGTGCGCGGCGCGCTGCAAGCCAACCTTCATTTTCAAGCGCACGGGATGGTTGGTCTCGGTCATTTCGATGCAGATGACTTCATGGGCGTGGTAAACAGTCAGGATGGCCATTTCACCGGAAGCAGCCACCAATTCAGACATGAAAGGTTTGGCAATTTCCCGAATTGTGGAATTTTCAGCCGCGATACTGCCCCACACAATCAGGTGATAGCCCGGGCGCCATTTTTTGTCGTTTGCACCCCTGCGTAAAATGCCGTGGGATTCAAGGCTAACCAGGAAGCGGTGAAGCGTGCTTTTTGGCAACTGGAGGTGCTCGCTCAACTCCGCCAGTGATACAGCATCGTGGTCCTGGGTGAAGTAATCCAGGAGATCAACGAGACGATCGATGGTTTTTACCGCAGAGTTTTCCATAATTTGATGGGGGAATTGGTAGAAAAGGGGGAACAGTGAAATTCCATATAATGGAATTAAGTTCTATTATATAGAATATTATCAAATTCCCATTGGGGTGTCAAGTATCTTAATGCCTGAATTCAACATCATAGCGCTTTGCAATCTTTTGGAGATCTGCCAGTACCTTGGGATTTAAGGGTATGCCTTCGCGTGACCTGCGTTCGATCTGCTCATATTCCTTCTCTCCGTGGATGTAAATCCGATCCTGTCCAACCGCCTTCGCGGAATTCTTCATTCTTTGCTGCAGGTCGTCCATCGAGGCCGCGAATTCCTCTACCGGACGGAAGGCGTCCACGCGCAGGGCGCCGAATACGTGTCCGATGCCTGCCGGCAGGGGTTTGCCGTCTTCGGTATGCGGGTAAACCAGGTCGGCATACAGCGCTCCGGGCAGTACGCCGCACAGAACCTCAACCAGCAGTCCCAGGCCGTAGCCTTTGTGGCCGCTGAGCAACTCGCCGTTCCCACCCAGGGGCTCCAGGCCGCCGCGGGTTACCGGGGAATTGGCGTTTTGAATGACTTTGGCTGCAACCGTGGTTGGAACTCCGTTCTCGTCCGACGCCCACCCTTCAGGGATTGGTTTTTCCAGCCGGTTGTAAACTTCGATCTTGCCAAATGGCACGGTGCTGGTGGCCATGTCGAGGACGAAAGGTTTTTCCTTACCGGCCGGTGCGGCAACTGCGATTGGATTGGTCCCCAACATTGCATCGCGCCCAAATGTTGGCACCACAAACACGCGCGAATTGGTCATGGACAGGCCGATGCAACCATGCGCCAACGCCATCATGGCGTAATAACCGGCAATGCCGTAATGGTTCGAGTTACGCACCGTTACGAAACCCATGCCATACGTTTTGGCTTTTTCGATGGCCATGTTCATCGCGCGGTAAGAAACCGGTTGGCCCATGCCGCCACCAGCATCGATTAAAGCCGTGGTCGGAGTCTCCGTCACCAGCTTCGGTTCCACGTTGGTGTGGACTACGCCGCTTTGGATAAACCCTTCGTACATGCTCAGCCGCGCAACACCGTGGCTGTCAATTCCGCGCAGGTCTGCTGCAAGGAGAACATCTGCAATGATGCTGGCATTTTCCTTTGTTTCGCCCAGTTTTTGCATAACCTGGACGCAAAGTTCTCTTAATTGTTCATGACCTACCCGTGTGAACTCAGTTTCCATGTATTTTCCTTTTCTATCCAGCCGTTCTTCGTTTGTGAAATCTGCCGATGTAAATCTTCAATGTGAGCTTTAATGAGTATTCACTAAACGCGGGATTGTCGCCGAACCCACCGGTAAAACCGCCAGGCGCGCTTTTGGACCGTGCGATTGCAAAATTGCATCAACACCCGATTGGAGTGAGGCAACCGGGTGGATACCGATCGCTTCAAGCTCCGGTCCTGTAATGCCGGGCATATGCCCATAAACCTGTTTTTCGGCGCGGATGAGCGTCAGAAAATAGCCAAGGACATTGTAAGTCACCTTGCCGTTGCGGCTGGCAATGTTACGCAGGAAATCGTCAGGGTGACGGTCCGGGGCGGCCAGTAATCGATAAAAAGTCTCGCTGCCGATCCCGTCCGGGCAAGGCGCCACGACCAGAATGCTCCCCCCGGGGCGCACCATGACGTCTGCATATTCAACGGCGCGGATGGCCTGGTAATAGTCCACATCGTAGGGGTAGGCCGAGACGACGGCGATATCAACCGGGCCGGGGCATTCAACTTCATACACCTGTTTGGCCAGTTTAACTCCGGCGCTATGGATCTCTGCCGGCGCTCCGGCGAAAACGCGCCCAATTTGACCATCCTGGCAGAGCACCACATTGATGAATTGGTCCACCCGAACCATCCCGCCGGCTTCATTGATATCCTGCCGGCACGGCAGATCGACGCTGCCGTAATGCCGGAAACTCAGAACGGCCAGCGCATGATTGCTATCGATCGTTTCCAGAGCCGCGACGCCGGGCACAATCAGTTTCCAGCCGCCGGCATAACCGGCATAATCACTCGGGTCGATATGGCCGATCCCAAAAATGCGGTCGTTTTCCAACAGCAGGTGGTTTACCCACACCGGAGTTCCGCGGCTGGTCAGGCCCAGGAACGCCTGACTGCTTTTATCGGTGCAATCATGTTGTTCGGTGCGATAGCGACCATACAGTTCTTCACCCAACTTCTCGCGCAGTTCGCTCTCACTGCAAGGGCGGTGGGTGCCGGTAGAAACCAGCAAAGTGATATCCTGGTCGCGCACCTGGCGGGATTTTAGTCGTTCGAGCAGATGCGGCAAGATTAACGGAACCGGCGTGGCGCGGGTGTAATCATCCACCAGGATCAGCACTTTTTCTCCGGCGGAAACGATCTGTTCGATCCGCTGCGTGCCAAGGGGATGGTCCAGTGCTCGTTCGATTTCCTGGTGAGGATTCGAACAGGCCTCTATGGCGGATGGCCAGAACACACCGACCAGGTTTTCGTCAGGCACATTGAAGGAAATGTGTTGTTTCCCGTATGGGAGAGAAATGCCGGTTGCCATACCTTATCCTTTTGCGATAAACCTCCAGGGTATCAACCCGGCCCTCTCAAAGGTGGAAAGGATGGCGTTTTCGTTCCTTATCCAGAGGAATGCCTGGTTGATGAAGAAGGTGATCCTGTCAATATTGCGTCGATACGGGTTGCCTTTAAATTTGTCTTTCGACAAAAGTTAATAACCTGGCGTTTACTTCAGGTTATAACCGTACTTTGCGAACCAGGTTTTTTTATTCTTCATCCCGAATCAACGGCACAGTGATACAGGTGGGACCTCCTCCCCCTTTCGTGAATTCACTCATATCAATTTCGATGACCGTAACGCCCCGCTTCCGTAATTCTCCTGTTACATAAGGATTACCGGCGGGCATAACCAGTTTTCCCGGTTCCAATACCAGGAAATTGGATGGACACCCATTTACCTCCTCTTCCGGGATTTCGATAAGGTCGAAATCCTTCTGGTGAAGGAGATAATCGATGAATTCGTATCCCACTCCCGGCGGGTAGATCACCCCAACTTTTGGCGCAGCTACGCCAAAGACCATATCCAGGTGAAATGCCCCCCCTCCACTGCCCGTTTGGGCTTTGCGTGTATTAAGTGGACCCGGTAAATGGACAATGTGAGTGTCTTCTACGCCAAATTCCCGGACAATCGAAGCCACTTGTTGAACACCAGCCAAATTCGAACGTTGACTTATTGCCAATGGAAGACTGGTCTTATCCAACCATACTGCATTGCTACTTTCAAAAAAGCCCATCCCGTGTACTGTAAATATGATTGGACAGCCTAAGCCGCCAATGGTCCTTGATTGATAATATTCCAGGCCTCGCTTGTAACCAGGGACGCAACGGCAAATAATTGCGCCCCCTTTAACCATCAAGGTCTCATGAGTGTATGTTGCGCTGCGAAGTGGAATACCATACGTCCCAAGGATTGGCTGTGGAGCATTGAGCGGGATTGTTTCAACCCCATTTTCGTTTAAGACCCGGACAAACTCATCGTGTTGCGCTTGCATCTTTTGTAGGTCAATTGAACCTGAAGGCAAGTTTAGATAATCGGGATCCTCTTCTCCAAAGGCAGCTTCCGGTCCTGGACGATGCACGATAACTGCGCGTAACCTGGCATAACTTGATTGACTACCCCAACTGCGATGCCAGGTTTTCTCGAATTCCTCCATGTAATTGCTATCAAAATAGCTTAAAGGAGGCTTTCCTGGGCGGTAAAGAGGGATTTGTTTTAGTAAATTTGCGTAACTGTTTCCCATATTAACTCCCTTTTTGTAGCTTTATGGAACCCGTCGTTAAGAATGAAGCTGGATCAAGAAAGGAGGAGCGTTTACCTTTCCACCCGCAACAATGGCTGGTGACTGTAAACATACATTCTGAAGCGCAAATCGGTAGAAAAAATCAGGCACGTTGCAGCATCCACTATCCCGAACTCACACAAGTTTACAGCCCCAGATAGAATTTTTTGATATGGTCGCTAGTGGAAAGATAAGCGGCAGTGCCTTCCATTGCAATCTGGCCATTTTCGATCACATAGCCACGGTCAGCCAATTCCAGGGCATAACCTGTGTTCTGTTCGACCAGGAGTACGGTTAGTCCGATGCGTTTCAGAGCACGAATTTTTTCGTAGATTTCATCGACCAACTTGGGAGCGACCCCCAGCGATGGTTCATCGAGCATGATCAGTTTGGGGCGTGAAACCAGCCCGCGCCCAATTGCCAGCATCTGGCGTTCGCCGCCGCTCAAGGTGCGCGCAAATTGGGCGCTGCGATTTTTCAAAATCGGAAACAAAGTGTAAATCTCATCGAGAATGCCTGTTTTGAGGATACCCGGGTTGCTGTATGCGCCCATCATCAGGTTTTCTAGAACAGTCATATTCGGAAAGACGCGCCCGCCCTCCGGAACATACGCAAGGCCGCGCCGCACGACCTGATCCGGAGAAAGACAGAAGATATTGTCGTTCTCGAATTTAACTTCCCCCGATTGTGCCCGTACCAATCCGGAGATTGTCTTCAGCAATGTGCTTTTTCCGGCTCCATTTGGTCCAATAATTGCGACCATCTCGTCCTGATCGACGTGGAAGGTCACATTCCGCAAGACCGACACTTTTCCATAACCCGAATTCAGATTATTGATTTCTAGCATGGACGGCTCGCTTTCCAAGGTAGGCTTCGATGACTCTCGCATTGTTGCTGATCTCATTGGGCGTGCCGGCCGCGATAATTTCGCCGGAATCAAGCACGACAATCCGCTGGCACAATCCCATAACCATTTGCATAACGTGTTCAACCACACAGAAAGTGATCTGACTTTCCTGGTTCAGCTTCTTGATCAAATCCATGAAGGTTGCCAGCTCGGTGGCATTCAATCCGGCTCCTGCTTCGTCCAGCAAGAGCATTTCTGGTTCGGTTGCCAGCGCGCGCGCCAGTTCGACTTTACGCAAGGATGCCAGACCCAAGTCTTCGCAGACCCGCTTGCGAATATCGACCAGCTCGCAAACTTTAATCACCTGGTCTACCTTATCCTGCACATTTTTTTCATTGAAGCGATTATATGCGCCCACCCGGACGGTATCTTCCACCGTCATATGCGTAAATGCGCGGGTAACCTGGAAGGTGCGCGACATTCCCAGCTTACAGATTTTATGCGGCAGCCAGTTGGTGATATTCATTCCCTTGAAGAAGACTGTGCCTTCTTCGGGTCGATATAAGCCGGAGATCGCGTTGAAAAGGGTTGTTTTCCCGGCGCCGTTTGGTCCAATTAACCCGACGATTTCGCCGCGGTTCACCTCCAGACTGGCGCGGTTCACGGCGACCAGGTTGCCGAACTTCTTTGTGACATCAGCTACTTTTAATATCGGCTCTGCGTCCACGGGTTAACTCCACAAAATAGGTTTGAGCTTTCTTTATCCCACGCTCGACAAGAGGCGCAATCCCGCGTGGTTGATACAACGCAACCACGATTAGTATGATCGCATAGACTGCCAGGTATAGCCCTGCCAACTGGCTACCCAGGCTGGCGCGCAGGACTTCGCGAAAGCTGACCATGACAATCGCTGCCAGCGCAGGCCCATAAATAAATCCCATTCCGCCGACGATCCCCAGGATCGCAATCTCCATGCTCATGGAGGTGTCAAAGAAAGCGGGATGAACGTATCCATAGATGCTGGCAAATATCCCACCGACCACACCACAGATAAATGAATAAATAGCCAGCGCTTTGAGTTTGGATGACTGGGAATTAACGCCCAGGACCTCCACTGCGTCTTCATCTTCGCCCAGCGCCAGCAGGGAATACCCGAGTTTGGAGTAGCGGATCCAACGGTTGACCAGCAACACAACCACCAGAATGATCAACATGATGTAGTAATAAGGCATGTAATCGTTGAAGCGCAGGCTGTACCACGGCGAGGTTCCAACAGGCAAATATTTTTCGGTGGGTCCGCCCACTTCGTTCCACATCATGAACAGCGACTGCATCACAACGACCAATGCTGAAGAAGAAAGGGCATACCACAACTCTTTGACTTTGAAGCCAAATAATGGGAACCCAATCAGCATCGCCAGGAGAGTTGCAACCAGGCCACCGATTATCATTCCCACCCAGGGGGTGATGTTCCAGCGGATCAACAGGGTACCGGTGGTAAAGGCGCCCAGGCCAAGGTAGGCTGCCGCTGCCAGATCGAGTTGACCGGCCATGCCGCCGATGATGTTCCATGCGCTGGCCAGGATGGCATACAGGAGCACCGTGGTCATTAGCAACATGGTGTATTGGCCTGCCTTGAAAATCAGCGGGATTACCAGTGCGATCCCAACCCCCACCAGGATTAGAATATTCCGCGGATTAAAAAAATTTTTGACATTCACTAGCGCCTCCCAAAGAGCCCTCTGGGCCGCAGCCAGAGTACCAGAATAAAGATTGCATAAACGCCCAACAACCGGCTGCGGGGGTCAAAGAAGGATACCGTCAGCGATTCAACGACGCCGACAATGATGCCGGCTACGATCAGTCCGGGGAGCGAGCCCAGGCCCGCCAGCGCCAGAACGGCCCAGCTCAGCAGACCAAAACGGATACCGCCAACCGGGTCGGTTTGCTGGAAACTCATCACCAGACCGCCCGCCAGGGCGGTGATACTGGAACCGATCGCGAAAGTCAGGGCATAAGTTTTATGATAATTGACGCCCATCAACGAGGCCGCTCCCAGGTCATCCGAAGCGGCGCGCATAGCCCGCCCAGCCCAGGTTTTGTTCATAAAATAAGCCATGCCCGCAATAAAAATGAGGCTGACTACCGCCGAAAAAAGGCGAGAGGTCAGTATCTGGAAGTCTCCGATTTGAATATTGCCCTGGATGAATGAGTACTGCAAAGCGCGGGGTTGAGCTTGCCAAATAATTAATGCCGCCGAGCGCATTAATATCTGGAGGCCCACGGTTACTGCCAATTGAACCACATACATTTGACGCAGCGTTCGGTCAATGAGCAGGTAGTAGGTGATAATGCCGAATAAGAACATGAGTGGGGCTGTGATTAATGGTGTGGCCACAGCATCCCAGGCCAGCGCGGAGCCCACTGCGAATGAGAGATACATGGAAAGCATCACGAAATCACCGTGGGCAAAGTTCGTGACGTTCATGATGCCAAAAACGATGGAGAGCCCGAGGGCAATCAAAGCATAGATTGCTCCCATCAAAATACCGGTGATAATCCCCTGGGTGGCAGTTTCAAGCATATTCTTCAGAATCCTTATTGGAATGGATAGCAGCCACAACCACTTACCTGGCTTTCCCCGGTTAATTTCTTCTCCCGGGGAAAGCCATCTGCCGTGACGTCCAGACCTTGAGTTAAGTTATTCAGTCTGCACAGGTAATTTGAAACTTATTTTGACACGTAGTATGGGTTCGGGAAGACCGGTTTGGCTTCGGCATCAGCGGCGGGGTAAACCACTACGGGTTGGCCATTTTGAACCTGCAGCACGACCACACCAGGGAACAGGTTTTGGCCGGTAGCGTCAAATTTGATCTGATCGCCAGGATAGGTCTCCACTGCCGGGCCGGAGGTCAGGTCGAGCGCCAGGAAGGAGGCACGCAAATTGTCCGGGTTGAGGGGATCATCTGGGAAGTTCGTGCCAGCATACTCCAACGCTTCGTACAGGACCATGGCGTCGTAGTAATTCATGCCCGCGCCTTCGGTGGGGATGTAACCGTACGTAGCTTTGTATTCGTCGACGAACTTCTTATTCTGCGGGGTGTCCTTGGCAGGGTTGTAGCTGAAGGTCATCGATATACCTTCGGCCGCATCACCCAGCGCTGCAATCGAGGCGGGATCGACATAACCGCAGGCGCCGGCGCCCGCGATGAATTTTGGATAGTAACCCGTCTCTTTGAACGCCTTGCCGAATACGATCGCGTCATTGAAGTAGGGGGTGTGGATAATGACGTCGGGATTGGCCTTCTCCAACTGCTGGACGATTTGCGTGGCATCGGTGATGTCGTAGGGGTATTCCAGCGTCGTCACGATCGAGATTTTATCCTTCAAGGCTGCTTCAGTGGCGCCCAGCGAGTTCGCGCGGCCGTTAGCTGAGTCCTCGTTCAGGATAGCCAGTGATGTCACCTCAACTCCAGCCGCGGCTGCAGTTTCTTTGACAAATTGATAGGCCATCGCACCATGATTGGTGGCGGTAGGACCAGGTCGGAATAGATATTGACGGCCCATCTGCGTAATCTGAGGTACCAGCGCATCCGCGATCAAGATCACTTTTTCACGATCGGTCACTTCTGAAGCGGCCATAACGAAGCGGCTGATATATTCACCCAGAATGGCGACGGGACGGTTCTTGCTGATCATGCTTTCTGTGGCCAGTTTTGCTGAGTCGGCGGTGCCACCTGCGTCCTCCACCACGATCCTCAGTTTTTTACCGCCCATGGATTTAATGCCGCCAGCTTCATTGATGTGCTTGATGGCTAATTCAGCACCGATCTGTCCTTCTTTGCCAAAGACAGCGAATGAACCGGTGAGGGGCTGAACAACACCCACCACGATTTCATCCGGGAGTGCTTTCGCAGTTGGGGCGGCCGGGGCCTCAGGGGCCTCAGGTGCTGCAGGCGCACATGCCCCGGCAAACAAGACGAAGATCAACGCCAGCGTCAGAAGTACAGTACTGAACTTACGGTCCTTCATTGTTCCTCCTTACGAAAGTCGATTGAACAGTTTGATGGAAGTCGATAGGCCACATGAATTGATTCCTGTTACCTCCTTCGATCTTTACGCTGATCGACTCGCTCTGGACGGGTTAAAATCACAACATTTCAGGAAAGCAAAAATTTTCCCGTGGGGATGAGAGCACCGATAATCCACAAACAATACGCTTGCGTCAATAATCAGAGAAAAATTGACTCAACTCGATTGTGGATACAGGGTTATTTAATTGTGAAACAAGGGGATTTCAGCGATGTTCCGAATAGTGGAATGCAATTCGCATATATAGAATTATAGCGCCGCCCATACAAAAGTCAAGCGTTTTTCCTGAAATATTGGCGAAGAATGTCATCAAATTTGACGATTTTTGGTGAAAATGATTATGACTGCCTGTATAAAGAAACTCACCTTTGCCCTATATAATTAATTTCTCTGCACTCGATGATATGGTTGGAATACCCTGCGGTCAAAGGATATCCGGTTTTATAAGATATCGGGGCGCTTTAAAAAGAGCGGAGCGATGGACTTTAAAGTATCATTACTAGCAAGATACCAATTCAGACCCGGCTGAGGAGGAATCATCTATGTCAAGCAATCAGAATGAATTTATCCGCCTGGATTGTCCGCGCTGCGGAGCAACCCTTCAGGATGAAGGGGATAAGCTGACTTGCCAGTACTGCGGGGCAAAGCTGATTCTGAAGCGATCCACCGCCAGCCAGGGGCCTCAATCCGGTAATCGGCAAAATTCCAGCACCGTCGTTAACGGCCTGACCCTCAACTCATTCGCGTATTATGATCCTCAATCTGGCCTGGAGGCTTTTTCTATTCTGGTACCCAAGGGCTGGCAGGTGAACGGCGGCGTCACCTGGGTACCCACCCGCCCGGCCGCACCCGTTCAGATCAGCCTACAAATCGTCAATCCTGACAGCCAGGATGTTTTCGAGGCGTTTCCATTCCTATATTTCACCTGGACGAATAATTTCATGATGCAAATGAGCATGCCAGCGGGCAGCCTTTATTTTGGCTATGAAGTGCGCAAACCGCAGGCGGCTCGCGATGTGATGCGCCAGGTTGTCCTGCCGCGCTACCGCAGGGTGCCCGATCTGGCGATTGTCGATGAAGGGCCGGCCACTGAGTTGCAGCAGTTTGTCACCCATGAGCAGGCCAACCAGGCGCAAGGCGGACAGTATTCAACCGACTCGGTGCGAATGCGTCTGCATTACACTTTCAATAACCAGCCTATGGCTGAAGAAATGGCCGGGGTGGCGGAATACACCCGGATACTTGCTCCGGGCATGTTTGGCAACATGGAAAACATCTACTGGAGTATGGGACACGTGACCAGTTTCCGATCCAGCCGCGAACAGTTGGAAAGTTACGCTGATCTCTATCGAGCGATTGCCACTTCGATCAAGCTCAACCCGGCCTGGACGGCGGTTGTTCAGCAGGTCATTCAAGGTTTGACGAATAACACGCTGCGCTCCATCGACCAAATTGGCGCACTTTCCCGCCAGATCAGCCGCACTTTCAATGAAATCAGCGATATGAATATGAAAGGCTGGCAGGAGCGCTCCGCGGCTTATGATCGGATGTCTGAAAATTTCAGTCAGTCCATCCGCGGCGTGGATCCTTACTATGACCCGAACACGGGTCAAAACATCGAGCTTCCATCCGGATATAGCCAGGCCTGGTCGACGCCGCTGGGCGAGTATATTCTGAGCGATGATCCCAATTTCAACCCCAATATCGGTTCGAATCAGACCTGGACGCCGCTGACTTCTCCAAAGGAATAACCGGCCGAAATTTTCAGTCAGGTGGGGTTGTCCCAAAAGTATTCTCCATATATACAGGACGGGGTGGAAGCTGTTCCCTACCGGCAGGTGCGGGCTTCCCGGCAACAATCAGCGCAGGGAGAACAAAGAGATCGGTCGCTTGAACAGCTTCTTCGCGAATTCAGGAATAGTTTAAAGAAACTTCCATAAAAAGCTTGACATATCCTGCATAACTGTGTATAAACCAGCACATTATGGTAAGCCCAGCGAACACCCCTGTTGGTTTTGAGGCCAAGGCTAAGCGCCAGCCCACATCTGGATCTTCGGTGATCGGATACGTGGGCAGTTATTGGTTAAACAGGTCTAGCTAAACACAGGCGGATTCCGCCTGGTCAAATCCTGAAACCCAATGCGCTCTCCGATACCGGAGGGCGCATTTTATTTTAATTTGTACGAGGAAAATCATGGTTGAAATTTTGGACAGCACCCTGCGCGAAGGCGAACAGACCCCCTATGTCAGTTTCACTCTACAAGAAAAGCTGGAAATTGCTCGCCTGCTGGACAAGGTTGGCGTGGAGATGATCGAGGCCGGGGACCCGTGCGTATCACCCGGCATTGCCGTTGCAGTTGAAAAGATTGCCGGGCTGGGACTAAAAGCCGAAATTGTGGCCCATTCCATGGCAACCAAAAAAGGGATCGACAAGGCCAAAGCCTGCGGCGCCGACCGGGTGGCGATCTTCTACGCCACGTCGAAAATTCATCTGGACGCCAAGCTTCATAAGACGCCTGATGAAGCCATCCAGATTATTCGCGAGCAGATTACCTACGCCCGCAGCCTGGGGCTCAAGGTTCGCTATACGCCCGAGGATGCCACCCGCACTGATTTTGACTTCCTGGTCAGGGTTTGCAATGCCGCCATCCAGGCCGGCGCTGACCGGATCAGCTTTGCCGACACGTTAGGCATCATGCAGCCCCATACGATGTACGAACAGGTTCGCGCGCTGCGGGAAAATCTTCTGCCCTGCAAAATTGATTTGCATTGCCATAATGACTACGGGCTGGCGCTGGCTAACGCCCTGGCGGGTATCCGCGCTGGGGCCGACTGTATTCATACTACGGTCAACGGCATGGGCGAACGCGCCGGCATTCCCGATCTGGCCGAAACCATTCTGGCATTAAACAACCTGGAAAGGGTCGAGCAATACAACATCCTGCCCCTGATGCCCGTCTCCAGCTATATCGAAAAAGTTTCAGGGGTTTTCCTGGCGCCCAACAAACCCATCACCGGGCAGAATGCCTTCACCCACAAAAGCGGGGTTCATACTGACGGGGTTTTGAAAGACGCGCGTACTTATGAACCATTCGATCCCGCCCTTTTGGGCCGCGAGCGAAAAATCGTCATCGACAAATATACCGGCAAAAGCGCGGTAGCTGCCAGGCTGGATGAATATGGTGTCGAGGTCGGCCCGGCAGAACTGGAAGTAATCGTCTCTCGCATCAAGAACCTGGACGAAAACAGCAAACAGCTCTTTGATACCGACATTATCGATATTGCCGAACAGGTTACCGGCCGGGTAATCGATGTCATCCCGCATGACATCCATGCGCTGGTGATGGTGGAGACCGAATCTCACGTGTATATCCCCTCTGTGGTGCGCCGGTTGCGCGGCTTCCATCAGGTCAACAACGTTTACGAGGTCACCGGCGATTATGACATCAGCGCCATCGTCAATGTCGATAATGTGATGGCGCTGAACAATCTGATCGATCAATTGCGCACTGTAGCCGGTGTGAAACGCACCGAGACGCGCGTGATTCTAAAAAAATATTTTGCAAATGGCAATGGAGGCAATAATGGGAACTCTGGTTGAAGAGATTTTTTCACGCAAAGCCGGGCGCGAGGTGCATGCCGGCGAGATCTTGCTTGTGGATGTTGATACCATCATGAGCCACGACAACACTACCCCGCTGGCGATCAAGGCCTTTCGGGAAATCGGGAAGCCGATATTCGATAAAAATAAAATCGTTATCCATTTTGATCACGCCTACCCGGCGCCAAACCTGCTGGCGGCCGAAGCCCAGAAAAAGGGCCTGGATTTTATGAAGGAACAGGGTATCACCCAGTTCTTTCACCAGGGCGTTTGCCATCAGGTGATGATCGAAGAGGGTTTTATTACCCCCGGCGCCATTGTGATTGGAGCGGATTCGCATTCCAACACCTACGGCGCATTGGGCGCATTTGGCGCCGGGTTCGGCTCGACCGAAATCGGCGTGGCCTGGGTAACCGGCAAGTGCTGGTTCAGCGTTCCCCAAACCATTCGAATTGAGTTGAGCGGCGCGACTCAGCCGGGCGTCTTTGCCAAGGATGTGATGATCTTCATTGCCGGGGAACTGGGCATGGACGGCGGGACCTACCGTTCCATCGAGTTTGGCGGCGATTATATCGACCGGCTACCCATACACGAGCGCATCGTCCTTTCGAACATGTCCACTGAGATTGGCGCCAAATGCGGGTTGATCGCAGCGGATGAAGTTACTCTTGATTATCTGAAAGTCGAGACCCGCGCACAGGGAACTTATGAACAAATCCATCCGGTTCATCCGCAGTACGAAAAAAACATCGCCATCGATGTTTCGACCATCGAGCCGCAGGTGGCCTGCCACCCGGATGTGGATAACGCCAAAGCGCTGCGAGAGGTCGAAGGCCTGGCGATCGATGAGGTCTATATCGGCACCTGCACGAACGCGCGTTATGAAGACCTTGAAATAGTAGCCGGCATCCTCCAGGGTAAAACGGTGCACCCGCACACGCGCGTGATCGTCACGCCCGCCTCGGCCAAAATTTATAAAAAAGCGCTACAGAGCGGCCTGATCGAAATCCTGATGGATGCCGGCTGCACCGTAACCGGCACCGGCTGCGGCGCCTGCATCGGGCGACATGGCGGCGTGCTGGCTCCCGGTGAACGCGCTCTGACCACCATGAACCGCAACTTTATTGGCCGCATGGGCAGCCCGCTGTCAGAGATATATCTTGCCAGCCCGGCTTCCGCTGCGGCAGCCGCTCTGACCGGAAAAATTACCGATCCCAGGCCTTACCTGGCCTGATAAGTTATCCATTACCTTACAAGGAGCCTGATATGGGAAAAGCCTGGACTTTTGGCGAAAATATGAACACCGACGAGATCATTCCTGGCCGGTTCAACATCACGATCGACCCGCTCGAACTGGCCAAAAACGTTTTTTGCGAGGTGAAACCCGATTATGCCGCCAGGGTCAAGCCGGGTGATGTGGTCGTGGGCGGGCAAAACTTTGGCTGCGGTTCTTCGCGTGAGCATGCCCCGGTGGCAATCAAAGGATCGCAGGCCAAGTGTGTTATCGCGGCGTCCTATGCCCGCATTTTCTTCCGGAACGCCATCAATATCGGCCTGCCAATCCTGGAATGCCCGGCGGCGGCAGCGGATATCACCGAGGGCGACGAGATCGAGGTCGATCTTGCCACCGGAAAAATTCACAACCTGACCAATGGGCATGTCTATCAGGCTCGCCCGCTGCCGGCCTTCGTCATGAAGATTGCGGAAGCCGGGGGCATCGTAAATTTCCTCAAAAATCATGATGTTCAAGAGCTGATGGCGTAAAGGAGAAGAATGGGTTATCGGATTTGTCTGCTTATTGGCGATGGCATCGGGCCGGAGATGGTCGAGCGCGCCGCAGAGGTATTGAAAGCCCTGCCGATCGATCTGGAATTTACCCGGGCTGAGATCGGGTTCTCAGCTTATCAGCGGCATGGAACCCCGCTGCCGCCGGCTACTCGTGAGGCCATTTGCGCTTCGGATGCTGCCCTGCTTGGCGCAGTAACCACCCCTCCCAACATCCCCGGTTATTTTTCGCCAGTGGTGCGCATGCGGCAGGAGCTTGAACTTTATGCCAATCTCCGACCGATTCATTCCATCCGCCACCCGTCCTCCCGACCGGGCATTGACATGGTGATCGTGCGCGAAAACACCGAAGGGCTGTACGCTGGCAGCGAGCGGGTCGAGGAGGGTGGCAATCGGGCGATCACGGAACGGGTCATCACCCGGCGCGGTTCGGAACGCATCCTTCGGAAGGCCTTCGAGCTTGCCGTCCAGCAGGGACGAAAGAAAGTGCATGTCGTTCATAAAGCCAATGTCCTGCGCCAGACCTGCGGCCTTTTCCGCCAGGTAGCGCTTGAAGTAGCCGAAGAATATCCATCCATCCTCATGCAGGAATTGCTGGTGGATGCCTGCGCCATGGAACTGGTTCGCGCGCCGGAACAATTCGAAGTAATCGTGACGACTAACTTGTTCGGCGATATCCTTTCGGATGAAGCCTGTATGTTCGTTGGCGGATTGGGCGTGGCGGCTTCGGGGAACATCGGCTTGCAGGCGTCCGTGTTCGAGCCGGTTCATGGCAGTGCGCCAGCCCTGGCAGGCAAAGGGATTGCCAATCCGACTGCCACTTTCATGGCAGCCGCCATGCTTCTCGACCATATCGGCGAACCCGGCCATGCTGTCCAACTTCGCAGCGCCATTGATGCCTGCATCGCCTCCGGTCAGGTTACACCGGATCTGGGCGGCAGCCTATCCACCCGGGATTTTACGCAAATCGTTATCCGGCAATTGCATACCCAAATGGATGCGGGTCTGGCGCACAGAATGGAAGGGGTTGGAGGTAAAGAATGATTCAAGTTGGCTTTTTATACACCCGGCTGCGCGTCGAAGAAAAATATTTGCTGGATGAGTTGGAAAAACACGCGGATGTCCATCTCATCCGGATTAACGACGGCGACCGTTTTTTTGATATTTCACACCTGGATGAGCCGGTAGACGTGCTCTTTGAGCGTTCCGTTTCCTACTCGCGCGGGCTGTATATTTCGAAAATATACGAAGCCAACGGGGTTTTGGTGGTTAATTCCGCGCAGGTGGCTGAGCGCTGCGGCGACAAGTATGTCACCAGCCAGATTCTCGTCCGGGAGAATATCCCCACCCCCCGGGTCTTGATGGCTTTCGACGAAGAATCCGCGCTCCAGGCCGTGGAAACGCTCGGTTACCCCTGTGTGCTCAAACCGGTCATCGGGTCCTGGGGGCGCCTGCTGGCCAGGGTCGACGACCGCCAATCCGCCGAGGGGTTCATCGAACACAAAGCCGCTCTTGGCGTGAATCACCAGGTTTTTTACGTTCAGGAATATGTCAACAAGCCCGGCCGGGATATCCGTGCTTTCGTGGTGGGCGAGGAGCCCATTGCGGCCATTTACCGCACTTCCGAAAACTGGATCACCAACACCGCGCGCGGTGGGATTGCCTCGAACTGCCCGCTAACTCCCGAACTCAGTGAAATTTGCCGCCGCACCGCGCGAGCCATGGGCGGCGGGTTGCTGGCGATTGACGTTTTCGAGAGCGAAAATGGCCTGACGGTCAACGAGGTGAACCACACCATGGAATTTCGTAACAGCATCACCACCACCGGAGTCAATATTCCAGCCCTGATGGTTGAATATGTGCTTGCCCAGGCAAAAGACAGGTCCTGATGGCCGACCATTCAGTGAAACCAAAGGAGTAGTAATGTTACCTGGTATGTAGCTGCCCATTAAATAGGGCTGCGGACGAAATATAAATTCAGGGTTGCTTTACTATTGACACATTTGACTAAGGTGGTAGAATACGCGCTAATATGTTCACCACGAAGTCGTTCCCTCGTACCCGTCGTCCGTTACCCACTTCCCCTCTGAAGGTTGGGATATCTTGTTATTGACGACGGATAGAACGTACTGAAATACCAGTAAAAGTCAGCATAACAGCCCTCCTTCACAGGAGGGCTGTTTTTTTTGATCCATTCAGATTCGGAGGTTTAATTAATGAAGGCACCTACAAAACAGCAAGTCAAAAAAGTCGTCCTGGCCTACTCGGGCGGGCTCGACACGTCGGTGATCGTTCCCTGGCTCAAGGAAAATTACGGTTGTGAGGTTGTGTGTTTCTGTGCCAATGTAGGTCAGAGCGATGAGAATTTAGGCGGGTTGGAGCAAAAAGCGCTCAACAGCGGCGCCAGCCAATTGATCGTGCATGATCTGTGTGATGAGCTTGCCAGTGACTATATCTTTCCCATGCTGAAAGCCGGCGCAGTTTATGAGCATAAATACCTGCTCGGTACTTCTGTGGCGCGGCCCCTGATTGCCAAACACATGGTGGATGTGGCGCATGAGGTGGGCGCGGATGCAGTAGCGCACGGAGCGACCGGCAAGGGCAACGATCAGGTCCGGTTTGAACTGACCGTGATGGCTTTAGATCCCCGTCTGAAGATCATTGCCCCCTGGCGCGAATGGGAAATCTCCTCACGTGAAGATGCCATAGCCTATGCCGCCAAACACAATGTGCCGGTGACGGCCACCGTAAAAGCCATCTACAGCCGCGATTCGAACCTCTGGCACCTTTCGCATGAAGGCGGCTTGCTCGAGGATCCGTGGAACGAACCTGAAGAGAGCATGTTCCAACTCAGCACCTCGCCTGAGAATGCGCCGGATGAACCCGTGTACGTGGAAATTGAGTTCGAGAGCGGGAATCCGGTGGCGGTAAATGGCGAAAAGTTGTCTCCGGCGAAAGTGATCGAGACTTTGAATGCCATCGGCGGCGCGCACGGAATTGGCCGCGCCGATCTGGTGGAAAACCGCCTGGTCGGGATGAAGTCGCACGGCGTGTATGAGACCCCCGGTGGAACCATCCTGCTCTACGCCCACCAGGATCTTGAGTCGATGGTGCTGGACCGGGAAACCCTGCACTTCAAGCAAGGGGTTGCCAACAAATATGCCGAACTGACCTACAACGGGTTGTGGTTTACCCCGTTGCGGGAGGCGCTGGACGCTTTTGTGAACAGCACCCAGGGCCCTGTCACCGGCACAGTGCGGTTGAAGCTCTATAAAGGCAATATCATCAGCGCCGGCCGCAAGAGCCCCTTTAGCCTGTACCGCGAAGATTTCGCCACCTTCGGGCAGGAAGATGTCTACGATCAAAGCCATGCGGAAGGTTTCATCCGCCTGTTTGGGTTGAGTATGAAAGTCCAGGCGCTCAATGGCTTGCCCGTCGCAGGACTGGATATGCCCAAACCAGACTATTCCAAGTTCAAACGCGATTGATGCCAGGTTCAAAGGAGTGATGATGACCCTCTGGGGCGGACGTTTTTCAAGCAAACTCAATGAACAGGCCTGGGACTTCAATACATCCCTGCCCTTCGATCAGCGCCTGGCGCTGCAGGATGTGCGCGGCAGCGTTGCCTGGGCGGGGGCGCTGCTGAAGGCGAAAGTGCTCTCCCCGGATGAAGGGGCGGTCATCACCCGCGGGCTGAATGCCATTGCTGATGAGTTCAGCAGCGGCGCCTTCCTTTTTTCCCAATCCGACGAGGATATTCACACGGCGGTTGAGCGGCGCCTGGGCGAACTGGTCGGAGCGGTTGCAGGAAAGCTGCACACCGGACGCAGCCGTAACGACCAGGTGGCTACGGACTTTCGCCTGTGGATGCTGGAGACCCTGCCGCTTTTAGATCAAGCCATCATGGGTTTGCAGAAGGTACTGATAACCGCGGCTGAACGCAACCAGAGCGTGTCGATGCCGGGTTACACACACCTGCAACGCGCCCAGCCGATCACCCTCGCGCACTGGTTCATGAGTCACTTCTGGCCGCTGCAACGCGATCGGGATCGTTTAGCCGACCTGCGCGACCGGGTGGCGGTCCTGCCATTAGGCTGCGGCGCGTTAGCCGGTACGGCTTTCGAGATCGACCGGGACGCCCTGGCTGTGGCTCTGGGTTTTGATCTGCCCGCTCAAAACAGCCTGGATGCGGTCTCTGACCGTGATTTTGCCGCCGAATATCTGTTTTGCGCAGCGATGACAGGGCTGCACCTGAGCAAGCTTTCCGAAGCCGTTGTGTTGTTTACCACCGCCGAGTTCGGCTTCTTTGAGCTTGCCGACGCCTACTCTACGGGCTCCAGCCTGATGCCGCAGAAGAAAAATCCAGACTTGTTTGAACTGGCGCGCGGCAAAGCAGGGACGCTCATTGGCATGTTAACCGGGCTAATGGCGACGCTCAAAGGGCTGCCATCCACCTATGACAAGGACTTGCAAGAGGACAAGGTTCCGGTTTTTCAAGCAACCGACAACCTGCTGGCGGTGCTGCCTGTCCTGGCCCAGGCATTGGAGACCATGACCGTCCGGCCGGAGCGAATGCGGGCAGCCATTGACTCCACCATGCTGGCGACGGACCTGGCAGATGATCTGGTTCGCAAAGGGGTTTCGTTCCGCGACGCTCACGCGGCAGTGGGGAAAGCCGTCCATCTGGCGGTTGAGAAGGGGGTCAGCCTGAAGCAGCTTTCCCTTGCAGAATGGAAAAGCGCGGGTCCGTTCGAGGCGGATTTGGCTCAAGCCTTCGACCCCATGGTTTCAATCGCCCGGCGATCTGCTGTAGGCGGGACATCCCCAACAGCAGTTTTTCAACAAATTCAAAAAGCTAAATCAATTATCCAAGGAGATCAATCATGAATACCGTTTCTTGCCCAGAATGTGAAGCTGAAATTACACTGGACGCCAGTACCGAGGTTGGCGAGATCATCGTGTGTTCCGACTGCGGTGTAGATCTTGAGGTGACCGGGCTGGATCCGGCCGAGGTGAACCTTGCGCCCATGGAACAGGAAGATTGGGGTGAATAGCAAGCTGAGTAGCAGCCTTTTACTGTTCGTAAAATGACCGGGTAGGAGTTGAAAACGATGATGCCAAAAAGATTACGAATTGGGGTGATCTACTCGCGGGTGCGCGTCGAAGAGAAATGGATTTTCGGCGCTTTAGAAAAACGCGGCCTGGATTACGATCGACTGGATGATCGCGGGATTTCTTTTGATCTGCAAAACCCAGCGGCATGGAGCGCTTTCGACGCCGTCCTGGAGCGCAGCATCAGTTACACCAGCGGGCTTTATTCACTGCGTATGTTGAATGCCTTTGGAATCACAACTGTAAATACCGCTAAAGTTGCCGAAATCTGCGGCGACAAATTAATGACCAGCGCCGCGCTGGCCCGAGCCGGTGTACCCCAACCCCACAGCGCGACAGCCTTCACCCCCGAGGCAGCGCTGGAGGCAATCGAGGCCTTTGGCTACCCGGTGGTTTTGAAACCTGTGGTCGGATCGTGGGGCCGGCTGCTGGCTAAAATCAACGATCGCGATGCCGCTGAGGCGTTGCTGGAACACAAAGCCATGCTTGGCTCGGTGCAGCATTCGGTTTTTTACATTCAGGAATACATTAAAAAACCGGGGCGGGATATTCGCGCGATTATGGTGGGGGACCGGGTGTTGACAGCCATTTACCGCAAGTCAGACCACTGGATCACCAACACTGCTCGCGGCGGTGAGGGTGAGATTTGCCCCATTACGCCGGAGATCGAAGCGTTGTGCCTGCGGGCGGCTCAGGCCGTTGGCAGCGGCGTGCTGGCTGTCGATCTGGTGGAGCATCCTGAGAAAGGGCTGCTGGTCAACGAGGTTAATCACACCATGGAATTTCACACCGCACAGCCCATTAGCGGCGTGAACATTGCGGATGAGATCGTGAATTACGTCCTGGAAGTGGCGAAAAAATAATGAGCATGAGTCTGACTCCTGTGGAAAGTGAGTGTAAAGATGATTAGCGTTTCAATTGTGGGCGGTTCGGGTTACGGCGGTGGAGAATTGCTGCGTTTGCTGCTCGGTCACTCTCAGGTGGAGGTGAAGCAGGTAACCTCCCGTTCGCACCTGGGTGAGTATGTGTATCAGGTGCACCCCAACTTGCGCAAGCGCACGCAGCTTAAGTTTACCGACCCGGCCCAATTGGAACCGGTGGATGTGCTCTTTCTAGCGCTGCCGCATGGACAGGCGCAGAAAAAGATCGACGAGTATGCTGCTCAGGCTCCGCAGATCATCGACCTTTCGGCAGATTTCCGGCTGAAGGAAGCCGCCCTGTATGAAAAGTGGTATGGAGTTTCACATGCGGCGCCTGCATGGCTGGGAAAATTTATATATGGACTGCCAGAATTGCACCGCACAGCGATAAGGGAGGGACGCTATATTTCCGGCGTGGGCTGTAACGCCACAGCCAGCAACCTGGCGCTGCTCCCGCTTGTCCAGGCCGGGCTAATCGACCTTTCTGCACCGGTTATCAGCGAGATCAAGGTCGGCTCCTCCGAATCGGGAGCAGAGGGCAATGCCGGATCGTTGCATGCGGAACGCGCCAACGTCATCCGCACATTTTCCGCATTTGGGCACCGCCATACTGCGGAAGTCATTCAGGAAACCGGTATTCAGGATGTGTCATTGACCATGACGGCTGTCGATCTGGTACGCGGCGCACTGGCGACGGTGCATGCCAAAGTCAAGCCGGGGACTGCGAACAAGGATTTGTGGAAGGCCTACCGGGCAGCCGCGAATGAAAACCCTTTCATCCGGGTGGTGAAGGAACAACGCGGGATTTACCGGGTTCCCGAACCCAAAATCGTAGCCGGATCGAATTACGCGGATATCGGTTTCGAGCTGGATGAATCAAATGGACATGTCGTTTCGATCTGCGCCATCGACAATTTAATGAAGGGCGCTGCAGGAACCGCAGTGCAATGCTTGAACCTGATGAAGGGCTGGGACGAGATGACCGGCCTGGACTTCCCCGGCTTGCATCCGGCTTAACGATGCAGATGAATCAGAATGGATCGATTGGAGCGCACAAATTTGGCGAAAACACTGGTGATCAAATTGGGAGGTACGGAAGGGGTAGATTTTTCAGCAATCTGCGCGGATGCAGTGGAACTGCTGTCGCAGGGTTACCGGCTGGTCCTGGTGCACGGCGGCTCTGCGGAAGCCACCTCCCTGGGAGAAGCATTGGGAACTCCCCCGAGGTTTATCACCTCGCCTTCCGGGTACACCTCCCGCTATACCGACCGTTCCACCCTGGAAGTGTTTCTGATGGCCGTCAACGGCAAAGTCAATTCGCTATTGATCGAGCAACTGCACGGTCTGGGCGTCTGCGCTTTTGGATTGAGCGGCATGGATGGACGATTAATGGTCGCGGCGCGCAAAGAGGTGATTCAGAGCGTGGAAGCCGGAAAACGCCGGCTTATTCGCGATGATTATACGGGCAAGATCGAGCAGGTCAACACTGATCTATTGGAGATGCTGCTCGGAGCGGGTTATTTGCCGGTCATCGCCCCGGTGGCGGTCAGTCCAAAGGGTGAAGCGCTCAACGTGGACGCTGACCGAGCTGCAGCCATGATTGCTTCAGCGCTGAAAGCGAATACCCTGATACTGCTTACGGCCGCGCCCGGCCTGATGGAGAAATTTCCCGACGAGTCGACCGTTGTAAAGCATGTTTCCCCACTTCAACTACCAGCCGCTTTAGATATGGCGCAGGGACGCATGAAAAAGAAGATCCTGGGCGCCGAAGAGGCGTTACAGGGCGGGGTTGGCCGGGTCATTATCGCCGATGGGCGCGTGCAACAGCCGGTTTCCCGCGCTCTGGACGGATCCGGCACGTTGATTCAATAGATTTACCAGGTGAGTGCCAGGCTGCCGAATCATTTCTTTTTGTTGGAGCAGCGGAACTCGTTTTATTGGGAGATGCGATGAATATCATTGAAATGGAAGCCAAATACACATCCGGGGTGTATGCCAAACAACCCATTGCCTTTGTGCGCGGGCAGGGGGCCACTCTCTGGGATGCGGAGGGAAACGAGTATATTGACTGTTCTTCCGGGCACGGCGTGGCCAACCTGGGGCATGCTCACCCTAAAGTGGCTGCCGCAATCGCTGAACAGGCCGGTAAGTTGATCACGCTATTTGAAACCTTTCCCAATGATCAACGCGCGGCACTGATGGAAAAATTAACCAGTCTGACTCCTGGTCTGGGACGGGTCTTTTTCTGCAACTCCGGCACGGAATCTGTAGAAGCGGCGATAAAATTTGCGCGTTTATCCACCGGCCGGAGCGGGATCGTGGCGGCCATGCGCGGTTTTCACGGGCGCACGCTTGGTTCGCTTTCTGCCACCTGGAACAAGAAGTACCGCGAACCCTTCTTGCCGCTGGTCCCGGATTTTCAACATGTGGGCTATAACAATATCGAGGCGCTGGATAAGGCAGTATCGGATGCCACCGCGGCGGTTATCCTTGAGCCGGTACAGGGCGAGGGAGGGGTTTATCCGGCTGATCCTGCTTACCTGGAGGCAGCCCGACGCATCTGTTCGAGCCGCGGGGCGTTGCTTATCATGGATGAAGTTCAAAGCGGGTTTGGGCGTACCGGCAGATTGTTCGCTTACCAGCGTTACGGCATCACCCCGGATTTGCTATGCTGCGCCAAGTCGCTGGCGGGCGGCGTGCCCATGGGCGCAGTGCTGATTGGCGAACAGGTAAAAAACCTCGTACCCGGCACGCATGGCTCGACCTTTGGCGGGAACCCGCTTGCCTGCGCGGCTGCACTGGCGGCGTTGAGCGTCATCGAGGAAGAGAATCTTGCCGCTCAGGCGGAGGAAAAGGGGGCCTATTTGATGCAAAAATTGAAGGCGATTCCCTGTTCCAATATTCGTGAGGTGCGCGGCCTGGGATTGATGATCGGCATCGAGATGAAACAAAAGGTTACCCCATACCTTAAAGCTTTGCAGGAAAAACACATCATTGCCTTGAACGCCGGCCTGACAGTCATCCGGCTGCTGCCGCCGCTGGTAATCACCTACGAGCAGTTGGACCAGGTTGCAGCCAGCCTGGCGGAAGTGCTCCTTAACGAAAGTTTGGCTGCACAACAGTCCACTGCAGAATAGCCTTTGAATCTCATGTTAAATTGCTTTCCCGACAGGGTTGGATGATGGATACTTTGATTGGACTGGTTTCTCAATACAGCCCATCCGGGCGGGAGCGGGCAGCGGTTGAATGGCTGATTGCGCGGATGAAAGACCTCGGTTACCAACAGGCATTTACCGACGCGGCTGGAAATGCAGTCGGAGTGGCAGGCAGCGGACCGCGGCAGGTGGTGCTGTTAGGGCATATCGATACCGTCCCCGGGAAAATATCCGTGCGGGTGCGGGATGGCGTATTGTATGGACGCGGCGCAGTAGATGCCAAAGGCCCGCTGGCGTGCTTTGTAGATGCGGTAGCGCGCCTGGGTGAAACGGACGGTTGGCAGTTCGTCGTGATCGGAGCGGTCGAAGAGGAACGAAACTCAGAGGGCGCGCGGTATGTCGTGGGCCAGTACCGGCCGGATTTCGCGATTATCGGCGAACCAAACCGGTGGGACCGGATTGCTCTGGGGTATAAAGGGACCGCCCTGGCAACGGTGACGGTTCGGCAAAAGCAGTCGCATAGCGCCAGCGCTGAGCAGACGGCCAGCGAAGCAGCGGTGAAAATATGGCTGGCGGTTCAGGCTTTTGCGGAGCAATTTAATGCGGCCAAATCCCGCGCTTTCGATAAGATTCTCCCTACATTGCGCGAATTACGATCAGGGCAGGATGGTCACGAGCAGCGGGCGCGCCTGACACTTGGCGCACGTCTGCCAATGGATGTATCTCCGGAAGATTGGTATATCAAGCTGAATGATCTGGCTGTCGGCGCTGAGGTTGTCCCGACAGGATACGCCATTCCTGCCTGGGTGTGCGAGAAGAACACTTTGCCGGTGCGGTCTTTCTTGAGCGGGATACGGACTCAAGGCGGAACCCCCTCGTTTGTCTATAAGACTGGAACGGCCGATTTGAACATCGTCGCACCGGCCTGGCGCTGCCCCGCCCTGGTATACGGGCCAGGCGATTCGGCTTTAGACCATACCCCGAATGAAGCGATCGATCTGGCGGAATATCAAAAAGCCGTGGGGGTTCTTGAAAGCGCGCTGCGGGACCTGGTCAAACGTCTGCCCCCTGGCGCCTGATCGTAATCCATGCGGAAAAACGATAAGACACCCGAGGGCAGGCAGGACATGTGATTATTTATTTCCAGTGTAAATTCCTGTCCCGAGTCAGAGGCAGCAGTTGCGATCAAGATATCAGGCAAGGACTACCGGACACCCGCGAACTGAGGACAAAGGGATGTCTGATCATGCAGATAAACAATCAATTCTCAGGGTCTGACCGTTTCACGGAGAGTATTGTTAAATTAAGAGCATGAATCTTGTTGAGCACGCCGAGCAGCGCACTCTGATCCGCTAACGTCCCATACAAGGTTGTCTTCCCATCGTCAGCGAAGTTAATCACCAACCCATTGAACCAATCAGACCATTGATCCGTCAGATGTCCTTCGATCCGAATTTCATAGGCGCATGGATTGTTCATCTTGCGTCCTATTTGAACAGCAAAGGCCGGGTACTTTCTGCCCAGATGCGAATGGCTTTCCAATCCCGGTGATCACCTTCCTTCCACACGCCTGTTAGCACCGCAATACGCATCGCCAGCACATTGAATGAGAAGGGCAACCTGGAGAAGTCCAGGACGCCGGCAAAATAGCCCTCACTTACGGGACGCACCAGTTCGCGCACCGGGTTCATCCACCCCTTTACGCCTTCCAGGTATTGATTTGCATTGGCCATGGAGAGGGTGATACATACCATGAAAGAAGCAAATGGCTTTCTGGAGAGCTCAGACTGGTGATCACGCATGAATTGCATGGCCTCCGGCAGCCATTGCTGCCCATGGATGGCGCTACCAGCCACAATCGCCTGGTAGGGCGTCAGGTCTTTGACGTTTTTCATCGGCAGCACATCCACCTGCGCGCCGCCCTCGGCCAGAGATTTACCGATCGCTTCAGCAACACCGGCAGTGGAACCGGCCTGACTGGCATAGGTAACCAAAATTCTTTTTGACATATTTTCTTCTCCAAAGGTATATTCAGGGTTAGTGACAACCGGCTGGGGGGCATCTAAAACAGTCAGCCCGGAACCTACGAGTGCAGTGCCGCCCAGGACAATGCCTGCGGCTTTGATAAAGTCACGGCGTGAGATGGATTTTGCTTGCATCTTTACTCCTGGGGGATACCGGTGAACATTTGCCGGACGACGAGGTCCCATACCAGATCCCGCAAATTAATGATTAATCTTCCCGACATAGCAACGCCGGCCAGATAGCGCGCCTTAGGCCGCGAGGACTCCAGCGCTTGTTGAATCACTTTGGAAACCGCTTCAGGCCCTGGCTCTTGCCCACGCATTCTTTCCGATACCTGCTGGTACTTCAGGTAGAGCGATCGATACGGGGATGCGGGGTTTGACACAATCTCATCTGCGTGGGTATGTACTGTTTGATCAAAATTGGTCTTGATCGCGCCCGGCTCGACAAGAATGACCTGAATATCGAAAGGCGCTAACTCCAACCGCAAAGCGTCGCTCAGGGCTTCCAGGGCAAATTTAGTAGATGAATACGAACCGTTTACCGGAGTGACCATCTTGCCGGCGATCGAGCTGATGTTGATGATCCGTCCGGCTTTCTGCTGACGCATGTGGGGAACGACCGCCCGAATCATGCGCATGGCCCCAAATACATTGACTTCATACATCTGCCTGACTTGATTGTCCGTGAGTTCCTCGATAGCGCCAACCTGGGCGTAGCCGGCGTTATTCACCAGAACGTCGATTCGGCCAAAACGCTTGAGGGTGGCAGCAATTGCGTTCTGAATGGATTCCGGATCCGTCACATCAATTGGGAGCTTCAGCGCGGTAATCAGACCATCCATGTTCTCTACATTTCTGGCCGTTGCAACAACGATATAACCTGACTGTGAAAGTCGTTGCGCCAGATCGCGCCCGATGCCGGTAGAACAGCCTGTTATCAACACAACTTTATTCATTTCTCCTGCTTTCATTCATCCCTTACGGGTTCTTGCTGCGCAAAAATTAGTGACGGGTTATCGCGCATAAAACTGGTCGATGCAGCTCAAAGACTAAGCGCTAATCCCGATATTCCCAACAAGGTCGTGGCTTTTGACGCTTGTTGAGGGTTTTTTCCCCAGCTTGATGAGGTCAAGGGCGATCAAGAGATACCAGAACCACAGGATCACAACCGAAAAAATTGAAACATAAACGCCGATTACCGGGATGTATAAACCAAAGGCAATCCCATTGGACACAATTCCCAGATATGCAGCAGCCTTGCTAAATGATCGATTGTGGAGCATCGCCACTGAAATGACAATAGCTGCTATGGAGCCTAAAATGTAACTGGTATGGAACGCCGAACCTGTCCAGTTGGTAATCACTGCCTGACCGGCTGCCAGTGTCATCGTTCGTACGGTTTCATTTACTGTGGAGAAATACTGATTGCTCAAAGTGAGCATGGCAATGGCTGGATTTGACCCAATGAGAAGCACCGTCGTGACCAGGCCAAACATGAGTCCGATGAGTATCAAGGATTTACTGGTTTGCCTAAGGACTATAAATAGCGCCAGGAAGATCAGCATTACCAGGACCTGATCAACCACCAACAACAGGTCCAGGTCGAGGAGCCCGATAAGCGGCCTTTCATTGAAAAGATCAAACCAACCCAGCACCGTATCCGGAGGAGGATTAATCAGGTAAACCGAGATTTGGATTGGGAGAAAAACGAGCGAGAGCAGAGCTGCGAACCCACCCATTTTGTAAAGCGACTTCCAACTGGAACTGTCGTTTTCAGTCATGAACTTAACCATTTTTGGAGCTTGCACTTGATCTTCCATTTGATTACTCCTTAATTTTTTTGTTACACGTAATATAAGCTGCTCTCCATCAGGTGTCACTGAACCAAAGTGGTGTTTTTTACGGCGGATTAAAAGAAATAGCAGGTGTACCAAAGTACACCTGCCTGTTTGGGGAAAGATTAAATCACCAGGAATTATCGGTCGGTGGGCAGTAATTGGAGCAGCCGGGCGCGGGCAACTGCCTGGGTGCGGCTGTTGACGTTCAGTTTGCCGAAGATATTGCCGGTATGTTTCTTCACTGCGCTAACGGTGATGACCAGCTTCCTGGCAATCGTCTGGTTCGAGTCGCCGCAAGCGATGAGCTGCAGGACTTCCACCTCACGATGGGTCAATGGCACCACCAAAGGAGCATCCAATTCCGCAACTTTTTTATCGACCTTAAAGTTCGACATAATGGGTTTTCCGGTTTCTTTAGTCGAGCGCAGGGATGTCGGGAAGGCTGCCAAAATCTTTTGAATATAATCCAGGCGGGTTGATCCCAGGGAATTATGCTGAGACATGGCTCTCAGACCTTCGTAGATGGGCCGCCCTTCTTCGACAAAAACGCTGATAAAACCTTCCGTTTCGGCCAGCTCCAGCGCTGCGGCTAAATCCTTCAGCCTGCGGCTATCGTCCCCCATCGCCGCATACATCTTACTGCGCAGCAAGAGCGTTTCCAATGCGGTTGGAATATGGCGGCATTGGAGTTCTCCGCTGAGTATGATATCGGCCAGCTCGATCCCGCGTTTTAGATTCGACTGGTCCTTCTTCAATCCGGCCAGCAATAAAAGGATCCGTAATGCACTGTTATACAATAATCCAACCGGATTGGTGACAGCGGAACCAGGCGCAAGATCGGGAAAACTGAAGACATCTGTGAAGGCAAATCCTTCCGGTTGGAGGATGGCTTGAGCCGATTCGAGACGGCCAAAAGCCAACTCCACGCGGATACGTTGGGAGATCAACTCCTCCCGTATCATTGCCGGGGGAATCCGTTGAGCCAGCTCATGGGCTTTGGTTACTTCCAGTGCGGCAGCTTCCCAGTCATCTTCCATCTGTGCCATGCGGGAAAGCATCACGTGGTTGAAAATCTCCGGATCGCTATAGCCACTATGCCCGCTGGAGGAAATCGATTGGCGCAAATACTTCTGGGCTTCGTCGAGTCGGCGCCAGAAGTAATTAATTTGTCCGATCTCTCCATACAGAGTCGCGCCGAAGGGTGTTATTTTCCCGGAGTCCTCCATCCGTTTGATGCCTTCGGAAGCGATCTCAAATGCAAGGTGAAGCCGGCCTTGCATTAGTTCCATGCGTGCCTGTCCGGAAATACCAAGCGTTTCAAAGGTGGAGTCGCCTATCGCTCTCGCATTCCGGACGATCATCTGGAACGTCTCGGCGGCATGGTTATAATCCCGCATCTGTTCGTAGGTGGTCGCCAGATTCACATAGACGATGCTGCGTACAAGGAAATCTTCCTCAGGCAGAATTTGCAGCGCCTGGCTGGCTAAATCCCGACTTTCTTCCTGTTTTCCCTGCAGGCTCGACCATTTGGATTGCACAGCAAGCCATTCACCCTGAAGTGATGGTCCCAGGTCACTTGCGCCGGGGCCGGAAAAGATAGTTTTCAACCGTACGAGGAATGGGGAGATTTGATTCACTGAACCGCGCAATAAATTCAGCCAGGCAAAAGCTAAATTAATTTTCGGGCTCTCCTCAACGCGTTCTTTCGGGATGGCCTTCAGCCACCTTTCGACCGTCCTCACATGCGCCTGAAGGATCATTGGCAGCGCGATTCTTTCGACTAACTTGACGACCCGGGCATAATCTTTTGCTGCCAGGGAATGTTCGATTGCTTCCGGAATTAAGCCTGCCTGCCCATACCAATCCGCAGCCCGCTGGTGTAACGCTTCGATGGCCTCAGCCGGCAGGCTCCATTGGATGCGCGATTGAAGCAAATCCGCAAACATATGATGGTAACGAAACCATTTACATTCGTCATCCAATGAGACAACGAAGAGATTCGCCCGATATAAGGCCAACAGCATGGATTGACCATCGGTACAACCGGTGATCGCTTCACACAACTCTGCATTCAGCGGTTCCAGCAGCGAGGTCTGCAGTAAGAACTCCTGCACTTCCCTGGGCTGGCGTTTAAGCACTTCTTCCACCAGGTACTCTGAAATGTAGACATTACTGCCGGTGAAAGCTTTGACGAACCCCGCAATGTCGCTGCGACCTTTCATGGAGAGGGCAGCCAATTGCAAACCGGCAGCCCAACCCTCCGTGCGCGCTTCCAGAGCGGACACGTCTGCTGCGGTCAAATCCAACCCCATCATGCGGTTGAGGAACGTGGCTGCTTCGCTGGCAGTAAAGCGCAAGTCCTGGGCACGTAATTCGATCAACTGATTTCGAACGCGAAAGCGCGCCAGCGGCCAGGGTGGGTCGATTCGCGTGGACACCACGACCTGGAGCTTTTCAGGCAGATGTTCGAGGAGGAAAACCAATGCGGAATGGATGGCTTCGTTCTGAATGGTGTGGTAGTCATCCAAAATGAGGGTGAGGTTATGGTCAAGGCCGGCAAGGTCATTGATCAGGATGGTTGCGACAGCATCATCTGGCGGCGGTTGCGGTGTTTGAAACAACATGGATGCCGCTTCTCCCACCGCGCTGTGCACGGTTTGACAGGCTGCAATGAGATATGGCCAGAATTGGATCGGGTCGTTATCCCTTTCATCCAGGGATAGCCAGGCGACCGCCCCTTTATGCAGGCTTGCATATTCGCTCAACAGGGTCGTTTTACCAAACCCTGCCGGGCAGGAAAGTAAGGCGAAACTGCCTGGTTGTTGTAACCCGTCCTGTAATTTTTGGGTCAGGCGAGGTCGCGCGACGCCGTCAGCCCGAGCCGGTGGAATATAGAGTTTGGTGGACAGCAGGGAAACAACCATTCTGAAATCGATTATACATCGCGCCAGATTGCGCCGGGGATGATAGCGCCTGGTTTTTTCGGGTAACCTGTTATGAGGTCAGGTATGGCTTCAATAATCAGGGGTGGCAACTTAATTATTGAGATACCCTATTGAAAATTTCATATATATCCTTATAATAAAATAGCTATTCAAACGCAACGCGCGATTGTTCATTAATTGACTGGTTTTGGTCTATGACGACATCGTAAGTTGTTTCTTTTTTTTAAAGCGGTGGTAATAACCTTCCCGCTTTATTTCGTCATATATTTTCATAGATAAGGAGAAATCCATGCGCACTCTGAAGTTTTGGTTGATGCTTATTGTCCTGGTAGTCGCGCTAACTAATACCCAGCCTTCCTTTGCAGAAGGGGTTGGCCCACGTTCAGCACCGATCTACGGCGCTGATTCACCGGATGCAATTTCAGGCGAATACATCGTCGTATTCAAAGCGGGAACCGCCGGTGAAGGCGTGGGTCGAACGATCGAACAGGCGCGGGGTAACGGGGCATCCGTCCATTTTGTTTATACCACGGCTCTGACCGGTTTTGCCGCCTCTCTGCCTGAGCAGGCGCTCAACGGGCTGGTCCATAATCCAAACGTGGAATACATTGAGGTCGACCAGACCGTCACGATCGATGGCACTCAAACTCCAGCGACCTGGGGCCTTGACCGGATCGATCAACATTTACTGCCGCTCAACAATACCTATACCTACAACAGCACGGGCGCTGGCGTCAGTGCCTATGTTATCGATACCGGCATCCAGGCGTCTCATAGCGAGTTCGGCGGAAGGGCCAGCGTTGCTTTCGACTCGGTCGGCGATGGACGAAACGGCGTTGACTGTAACGGTCACGGAACCCATGTTGCCGGGACAATCGGCGGCACAACCTACGGGGTGGCCAAGAACGTCTCGCTTTTTGGGGTGCGCGTGTTGAATTGCAGCGGCTCCGGAACCATCTCGGGCGTTATCGCGGGTGTTGACTGGGTGGCTGCACACCATGCTTCCCCGGCTGTCGCGAATATGAGCCTGGGCGGCGGCGCTTCCACTGCGCTCGATACAGCGGTCAATAATTCGATCAATGCCGGCGTAACCTATGCAGTTGCTGCCGGAAATAGCAAACGCGACGCCTGTAGATTCTCCCCGGCGCGCGTCCCGGCTGCATTGACCGTCGGCGCGACAACCAGCACGGATGCGCGCGCTTCCTACTCGAATTACGGTCCCTGCCTAGACCTGTTTGCACCGGGTTCAAGCATCACCTCTGCCTGGATCGGCAGCAATACAGCCACCAACACAATTAGCGGAACGTCGATGGCCACTCCCCACGTGGCAGGCGTGGCAGCCCTGTACCTGGCGGCAAATCCCACTGCTGCGCCTTCGGCCGTTGCCGCTGCCATCAAGAGCGCAGCAACCCCTAACGTGGTCAGCAACGCCGGAAGAGACTCCGTCAACCTGCTGCTTTACTCACTGGTTCCGTAATCCACGAACCAACCTGTGTTTCTACAAATGTCTCCGGTAGAGATTGCTACCGGAGACATTTTACATTTAGCAACAGAGAACGATTGAATTTCGTTCTTGTATACCTTTGCCAGACTTAAATCGAAAAAAGATGAGTCTGGCTGCCTTATTCTATATTGCGGATTGAAATTACGGAATTTTATTGCATAATAGTGTGATAAGAAATTCCAGAATTGAAATTCCAATTGAAGAATGCGTTCAGTCGATTTCCCTCGGCGCCAGTGAATCGTATGTCGAAAGGTCGAAATTAGCTTTGTGACCTTTCAATTTGCCGCCATGAAAAAGCGGTATGGTAGCGAACGCTTGTAGGATTGACGAGTTGCCGGGTGCCCCTGGTTGCTCCAACCTTGTTGTTGGTGCATGGAATACGCGTATCTCAGGTTGTCTGTATCGGCGAACAATGCTCAATGAAGGATAAATCGCAGGATACGTACGAACAGACTTAAGGCTATTTTGGCAATAATGTTGCACCGTTACCACGAATTGTTATCGATAGTCTGATTGCTTCATAAAGGTCGCCACAATGTCTTTGTATAAAAAAACATGGGTTATCGCAGGATCATTGTTCATAATATATCTCGTGCTCTTTGTGATAATAGCCAGCGCATGGCTTCTCGAGCGTTATCGTTTGCTGGAAGAGGACATGATGCGTGAAAATGCTGGGCGGGCGCTCAATGCAATTTCGCAGGATATGACAAACCTTTCGGCCATTGCCGGTGATTGGGCTATCTGGGATGATACATACAACTTTATCGAAGACCGAAATGATGATTATATTCAATCTAATCTTGTAGATGGGACTTTTAGCGGATTGGGTCTCAACGCGATGATCTATGTTAATTCCTCTGGGACGATTGTATACTCGAAGGCGTTTGACTTAATCAACAATAAAGCCGTAGCTGTACCTTCAAGCCTTGTCGAGCATTTAACAGGCGAAAGCCCTTTACTTGTGCATCCTAATTCAGACAGCGGTCATACCGGCATCCTTTTGCTGCCAGAAGGACCTATGCTGGTCGCTTTTCAACCCATACTGACAAGCGAAGAAGCAGGTCCCAGCCGTGGAACTTTGCTCATGGGCCGCTATCTGGATGAGGTTCAAATTCAACAACTGTCCAAAAGGACCGATTTAACCGTTGCGATGCTCCCATTCGATTCGGCAGAAAGTTCCACGGTAATGGCGGAACTGGTGACAGCGCAACCCGGGGAGAATAACACTCTGGTCCGAACAATCAACAAGAATTTAATAGCTGGCTACAGCATTCTTGAAGACATCTACGGGCAACCAGCGCTTATTTTGAAAATTAGTATGCAACGAGACGTCTATAATCAGGGTCTCAGGAGCATCCTGTTTTTTATTGGGAGCCATATAGCGATAGGCCTCTTGTTGATCATAGCTACTTTAATAATTCTGAATAAGTCAGTGATAAAAAAGTTTTCACTTCTTAGTGAAGATCTCAAAATGCTGATTAATCCCGGCGATCTCAGCAAAAGAGTTCGAGTGAGCGGGAATGACGAAGTAACCCGGATGGCATCCGATATTAACGCCATGCTCGAAGTATTGGAAGATAACAATAAAAGTCTGGTTGCAAGCGAAGAATGGAACCGGACATTGGTTGAAGCATTTCAGGATTCCCTTTTCATCATTGATCGGCAGGGATGTGTGGAATATGTGAATGATTATGGGGCCAATTTGTTTCGAATGAATGCGGAGGAAATGAAAGGCAAGTCAATAACTGAATTGTTCCCGACAGAGCTGGCGAAGAATCTAAAAGCGAATGTACAGCATGTTTTTGATAAAGAGGAACCGGTATGGAAAACTTCCAGCATCCCATTTCCTTCTCAAATCATCTGGATGAGCACTGGCCTTTTTCCTATAAGAGCAACTGATGGCTCTATACAGTCAGTCCTTGGGATTTCACGCGATATCACTGAACAAAAAAGAATGAGCGAGGCGCTACAGGTTCGCGAAAAAAGATTTAGAAATATCTTCAAATATTCCCCGATTTCACTTTGGGAGGAAGATATCTCGCACCTCGTTGCTAAAATTGATGAATTGCAACTTTCCGGCGTGAGCAATTTGCGGTCATATTTCGAAAACGCCCCCCAGTTGGTTTATGAATATATTGATCTGGCGGAAGTAATCGATATCAACCAGGCGACTTTGGATTTATATCAGGCCAAATCGAAAGGTGAATTACTGAAGAATATTAATAAAATATATTGCGAGGAGACACTGTCGTCTCTCATTGATGAAATGGTCGCTATCGCCGAAGGGAAGACCCATTTTTCTGGTGAAACGGTCAACCTGACGCTGCATGGTGAACGGACTGACATATTATTGAGTTCAGAAATCATACGCGATAAACAAGAGAACCAATATCGCAGACTCGTTTCTGTCAGGGATATCACCAGGGAAAAGCAGAATGCAAAGGCGTTGGCGCAGAAGAACAAGGAACTGGACCGTTCCAACGATCAATTGGAAGAGCTTAATAACATGGTTTCGCTGGTCAATGATATGAGCAACCTTTTCCAATTATGTGAAACCAGGCAGGAAATTTTCTCCGTTATCAGCAGTCATCTTTCGCTAATATTCAAAAACACCAGTGGCATCCTGTATGAACTCGATCCCTCCCTTAACAAGTTCAAAACCATAGCCAACTCGGGGAAAATGGCACAAGTGAACGAGCAGGAATTTGATTCGGATTCCTGCTGGGCATTGCGAAAGGGTCGAATACACAATTTCAACACAGAGGGCGATGGAATCGTATGTGAGCACTTGAATCCTTACGCGCCAACCTCCACTTTGTGCATTCCACTGGTATCCAATGGGGTAACGCGGGGATTATTCTCCCTGATCACCTCGGACGCTGCGGATGAACTGGAAGAAGCATTTTCTTCCGAGAACAGGAAGAAAATTGCTTTGATTATCGCTGAGACCATATCATTAGCATTGACGAACATGGATATGCGCGAAAAACTCTACGAACAGTCCGTACGCGACCCCTTGACTAATTTGTACAACCGGCGCTACATGGATGAAACGCTTGACCGCGAAATCAGGCTGGCTGAACATAAGCACACATCGCTTGGCGTTATCATGATCGATATCGATCACTTTAAGAATTTCAATGACAATTTTGGACATGAAGCCGGCGATGAGGTCTTGAAAAATATCGGCTGGCTTATGCAATCTCAAGCACGTGTGGGCGATATAGCCTGTCGTTACGGCGGCGAGGAGTTTGTTATCATCCTGCCCGATTCCACGTTAAGTGATTCCTGGCAAAGAATGGATGCATTACGAACCCAGATCGATCAGTTGAATCTTTCCTCCAATGGCAAAGAATTAAGCGGGATTTCGATTTCAGGGGGGCTGGTCGAATTCCCAACAAATGGGAAGACATCGAGTCAGTTGTTGCAGGCCGCCGATCAAGCGCTCTATCGCGCTAAAGCCGCCGGCCGCAATCGAATCGAAACTGCTGGTCGTTTATTGCCCACTGAATAGGGATTGTCACGTGCCCGTCACTTCGTTCACAGAGCGGCCTGCGGGCAGGGTAACATGTTCTGTCATGTTGAGCGCAGCGAAACATCTCGGAGCCAGCCGGAAGACCCTTTGCTGCGTTCACCCACAGAGTGCCCTGCAGGCAGGGTGACAACCCAAGGCCAGGGTGGCAAATTGTCGGGCAGGATGACATGTTCTGTCATGTTGAGCGCAGCGAAACATCTCGGAACCAGCCGGGAGACCCTTCGCTGCGCTCAGGGTGACAACCCAAGGCCAGATGACATCAATTTTCAGGTCGCCCTTACCTATTTTACATACTGCATCAAACCATCTTTTTTGCATTTACTATTAAACTAATTCTTTGTAAGGATTAAATTACACATTCATGCCACGATCCTATTATGTTTACATTATGACAAATAGATCCCGTACGCTTTATACTGGCGTTACGAATAATTTGGTCCGCCGTGTTATGGAACATAAAAAGAAAGAACATCCTGGTTTCACCCAGAAATATAATATTACTCAGCTGGTATTTTATGAAGAAACGGATGATATAAACACTGCCATTGCACGTGAAAAGCAGATAAAAGGCTGGCTGCGAAAAAAGAAAATCGACCTTATCGAGACTATGAATCCCAATTGGGCTGATTTAAGTGCAGATTGGTTTGATGATGATATGGAATACTCATAGTTATTTGCCATGTTGCCCACACTTACAGAGCATCCTTCGGGTGGCGAATGCTGCGCGTGAGCGAAGCGAAACATCTCGCCAATTTGCTGAGAGACCCTTCACTTCGTTCACCCACAGGGTGCCCTGCGGGCAGGGTGACAGATTGTCAAGCAGGGTGACATGCTACGTCATGTTGAGCGGAGCGAAACATCTCGACATTCGGCCGGGAGACCCTTCGCTGCGCTCAGGGTGACATGCTTGTCAAGCTGCCCTGCGGGCAGGATGACATGTTCTGTCATGTTGAGCGGAGCGAAACATCTCGACATTCGGCCGGGAGACCCTTCGCTGCGCTCGGGGTGACATGCTTGTCAAGCTGCCCTGCGGGCAGGGTGACTACCCAATGCCAGGGTGGCAGATTATCATTCAGGGTGACAGATTGTCGGGCTGGGTGAAATGTTTTGTCATGTTGAGCGCAGCGAAACATCTCGACATTCGGCCGGGAGACCCTTCGCTGCGCTCACTCACAGAGTGCCCTGCGGGCAGGGTGACAAACTATCGGGCAGGGTGACACCCGATGGCAGGGTGACAACATTTTCGGTCACTCCGCGGGAAGGACGAAAGTTCGACAGTTCGTTGTTTTCCGTTGACTAAGCTGAGGTTAATTGAACTTTCTACCCCATGTTCCAGATTCTTGATAATGGCGTTCCAACGCTGAAGTTGTTAATAACATTATTGTCTAGAGCTATTTTACTGTTTAATTATATAATAGTCGGAAACCCCCGAATTTTCCTGGCAGCCTACGAACACGGGTATCCGTTTATCGCCGCCAATTCAGCGTTAAGGACAGGGGTATCGCTCAGGTTTTTTCTTCCACTTAATTGAAGAACCCCGGGTTGTTGAACGACCTATTCAGGATTTTGCACAATATGGCGGGGGCAATTCCCTAAAACCCCATCCATTCTCCAGTTTGAACCCCACGACGAGAATTAAAAGGTATTTATTCATTGGAAAAAAACCGCCGACGATCACGATATGCAGTTTTATGGGCCGGTGTGTTTGGCATTACGCTATTAGTGCTGGTAACAATCTTGTCTGGCTGGATTAAGCCTGAGAATAGAACGGTTCGAGTTGGGGTGTATCAAAACAAGCCGAAAATTTTTCTCACGGATAACGGGGTCGCTGACGGCTTCTTCATCGACTTATTGGAAGAAATCGCTAAAAGAGAGAACTGGACACTGGTCTTTGTGCCCTGTGAATGGGAAGCGTGCCTTACTGCGCTGGAGACCGGCGAGATCGACCTGATGCCAGATGTCGCATATTCACCCGATCGCGATGAGAAATACGATTTTCATCACATTCCGGCTGCTGAGAGTTGGTCCAGGGCGTACGCTGATCCAACCTCACAGATCAACCGGATCGATCAGTTGGACGGACAACGGGTGGCGGTTCTCAACGGATCCATCCAACAAATAGCGTTGGTACAAACAATGGAAGAGCACGGATTTTCTGTGACGGTTGTCCCAGCAAAATCCCTTGAAGATGCTTTTGGTCTGGTTACCAAAAAATCGGCAGTCGCGGTTGTGACGAACTATTTCTACGGTGATTACTTTTACCGGGATTATGGATTGGCTAGAACATCAATCATTTTTAATGCGTCAACGCTGTACTACGCGACCGCTGAGGGACAGAATCAGGAGCTGCTTGATGCCATAGACAAACACCTCGGTGTGTGGCGTGATGACCCAAAATCGATTTATTCTACAATATTGAACCGGTGGTTGAACCCTTCCAGCGCAACTCGCTGGCTGGTGACCATACTCTGGGTGATTGTTGTTATTTTAGTTTTATTTTGCCTGGCAGTGGTATGGGTGGTTATTCTGCGTAAACAAGTGCGCGACAGGACACGCCATCTGGTCAAATCCAACCAGGCATTGCGTGAAAGCGAGGAACGCTATCGCTTAATCTCGGCAGTGGCTTCCGATTATATATTTTCAGAAAAATTGGATAAAGAAGGCAAGCTCACCCTCGATTGGGTTGCCGGCGCCTTTGAGTCGATTACCGGCTATACACTCGGAGAATACAAAGCACGCGGCGGCTGGCGCGCCAGCTTGCATCCCGACGACCTGGCGATGGACGACCTGGACCAGAAAAAGCTTCGCGCGAACCAACCTGTTCACAACGAAATTCGGACGATTACCAAAAGCGGCGAGACGGTCTGGGTACAGGTCTCTGCTCACCCGGTCTGGGACGCTGAGCGCAACCAATTAATTGGCGTCAACGGCGGCGTGAAAGACATCACCGAGCATAAACGCGCTGAAGAATTAATCGCAGCCAGTGAGCAGCGCCTCTCGTTGATCCTGAACACGGTTGGTGATGTTATCCACCTTACATCGGTTGAACCAGGAGATTGCTTTCGGTTCGTAGCCGTCAATCCAGCCTTTCTGGCTGTAACCGGCTTGAGCCGCGAGCAAGTGGTTGGCAAAAGGATGGAAGAAGTTTTGCCGCCTGAATCGCATGCGCTGGTGAAAGAAAAATACAAACAGGCGATACAAGAACATAAAACGGTGAAATGGGAGGAAGTATCTGCCTACCCTACGGGAACGCTCTACGGCGAAGTATCTGCATCTCCCTTTTACGATAGCAGCGGGACCTGCACTTATCTGGTCGGTTCGGTGCATGATATTACCGAAATCAGGCGCGCGGAATTAAAGATCCGCAAAATGAATGAGGAGCTGGAACAACGTGTGGTGGAACGCACGGCGGAATTGGAAAGCGCCAAAGTGCAGGCTGAGTCCGCTGACCGGTTGAAATCAGCTTTTCTGGCCACTATGTCGCACGAATTGCGCACCCCGCTCAATTCTATTATTGGTTTTACCGGCATGCTGTTGATGGGTCTGGTTGGACCGCTGGAACCGGAGCAGGAAAAACAACTCAACATGGTGCAAGACAGCGCCCGTCACTTACTGGAACTGATCAACGACGTTCTGGACATTTCTAAAATCGAAGCCGGCGAGCTCGAATTGATTCGTGAACCGTTCGATATGCAAGAATCCCTGCGGAAAAGCATTGAGAAGATCGTCCCTTTGGCAAAGAAAAAGGGATTGGAGTTGGCGCCTTCGATAAACCCTCAGGTTGGCAAAATGACCGGCGACCGGCGCCGCGTGGAGCAGATCCTGCTAAATTTACTCAGTAATGCGCTAAAATTCACAGATCAGGGAAGCATCCATGTCGATTGTTTTGTCAGGGATGGCATGGTCATCACATCCATCACCGATACGGGCATCGGCATCAGGCCTGAGCAAAAAGAATCGCTTTTCCGGCCATTCCGTCAGTTGGATTCGGGCACCACTCGCCAGCATGATGGCACCGGGCTGGGTCTGTCCATCTGCAAGCGGCTGGTCGAAGCCATGGGTGGCGAGATTTGGATCGAAAGCGAATGGGGTAAAGGAAGTACCTTTAGTTTCTCGTTACCTGTAGAGGGGATGAAATTATGAAAACCACAATCCTGTTGATCGAGGACAACGAGAGAAACCGCTACCTGACAACCTTCCTGCTGGAAAAGCATGGTTACCAGGTCTACATCGCAGCAGATGGGCGCAGCGGGATCGACCTGGTATACCAGATCAATCCCGCGCTTATCCTGCTGGATATTCAGTTGCCAGAAATGGACGGATATGCCGTCGCCTCTGAATTGACGAAGAACAAACAATTTCAAATTCCCATTGTAGCCGTGACCTCTTATGCCATGGCCGGCGACCGGGAGCGGATTCTGGCAGCGGGCTGCATCGGCTATATCGAAAAACCGATCAACCCGGAGACGTTTGTGACGGAAATAGAGCAATACCTGTTGCCGCGCAAACCGCAAAGCGCTCAGGAAGGTCAACATGACTAAAATTCTCATTGTTGACGACGAAGAAAAAAATCTTTATCTCCTGCAAATGCTTCTCTCAGCCAATAGCTATGAATTGGTGTCGGCTGCGAACGGCGCTGAGGCGCTGGAACTGGCACTTCAGGCCAAACCGGATGTGATCATCAGCGATATCCTGATGCCGGTGATGGATGGCTTCAGTTTTTGCCGCGCCTGTAAGGAAGATGAGCGGTTGCGGGATATCCCTTTCATATTTTACACCGCCACCTATACCGAACCGCAGGATGAAGCTCTTGCGCTGAGCCTGGGCGCAGAGCGGTTCATCATCAAGCCAACCGAGCCGGCTGAATTTCTGGCTTTGCTGAAAGAAACCCTTGAGAAACACGCAATCGGCGAGCTGGCTGCCAGGCGCGGGGAAATCGACGACGCAGCGTATTATAAAGAGCACAGCGCAGCGCTCATCCGCAAGCTGGAAGATAAAGTAGCGGAGCTACAAGAGAAGAACCGAAGGGTGGAGGCTGATAACGAAGCGCGAAAAAAAGCGGAAGAGGAACTCCGGGAATCCAAAAATAGTTATGCCGCGCTGGTGGATAATGCGCCAGTCGGCGTTTACCGCACCCAGGATGGAGTATTTCTTTTTGTCAACCAGGAACTGGCGAGCATGGCCAATTACACCTCACCGGCCGATTTGATTGGCCAGCCCAGCCTGTTACTTTACCAGGATTCAAACGATCGGACTCGCTTGCTCGAAGCTCTGTCAAAAGAGAGGCAGGTCAAGAATTTCGAGACCAGGCTTTTGACACGTGATGGCAAGACCAAAGTTGTGTTGCTGAGCGCCACAGCAGAAGATGGCTCGCTGACTGGCATGGTCATCGACATCACGGACCGGAAACGTATAGAAGAGAAGCTGAGAGAAAGCGAAGAGCTATTTAAATATGCTTTCGAAAATGCCCCGATTGGCAAGGCATTGGTTGCTCTGGATGGCCGTTTTCTTAAGATAAACCGATCATTGGTTAATATTCTAGGTTATTCAGAAGAAGAACTCTTAAAGAAAACCTATCAAGAAATCACACATCCTGATGATCAGGATATCCAACTTTCCTACACCCAGCAGTTGCTGGCGGGCGAGATTCAAAACTACCAAATCGAGAAACGCTACTTCCACAAGAATGGCCAAATCATCAGCGCCCAGGTAAACTTGTCACTCGTGAGAGACAAGAACGAGAAACCGCTGTACCTCGTCTCACAATATCAGGATATTACATTGAGCCAACGGATGGAAGAGGAATTGCGCCATTCCAACGATTTGCTTAATATCACCGGTGAGATCGCCAAAATCGGCGGTTGGGAAATTTATCTTGATACGCAGACGCTCAACTGGACCGAGGAAGTCTATCGCATTCATGAGGTCGATCCAGCCACCAAGCCGAATGTCGCCGAGGCGATCAATTTTTATGCGCCGGAGGATCGCCCGGTCATCACTGCCGCTGTACAGGATTGCATCACCTCAGGCAAACCCTATGACCTTGAACTTCAGTTGATTACCGCCAGGGGCAAACGCATTTGGGTTCGGGCACAGGGGGCAGCGGAACGCAGCAATGGCAAAATCACCCGCATCTATGGCGCTTTTCAGGATATCACCGAACGTAAGCTGGCAGAAGATAAGCTGCGCCAATCCGAGGAGCGTTATCGCCTGATTTCAACGGTAACCTCCGATTACATGTTTTCATCCCGGATTGGAGCGGATGGCAAGCTCTCCTTAAATTGGGTTGCTGGCGCCTTCGAGGAAATCTCGGGATATTCGTTCGAAGAATTCGTTGCCCGCGGGGGGTGGCGCACCACTTTGCATCCTGATGATCTGGCTGCAGATGACCGGGATATGGAAAGGTTACGCGCCGGCCAATCCATCAACAGTGAACTTCGCACCATAACCAAGAACGGTAAAACGGTTTGGGTTCGAATCTATGCTCACCCAGTATTGGACGCAAAGACCAACAAATTAGTTAGCATCTATGGCGCAGTACAGGACATCACTGCGCGAAAGCAGGATGAAGAGCTGATCCACCAACGAACTCAGGATTTGGAGCTGATCAACGCGATAAGCTCTGCCATCAACCAGGGCGTGGAAATCAAGGACATCATTACTTTTGTATCCGAAGAGCTGCTGGATATTTTCCATTGCGATGTCGTGGTTGTTGCGCAGCCCGGTCCCGACCCAAACTTTCTGCTGGTTGAGCATGTTGAATTTAATTCAACCCTGTTCAAGAAAGTTGAAAAAATGATCGGTGGAAACAGGGAATCTTTACATGTGAAAATGCCTATAACCGGGGACGGTCCATATGCGCGCATCCTCAAACAAGGCGAAATCGAAATGATCAACGATCCTGAAACCATCTGGGCCATGATGGTTGAATATGGTGAAAATGAAATACAACGACGCTTGATTTCTCAAGCCTCTAAAGTATTAAGCTTTCGTTGCGTCATCCCGGTTCCCCTGGTAGCCAATGAAAGAGTATACGGGTTACTCCAAATCGGTCACAGAGCTCAGCTTCCGGAATCTTCCATTAAGCGTATCCGGGTAATTGCGGAACAAATGACGACCGCCTTTGCGCGCAAACACGCCGAACAGCAAACCATCCAGCGGCTGAAGAACATCGAAGCCCTGCATACCATCGATAACGCCATTGCCAATAGTATGGACCTTAGTCTGACATTGAAGATTGTCGCGGAAGAGACGATCAGGCAATGCGGGGTGGACGCGGTGGACATATTACTGTACAACCCGGTCAGCAACATGCTCGAAACTTCCGTCTTTCAGGGTTTTCACACGCCCACAATGGAAAAAGTATCCTTGCGGATTGGGCAGGGATTGGCAGGGCAGATTGCAACCAACTGGCAGCGAATTTTTGTCCCTGACCTGGCTGTTTATCGGGGTAAAGACAAGCGTGCTTCAACGTTTTCAGGCGAGGATTTTGTTTCTTACTGCGGCCTGCCGCTGTGGGCCAAAGGACAATTTATCGGGGTTTTGGAAGTTTTCAATCGTGCCCAGCTAAACCCTGACCAGGATTGGTTCAACTTTATCGAAACACTGGCCGGCCAGGCGGCGATTGCCATCGATAGCATTAATTCCTTCAATGAAATTCAAATTTCCAATTCAAAGCTCATCCTGGCTTATGACGCCACAATCGAAGGCTGGTCTCGCGCAATGGATTTGCGCGATGAGGAAACCGAAGGACACACGCAGCGCGTGACGGAGCTAACCATTCAGCTTGCAAGAGCAGTGGGAGTAGGAAACGAGGGAATCGTCCATATCCGGCGCGGCGCTTTGCTCCATGATATGGGCAAGCTTGGCATTCCCGACCGAATTTTGCTCAAGCCGGACAAACTCACCGAGGAAGAGTGGGTCATCATGCGTAAACACCCGGTTTACGCCTATGACATGCTTTCATCCATCGAGTACTTGCGCCCGGCGCTGGATATCCCCTATTGCCACCACGAGAAATGGGACGGCAGCGGATACCCGCGCGGACTGAAAGGTGCAGAAATTCCGCTGGCCGCACGGATATTTGCCGTGATCGACGTCTGGGATGCGCTTACCTCCAACCGACCTTACCGAAAAGCCTGGACGCGCGAACAAGCTTTGGAGTATATCCGCGAGCAAACGGGAACGCATTTTGACCCGCAAATCGTCGAGGTATTTCTGGCAAATTTAGCTTCGAGCTAATTTTTTGCCCATTATTGATGTTTATAAAGGTATGATGCGAATATTTAACTTTAAATCACTCTCGACGAAACTCTTTCTTGTCATCCTCATCGCCACATTGCCATTACTGGTGTGGTCGATTTATGCTGCCCACCACGAACGGCAGAGCGAAATCGGAGAAGCGAAAAATGAAGCCGTTCATCTGGCATATATGGCCGCGGAAAGCCAAAAACAGATCGTGGCTCAAATGGCCAGCCTGCTCGGCTCGGCTGCTGCAGTCGACCAGATGATCGAAGATCCAAAAACCTGCAATGCGGTCCTCAATAAAATGCTTATTGGTAAAACCGAATACGTCGATTTATTAATTGTCAAAACCAATGGAGAAGTCTCCTGCAGCGCCCAGGACCCGACGGTTTGGGCGCCTGATGCTGCGATGATCGACCGCGTAATGGCGGCAGGGAGAATGTTTACAATCGCGAAGCAGGCAAACGGCTCGGATGAGATGGTCTTATTGACCAGGATGTTGGAAGCGAAGGCCATCCCCGACAGGGTAGGCGCTGCCATCATGAAACCACACTGGTTCAACGACCAGCTTGTTGAATTGCATGAAACGCCCGCCGGAACCGAGATCATGGTCGTGGATGCGGTGGGTAATGTGCTATACCATTCCATCCAAACCGAGCAAAGTTCGCAGCAGAATCTCAGCGGTACACTATTGGCCGCACTCCAACCGGGGCAGACATCGGTCCAGGCAGTTGGTCTGGATGGGGTCGAACGTTTTTATGGGATCAGTCGCCTGCCATTCGCACCGGATGGGACGGGCGCTTTCGTTTTGGTTGGGTTACCAACTGCCAGTGTAGTCAAAGAAGCAAACCGGCAATTGCAGTTCACTTTACTGGTTATCGGATTGATCCTGCTGGTGAGTTTCCTGGCGTCAATCGCCTCCGAGAAATGGCTGGTCATTCGCTGGTTACGGCCGCTGATCGATACTGCGCAAAGGCTGCAAACCGGCGATTTGTCGGCCAGAACATCCATTATCAATAAGGGGAGCGAACTGGGTTTTCTGGCGCAGACTATCGACAGCATGGCGGAGACATTGGAGTGTAAAACCGCTGAATTACGAGAAGTAGGCGCGCGTTATTACAATCTTTTCAGCGGGGTGCCCGTAGGGTTATACCGGACGACACCCGAAGGTAAGTTGTTGGATGGCAACCCGGCCCTGCAAAACATGATTGGTATTTCGGAAAGCGAACTCGGGGAAATGTTAAACGTGTCTACGATTTTTGTAGATCCCGAGGCAAGACAGCGCTGGATAGATGCGATGGCGAGGTTAGGGGTGGTCAACGACTTCGAGTTCCTTTTACGCCGGCGAAACGGGGAAATCATAACCGTTCTGGATAACGCCAGAGCCGTATTCGATGAAGCAGGCGCAGTGGAGTACTATGAGGGCAGCCTGTTGGATATCACCCAGCAGAAGCAATCCGAGCAGGCTTTGCTTGAAAGTAATGAACGGCTGAATTCAGTGCTTAACAGCATCACGGAAGCCTATCTTGCCTTTGATAACCAGTATCGGATTCTGGAGCTCAACCCGGCTGCCACTCGACACTATTTCGGCGGCCGCCCGGCAAATGACCTGATCGGGAAAGTCTTGTGGGCAGAATATCCCCAGACAGTTAATGGCGAGTTTTTTAGCCAATTTCGAAGCGCCATGGATGAGAAAAGGCCAAAGCATTTTGATGCGCGTTCGTCCATCAATGGACGTTGGTGGGAAACCCACGCCTACCCCACCCACGATCGTTTGGAAGTATTTTTAAGGGACATTACCGAGCGTAAGCAGGCTGAAACTGCGCTCATTCATGCCCGTGATTATTATCTATCCCTCTTTGATGAATTCCCGGCGTTGATCTGGCGATCCGGAGTGGACGGGAAATTAGATTACTTCAATCAGACCTGGCTAAAATTCACCGGCCGGACGACAGAGCAGGAAAAAGGTTACGGTTGGACCGCGGGAGTCCATAAAGAAGATTTGGATCGGTGCGTGACCACTTATCTGGAAGCTTTCAAAGCCCGCCAGCCATTCCAAATGGAGTACCGATTACGCCGTTTCGATGGCGAATATCGCTGGCTCCAGGATTTAGGTTACCCCTATTATGGGTTGAGCGGTGATTTTGAAGGTTATATCGGGTCTTGCTATGACATCACTGAACAGAAACAAAATGAAGCACATGTCCGTGATCTGGCTTACCGCGACCCGCTGACAGGTCTTTATAATCGCAAAGCCTTTCGAGAACGGCTGGAACAGGAATTGGATCGCGCAAAGCGCTGCGATGGGAAGTTCGCAGTATTATTCATGGACCTGAATAACTTCAAAGAAATCAACGATCTTTTTGGTCATGATACCGGTGACCAGGCTCTGGTCATGATTGCTCAGACTTTACAGAACGAGTTAAGAGCGAATGACATGGTAGCTCGATTAGGTGGAGATGAATTTACAATTCTTCTGCCCGACCTGAAAAATTTAGATGACCCAAAGCGCGTTGCGAAACGGGTATTGATAGATGTCAAGAAACCATTAATCATCGAAGGCAATACCGTCGAATTGAGCACCAGTATCGGCGTCAGTCTTTACCCGGAGGATGGAACCAGCGCGCGGGAATTGTTGAATAAAGCGGATCAACGTATGTTCCACAATAAGCATAAAGAGAAAAAAGGCAATCGAACAACCTCAATGCGGAATAACGAAAAACAAGCCTAATCGTTACCTCGCCCAGCGGGCGACCCGGGATTAAAACACATAGGGGCGGGTTTCCAAGCCCGCCCCTTTTGGGAAAGTCCCTATGCCTTATTCGACGATCAGTTTTCCACGCAACATGCCCATCTGGCATTGAAACCCATATTCACCCGCTTTTTCGGGCGTAAATTCAACCAGCACTTCCTCGCCTTCTGGTAATTTCGCGCTTTGGTTAAAGTCCGGGAACAGGACTGTTTCCGAGCAACCAGCAGACTCCTGGCGGGTAAAGCGCATTCTTAACGGTTGCCCCGCTTTAACCACGATAATATCCGGCGTGTAACCGCCTTTGACAGTGATGGCTACTTCCTGAACGCCGCTGACTCCAGCGGAGATGCGCGTTTGACCTTTTGGCGCCAACCAGAAGAACCAGGCGATAAATATACTCAGAGCAATTCCTACAAGCGTCACAACAATTTGAATGGGTGTCATATCTTTTTATCCTTATCTATAATCAGTTCATGGATTTTTTCACGCAGCATCTCGACGGGGTTGGGCAACCCCTTTGTCTTATTTTGCGCTGAATTTTGGGTGGAAACTGCGCAGCCGGTTGGCATTGCTGACGACGGTCACGGATGAGAACGCCATGGCTGCGCCAGCCAGCAGCGGGCTGAGCAATACCCCAAAGAAGGGGAACAGCGCGCCCATTGCAATGGGAACGCCAAGCACGTTATAAATGAAGGCCCCTACCAGGTTTTGCCTGATATTGCGCATGGTTGCCCGGCTGACTTCGATGGCCGTCACGACGCCTTTCAGGCTGCCCTTGATCAGGGTGATGTCCGAAGCTTCGATGGCGACATCCGTGCCGGTACCAATCGCCAGACCGACATCCGCCTGCGCCAGCGCCGGGGCGTCATTGATGCCATCGCCGACCATGGCTACTTTCTTGCCTTCAGCCTGCAGCAAGTGGACATTATGGGCCTTATCTTCCGGCAGCACTTCAGCCAGGACTCGATCCACGCCAACCTGGCGTGCAATCGCTTCGGCTGTGCGGCGGTTATCGCCGGTGATCATCACCACTTCAATGCCCATCTTATGCAGAACTGCGATGGCTTCTTTCGAGTCTTCCTTGACTGTGTCGGCCACGGCAATTATGCCGGCTGCCTGGCTATTGACAGCGACGAACATGGGGGTCTTGCCATCATTGGCCAGCGTATCGGACTTCGATTCCAGATCGCCTAGCTCGACATTCAAGCGTTGCATCATCTTTAGATTGCCGAGAGCCACTTGCCGACCCTCCACCGTGGCAATCACACCGTGCCCGGGGATTGCTTCGAAAGCTTCCGGCTTGCTCAGTGACAGCCCTCTCGTTTTTGCCCCTTCTACGATGGCTTCGGCCAGGGGGTGTTCACTGATTGATTCAACCGCAGCCGCCAGCCTCAGCAGTTCTTCGCCGGTCACTGATTGCTGGTCGGCGACAATAAGATCAGTCAATTCCGGTTTCCCTTTGGTAATGGTGCCGGTCTTATCCAGCACCACTGTTTTGATCCCCTGGGCAGTTTGCAGCGCCTCGCCGGAACGGATCAGAATGCCGTTTTCTGCCCCTTTGCCAATCCCGACCATCAGGCTCATGGGTGTTGCCAGACCCAGCGCGCATGGGCAGGCAATAATCAAGACGGAAACCGCTGTTACCAGACCGTAAACGAGCTGTGGAGCGGGGCCAAAATCGAACCAAATCACGAAGGTAATGACTGCCAGGATCATCACCACCGGCACGAAGTAGCCGGAGATGGTGTCTGCCAGGCGCGCAATAGGCGCCTTACTGTTCTGCGCATCCTGGACCATCTTGACGATCTGCGCCAGGGCAGTATCCTTGCCGACTTTTGTGGCGCGGAATTTGAAAGCGCCGGTCTTGTTAAGTGTGGCGCCAATGACCTCGTCACCCGTTTTCTTGGAAACGGGCAGGCTTTCGCCGGTTAGCATCGATTCATCCACCGCCGAACTGCCCTCCAGGATGACGCCATCCACCGGGATCTTCTCGCCGGGACGCACCTGAATGACGTCTGCGACCAGTACCTCTTCAACCGGGATGTCCAGTTCCTGGCCGTTGCGGATAACGCGGGCCGTTTTGGCCTGCAAGCCCATTAATTTCTTGATGGCTTCACTTGTTCGTCCTTTAGCCCGGATTTCCAAGGCCTGCCCCAGCACAACCAGAGCAATCACCACGGCTACCACGTCATAGAAGGGCTCAGAGGTTCCCTCGGGAAAGATTCCAGGTATCGTGATGGCAACAGTAGAGTAAAGCCAGGCCGCGCCAGTGCCCAGAGCAATCAGTGTATTCATATTCGCTGACCGGTGTTTCAATGCTGCCCAGGCGCCGGTGAAGAAGTGACCGCCAGAATAGATTAAAACCGGGATGGTTAATAGCGCTGCTCCAAACCAGGCGGCTCGCAGCGTCTCCATCGACCAATCCCGAATGATGGGAATAAATTGTGGGTAAGCCGTGAGCAGGACCGGAATGGAGATAATCGTCGCCAGCCAGAATTTGTTCATCAGGCTGCGGTATTCTTTATCATGAGCTGCTTCTTGTTGGTCGGCAGGCTGGTCGCTTGAAGCCACCCGCGTTTTATAGCCCCAGCCTTCAATGGCAGCGTTCAATTGTGAGAGCGTAGTTTGCTCGGGAAGATATTCAATCGTTGCTTCCTGGGTTCCGATATTAACGCTTGCACCAAGAACACCAGGGATTGTGGCGAGGTCGTTTTCGATAAACTGCACGCAAGATGCGCAATGAATGCCCTCGATGCCAATCTGTTTTTGGGCGCTGCCAACTTTATACCCTGATTCTTTGATTGCATTGACAATATCCAGTACCCCGGTCTCCTGCGGGTCAAATCGAACGACGGCAGCGCCTTCTATGGGGTTGATCACCACCTTTTCAATGCCTGGATGTTTATTCAACGCCTGTTTGATCAACTCTGCGCCTGGCTGTCCGCCTTTTTTCAAGCCGATCACAGGCAATTCAATCTCGCTTAATCTGAGGTTTGGGTTGAAGCCGGTGGTTGCTGAACCGGCGAAGTCCACCTTTTCTGGATTTTGCATCACGAATGAATGCGGGTTCCGATCAAACTGGTTTACACAATTTTCAGAGCAGAAATAATACACATTTCCCATATGCTCCCTGGAAGCAAACGCCGATTGGGGGTCAATTTCCATCCCGCAAACAGGATCTTTTACCATAATTCGTCTCCTTTATGTTTTTGAAACTACCCTGGTTTACACGGTGAGCCACTTCAATAAGAAAATATAGCACTGTAATATTTCTTACAAAAGAGTAAGAAGGTCGGTGTACGGGTAAGTACAAATAGAATAGCTTACCAGGCAATTATGCCTAATGGGTGGGCCAGGATTTGATATTTGTTATTGTTTTTCATGTGGGTATAAAAAAAATCTGAATTTGTCGTTGTGCAGCTGCCTGGCTTCTCCATAATCATCCTTGAGATCTTCACAATTTCTCGACATTTGTTGAGTATGCTTGTTTCCATTCAAAAGCATAAAAATTGGAGCAAATATGATCAATCGAACGCAGGTTTACCGTTGGGCTTTACCCACTCTGCTGGCCATCCTGACCCTGTCCGCATGTACTGGCCAAAGCGGCACTCCAACTGAAACCGTTCTTGGTACGGGTGAGGTGAAGGAGGTGACTCTGGTAGATACAGTCGAGGCGTCTGGTTCGATCAGTCCACGCCAGGTGGCTTCAGTGGGCTGGGAAACGAGCGGAGCGATCGCTGATGTAGCTACTCAGGTGGGGCAGCAGGTCGAATCGGGGGACATTCTGATGACTCTTGACCCGAATTCTGTTCCAAACAGCCTGATCCTTGCTCAACTCAACCTGGTGGAAATGACTTCCCCGACTGCCATCTCAGCCGCACAAAATGCGGTAATCGAGGCGCAAAATGCTGTCGATGACGCCCAGGTCGATCGAAACAACCTGGATTATGTCAACCATGGCGCCATCGATGACGCCTACGCTCAGTACGTGTTGGCCGAACAAAAATTTCAGGCTGCCAAGGAAAATTTTGACCGGCTATCGTATAAGAGTGAGGATGATCCAGGCCGGGCAATGGCTTACCAGTCTATGTATGCTGCGCAAGTCAGCCGCGATTCAGCGCTCTACAAATACAATAGTCTGGCCGGTAAACCAACCAATTTGTCATACGAAGAAGCGGATAGCACGCTTTCAATGGCGCAATATCGTCTGGAAGAAGCCCAAAATTATCTGAAGGCTTTGCTGGGCGAAGAAGTTCCACCGGACGCTACCGGCGATTCTCTCCTGAAACTAAAAGAGACCCGAATGACGGTTGATTCGCTGAACCTGCGCGCCCCTTTTGCGGGAACTGTGAGCGCCATTTATGACCAGGAAGGCATCGTGGTGGCAAACAACCGGTCGAGCGTAGTCCTGGTAGATCGTTCAAAACTTTATGTCACCGTTCAATTAACCGAAAATGATGTTGTCAGGTTATCCATTGGAAATTCCGCAAGCATCATTGTAGAGGCGCTGCCGGAACTGGCCTTGACCGGAAAAGTGATTACGATCAACCCGATCGGCGTGGTCGACCAGGGTGTGGTTTATTACGATGTCCAGGTTGAGTTGGACCAGGCAAATGATCAGATTCCGTTGAATAGTACGGCTTCTGTCACAATCCAGATCGGCGAGCCCCAACTCGGACTGGCCGTTCCGGTAAGCGCCATTCAGAGTGACGACCAGGGTGAGTATGTTCTGATTTCGGCCAATGGGGGTTCGCAACGGGTGGAGGTTGTCAGCGGCCGGATTCTTGAGGATGACACGGTTGTCATTCAAGGCGATGTCGAAGTCGGCGACCAGGTGGTGTTGGTGCAACAGTCAACGAGTTCGACTACTACCGGATCAGGCGTCGGTGGGGCGGGTTTCTTGATGGGTCGCCAACCATAGTAAGGACCTGAGATGATCGAAGTAGAGAATTTAAAAAAGATATACAGGCTTGGTGATTCCAAAGTTCGCGCGCTCGACGGCGTATCTTTGCAAATTCAAGATGGCGAAATGGTTGCCATTGTTGGCCCTTCTGGTTCAGGGAAAAGCACGTTGATGGCCATTCTGGGTTGCCTTGACACGCCGACCAAAGGGACTTACCGCATGGATGGGCAGGCGATGGAGAAATTGAGCGACAATCAACTGGCAATGATTCGCAGCCGCAAGATTGGTTTTGTCTTCCAACAATTCAACTTGCTGCCGCGGACGTCAGCTTTAGAAAACGTCATGCTGCCGCTTTCTTATAATGGCGTCAAGGGCAAAACCCGGCAAGAAAAGGCTCAATCTGCGCTGGAGATTGTCGGTTTATCCGATCGTTCCCGGCACCATCCCAACCAACTCTCAGGCGGCGAACAACAGCGAGTTGCCATTGCCCGCGCTCTGGTAAACGAGCCATCCTTATTGCTGGCAGACGAACCGACGGGAAATCTGGATACCCATACCGGGGCTGACATCATTCGCATCTTTCAAAATTTGAACCGCGAACGAGGTCAAACCGTGGTTTACGTCACCCATGATTCCTTTATTGCCCGCCACACCAACCGCATCATCAAGATCGAAGACGGCAAGATAGTCGGTGACGAGAAGGTAGAAAACCCAATCGAGGCTGGAATGCCAAGACTGGACGATGTTCTTGCTCCGGCGCATCGGGATGAGGGAAAGGCAGGTCAGGTTTTATGAACTTTTTCGAGAATTTCCGCATCGCTTTGCGCGCTTTGACCGCCAATAAATTGCGCTCCGGATTGACCATGTTGGGAATCATCATCGGAGTTGCAGCCGTGGTAGCCCTGATGGCTGTTGGCAAAGGAGCCACCAGCGGCATCACCAGCCAGGTAGAAGGCCTGGGGACCAACGTAATCACTGTCTCAACAGCCCGTTTCTTTCGCGAAGCCGGGAGTACAACGCAAACATTATTCTATGCCGATTACGAAACCATCGAAGAAGAAGTAGGAAGCCTGGCCAAAACGACTCCCTACTTCCAGATTCAAGCCAGCGTAGTCAATGGTGATCGCCAGGCAGATTACTCCGTTACCGGCGTCACGTCAAATTTTGCATCGGTCAATGCCTATACCGTTTCCAGGGGACGCTTCATTACCCAGCAGGATAACCTGGGAGAGGCGCGGGTAGCGGTTATCGGGTCTCAAACTTCGCAGGACTTGTTTGCTGGCCTTAACCCGCTTGGACGGGACATTCAGATCAACGGTATCTCGTTTTCGGTTGTTGGGGTGCTGGCCTCAAAGGGTACCAGCGGCTTTTCCTCACAGGACGATGTTGTTCTTATTCCCCTGGAAACAGGCTATAGCCGACTCTTTGGCGGCAGAGCCTTTAGTGGGGGCAGGCGCACGCTTTCCGGAATCACCCTCTCGGCGCTTGATGCGGAACAGGTGGATAGCATCATTGCGAAGGTGGAATATACACTCCGCCGGGAACACAGCCTGACGCTGCGTGACGACCTTGGGTTTTCGGTGACCAGTCAATCTCAAATGCTTTCCACTCTGAGCAGTATTACCGGCACCCTGACTGCGCTGCTCGGCGCTATCGCGGCAATCTCACTGCTGGTGGGCGGAATTGGCATCATGAACATAACCCTTGTTTCCGTTCGCGAAAGGACGCGTGAAATCGGTTTGCGTAAAGCAGTCGGGGCAAGACGTAATATTATTCTTGCCCAATTTCTGGTCGAAACGCTCACCCTTTCGATTCTTGGCGGTTTGCTCGGCACACTGCTGGGCGTTGCGATTGCATGGGTAGTCTCCCTCAGCGGGCTTATCGCCGCAACGGTAACGGTGGACACTGTCCTTTTGGCCTTCAGTTCAGCGGCTTTGGTTGGCCTTTTCTTTGGCATCTACCCGGCGTATCAAGCCGCGGGATTGCGGCCCATCGAGGCTTTGAGGTATGAATAAATTACAGAGGAGTGATCAGCTATGAATTCAAAAGGTTCTAAAATCCTGACGGTTGCAAGTATTGGCCTTATCCTTCTGGTCTTGATTGGCGCTGGATGGTCGCTTGCCACCAATTTTGGCTGGGTGAATGCCGGCTTCAGCGGCAATCCAATTTCCGGGGGGCGGATGGGCAGCGGTCTGCCACGCGGTTCCCTCGAAGACGGTTCGTTCCAACCTCCCGAAAATTTTCAGGGCCGGGGAGGCAACTTTTCCCAGGCTGGCGGTTTGACCGGTGTGTTCGGGGTCGTACGCTGGCTGGGCACTGGCCTCAACCTGGCTGGATTGCTGATCGGCGCGGTTGCCGTCACAGGCATCCATAAACGCAAGAAATGGGGCGTTGTGCTGGCAATTGTATTGGCCTCATTGATTGGGCTGACGAGTCTGTTCGGCTTATTCCGCTTTGCAGTAACGCTGTCTTATGCTCAATCCTTGATCAAGGTGGTCCTTGCTGTCACAGTGATCGTCTTACTTCTCTTGCCATCTGCCCGAAAAGTCTATAACCCGGCGTCAGAATTGGTAGATGACGATGATGAAGATGAAGATGATGCCCAATAATATATCTGGGTGCTAAACTTGCCTGTCAAAGCCTTTTCCGGGTTTACAACCGTCCATGCTTGTATCCTGTAGCTTGCGCCTGAAATGTGTCATAATGGGATGATTGTGGCAAAGAAAATTCTGGTTATAGACGATGAACCTAAAATCGTTGACATCAGCCGTGATTATTTGAAGGCGGCTGGATATGAAGTCTTGCAGGCCTTTGACGGCCCTTCGGGACTTTCAAGCGCCCGGCAAGCACATCCCGATTTAATCGTTTTGGACCTCATGCTTCCCGGCATGGATGGCTTTGATGTATGCCGGGAACTGCGGCGTGAAAGCGATGTGCCGATCATTATGCTGACGGCTCGCGTCGAAGAAACTGACAAGCTGATTGGACTTGAGCTGGGCGCTGACGACTATATCACCAAGCCATTCAGCCCCCGGGAACTGGTGGCGCGCGTTCGCACACTGCTACGACGTACATCCTTGTCAGCGACTTCCTCTATTCTTCATGCCGGGGACCTGACTCTCGATCGCAACCGCTATGTTGTTGTCACGCCTGATCGCGAGGTCTCTCTTACGCCTACTGAGTTCGAGATCCTGGCAACCCTGGCGGCCTACCCTGGAAGGATATTTTCCCGCGCCCAGTTGTTGACTGCGGTTCGAGGAGTCAGCTTTGAAAGTTATGAACGCGCCATCGACTCCCACATCCGAAATCTCCGGCGAAAAATTGAACCGACGGATGAGTCCCTTCGGTACATCCAGACCGTGCATGGCGTGGGATACAAATTGATCGAAAAACCGCATGAATGATATTGCGCTTTCTACCAAAATAATCCGGCGGCGTCTGGTACTCTTTGTTGTCCGGGCGATTGCTGTTGTGTTTGGTTTAACGGTTTTGATCAATCTGGGATTCATGGCTGACCAACTGAGCCGCGAAACCCGCAATAATCCCTATCTAAACTCTCCAACAGCGGCAATCCTTGAGGGGTATTTTCTTGGCAACGGGTCCTGGGAAGGCGTTGAAAACGTTGCCAAGGTGCGGCCCGGTATTTTTGAGCATACCAGAAGAAGTCTCTGGGAAAATACAATCCTTGTCGATCATACGGGGCGGGTCGTACTTGAAGATGGAGCAATCACCGCTCCTGCTATTGGGTCCGTTTACCAGCCCGATGAGAACGCTAAAGCGATGAATCTGACGGCATCTGATCGAATCATTGGAAAACTATATATTAAAAATCCGCCTTTTCCGCCTGGTTGGTCACTTGCTACACGTTTGATCCTCTCTGTCCTCTTATTTTCGATCGTTACAGGCATCATCATCCTTGTTATTGGTATGCTCCTTTTGAATCGTCTTGTCAGTCCGCTTTCAGAAGTTATCGGCGCAACCCAGGCGGTTGCCAAAGGCGATCTTTCTGTGCGGGTACCGATTCATAAACACAATGATGACCTGCATACTCTTTCGGAGGGCTTTAACAGTATGGCTGAAGCTCTCGAACGCACTGATAATGAACGGCGCAACTTGTTTGCTGACATTGCCCACGAGCTGCGCACGCCGCTGACCGTACTGCGCGGCCGCCTGGAGGGTGTGATGGACGGTGTTTACCCGCTTTCACAGGAAGTCATTGCCCCAGCCCTGGCAGAAACCTATTTTCTTGAGAGACTGGTCGAGGATCTGCGCATTCTTGCGCTGGCCGATGCACACCAATTGCATTTTGAAGTCCGCGATGTTGAGATTGGGCCGCTCATCCAAAGGGTTATCGATCTATTCACAGCTCAGGCTTCAGAGCATTCTATTACCCTTCGACCGGTTATCGATGCAGATGTTCCCCATGTGCAGGTGGACCCGCAACGCCTTGAACAGGGCATCAGTAACCTGCTGGACAATGCTTTGCGTTACGCACCGCCAAACACCACGATCGATCTTGTAGTTCGCAAAAGCACGGATGGCGTCGAAATCGATGTAATGGATGATGGACCCGGGGTTGCCGAAGAGGATCTTGCGCTCATCTTTAACCGCTTCTGGAGGGGGGAGAAGTCTCGGACCCGTTCAAGCGGCGGCTCCGGGTTAGGTTTGGCTATTACCAAGCAGCTTGTCGAAGCCCAGGGCGGAACGATCCGGGCATTGAAGCGATCGACCGGAGGTCTGATTATCCGCATCGTCTTGCCTGCCAAGCGATAAGGCTTTCCTCCTCTCTTAACGATTTTAAATCCCGCGTCCTCTATACAGCATGAAATGTAGAATCGAATACGAAGGGAATATCCCTTAACGTATTTCCACGTTGAAATCCTCACTATGATCGATGGCGGACGTTTTCACCTGAACGGTAATCTTCCACTGGCCTGTCATCGAAAAGTTGGTGGTTATGGCGTAAATTCCCTTCCCCTGGTCGGTTGCATTTCCCTGCATGGTCATTCCGCTCATATCGGTGTGATCGGCCATTACATTAACCTCTGCACCGGTAACCGGTTGTCCCTGGTCATCGACAACATTAAAATATAGCAGCACGTCCCCGACGACCGGCGGGTCCGGTAAAACATTCATGGTTATCGTGACGGGTTCAGCCGTTTGAGCTGGCGCAACGCTCCCCGCGCCGGAACACGCGGTTAAAAGGAGGGTCAATCCGATCGATAGAGCGAACACTGCTTTTAAAGGTCGCATGGTTAGTCATCTCCTTGGATGAATTGGTTATGAATTAGTCGGTGACATTGATCATCAACATCAAACCGCCAGGTTCGACGTTGTCGTTGGTAGTATGGTGGAGGATATGACAGTGCAGCATCCACTGGCCGACCTCGGTAGCTACGAACTCTATGTCATAGCGCTCGCCGGGTGAGACCAAAACGGTGTCTTTTGTCAGCTGTGCTGCTTCAGGAACCGGATGGCCGTCGGTCGCGACGATCTTGAATGGCACTCCATGTAAATGAAAGGGGTGGACGAATTGGCCAATCGCCGCTATGCGTATCCGAACCAACTGCCCTTTTTTGACCTGAATGGTTTCAGTCTCCGGAAAAGCTTTCCCATTGATCGTAAAGTAATTCGGTTCCATGCCGGCCATTGGCATGGCAGCATAAGTTTGTCCACCCTTGATCAGCATCTCCGAGACCATCAGGTTTACATCGACGTCTGGATGGGGTGAAGCGGGTTCTTTTGGATCAATAATAAACGGCGCATATAATCCGGCGGAAACCTGCAGGTCCCCTTCATAATGGGAGTGGTACATAAAAGTACCTGCCGGACTGGCGACAAACTCATAGATAAAAGTCTCGCCAGGTTGGATCGGTTTTTGAGTGACGTCCGGAATTCCATCCATGGCGTTGGGCACGGCTATCCCGTGCCAATGGATGGTTGTGGGTTGGGGAAGTTCATTTTTGAAAACGATGCGAACCTTATCGCCTTCTGTGACCCGGATCATTGGGCCGGGAACCGTGCCGTTATAAGTCCAGGCTGTTGCCACAATATCCTGCACGATAGGCCATTTAACAGCTTTAGCGGTAAGTTCGAACACTTTCGTATCGCCATCATTTTTAAAAGCTAATAATTGTCCGCCCTTTGCATCGGGAACGAATTCAAGGTTTTCGCCATTGATGGGTTCCATCATGTGACTCCCTTCAACGCTGCTCATACTTCCAGGCGTGGCAGTGGCGCCCATCTCAGAACTGCTACCGACCTGCGCAGTGGGTGAAGCAAAGGCACCCTTGTCGGTTGAGCAGGCCGCTAACAAAAAAACTAACGCGAATAAAATTCCAATTTTGAATAACGATTTCATCTATGCTCTCCATTTGTAAATCGACTGTTTTGAATGAAATGAGCCTTACCGATGTTAAGAAAATTCCCGCCAAAAACGAAGCGCTATTTGGCGGGAATTCCTATGGGTAATTATGCCTATTTAGGTCATAATTATAAACAATTATTGAAATGGGTCAATTTCTCTTTGTCCCTTTTACTTTCTTCTTCATGTAGGAAATTACGAGCGGCATAGAGACGATCAGGGTTAATAAACTGATCCACATCACACCGCCGATTCTTGCTACCATTGGGTAGGTCCCCATAAGACCGGTAATGACAAAGAAAAGTAAGGCCATTATGGCGGTTATTGCCAGATAGACAATCGCACTCTTACGCGCAATTTCTTTTTCGAGATTTTCGGTTTCCATGATATCTTCCTCTCTTCGGTTGATTCAGTCGCTGCTTGTGGTCGATGCGGAGAACTGATTGGCCGTAACCGTACCCTGACCTGTATTCTTTCCTTTACGCTGTGTAGAGGGTGAAAATCCCTTCAGCAATAGCGTATTGAGCGTAACAGAGACTGAGCTGATGGCCATAAAGGCTGATGCTACTTCCGGGCTGACGACCAGGCGGAGGGCAGGATACAGGAAACCGGCTGCCAGAGGAATACCCAAAGTGTTATAGATGAACGCCCAGAAAAGGTTCTGTTTCACTTTGTTCATGGTGGCTCGCGCCACTTCAAGGGCAACGATCACGTCATTCAAATCTGACTTGATGAGAATGACATCTCCAGTTTCTTTAGCAACATCCGTTCCTGATCCGATGGCAATTCCGACCTCTGCTTGCGCCAGCGCTGGAGCGTCATTAACGCCATCCCCAACCATCGCCACCCGTTTGCCCAGGGCCTGTAATTTTTTGACTTCTTCAGCCTTATCCTGGGGCAAAACTTCGGCCAAAACCTGGTCGATGCCGACCTGACGGGCGATTGCTTCGGCAGTGCGGCGATTGTCGCCGGTGATCATTACAGTTTCTAACTTCATTTGACGCAAGCGTCGAATGGCTTCGACCGATGTCTCTTTGAGGGTGTCCGCGACCGCAATCAAGCCAGCCGGCTGGCCATCCAGCGCCACAAACATGACTGTTTTTCCTTCGGTTTCCAGTTTTTCGGCCTGAGACATCAAGGCGCGGAAATCGATTGATCTTTCGCTCATCAACTTGCGGTTACCCACCAGAACAGAAATGCCTTCGATTTTTGCTTCAACTCCGTGGCCAGGGATGGAGTTGAACCATTCGGGTGCAGAAAGGTCTAAATCATTTGTATTCGCTCCGCGCACGATCGCTTCTCCAAGCGGATGCTCGCTATTTTGTTCGGCGATGGCTGTGAAGCGCACGATTTTCATCTGCTGGCTCTTGTCGGGGACATTATCATCCGGGTTGGTAACGATATCGGTTACCGAAGGTTCGCCTTTGGTCAAGGTACCGGTTTTGTCGAAAACAATCGTCTGGATCTTGCTGGCTTTTTCGATGGCTTCTGCGCCTTTGAAAAGCACGCCAAACTCGGCTGCCTTGCCAGTTCCAGTCATCATTGCGCTCGGTGTTGCCAGGCCAACTGCGCAAGGGCAGGAAATGACCAGGACCGTCACTGAAAGCAGCAGCGAGAAGCCAAAGACGCCAATATCGCCCAAGGCGAACGGTGAGAGGATGAAACGGCTGCCTGCATCGAAAAAAAGGTCGTAACCGATGAAGAACCAGAAGATAAACACCAGTACCGCCAGCAAGTGCACGCCAAGGATGAAATGGCCGGCGACCCAATCGGCCAATTTCTGAATCGGCGCTTTGCTGGCCTGTGCGTCTTCTACAAGCTTGATGATCTGGGCTAACGCAGAATCCTTGCCGACTTTGGTAGCAACAAACTTGAAAGCTCCGGTCTTGTTGATGGTTCCACCGATCACCGGATCGCCGGCTTTCTTTTCAACGGGCAGGCTTTCACCCGTCAGCATCGATTCATCAACCGCGCTGTAGCCATCCTGGACCAGCCCATCTACCGGGATCGACTCGCCGGGACGAACTGCAATTAGATCTCCAGTTTCGACTTCATCAGCCGGGATAGAAATTTCATGGCCATTGCGGATGATGTTGGCGACCTTGGGTTGGAGCTTCATCAGCTTGCGAATGGCTTCTGAGGTTCGGCCGCGAGTTAAAGCTTCCAGCCAACGCCCCAGCACAATAAACGCGGTTAATAAAGCGGCGCTCTCAAAAAAAGTAGCACCCTCACCGCCAAAACCGGCGTTTGGAAACAGTGTATTGATAACAGCAATGCCATATGAGGCGCCAATACCGGTAGCGTAAAGCAGATTCATATCGGTCACGCCGTGCTTTAATCCACGCCACGAATTGACAAAAAATTGACGGCCTGGTCCAAACACAATCGGGGTTGTCAGCAACCCAAGGACCCATTTGTAGGAGAGAAATTTTGGGACAATGCTCTGGAACGGGCCGAGCATGTCATAGAATGTACCGATCATCACCAGTACGCCGATTGTCCCGGCAATGATCAGGTTTCGACCCTGGCGGCGAATCTCATCTTCTCGGACTTTTCGCTCCCGGTCGAGGTTGTCGACCGCAGTATCCTGCTCGACAGCTTCATAGCCCACGTCTCGGACCGCGCGCTTCATTTGGGAGGCCGTCACAACCTCAGGAATATACTGAACGCGCGCTTTCTCGAGTCCCAGGTTAACAGTCGCACCGGTGACACCGGGTAATTCGTTCAGTGCTCTTTCGACGTGGTCGACACATGAGGCGCAAGTCATTCCAGAGACATGCAAATTCGTTTCCTGGGTGGGCACGGAGTACCCTGCATCTGAAATGGCATGCTGAAAATCTGTAATGCTTGCCAGGGTTGGATCAAAGCTCAAGCTTGCTTTGTTAGTGCCCAGGTTTACAACTACATCGCTGACGCCAGGCAGTTCCATCAAAGCGTTTTCCACGTGCGATACACAGGATGCGCAGGTCATCCCTTGCACAGGAAACGAAATAGATCGTTGGTCTTCAAGTTTGGTCATACGAAAAATACTCCATTCGTGTTAGAAATCGGCTGTTACGCCTAATAATTGGATAATCTTACTGAGCTCAGCCCGGGTCGTTTCACGATCTGATGAGCCGTGAATGACCTCAATACTGGATTTCATCTGGTGTTTCACCAGATCATATTTAATTGCGGTTAATGCTTTGTTCATGGCGCTAATTTCGTAAAGCAGGTTGGTGCAAGCCGCACCTTCCTGAAACAGACCTTGCAGCCTGTGAAGGCGGTTCGTTTCGAATTTCAAACGGTCCAGAATTTCTTCCTTTTCAGGATACACTGGTAACCGATTCATGGCCGGAATGAAGGAAATACTCCGGCTGGAGCGCGGCAGTTATTTTTGCCCTCAATGCAGGTTTGATCTTCTGATCCGGGGTTTCTACGATGGATATTTCGGTCCATTCCTGGTTGCCATGAACCATGAGACTGATCGGCAAGGCATCTTTTTCATAAACCAGCAGGATTGCCAACTGGCAGGCGCATTGATCCGTACCGTGCTGTGGGCATGTGCAGTCGCTATGGTTGGCGCGGGCAACCTGCAAATCGAACGATTCCACAACCGTAAATCCCGACCGGGCAAGCCGGTTGACACTCTCTTCAATCACCTGATTGCAATTCCTATTAAATTGCATCAATGGTGAAGAATTCGAATTCATAACCACCTCCTAACCACTAGCACAGTATAGGTTATGGGTATTTTTCCTTACAGCGCTTTTTACCGTAATTAATCACGAGCATTATTGCTTACCGACTAAAATCGATTAATCTTTTTTGCTGGAAGAAAGCCGTTATGTAAATATTCACTTGTCACCTGACGGTTTGTCACCCAGCACGCACTCACAGAGCACTCTTTGAGTGGGGCACTTTGCTCATGCGGATAACGTTGTCACCTTGCCTGGCGCTGTCGGAAAAGCGGGCGGGCAGGGAAGCCTGCCCCTACCGGTAGAGGACGGGTTCCACCCCGTCCCGAATATATGGAGGCAAAAAAAGCGAATGATACCTTTTTGGACGGCTCCAGCATGACATGCAATTGACACTTTGTTCAAGTTTGTCACCCCCGCTGAACAATACAGTCTGGCACCCAGAATATTTATTGTTGTACTTTCATAAATCAGGGCCCAACGCTATTTACCGGTTATCAAATTTCTGTCGTATCGTTGGCGAACGGTTGACCTTATATTTTAAAAGTTTAGGGGAAGGCTCACCACCTTCCCCAAACCGATAAAAAGGTTCGTCGTTATTCAGACAGTTGCCAGAATTGCCAACCCCATAACGACCACCCCCGACCCTAAGGCTAAACGTACCCATTCTTTATGATGAAGGTTCCAATGCGCCAGCCGCCCAAGGGTTGGTTTTGCGGCTGCCAGAGCAAGAATAACAACCAGCGGCAGGATAAAAACCACGTTATAAAGCAATAGATAGCCGTAACCTAACCATGCAGTTGGCTGCAATGCCAGTAGACTTAATACTCCCAGATATACTGCCCCGCTGCAAGGCACCGTGCAAAGGCCAATGAGGAAGCCGCCAAGGATAAGCGCAGGTACGGTAGCTTTCCGGGCTGCCTGCCTGGCGTAATCGGCGACCTTTCCAGGCGCCTGTAACCGCGGGCCCCAGTCCGGCAGGAAGTAATCTTTGACCATCCATAAGCCGATCAAAATAGCCACCAGCGCGCCAATCCGAGCCGGCGCATGCTGGCGCGTGAATAAATCCGCGACCTTTAGCAACCCTACGCCAAGCGCAAGATAAGTCAAAAAAACGGCGCCGATATAGATGCTGCCCAACCCAACCAGCCGAGCCCGAGTTGCGTTGATGTTTTGTTCACCAGCTTTGAGAGTTGCCAGCAAGGCGGTGATGAAAAGGAGCAGAACGGTAAACGCACAGGGGTTAATCCCGTCTACTGCCCCGGCAACCAGTACTGCCGGGAGTGTAATTTTTGGGATATAGGACTGCATGGCCATATCTGGCGCATTGGGGTGCCACAAACCGGCCAGACCCAAAGCTGCCAGTGCAATCACGCCCAATGTAAGGATTGTGATGGTGCGCCGGATGACACTGGTGGTCATGAGTTACCCCTCTACGATCAATTTACCGTTCATGGTGGGGTTGGCGCGACCGCCGCAGCAGATATCACAGTAGAAGGTATATTCACCCGGCTCAGTTGGTGTGAAGGTGGCCATGGCGGTGCCTTTAGGCTGGGCGATTATATCGACATCCAATTCCTCCACAGCCCATTGGTGCTGACCGCCGCCGTCGGTATGCCCTGAAGTGTCCAGGCTGCGCAGACGGATTGTTATCGGTTCTCCGACTTTGACGCGAATTTCTTTTTTATCAAAACCAGCCATATCGGCGGATACGTCGATGACATTTTCTGCCATCGGTAGCGCCGGTTTATAGAACGCCTTGAACAGTAAAAAGCCCGCCAATCCCAATACAGTTATGACAACGCCCGTGAAAATGATCTTGTTCTTCTGTTGTTGGCGTTGGCGCATTAATTTTCGATTCATTCGATCTTTGCGGGTAATGGTCTCGGGCATGATTTGATCCTTTTTAACTTATCAAATATGAAAAATACCTTGCAGCAGATAGATAACGCCAGCCACAAAAATGATCCTCATTATCAGATAACAAGAATCTGTTCCCAGGAGAGATGCATCAGCGCCAGTTGGGTTGGGGTGGTAATTCCTGCCAGCAACTCGAGTATATCGGAAGCGCGTCTATGCATATAGCGTGATGTAGCTTGGTTAGCGATAGGCTATTTTGCTTAATAATTAGCGATTGAGGGGTGATGGTGTTCCTTTTGCCAAACGCCGGCCTAAAAATCCGGTTAATAACCCCATGATCAAGCTAAGTCCGGAAACCGTGAAGACGGCGTCCACCCAAAATTTCTGTGGAAACAGGCGGATAAGCGTATCTGATAAGTTGAAAGTCCAGGTTCCATCCGTAAAAAACAACTTATGGAATATAAGAAACCAGGTATCCCACCCGATAAAAGCCAGGAACCCGATGAGGGCTATAAAAATTGCAGTACCGAAACCGCCAATTCTTAGTGCGGAAGCAAAAGCCCGCCAATTTCGCCGCCAGGTCAATGACAAAATAGCAACCAGGCCAATGATCGCAGAAATCACCTTCCAGAACGTCCAAAAGAATTGGTAGACATCCTGGACATCCACCATATGACTCAATTCGCGCAGATTGTAAAGCGCCTGGCCTTCATTTTTCTGATTTTCAAGCGCTGAAATTGGAAGATTTTCTCGGAGATAACGAACATTTTCAGAAGCGAAGTTTATCCGTTGCTCCTTACTAAACCCAAACAGATCTTCCGGGAAATCTGCTTTGTTGTACTCAACCCTCATATACTCGCTTGTTACAAGCAATCGAACTGAACCAATCAGGAACCAGAATGGAATCACGAGAATGACGAGAATTTTGACGGTCAAGTCGAATGTTTTTTGCATGGAGTAACGAATCCTATGGAATTGAAATAGATGTAATAAAGAGTTTATGGTTCATTTTTGATTTATACCAGCGCCAGAATACGGTATTTGAAGCAGGGCATTTTTGCTTACTTATGGATTCATATAATCACCGGATGCTTCAAATGTGTTTGTGAGGCATTGGTATCCTGAAAATCGTAAATGTGATCCTCCATTACGGGGGACAAAATCGAGGCGATCGTGGATAAAAAAAAACTGCCCGATTTCAGCGAAATCGGGCAGCGGTTTTGCAATTTTGTTTTATTGCTGAAGGTCTTTCAGCATTAATTGATACTGCTCCTGGTTGATTTCTCCTCTGGCATAGCGCTGTTCGAGAATTTGACGCGCAGAGAGGGGTTCAGTCTTGAAGCTTCCATGGTCAGACTGGTTGGGTTGGAACAGCCCTCGCACGGCTAACACGGCCAGACCAATCAGAATAATCCAGAAGAGGAACATTCCACCGATCATACCAAATCCCATCATTTCGCACCTACCTTAGCGGCTTAAATCTGAAAGGATTTGTTGATATTCATCCCGGCTGATTTCGCCTTTTGCATAGCGTGCCTGCGCAATATCCCTGGCAGATTGTCCCGATGAGGTTTGAGAACCGGATTGATAAGGGGTTGCACTCATTCTGCGAACTGCCCAGACTATCAGCAAAACCAGGCCGATTAACAAAGCAATCGAGACAAGCGCACCCAGGATCATTCCGATCCAGCCCATATTACCGTAACCATAATAACCCATCATAGTTTTTATTCTCCTTCCAGACTTCATCCGTCTTTCATTAAGCTTGATTTGTGTTTACTTCCTTATGATAACGTGAAAGGATAAAGTTCCATTGAAGCCAATGTAAAGTTTTGGTAAAGAAATTTTCAGAAACAGCACTCATTTTATGCCTCTAAAGGCAGCGTGAAGTGAAAAGAACTGCCTTTTCCTTCACCCGGGCTTTCGGCCCAGATCCGACCACGATGCGCCTTAACTAACGCCTGGGCAATCGTCAACCCAATTCCGCTGCCCCCGCTGGTTCTTGACCTTGATTTGTCAGCTCGATAAAAACGCTTATAAATATTGGGCAACTGATCCGGGGCAATTCCGATGCCGGTATCCGTCACGGTAATAACAACCTCGTTCTGATTTCGCGTCGTGTGGATATAGATGTTTCCCCCGGGTTGGGTATATTGCAAAGCATTGCCTATCAGGTTGGTTAGCACCTGGAGGATGCGATCTGGATCGGCAGCCAATTCCGGCAGATTGTCATCCAGTTTCATTTGAAGATGAACACCTTTCTCATCGAACTGGCGACCCAGGTGACTTGCAACGGTTTCAATGAGGTTGTTAATCGAAACAGGCTTGAGATCAAGTGAGAATGCACATGCCTCGACCCGACTGAGTTCTTGAAGGTCATTGACCAGTCGCTGCAGGCGATCCGCTTCAGTGAAAACCTGTTGGTAGGTCTCAGGCGAAGCGGAAATGACACCGTCCATTAGCCCTTCCATATACCCTTTGATAGCCGTTAGCGGTGTTCGTAGTTCATGTGAGACATCACCGAGTAGTTGACGGCGCATGAGCTCGGTTTTTTCAAGTTTGTCCGCCATCTGGTTGAAACTCAACGCCAACTGATCCAACTCATCCAACTGGTTTGAATGCACAATACCGGGAACGGCAATTCGTTCCGCGTATTCCCCCTCCGCAATACGATGGCTGGCCAGCATCATTTTTTGCACGGGTCCAACGACCTGGCGGCTGATCAAGAGACTGGCTAATACCGCTGCGATCAGCGCAGCGCCTGCGGCCAGCGCAAGCGCTTCTGAAACTGAAGTCTGATAACTGGCAAACAGTTCCACTTCCATTTCTTGAGCATTGTCCGCACCGGTCGCAGGGGCAGGCGCCAAGGGCATATTACCGCCCGACATCATTGTGCTCATCCCAGACATATGCCTATCATAAGCAGCAGGAATGGACAAACTGGTTGCTGTGGCTAACACAATAATCCCTACCAGAACCACGACCACATAAGAAAGAAATACTCTGCCAGCCAGGTGCGTACGAAAATAACTCAGCATGCGTTCACCTATTTATCTTCAAACCGATAACCCACTCCACGGATTGTTTCAACGAATTGGTCATAGCCCAATTTTTGGCGGATATGTCCAATATGCACATCCACTACCCGTGAATCGCCGAAATAATTGTACCCCCAGACCATTTCGATCAATTTCTCTCGACTCAGCACGATGCCATTGTGTTGAGTCAGGGCCAATAACAAATCGAACTCCATGGCAGTAAGATCGATCAGACGATCATCAACCCAAACCCGGCGCGCCGCTGGATCGATGCGTATGTGGGCGAAAACCAGATGTGAAGTTGTTCCTGGGGTCTGGTCAAACCCTTGAATGCGCCGCAGGGCTGCTTTGATCCGGGCGATCAACTCACGAGGGCTGAACGGCTTGGTCAGGTAATCATCCGCTCCAACGGAAAGCCCGACGATTTTATCCGTTTCTTCGGTTCGGGCGGTTAGCATGATTACATAAACATTCGACTCTCGCCGCAAATTGGCCAGCAATTCGATCCCATCCATGCCAGGTAACATCACATCCAGTATGATGATATCCGGCTTAAATGTGCGGGCTAAAGATAAACCGCTGCGGCCATCAGCCGCAGTTTGATAATCATACCCTTCAACTTTTAGATATGCGGTTACTACGCTTTGGATGGATGGTTCATCATCGATTACGAGAATTTTTGCTGGCGTCATAGCGCATCCCTTTCGAACGAATTTTACACATAACCTTCTTACATTTTACATACAAACTCAGCCTTGCTGTCAAACAGGATATCCTCCATATTAATAGCCATCGATTTGTTCCGGTTGCGCGCCAGCTTTCGACTTTGAAGAAAGCGCAATCCAGCTATCTTCGGGCATTCCTTGCCTGGGCATCGGGTAGTTAGATTCAATGGATTCAGCCGACATCGCTACCAGCATTTTCACGGGGCGTAAGAAGCGCCTTTTTACGCTAAGAGATTCCTGAATGATACGCTAGAATGAAAGTGAACATCCTGGACGAAAGGAAAGAACCGAATCATGTCATTAGCCCGACGCAACCTCCTTAAAGACAAAACCCGCATGGCGCTTTGCGTGGGCGGCGTGGCGTTGGCCGTGATGCTTATCCTGGTGCTCAACGGATTCCTGGCCGGGATGTACAGCCAAATTACTTCCTACCTGGACAACTCACCCGGTTCAGTCGTTGTGGCGCAAGAAGATGTGGTTAACCTGCTTGGGGCAACTTCGCTGCTGCCGGTAGAAATGATCCAACAGGTAGAGGATGTTGAGGGAGTGAAGGAAGCGTATCCAATTCTTTCGCAATTCGTTATCCTGGATTTGCATGGAAAAAAGCAACCTGCATACATGGTCGGGTATGTACCGGGACAAACCAGCGGGCCCTGGGAACTATTCGCAGGACGACTGCCAGAGACCGAACAAGAAATGGTCTTTGATCGTGTTCTTGCCAGCCGTCATGGATTGGAAATTGGCGATGCGGTGGAAGTGCTGGGAAAAGATTTCACCATCGTTGGCCTCTCCAATGACACCACTTCCTGGATGACCAGCTTTTTCTTTGTTCGTAAATCTGCCGCAGAAAACTTGCTGCTGACGCCAGGGGCGACCAGCTTCATATTGCTCACCAAAACCGATGATAAGAATCCGGATGATTTCCTGCGGCAATTAAATTACCTGGATGGAATAAATGCTTTGACCAAGAAAGAAATGGCTGCCAATGACCTCAAGCTGTTTGCCAAGGTCTTTTCCGCTCCGCTCAAGCTGATGGTTGGAATAGCCTTTCTGGTAGGGACGATGATCGTTGGCCTGGTGATTTACACGATTACCGTAGAGCGTCAGCGTGAGTATGGTGTATTAAAGGCGATCGGGGCGTCGAACAGGGTATTATATCGGGTCGTTCTAACCCAGGCGCTGGCAGCCGCGTCGCTGGGGACAATTACGGGAGTTCTGATGGCGTATGGCGTGAGCCAATGGATCATGGGCGTCAGACCGCAGTTCCTCATCGTCTTCGATCCATCCGATGTCGGCCTGGCGCTACTGGCAGGGCTGGGAATGGCTCTGGCGGCTGCGTTCTTTCCGGCGCGGGTGGTGGCCAGATTGGCGCCGGCGGAGGTGTTTCGGAAATGATCCGCTTTGCTTTGCGAAACATGTTCCAGAACAAAATTCGCCTGACGATTTCCGTTGGCGGAGTTGCACTCGCGTTGTTGTTAATCCTCTCGCTCGACGCGATTTTCACCGGGGTCGAACAGCGGTTAACGGTCTACATCAATAATAGCGGCGCGGATATCTTTGTCGCCCAATCGGGAGTACGCAACATGCACATGGCTTCTTCTTCCCTGCCAGTTTCTACCATAAGGGATGTGGAAGCTGTGCCGGGTGTCGCAGTGGTCACGCCAATACTTTATCTTTCCAACATGCTTGTGGCGGGCGGCGAGCGTAACCTGGCATACATTATTGGTTTGCCCGAGGAGGCTGAGTTGGGTGTCCCATGGAGAATATCATCCGGCAGCAGTTTTCCCGGGAAAGATGAAGCGATCATCGACCGAAATGTGGCCGAGGAGTCTGGCGTCAATTTGGGCGACAAAGTTAAAATTCTGGGGAAGGATTTCGAGGTTGTCGGGCTTTCAGAAGAAACCTCCAGCCTGGTGAATTCAATTGCCTTTATCTCCATAGATGATTTCGCGCTGCTGCGCGGTGGTACTGATACGATCAGCTTTTTGCTGGTAAAGGTGAAGGATGGTGAATCTCCGCAATTTGTAGCTGAACGTATAGAAGCCCAGGTCAAAGATGTCACTGCTCAGCCTTCCCCGGTTTTTGCAGCAACAGAGCGCCAGGTTGTCAAAGATATGAGCACGGATGTGATCACCATCATGAATTTGATCGGTTTCATGATCGGCCTGGCGGTGATGGGCTTGACTGTTTATACCGCAACGTTGAGCAGAAAGAGAGAATACGGTGTTCTTAAAGCATTAGGCGCCCGCAACGGTCAACTCTACCGGGCTGTTCTAACTCAGGCGCTACTTAGCGTCGCTTTTGGCTTTGCGATCGGTCTGGCTACCACTTTACTTCTTTCAGCAGTCATCCCACTGCTTGGTCTGAGCATGGTGCTGGAAGTCAGTGCGGCCTCACTGGTCAAAGTGGGCAGTTTCTCGGTGGTAATCGCTGGGATTGCGGCAATTCTACCGATCCGCCAGATTGCCGGGCTGGACCCGGCCATGGTATTCAGAGGCAGGTAATATATGGCAACTTCAACATTAGAAATCTCCCATGTTACCAAGCGGTACGGTTCTGGCGCAACAGAAGTCGTTGCAGTGAAGGATGTATCCCTGTCTGTTGCTCCCGGAGAGATCGTGCTCATTATGGGTCCGTCGGGATCGGGGAAGACTACTTTGCTGTCTATGCTTGGGGCGCTGCTCAAACCGACGGAGGGTGACATTCATCTGAATGGGTATGTCATAAGCGCTTTGAAGGAAGACCGGCTGCCGGAAATTCGCCTGCGCCAATTTGGTTTCATCTTTCAAGATTTCAATTTGCTCTCTGCTCTGACAGCATTGGAGAATGTGGCGCTGGTAGCAGAACTCGCCGGAGTTAAAAGCAGCGCCGCGCAAAAGAAAGCGTCATTATTGTTAACCGACCTTGGCCTTGGGGAGCGTTTGGACTTCCTGCCCGAGAAACTTTCGGGTGGCGAGAAACAGCGGGTGGCGATAGCCAGGGCGCTGGTCAATTCGCCGACGCTTGTCCTGGCGGATGAACCCACAGCCAACCTGGATTCGAAGATTGGTCACGAGATTATGCATTTGCTGAGGGCTATCGCTAAAGAGCAAGGTCGCAGCGTGGTGATCGTCTCCCACGATCAGCGCATCAAAGACATCGCCGATCGTGTACTCTGGCTGGAAGACGGGCAGTTTAAGGATATCGACTAGCTGACAAACAGCCCGATCCTGGATGAGTGTTTAAGCCTATTGTCTGAAACCGGGGTTCTGTGTTAAGGTTGGTAAAATCAATAGGTACACTTTCCATTCATCATTAATTACCTGAGGTATGACATGCCCCAAAACGACAGCTTTGAAACCCTGGCGATCCATGCCGGGCAGGCGCCAGACCCTGCCACAGGCGCCGTGATCACTCCGATTTATCAAACCTCAACGTATGCCCAGGAACAAGTAGGGGTGACTAAAGGCTATGATTACAGCCGCACCATCAATCCCACCCGTTCTGCTCTGGAGGCTTGCCTGGCAACTCTGGAAGGGCAGGGGATGGCCAAACCTACTTATGGATTGGCCTTTGCATCCGGCATGGCGGCCATCGACACCCTGCTTAAATTGGTCAAGCCCGGCGAACATGTTGTTGCGTCCAACGACGTTTATGGCGGCACCTACCGTCTTTTCGAACGCGTCCTGGCTGATTACGGATTGAAATTTTCCTATGTGGATGTCAGCGATCCGCAGCAAGTGGAAGCTGCACTGCTCCCTGAGACCCGGCTGGTCTGGATCGAAACGCCCACCAATCCATTGCTTAAAATTTCGGACATTGCTGAGACAGCCGCGCGGATCAAAAATAAAAATCCCCAGATAAAGCTGGCAGTCGATAACACCTTTGCCTCCCCTTATTTACAGCAGCCCCTAGCATTGGGAGCCGATTTTGTGGTGCATTCGACCACCAAATATCTTGGCGGACATTCCGATGTGGTCGGCGGCGCAATTGTGACTCAGGATGCCGCTGCTTATGAAAAATTGAAATTTCTGCAAAACGCGGTGGGGGCGGTACCCGGCCCGATGGATGTCTGGTTGACCCTGCGCGGCATTAAAACGCTGGCTTTGCGTATGGAGCGGCATTCCGCCAATGCCCTGCGTATAGCCGAATGTTTAAGCCGTCATCCGGCTGTTGCGGAGGTTATCTACCCGGGTCTGGCGGAACACCCTGGTCATCAGGTTGCGAAAAAGCAGATGCGATTATTCGGCGGGATGGTGTCGCTGGTCTTAAAAAATGGCGCTGCAGCCGCAAATCGTATGGTCGCTGCCACTCGCATCTTTACCCTGGCCGAAAGTCTTGGTGGCGTCGAATCCTTGATCGAAGTTCCGGCTGCGATGACACATGCCTCAGTCTCCGGCAGTCCGCTCGAAGTTCCGGGCGGGTTGGTGCGATTATCGGTTGGCATCGAGCATGTGGACGACCTGCTCGATGACCTTGAGCAAGCGTTGAAAGTCTAGCCCCATTCTGTAGCCAGAAATATCTATCAAAAACCGACACCCACGGCATCTGGCATGTGGGTGTCGGTTTTTCAAAGGTTCTGACCTCCGTTATCTGGTCGATTTTTCTGTCAGGTAATCAATCAGGTCGATTTTCGTCAGGACATTGACCGGCCGGCCGTCTGCTACGATTACAGCGACTTTGCCACGGTCAAAAACGGATAAGAGCAGCTCGATGCTGGAACCCGGCTCGACGGTCACCACGCTTGGGTTGATGATCCCTGAAATGGTTTCTTCTGGATCGTGGATATGCCCGGCATGAAGCAGGTGGTCCAATAAATCCACCTCGCTCACAATACCAATCAACCTGCCGGTGTCGTCAACCACCGGCAGTTGAGAGATTTCGTAGGCCTTCATTTTCTCTACCACGGCAGTTATGCGTTCACCGGAGGTGGCTGTGATCACCGGACCTTTGCTGCGGAAATCGATCAGGGCGGCTACGGTATCTTCTGACCGGCTGGCGGGCAGATAACCATTCTCGCGCATCCAGTTGTCATCGAATAATTTTGAAAGGTAACGGTTGCCTGTGTCGGGGAGGATGACGACGGCAATCTGATCCGGCTTTAGTCCGTGCACAATTTTTGATTTCAGCAGCCCGACAACCGCCAAACCCGAGGATCCGCCCGCGAAAATGCCTTCTTCCCGCACCAGGCGGCGCGCCATGAGAAATGATTCACGGTCATCGACCTGCACCACCTCATCGATGAGCGACAAATCCAGCGTACCGGGAAGAAAATCTTCACCAATTCCCTCGATTTTGTAGGTCTTCGGATGCGGGTCATCGGGCATGTGGCCTTGTTTCCAGGTTTCATAAAGCAGGGAGCCCTGGATATCCACCCCGACCACTTTCAAGTTGGGGTTTTGTTCCTTCAAGTAGCGCGCAGTTCCAGTGATGGTTCCACCTGTGCCCATGCCGGCAACCAGGACATCGATCTTGCCCGCAGTCTGGCGCCATAGCTCAGGACCGGTGGTTTGATAATGAGCCTGGGGGTTGGCCGGGTTATGATACTGGTTGGCGAGGAGGCTGTTTGGCGTTTCGCTGACAATTCTGGCGGCTACGCTGTAATAACTGCGTGGATCATCGGGAGCGACTGCGGTGGGGGTAATAATGACCCGGGCACCAAAGGCGCGCAAAAAGCGCACCTTTTCCTCACTCATTTTGTCGGGCATCACGAAGACGGTTTTATAACCTTTGACGGCAGCCACCAGCGCCAGTCCAGCCCCGGTATTTCCGGAAGTAGCTTCGACAATTGTTCCGCCTGGTTTTATCCGGCCTTCCCGCTCGGCATTTTCAATAATGGAGAGTCCGATGCGGTCTTTGCTCGATCCGCCCGGATTGAAATACTCCACCTTGGCGAGGACATTGGCGGCGACCGAGTCGAAGACAACCTGATTGAGCTTTACCAGAGGGGTCTGGCCAATCGTCTCCAGAATATTCTTATAATAAAATGGCTGCTCTTCAGAAACCATTGGTTTACGAGTTAAATGTTGGGTTGCCATTTGAATAATCCTTAATAATGGTCTTGCAAATAGAAAAACGGCCAACTTAAATATAAAAGCGTCAAACAGAAACGCCCGAACACGAACATGTTTCTTGCGGGGTGACTGTCTGCCGCCTGTGGCAGTTGGCCGTTCAGAATAAAGTCGGTTGTGTTTTATGCGAGGCGGTAGTTACAGTTCCCGCCTATGACAGATGCAATGGCCCATGAGATACCTCTAATGTCAATTTCAAAGGTCAGATCTACTGACTGAGATTGCACTTCATTGGAATTGTCTGGCTCTATGCTTATTATCCAGATTCAACCCTTGTGCGAAGTATATCATAGATTAATGACCCCATATACCGCCGAATTACTTGCTATTAAAAAGGTAATTATGCCTGTAATCGATAGTGAAAAATGGGGCTCCGCCTTTTGCTGCATTCTATAGTGAAAAATGCCTGCTCTAAACCCCGCATAAATGCGCTTACCGCCGGTCGTTTGACCTTGATAAGATTGGGTAGAAACTCTTCGTTGGAGGTTGGTTCGATTGGAGGTTGCGATGCTCAAAAAACTCCATTTTGACATTGGCGATATGGCGCTCGCTCTGACGATGTGGTTATGCTTGCTCCCCATTATTGGTTTCGTTGCAATTCCACTCTTTGGCCTGCGCAGCGCAGCAGCTATCGCTCTAGCAGCATTTTTTGTAATGATGGCCATTTGCTGGGGCATTTGCGGCACCCAGGCATTAAAACGGTGCCTGCACAAGTAGCCGGCCCACATCTTTAAGCAGCAGTAAAATTCGTTCAAAATACTTGGAATTCGAGGAATAATTGATATGACAGCCAAAACCAGGAACAAAGCCTTTGTTGCTGCCAAAGAAAAGAAGGAAACGCCCATCGTGGTGTATTTTATGGCGGTGGCCGGGGCAATCGTCGGCTACCTTGTCCTTGGAAAGATCATATTGGGCACGCAGCCGCACCCGTATCATTGGGTTTCGGGGGTACTTGGAGGAGTCCTGGGTTATTTCCTGGGATGGCTCTGGTTTCGCTTTAAAGGCGACATCTTATAATTACAGCGAAATCGCCTAAACGATCAGATGGGTTTCCTGCTATCCGAATAAATCCTTCTGCCGAATTCGGATCGGATGAAATTGCTTTATGCTCGTTTGTTTGCCCGGCCGCTCAAATAGCCAAGATAAGCGGGAACCAGAGGCAGTACGCAGGGCGAGAAGAAAGAAATCAGGCCAGCGGCAACAGCAAAAATGTACGAAGGCGTCACCGCGCCGCCTAATGGCAGGTCAAAGTACCAGCCGTTTTTCTGCGCCCAGATGGAGATCAAAGTCATTTTTCCAAAGAGCAAAAGCAGCCCAAGCGCGATTAAAAACACGCCATTGACAATTTGAAAGACGCGAGCATAACGCCGAAAACGCCCGATAAATTGTACAGCTCGATCCAGTCCCAGGCCAAGCAGGAGGAAAGGAACTCCCATGCCCAGTGCATAGCCGCTGGTCAGCAGCATAGCCTGTCCGGCGCCATCCTGGCTGAAACCGAGAGTCAAAATGGCCCCCAGCGTGGTGCCGATGCAGGGCGTCCAACCGGCCGCAAAAACCACCCCCATCAAAGCTGAGGATGCCCAACCGCCACTTTTTCCAGCGCCGGGCATATTGGGACGAGTGTCGGAGTAGAACATCCACGGCAGTCGAAACAAACCAAGGTTGGATAGCCCAAAAAGGATGATGACCACCCCGCCTACCCGTGCGAGGGTGGTTTTAATCGTCGCAAAGACCTGACCAAACAGGGTGGCAGCTCCCCCCCAACCGACGATAAACACCAGCGAAAACCCTGCCACAAACAAACAGGCATGGAAAAAGGTGGACCAGCGTTTCGAAATTTGAGTTTTAGGAAGAGTTGGATTGAATTCGGCCATGGAAGATTATTTTGGTGTAGGAGATGGACTAACCATTTGATCATAACCGGGATCGGGTTGACATTGACCCGTAAGAATACCTAACCTGGCATAGGCACAATGGCCTGCGGTCTATGTGAGTTTGAACAGGCTGTGTGAAGTGACTACAATTCAGGATTTTCGGCCAGGGCTGTTTTTGCCTGAGCCATGAGCGATTCACGCCTGGAATGGTATTCCTTTTCGTCCAACCCGCCCTGCTCATACTGCTCATCTAGCCGGGCTATTTGCGCCAGCAGGGCATCAAAGCCAGGCGCATCTTCTTCCTCAGCAGCTTCGCCAGTTTCCTCTTCTTCATCCACGCTGTCTGCCGAGCGTTTGGTGGAGCGAACCCAGCCATAAACTCCACCGGCGGCCAGGGCGATACCGAGAATTCCCAACCCTACGGTAATGGGTCGTTTGTTCGAAGTGGAGGAGGTTTCAGCCGGTACGACGGTTCCGTTGGTCGGGATATTCGGTTCACCGGTGAAGGTCAGCACCAGGCTTGTGCCTGCCGGGATGGCTTCCAGCGGGTATAAATCGTAAATCTGGCCGTCCTGACCTTCAACTTTTTCAGGTTCGCCCAGCCCTTCAGCGGATATGGTCATACCGGAGGTATGCGGCAGGACAAAATTGACGCTCTGAACCGGTAAAGTAGTCTGGAAAGTAAAGGTTTGTGGATCGGTGTACGGAAGCAGAAATCCGGCAATCAGCATATTGACCATCTCACCGGGTTGAATCGGCGCCAGATCGGCGAAACCGCCGGCATACTTGATGAAGCGGGTATTATCCTGCGGCTCAAAATTGATAAAATCGGCATTTTCCGGCAGGGGGAAGAGCACAGATGCTTTAACTTCATTATTGCCGGGAATGTTCTGTCCGGCTCGCACCGTGCGGTCACCTAAATTGGAGAGCGCAAAGAGTTCCTTTACTTCCATGCCGTCCTGGGCAAAATCAAACAGAACATGCATCTGCTCGACGCGCACAGCCGCCAGGTCTGGGGTGCTTTCATACACCGGCACCTCCACGTTCGCTTCGGTGATTCCAGCCTCTGCCCAGAGCATTGGCGAGTAGTAGGTAGTTTCTTCAAAAACGACCGCTGCCGTGTAACCCAGGCCAACCTGGAAAGGGACCTCGGTGATGGTGAAATTTCCATCGGCCGTCGATTGGCCGTGAAGCATGCCCAGTTCATTTTGATCCTGATCCAGGATGTGCAGCATCACCTCCAATTCACCGACCTCTTTGGCAAGATTATTTTGGTTTATGATTTTGCCGGTTATGCTGCCTTGCGGGAGCGGGACAGGTGTTTGGGTTGGATTATTCGCGCCGGGTGTTTCAGCTTGAGCCTGAACGCGCGCAGGTTGAAATGCAAAAGCCAATCCAAGCATCAAAAAGATCGTGAATATCATCAATTTGCGATTCATTGTCTGCCTACTTTTTATTGGGGAGGGGGGATGATGCAAGACTTAACCCGCACGCTGGACAAAAACTGTCACCTGCCCCAACGGGTTTTCCGCAATGCGGACAAAATTCTTTTTTGACCATCGTTCCACATTTCATACAAAAGTTTGCGCCTTCAACCAGGGGCGCCTGACAGTTTTCGCACATGAATTCCGAAGCGGGAGCCGGATTGGCCTGCCGGTCAGCGTTCTCAGCGGGGCGTAGCTTTCGCCGTGCCTGAATCAGCGATTCAAGTTTGGCGTCGCTCATTTCATCCAGGCGTTGATACGACGCGGCTGCCTGTGCCAGCAAATTTGCTCGCAGACCGGAATAATCGTCGTCGCTGACTTTGCCAGCCCGATAATCAAAATCCAGATCACGCAGCGCCAAGATAGCCTTTTGGTGGCTTTCCTCGAGGGCCTGCTTCGATGCACCAGGGCGTTTTAATGCAGCCCGGCTCGATTTTTGAACAGGCTCTGCATTACGGAAAGGTAAAGAGACATAGATTAGAGAAAGGACGAGCAATGCAAAACCAATGACTAAGGCAAAAGTATTCATGGGTCTCTCTTAATCCATATTTCGGATTTCAGCTTCAATTTTGTCCAGAATTTGTTTAGAAATTCCGGTTTGAGGTTCAGGCTGAACCAATGGGCGGGATAAGCGGCTTGCTCGCCAACTTTTTAAGACCAACCCAACAAAGACCAACCCTAATGCCACGATCAGTAACGGCAGCATCCAGACCAGTGAGGTAAATCCACCCCGTTCTGGTTCAGCCAGCACCCGTTCACCGTACTGTTTGACAAAATAATCCATTACTTCTTGTTCTGTCCAGCCACTTGCCAATTGATCCCGGATTTGCGCCCGCCAATCTTTACAGGCCTGAGTTTCACAAACATCGAGAGGCGTATTGGGGCAGACCGGGCAGTAAAGTTTCTTGGCTACCAGATTGACCTCGTTATCACTGGGTACAGTGGCGGCTGCAGGGGTAGGTGCAGGGTCCTGCGCATAGACTTTGACCGTGATGAGCAGACTTACCAGCGCCGTAAACAAAACCAGTAACAGGAATCGGTTTTTTGTCATTTCATCAATCTCCAATACCCGGTGCGGTAGCTGTACCTACCACAGCGCCTTCATCAGGTTGGTTTTTCAGGGAGTAGGTGGCTTCACTGCGCCCGCGAGCCTGCGACCAGGTACCGATTAACACTCCCAGAGCAAGGACGAAACCGCCAATCCAGACCCAGTTAATCAGCGGATTCACATAAATTTTGAAGGTCGTGTTCTGGTTGCTGATCGATTCCCAACCCACCAGCAGTACATAAACATCCTCGCCCGCCGTGGAATACACACCGGCAATACTGACCGGCTGCTGCTGCACGACAAAGTAATCGCGCCGCGGTTTAAGCACTTTAACCTGTTGGCCGTCTTTGAATAATACAGTGCTCGCTTCAACGATTTCGCGGCCGTCGGAGCCCATATAGCCTTCCAAACCATCGAACCGAAGGCTATATTCGCCGATGGTCAGCGATTCCCCGGCAGACAGGGTGCCTTGAGTTTCCTGCTTATAAAATGCATCGCCGATAAAGCCAAGCGCGATCATGACCACCCCAAGGTGGATGATATAACCGCCGAACCTGCGTCGGTTGTTGATTACTAATTTGATGAAGGCTGTGAAGGGGTTTTCACCACGCGTGGACATGCGGATCCGCGCACCCCGCCAAAATTCAGCCAGGATGGAAAGCGTTACAAATGCCACCATGGCAATCGAGAACAATGAAATCGCAGGCGACTTCGGATTAAGCAAAGCCCAGGCAATTGCAGTAATCGATGCACCCGCAAGGGGAACCGCCAATCTGGATAGCAGTTTATTGAGCGTTTGCTTGCGCCAGGCTAACATTGGCGTGATACCCATCAGGGTTATCAATGCCAGGAACATTGGACCGGTGACTTTTTTGAAATAGGGCGGTCCGACTGTAATTTTTGTTTCGGTGAATAGCTCGGTGATCAGGGGGAAGACCGTGCCCCACAAGACAGCTATGGTAATTGCCAGAAAGAGCATGTTTTGCAGCACAAACGCTGCTTCGCGGGAGAACAGGCTTTCCAGTTCATGTTCTGCTTTGAGTGAATTCCAGCGCATCATCAGTAAGACCATGGCGCCCAGGAAGGTAATGCTGATAAAGATCAGGAAAGCCGGGCCAAGCGCGGTTTTTGAAAAGGCATGCACCGATCCGATGACGCCAGTGCGGGTGATGAAGGTGCCAAACAAGGATAGGGAATAGGTCAGGATGATCAACAAGATATTCCATTTTTTGAGCATCCCGCGCTTTTCGGTCATCATCACCGAATGCAGGAAGGCAGTACCGGTCAACCACGGCATCAACATGGCGTTCTCGACCGGATCCCAGCCCCAGAAGCCGCCCCAGCCAAGAACGTCATAGGCCCAGCGGCCGCCTAAAATCAATCCGATGGAAAGGAAAATCCATGCCACCAGCGTCCAGCGGCGAACCGTACGGATCCACTGGTCGCTGGTGGTGTCGTTTTTCATGAGCGCTGCGATGGCAAATGAAAACGGAATGACAAAACCGGTGAAACCGAGGTAGGTGGTGGGCGGGTGGCCGATCATACCGAAATGACGTAAGAGGGGGTTAAGCCCTGAACCATCGGCGGGTATATACTGTTGGCCGTTTAGCGGCGGGAAGATGGCAATAACCAGATCTTGTGCGCCAGGCACCAGCCACATTTTCGTAAACGGATTGGTGATAAACACCACCACACCCACAAAAAAGGTGGTGGTCAGCATGGCGACGAACATGACATACGGCATAAGTTCGCGGTCGGCGTCCCATTTACGAATCACCACCACGGCCACAAAACCGGCCATCAGCCAGGCCCAAAAGAGCACCGAGCCTTGCTGTCCGCCCCACAAGGCCGTAATGCGTAAGAATGGCGACATGGCGCGGCTGGAGACATCAGCCACATAAGCCTGCGAGAAGTCCAGCGCATTGAGCGAATAAACAATAGAGAGAACTGAAATGGTTAACAGGGCAAAGACGGCCACGATCGCATTGCGGGCGCTGGCCACCCATTCCAGGCGTTTAGACATTCCACCATTGACCGACAGCAAGGTGGCATAGACTGACAGGCCGAAGGCGATGATTAAGGCAATTAATCCAATATCCGGGATCATTCCAACTCCTAGGGAAATTTATTTTGTGTAAGGCTCGCTCAATAATTCGTCGATGCGGTTGTCTAATTCAGGCTCGAATAACGGCCCGATATGATTTCCGCGCAAGCTCCCGTCTTTGGCGACATAATAGGTCTCCGGTACCCCTTTGATGTTGTAACTTTGCGAGATACGCGTGCCGAGGTCGGGACCATTGAAATAGGTGATATCAAATTCATCGATATAAGCCAGCGCTGGCTTCTCTGCATCCGCATAATCCACCCCGATAAAAATGACACCCTTGTCCTTGTATTTGCGCCAGGTACGTTCCAAATAGGCCGCTTCTTCGCGACAGGGCGGGCACCAGGATGCCCAAAAATTAATGATCACAACATTTCCACGCAGTTCGGAAAGCGTGTATGTGCGGCCGTCAAAACTGGTCAGGGTGAAATCGGGCGCCATTCCTTCTTCCAACGGGGTCTTTTCAGCCTGGACTAATCCCCAGGCCAGCAGGGCGATCAACCCGACAACCAAAAAGACCACTGCCAGCCGGCCGGTGGTTGACCATATGCGATTCGGACTTGGTTCAACAGGCGTAGTTTGATCCACCGGCTCCGGATTGATTTCTGTCATATCACTCCTCACTTTTGGTTTATAGGTCTATGGGTAATACTCAAGGACTTGCTTTAACGATTGGTCGGCGATATTTGGATTGGCGGAAAGCCAGACTAGATTCTTCCCGGATTGGAAGAAAAAATGACTTTGTCCCATTCCATCCAGACTGTAAACCGTCCGGTCTCCATCCTGGATGGGATCTTTAAATGTGAAGGGCGAACGCCCTTCGGAAATTTTTAGTTCCATGTCGACCAGCAGAGTATTGGCTCTCTCGGTTGTATCGGTTGCGGCCACCCACAGAGTAACGGCATTCCATTCGCCATAGGTACCTTTGGCTCCGGATGTGACCGCCAAATGTTTACCATGCAACTGCGCAAATTCATCGACGGCTTCGCTGCCGGTAATTTGTTTCGATAACTGGTAACCGGCGATTTGTTCCGGTAAAAGCCGGTCAACCGATTTGGGGCCGGGAAAACCAACGACCAAAAAAACAAACAATGTTATTAAAATCGCGGTGCCCAGCACCATCAATATTAATGAGACCCATTTGCTGGAGAAGATCGACATCTTTTTTTTCATTCATGGTGGGATAGACAACAGGCGCACAGTTGTCAGTGTCAAGTATATCGAACCGGTTCGGATCGCACGAGCGCCAAAACCATTGGTTAAGATTGAGCAATTATGCTTAATGGCTAATTTAAAAGCATGACCGAAACAAAAAGCAGAGGAGTTGGCTCCTCTGCTTCATCAAAAGCTAATGGTAATCAGCTCTACACACCGCAACTGCCGCCGCTGCTGGGCGCTTGCGGAAGCAAACCGTTTGTTTCCAGGAATTGATGCAGTTGTTGGAAACCTGATCCTGAAGAATATTGCCGCCCAAGGAGCAAACCTGCGTCCACGTCCTGATACGTCAATCCTTCGGTATTCTGAAAATAGACGGCTTGTTCGAGGGTTTGCTGCGGGTACCAGAAGGCGTTGACGTATTTGGCTGCTTCCAGCATTTCTTCCTTGCTGGCATCCTGTGACGCCATCACCTCAAGCAGACCCAGCATGGCCATGCCGTGATTGCAATCCGGGAAAATGGTCGGGTTATCGCAGCATGGGCGGTATACCACCACCGCCACTTCCTCGAGCCGTTTTTGCTGATCGGCAGTCAATACAAACAGTTGCGACTTTGAGAAAATCTCGCGAATAGGGTGGGTTGCCAGTGTCCAACCACCCGTAGAGGCGAATCCCTCGATGCCATTTTGCCCACTTTTTTGAATGGGTCCAGAATCCAGAATCGGATTTTGGCTGGCAAGCCCGGTAGCCCACAAAAAATTGAGCAGGAAATAGGCATTGGTGCCGTTCATCGCCATTTGACCGGTAAAGGTACCGTCCAAAATAGCGAGCTGCTCGTCGGTCAACGGCTGCCCGGCTTTTTGATAAACCTGGATGAATAAGTCGCGATTAATAACCCCGGCTTCGACCAATTGAGTCCCAAGGTTACCGAAATCGATCGGGAGAGTGTACCCGGCTTTGGGGTTGATTTGCTCGAGTAGAGCTGTGTATGCATCCGAACCGGACAGCGCGGCTTTTTCACCGGTCTTTTGAGCGCCCCAGAGGCTGTATCCACTGGCTAATCCAACTACATACATCAGGATGCTGATAAGCAGCCACCATGGTTTTGCCGCCCGGCGAATAGCCTGCCGGCTGCGACGCAAGGTGACCGCCTGTGCTGGTTGTGGAATAACTTCTTCGGGTAGGGGTAATGGCGTGTTTTCAGGAAGGGTCATAAATGATCGCTTTTATCTTGAAAAAATAAACGAGCGCATATTTGTTGTGGATCACATGCGCTCGTTTGCAGATTATTCAATCCAGTTGGATAGAATGGATACTATTTTGTCAGGTTCTGTTGGGTCGTTGGTGACGAGATGGAGGCTGAAGTTGTGTTTACCGCCCATATCGTCGTGCATGATGAATTCCATGGAGATGGTGGTGCTTTCACCGGGTTTGAGGGCCATCGAACCGATGGCAGGATAAGGCGGTCAACACCCTTCCAGAACTTCAATGTAGGGCGCTTCCTTGAAGCGCAAGGGTTGGTCACCCACATTGGTCACTTTGACAACCGTGCGAACCGATGCACCGCCAAGTTTGAGATCACCGTAATCATAGTAGTCCTGCTCCACTTTGAGTTTAGGCGCTCCGGTTACTTCGATCTCAGCTTTATCCGGTCCCCCGCTGCTCACAAGCGCCCAGATAGCCACCAGAACCAAACCTATGCCGGTGACAATCAGCCAGATTGGGAAACTCTTTTTGACTTTCTTTGGCTTAAATTTGGTTTTAGTTCGCGCCAAGGACTCTCTCCTTCACTTTTTTAGGCTGTTGTTTGAGTGTACCGCTTCCATATCTGGCATTGAAGGGCAGAATTACCAACTCCAAATAGGCAATTATGCCTGTTTCCAGAACCATTCAATGACTGCTCAAGGCTCCAGCAATGGAGTAAGGATTTCCAACATCTGGTCTTCAGTCATTGCGCCAAGCTGAACGGATTGGATAATCCCCCGGCGATCGACCCAATAGCTGGTTGGCAATCCGTATACCATATATTTTTTTTCACCCACTTCCCCGGTTTCATCAAAAAGGATCGGGAAAGTCAGCTTGAGTTCGTCAACGAAGGCCAGCGCTTCGTCGAGCGAGTCGGTATATGTGGTGTTAACACCCAGCACCACCAATCCTTGATCAGCAAACTTATCAGAAATTGCCTGTAAGACGGGCATTTCCTCGCGGCAAGGTTGGCACCAACTCGCCCAGAAATTGATGACCACAACGGAACCGGCCAGGTCGGATAGACGGACAGCGTTACCAAAGCGGTCGGGTAGTTCGAAATCAGGCGCGGCTGAACCTGCTTTTGGCGTTTGCAAATTCAAAGAGAGGACATTTTCAGTAGGTTGAACGGGAACCGTAAAGAAATATCCTTGATCAGGAGTGGGGGTCATAGCAGGCTTAAGGTCATTTTGCGAGTTCAACAATCCCGCAGCCAATAACCCGAGCGTTATTCCCGCAATAACAATGGTCATCAGCACGTTTGGATTGGATCGGCGGTTCGAGGATTGCATCGAGTTTCCTATTATATGGTGGGTTGCTTTCCCGTTTAGCATACAACGATCGGGTTGTATATGGAAGGAGTTTAATTACCCCATTCGAGATGGGCAATTTTGCTGGCATAAATTACAGCAGAATTGCTCGCAGGTTTCGTGTCGTGAACCCGTTACAATACTGCATACCCAAGGATCTATGATAAGAATGGACTTGCTTTTTAAATTAAGATCGCGGTTGCGAAACCGGATTGTGCTGCCAGGATTGACTCTGCTGCTCTTAGGTGCAGTCGGGGTGCCTGCGTTGTTAAGCGGCAGGCTGGCGAACTCGGTTTATGGCCGCCCAACGCAAACGCCACAGGTGGTCGAAACGCAGGAAGTTATAGCGCTGCCGCCATTGGTTACCAATCAAAATTATGATGATGGGATCACCCGCCTGGCAGCTTTGCGTACGGACCGCCCAGCGCGGCCGCGCTTTGAAATTTATCGATATACCGTAAAAAAGGGCGATACTCCCTGGTCGATTGCCGATCAGTTCGATCTGAAGATCGAAAGCATATTGTGGGGTAACGAGGGCATGAGTGCGGACGCAGGCGGGCTTCAACCTGACCGCGTGATCAACATTTTGCCGGTGGATGGCGTACTGCATACCGCTGCTGAAGGGGATACTCTCGAACGGTTGCAGTTGCTGCACGGCGTTCCGTATGAGACCATCCAGGAATATTTTGGGAATGATCTGGCTGGTATTGCGCCGGAGGACGCGCTGCCAGTTGGACAAAAAATCATCGTCCCCGGGGGACGCAATGCGGTGGTCTGGCAGGAACCCGGACCGGTTGTCGTGCCCGGGAAAGGCCGTTATTCTCCCGGTTTTTACAGCGGGCCGCTGGTCTATATCGGAACGGGTTATTTTGCCTGGCCGGTCAGCCCGATTATCATTACACAGGGTTACTGGAGCGGGCATCCGGCCATCGATATCGACACTTATCCGCGCCAGCCAATTTTTGCGTCAGACAGCGGGACAGTCATTTTCTCCGGCTGGTCGGACACAGGCTATGGTTTTCTGGTTATTGTCGATCACGGCAATGGCTACTGGACATATTATGCGCATAACACTGCCAATCTGGTCAGTGTCGGGCAGGGTGTGTTGCAGGGCCAGCAAATCGCTGAATCGGGAAGCACCGGCAACTCAACCGGCGACCATATCGACTTCCGTATACGTGTGGCCGGCGGCAGTTTTCTCAACCCGGGCGATTTCCTTCCTTAACGGGAGTTCGGGGTAACGAAATTCATCGGAAAGTTATCACCCTGTGATTGAGCAGCGTGGCACAATAAGATGCTAGATGCTACGCTTCGCTCAGCATGACAATTTAAGATGCTAGATGCTTCGCTTTGCTCTACAGGGCATATTAAGATGCTAGATGCTTCGCTTCGCTCAGCATGACATATGAGGATGCGAGTTGCTTCGCTTCGTTTAGCAAGACATATGAGGATGTGAGATGCTTCGCTTCGTTTAGCAGGACATATGAGGATGAGAGATGCTTCGCTTCGCTCAGCATGACATATGAGGATGCGAGTTGCTTCACTTCGCCAGCAGGACGTATGAGTGTGCGAGATGCTTCGCTCCGCTCAGCAGGACGTATGAGTGTGCGAGATGCTTCGCTTCGCTCAGCAGGACATATGAAGATGCGGGATGCTTCGCCCAGCGTGACACCTTAAGATGCTAGATGCTTCGCTTCGCTCAACATGACATATGAGGGCGTGTGATGCTTCGCTTCGCTCAGCAGGACACTTTAAGATGCGGGATGCTTCGTTTCGCTCAGCATGACACAATAAGATGGGAGATTGCTTATGAATCCTGGAGCATTATGACTGCATCATAGTTGTGGACGCCGTCCCCGCCGGCAGCGCGAACAGAACCGATCAATGCTTCCGCAGGAACCAGGCCGGGATTATAGCGAACTTCCGCCAGTCCATCGACATGCGAAACAATCACTGAAGTCACACCGTAAGTGGTCAACAGGGAATTGCGAACGCGATTTGCGCAATTACCGCAATTCATCCCTGAAATCGAGAGATACACCGTATCCTGCCGCACCTGTTCTTCGGTTTTTGGCTGTTTTTCCAAAGGTGCGATATCACGACATGGGTCTTCCATCAATCCATACTCCTTTTCAAATGGCAGCTTCTGATTGGCTGCTTATTCGAGAGAATTCTTCCGATTACTGAAATCATAATGCGGGGACCTGCTAAACAAAAGGGCAATACAAGCAAAACTTAACAGGCATTTTTGCTCAGTCGTTATCACGCTGCATAGCGCATGACAGAGAAGGGCGGGATTAGTACCATCATGGTAATGTGGATGGTTTCCGTAGCAACAGGAAAAAATACTTGAATTCACGATTTCGTAACTTCATCCCGGTGGGCGTGGGAATTTTAGGGGCGATCCTTCTTGCGGCTATTTACTTTGGCATCGTTTCCTGGGCCGAATCGCCTGAGCATGCCCTGGACTTGTTCTGGGATGACCGCTGGCTGGTTATTCCCATTTTATTAGGGTTCGGCATTCAGGCAGCTCTGTACAGCGTGCTTAAGCTGCGGCTTTATCTGCCAGCCTCATCCAACACACCCGGACCCGGCGCTGTCAGTCCAGCACCAGCCGCCAGTATGGGGGCAGGAGGCACCACATCAACCGTTGCGATGGCGGCCTGCTGCGCGCACCACGCCACCGATGTTTTACCCATTCTTGGTCTGTCCGCTGCCGCTACTTTCCTGGCAGAATATCGAATCGCTTTTATGGCGGCGGGTCTTGCATCCAACATAATCGGAATAATTGTGATCTGGGTTACCATACTCCGCGCACGGAGAATGGCTTTGAATATGCAGTCACCAATGATCCTTGCAGAGGAAAGATGAAAAACTTGAATAGACCTGTGGTTTTAATTATGCTCATGGTTTTACTAACACTCTCAGCTTGCTCGCCATCCCCGGTTGCAGCGCCTACAGAAGTTCCAACCCAGGCGCCAACAGCGCCAGGCCTGTCCACTTCAATCCCGGAACCCACACCGGTAGCCCAAACTGCACCGGAAGAAAGTGGTCTGGAGCGTGAAGATGCCCAGGGCAGTGTCGCTGTCATCGTAACCCCCTTGAATTTGGGCCAGTCTGCCGATATTTTGGATTTCGACGTTGTCATGGATACCCACTCTGTAGATTTGTCAATGGATCTAACGACGCTGGCTGAATTGACGACAGACAGCGGATTGTCGGTCAAACCGGTCAAATGGGATGCGCCGATGGGCGGCCACCATGTATCCGGCACACTATCCTTCCCGGCAACCATCGATGGGGCGCCGCTGCTCGAAGGCGCCACGACTTTAACCTTGACCCTCCTGAATGTAGATGTACCCGAACGCACTTTCACCTGGCAACTCCTTGCGGAATAAAATGAAAATGACAAGACGATTGCTGCCTTCATTGCTCCTGCTTTTTACAATTCTGATTGCCAGTTTTACGCCCGTCCATGCCCAGGAAACCGAACCGGTTGACACGGTGCACGTTTTCTTTTCTGCCGGCTGCGCAGACTGCTGGCCTTACACGCAGGATGTGCTTTTACCGGCCCTGACCGCCAACGGCATAACCGCAGCCAGTGAAATTCACGACTACACCATTCCGGCTGAACGCCAGCGAATGTCAGATATGATCGACGCCATCGAATTGCCGCGATCGATCGCCGACTCGCTTTATGCCTTTATCCCTACCGGCAAAGGAACGCTGGTGGTCTTGGGACATGTGCCTGGAAATTTGATCGATCAGGCGCTTCAATCGCCGGAACTGCCGGAAAAGATGATTTTGTGGCAGCCAAAGATGCACGGTGAACCGGATGAATATAAGCTGTGGGCCTGGAAGGGTGAGGTACAGACTTACCCGATCGGCACCCCTATTGAAGAGGCTTTCAAAACATTAAAAGGCGCCGGCGGCGCGCTGCCGGTCGGCCTGGCCAATTTGCCGGAGCTGCTACCAGCCGTGCTGGTCACTGGCTTAATCGATTCGGTCAATCCGTGTGCTTTTGCCGTAATTTTGCTGCTGATTGCTTTCCTCTTTACCCTGCGCCAATCTCGCGGGCGAATCCTCAAATTAGGCCTGGTTTATATTGCGATGATCTTCATCGTTTATTTTGGCATCGGCCTGGGGATCTTCCGGGCAGTGCGGCTTTCCAGTGATCCGCATTTCGTGGCGCGTGCCGGTTCATGGCTGCTGATAGCGCTCGGTGTCATCAACTTGCTCGAGTACTTCTTTCCGAAATTCCCAATCAAGCTGCATATGCCGTCTTTTGCCGGTGAACGCACGCAGCAGCTCATCAAACAAGCCACACTGCCTGCCACTATTGCGGCCGGTTTTCTGGTGGGGTTGTGCACCTTTCCTTGCTCGGGTGGAATCTACGTCTCGATCATCACCCTGCTCAATGCCAAAACAACGTATTCCTGGGGGCTGGTATACCTGTTCCTCTATAATCTGGTTTTTGTACTCCCACTGATCGTTATCCTGATTGGACTGGGTAACCGGTTGGTCGCCAAGCGCTGGGCCAGTTGGGAGCGCGAACATACCGTAAAGATTCGCCTGTGGTATGGCCTGGTGATGGTTGTTATGGGGGCTGCGATGTTATTATGGGTTATTTAAGGAGACTTGGGAGTAGAATTAAAAAGCGGCCCCAACCTGAAGGTTGATAATCGTGGCGAATAAAACGGATTTGAAACCCTCTCACCGACTAAAAATTCGCATCTGGCGTGGCGTCACACTGCAACTGTTTTTGGTTGCAGTGTTGCCATTAATTGTCCTGGTACTCATTGTCACCTATGGCAGCCTCAAACTGCACCATGAAGGGATGCGGTCGCTGGTTGCCAGCCGCAACCTGCGTGCAGTTCAATACGCGGCGGCCGGCATTGAGAAGGAAATCGATCACCGCACCGAACTATTGGGTTTGCTTTCGAAACGATTGGGACCAGCCGGTCCGTTAAACAACGCCTTTACCAACATTCAGGAAGAGATGGCAGCATTTGAAGGCGGAGTTGTCGCTATTGCGCCAGATGGGACGATTGCAGCCTCGACGGGCAGCGGTGCGATACTGGAATGGCTGGCAGCAGACCAGGCAGCAGTCCTCCAGCAGCAATATTTGAAATTCGCGCCAAACGCCGCAGTATTCTTGCCGGTTTTATCGCTCGATAGTCAGTTTTTTGTACCGGTTTTGGTTAATACGACCTCTGGCGTAACGCTGGTGGGATTGTTTTCACCACAAAAGTTGTTAGCGGATGGGCTTAATGCCATTACCGATTCAAACGCAGTTACAGTTCTGGTTGTGGATAACCGCTATGATCTTCTTTTTCGTAAGGGCTCTCTTGATCTGGGGGAAAATTTAAAAACCCATCCTGGCCTTCAGGAAGCTTTGATGGGAGCTGGCGGAATTAAATATTTTCCAACCGATGCAGGTGAGCACGTCATAACCACCAATCCTATCCAGCCGGTGGGGTGGGCTTTGATGATCGAGGAGTCCTGGGAGGACATCGCCAGCCCGCTGCTGCGGGCAACCCAAAATGCCCCGTTGATTGCCTTCCCAATCATGGCCCTGAGCCTGTTAGCCATCTGGTTTGGGCTGCGCCGCATTGTCCAGCCAATGCAGGCCTTGGAAGAGAAAGCCGGTGACCTGGCAAGCGGGAATTTTGAAACCATTCGGCAGCCGGTGGGCGGAATTTTAGAGATCCGCCATCTGCAAGAGACCCTGATTTACATGGCTGCAGAGCTTAAAGAGGCGCAAAACAGCCTGCACAGTTACATTGGCGCTATTACTGACAGCGTGGAGAGCGAGCGGCGCAACCTGGCGCGGGAACTGCATGACGAAACCTTGCAATCCCTGATTGCACTGGGACAATATACCCAGTATGCGCTTCACTGGAATACCGACCCGAAGGTCGAAAAAACACTCGACCAGGTCGTGAATATGGCGGATCAGAGCATGAAGAACTTGCGCCGCCTGGTGCAGGGATTGCGGCCCATTTATATCGAAGATTTGGGCCTGGCGACTGCCCTGGCGATGCAGTCAACCCAAAATATGCATCCAGACGAAGTGACGATCCATTTTATTCAGGAAGGCGTGGAACGGCGGCTAAAACCGGATATCGAAATGGCAATGTATCGGATGGCCCAGGAAGCATTGAGTAATGTGATTCGCCATTCCAAAGCTAAAAATGCCTGGATTTCGCTGCATTTCCGCCCCGATAGCGTCATTCTCGAAATTCGGGATGATGGGCTGGGGTTTGACCCGCCAGCTGACCCCATTCATTATGCGCGCATGGGGCATTACGGGTTATTAAGCCTTTATGAACGCAGTGAACTTATTGGTGCCAGGTTGACCATCCGGTCAACGCCTGATGAAGGCACGCATATTATCATCCGGCTGACCGGTGACGCAGCCAAATTCGAGGATGAGGCAGTCAGCGACGTAGGCTAATTTGCGGGCAGGACATGCGTAAGAATGCGCTTGGTGCACTATGGATTGGGTGATACTATGAAGGCCAGAGCGACGACGATGACCGAGAAACATTCGAATTATATTCCTGCGCTAAACCAGAATTGGCTCACGCCATTGTTTGATCCGCTATTGCGCTACATCATGCATGAGGATATATTCAAGCGGCGGTTGGTTGATCAGGCTAATCCACAGCCTAACGAACGCATTTTAGATCTGGGTTGCGGCACGGGTACTTTGGTCATCATGTTTCAACAGCGCCAACCGGCTGCTGAAATGGTGGGATTGGATGGCGACGATCAGGTGCTTGAGATCGCACGCCAAAAAGCAAAGCAAGCAGGGTTAACCACAATCCGCTGGGATAAAGGTTTGGCAAATGACCTTCCTTATCCGGTGGATTCCTTTGATAAAGTGGTATCCAGCCTGATGCTCCACCACCTGACTCTGCCCGATAAGCGCAGGGCATTCCAGGAAGTATTCAGGGTACTCAAGCCAGGCGGCAGTTTTCATATCGCGGACTTCGGTCCGCCGCATGACGGTGTGATGCGATTCGTGGCGCGTTACATGTCGCGCCTCGAGCGCACGGCGGATAATTTCCGCGGTCAAATTCCGCTGCTGTTATCCGAAGCGGGATTTTCTCTGGTGGAGGAGACGGGGCACTTGCGCAGCGCTTTTGGCCCGCTTTCGCTATACCGCGCGGTTCGACCAATTTGAATCGCTGTAATTCAAAGATTTATAATGATGTTTAAGGATTAATCATATGAGCGACCTTCATAAAATTCGATTAGTATTAGCCGATGACCATGTGGTTGTCCGGGCAGGTATTCGCCAGTTCCTGGATATGGAAGAAGACTTTGATGTGGTCGCAGAAGCGGATGACGGCGAGCAGGCTAAAATCTTGATCGATCAATTCAAACCCGATGTAGCTGTACTGGATATTCAAATGCCAAAAGCCTCGGGAATCGAGGTGACTCGCCATATTCGTTCGAATCGCTGGCCGGTGGGAGTGTTGGTTTTAACTGCTTATGAGGATGACCCCTATGTCACGGCGGTTCTCAAGGCAGGCGCAAATGGCTATGTACTCAAGACAGCGCGGCCGCAAGAAATTATTCAGGCGGTTCGCGATGTATACCAGGGAAAATCGGTGCTTGACCGCGCAATCGTCTCCAAAGTGATGGCTTATCTTTCAGCGCCGGCCGGACCGGCAATTACCATCAACCTTTCCGACCGCGAAATGGAAGTGTTGACTCTGGCTGCCAAAGGCTTTACGAACCGAGCCATTGCCACCCAGTTGGCTATTAGCGACCGAACCGTGCAGGGGCACATAGCGCGCATCTTTGAAAAAATGCAAGCCAGCAGCCGCACTGAAGCCGTAATGAAGGCGGTATCCATGGGGCTGATCCCTCCGGATATTGCTCATGAAGAAGAAGTTTGAGCGCTCGCTAAAGGAAGGGCGGGTTTAAACGACCGAGCGAGGCAATTCGGGGAGTAGAAGAATTGCCTCGCTCCAGGATATTGCGTAATTATGCTAAAGCCGAATGCCGGCTCGCTGAAACTTTTCCTGAATTTTGAGTTTAATATCTGCGAAAAATTCATCCAGGTAAGGGTAGCCAAACCAGACTACACCGGCGCCGAATAAAATTCCGGTGACCAGGCGCATAATCGAATTGAAAGACCCCCAGCCATCACCGGCATAGAAGGTGGCCGGTAAGGAATTGTTGGTCAGCGCAGCCAGCCAGGCATTGCTATCGCGGAAACCCTGACCTAACCCGGCAAAATCGCTGAACATGTGGCTGAAACCATCTACAGCCATGGGGAATATCAAGATGAGCAACCATTGCCAACTCAGCCCGCGCAACCGTCGCCGCAACGGGTACCAGATCCAGGAGAAGATGAGGATGCTGGTATACATCGAGACCATCCGGTCGGACCAGGCAACCTTCCAACCCATTGACGGATTCCCGATAAACTGCCGGAGGATTCCGAAACTGGTTGTATCCTGCCAGACGGCTTGAATTTCTGCCAGCGAGTAGGTAAATTGCGACCCGAATAAAAAGTAAGAGCGCTGCGGAAGCTGGTGGCAGAGAAACGAATAGATTGTATAAATGGCACGTGCAGGAAATTCCAACCCCAGTGCCATGAAAACAGGCGCCATGAAGGGCAGACCCACGTACAAACCAATGAGTACGCTGAACGACAGGATCCAGTAGCGGGAAAAATAATAACCCCACCGGCTGACTCGTCTGGCCCACAGACGGGAATTGGAAGAGGGCGCGCTCACGACTCGCTCGGCCATTCCTTAACTCCGTTTTAAAAGTGATTTAAAGCGCCAGGTAAATTTTTCGCTATGGGCGGTTTCGGTTTTTTCGGCGACCTGGTTAGCGTTGTGTTCTGAGGGAAGGTCCGGCTGCTCGGCTGCACTGGCCTGATAACCAGCTTCTCGGACCGCTTCCTCCATATGGAGCGATGAAACCAATTCCGGAACATAGGTCACCTGGGCAGTTCCTTTATCCAGGTTGACATTGGCTTGTAACACCCCGGTCAGATCACCCAGGGCGCCGCCAACATGTGAACTGCAGGAAAGGCAGCTCATCCCTTTTACTGTTAAGGTAATTTCGGCTGTTGGGACTTTATAGCCAACCTGCGATATCGCATGTTGAAATTCAAGCAAATCCACCTGATGGGGGTCGTAAGTGATATTGGCAACTTCAGCTTTCAGATCGACCTTTACCTGTGAAACCCCGGGAAGCTGACTGATGGCTTTTTCCACATGGGCAGCGCAACCGGTACAGCTCATGCCGTGAACCGGCAGCGATAGTTGCGTTAATGATTTTGAATTCATGATTATCTCCTACCAATGATGCTCAATATTTTGAGAAAATCAGTGTAACCGATTTATTCCTGCGATGCAAAGCCGCCAGGGGAGCCTACCCACCCACGCGCTTTGGCGCTATGACCATGCGCAACAGCAACGGTAACGCAATGATCAAACCGATCAGGCTCATAACCTGAGCCTGGTTGAGGCCGAAGGCAAATTCACGGTAGCTGCTCATGAAGGTAATAAAGAAACGGCCGATCGAATACAGGCTGAGGTAGATCAGAAATAAGGCGCCATCGGGAAGGTTCAGTTTTCGCAAGCGCCACAAAACGACAAAGATGGCAGTGTTGAGTAGAATTTCGTAAACTGGCGTGGGGGTGTAATAGACGCCTAACTGCGGCACCATGGCTTCAGGACTGGTATAGGCCAGGCCGAAAGGCCCGCTGGTCGGTTTTCCGACAGAATCGCCGGTGATGATGCAGGCGAAACGGCCAATCGCTTGCCCCAATACCACTCCAGGCGCAAATGCGTCCAGCAGCCGTGCTAAATTCCAACGCCGATGCCGTCCATAAATGACAAGTGGGACGAACCCGCCGACTATCCCTCCCCAGATGGCCAGGCCGCCTTCCCAGATGGCAAAAATCCGCCCAGGATCTTTGGAGAACACGTCCGGCCAGTGATCGATCACGTGAAACAACCGCGCGCCAATCAAGCCGCCCATGACCACCCAAACAGCCAAATCGTAAATGGCTTCCTTCGAGAAGCCCTTGCGAACCGCTTCGCGAGTGACCAGCCAAAAAGCAATGCCAATCGCCAGCATCACAATGAGGCTGTACCACCGCAGATGAAAATGTCCAATTGAAAAAATGATGGGATCGATTGAAACAGTTATCATGCCGTTCCTTCAATAAAAGTTCCCCGCAGGCCGAACGGAGGGGTAGCTCGCCTGCGGGGATAAGGAGAGAATCAGCTAAACAGATTGATTAGTGATGATGAGTATGAGCAGAGTGGGAACCACCCACATACTTTTCAGGGTCGCTGTCAAAAGCTTTCTTGCAACCAGCGGAACAGAAGTAGTAGGTTTTGCCCTGATAATCTGATTTACCAGCCGCTGATTTGGGGTCTACGCTCATACCGCAAACAGGATCTTTTTCCATATCTGAATTCTTTATACCTCCATTGTTGGTGAACTTCCCACCAGCGTAAGTTCCCGGTGGGCTGATGGTCTAAGTATAAGAAGTTTTCCGGGCCAGGGGTAGCGTACAAAAGCTTAAGCCTGGATAGGTAATTTTGCTCATTTGTGGAACAGACTGCCGCACCCCAAAATAGATAAGCATAAATGCTTGAGTTCTTTCAGGCAGACTTACGCATGACATAGCGCCCTATCCCATTTACCATGTTCATAGCAATTTCAATCTCCCGGAGGAACTCCATGTCAAAGACAACTAAAACCGTATTCATTGCGTGCGTTTTGGTAGCTGCTGCTGCAGGCGCAGCCTTATTCGTGTTCAAACTGCCGATTAATACGGTTTTAATTGGTTTGATGGTACTGATTTGCCCGCTGTCGCATGTATTCATGATGAAGTTCATGGGGCATGACCACGGTGGTGGCGGCAGCGACCATAGCCATTGTGAGCAAACAAAAGAGCTTAGTGGGAATGCAAACAAGAGCTAAATATTCCCGGCGTGAATTTCTTAAAGTTTCTCTGCTCGGTCTGACCAGCCTGGCTTTTCGATCCGTAACCCTTCCGGAATTTCCGCAGTCCGAGCGGCTTGGGCGAGTTAACGTAGGCATGACTGAGATCAAAGCACGGCCGGATACGGAAAGTGAAACGGTCGAAGCTATCTACGGGGACTCTGTGGTACCCTGGCTGCGCGAGGTAATTGGCAAACGGCCCTGGCGGATCAATCAACGCTGGGTGGAAACGCCGAAAGGCTATATCTGGGCGCCATACCTCCAACCGGTGAAGAATACCCTGAACGTCTCTTTGAACAGCCTTCCGGAAAGTTCGCTTGGTCCCGGGCTGTGGGCTGAGGTGACGGTTCCCTATCTGGATGTGGTTTTAGCCAATCCGCCTGCCCGCTCTCCCTGGCTGCAAAATACTGAAAACCCAAGGGTGTATTACAGCCAGGTATTTTGGATCGACCAGATAAAAACAGACGATCAGGGGCAAACCTGGTACCGGATCAATGAGCGATATGGATTTGGGGATTTGTTGTGGGCCCGGGCGGAAGGTTTCAGACCGTTAACCGAACAGGACGTGGCGCCGATCTCGCCGGGAGTGGCAGATAAACGGGTGGTTGTGGATGTTTCCCGCCAGACGCTGGCCTGTTTTGAAGGTAAAAATGAGGTGTATTTCACTCAGGTTTCCACCGGAATGATGAATGACTTCTATGGAAATCCCACCGATATCTGGGAAACACCGGTCGGGATCCGGCCTATCTGGCGAAAACTGGTCTCGGTGCACATGACGGGTGGTACGACCGGCGGCGGCTACGATATCGCCGGCGTCAGTTGGACGACGCTGTTCGAGGGCAACGGGGTTGCCATCCATTCGACCTTCTGGCACAACAATTTTGGTGAGGCAATGAGCCAGGGCTGCGTCAACTGCCGCCCGGAAGATGCTCGATGGGTGTTTCGTTGGACTCTTCCGGTGGTTGCTTACGACCCGGGCGATGTTACCGTGGGGATGCCCGGAGGTACCCTGGTGGAAGTGGTTAAGTAAGCAAAAAAGCCTGTTATAGGTTAAGCATCACAGCGCTTTTTAAAGTTTTTTGGAGCAGCTAAAATAATTGGCAGGACAAATTACGATGAATCACCAGGGAAAGAAACCTTTAAAAGTAATCGATATTCAATGCACCCGTTTTGTGGAACCACTCAAACAGGCTTTTTCCGATGCGGGTTTATGGGTGTTCCAATCTTTTGATTTGCGCAGCACCAGGGCGCTGCATGATGGCTGTACCTGCCCTTACCACGGTACCAGTCAATGTACCTGCGAACTGGTTGTGCTTCTGGTGTACCGGGCGCTTGGCGATCCGATAACCCTGGTGCTGGATGGCAGCGATGAACAGACGTATATATTTATCAACGATGAGCGGGGGACCTCAGTTCGGCCGGCAACCATGGAAATGATCGAAAGAATCATCAGCCAGGCAGCTTATACGTTAACCAGGCAAGGCGAAGGGATAGAAAACAATAAACTTTTAAATATTTAAATCGATAAAAGGAATAAACGCCAGCCGGTGCGATTACCGATTATGTGGGAACTCTAACGTCGGTATAAAGATAAACAAATATGGTCGCATCAGGAAAAATCTTCTCATGTTTTATGGCTTGCATTTGATGTTTTCCTGGCAGCCCAGATCAGAAACACCATGGTCAGGATCGATACGAGCGCCCCAATGCTCAGGGCAAGGAAATAATCCGGGTCGGGGTGGTTGGAAACGTGAATCACGGAGAGATCGCGGCGGGTGACCCCAAAAGCGATATAGGCATTCTCTACCGACCAGCGCAGGGTATGCAGAACCAGATCTTTTGCCAGGAGTATTAATAAAACCACCTGGGTCAATCGAAGAATGATCGATTTACGTATCCGGTCCAGTGTTTTTTGGTAATAAATTGCTGATAAGATCTGCCCAACGACCAATGCCAGGCCGATCATGCGGGAGGTCACCCGCTCGCTGGAAGCCAAAACCGGATGATAAAAAAGGACCTTTGCGAAATTATCTCCGTTGGATAAAAAGACCAGCGCCAGCACCGGCATGATTAAAACGGGAAATTCGCGCTTTTTATAATGCCAGAACGCCATTGCCAGGCTGCCGAAAGCGAAAAGAAATATTGCACCCACCCGGCCGACGAAAATATCAAATTCCCAATAACCCAGTCTGCTATCGAATACTAGCCCCGGCCAGGCATTATCCGGGGTGGAATTGTAGGTCAACGACTGAGCGAGGTTTATTAATGATGGATATCCACCTAAAACATCGAGTTTTACAGAAATTTTGGAAGTGAATTCGATTACAACAGGAAGAATCCTTGGCATACTCAGCAGGATGGCGAATAAACCTGCTTTTAAAACCTGGAAAAAATGACGCCAGCGGATAAGAGCAATAATCCCAAGGACAAGCGAACTCCATACCAGGTGATGGAAAGATCCCTGCATGAAGATGAAAAAAAGCAGGAAAGACATTTTGGCGACCCACCGCCAGCTTCGGTCGCCATCCAACAATTCCAACACAAACAATACAAAAGCAGGAAATAAGTAGTACCCGCCCCAACTCAGATGCCCGATCGATAAATGGGTAACGATGAAACCATTGAAATGAAACAGAAGGAATAAAAAGGAAAACGCGAACAAGGAAAGGTTATATTTTTTTCTGATGCGCAATAAAAAATAGGAGGCAACACCATAGAGAATAAGGTTGTTGACCAGTGTATATGGGCCAACCTCCAGCCAGCGCAGCAGAAGGACCTGCGGCGACGAAACCATGTCCGCCACCGCAAAATAGCGGTCCGATTCGGTGCGCATGGCAGCCACGTCAGACAGATGAAATGGGATGGTGTTGTGTAGTAAAGCATCCCGCCAGGCCTGCATGCGCGCAGCCCAGACTTCCGCCCAATCCATGTAATCGAAAGGAATGTTTCCCCAGTTGAAAAATATCCCCCACAGGATCGCGCCGGCAAGAATGAGCGCCCCAATCCAAACTACCGGCAGCCAGGGATGTGTTTTTTCAGCTTTTTGGGAAAATGCTGCCTGAAATATTTGATCAATGGTAAGTCCGAACTGTTTTAGTTTGTTCATCCACATGGAACGATGGCCTGAAGAAAAACCTTCCTTTCCTTACTTGAAACATTTTTATAATCTATTTGTTAAATGGATGATGCAATGTTGCTTCGAACAGGCAGGTACGATAATTTATGGGCGTTTCGCATTGCTATTTTTTTGTGAACACCATTTATGCAAACCAACGGTTACCCCTTTGGCATTCAAATCGTGAAGCAGCAACAAAACGCCAACCTGGATAATAGTTAAGTTTACCAATAACTAACCAGTTTTGGGAACGTATCTTCAAAAAAATTCTCCTGAGAAACACAACAGCCATATCATCAATCCCATTCGCCTTAAACGGCTGGCCTGCTTTATAATCAGACGGTTCAAACCTGCCCGCAGACCGTGCGGCTGATTCAAACATGAACAAAGGAACTTTATGGCAGAAACCAGCAGTTTGACTCGGGGAAAAAACGTTACCGTCGAATGGATAATCCGGTTATTGAAGGGTACCCTGGTGGGTATTGGGGCCATCGTCCCCGGCTTATCCGGCGGAGTGCTGGCGGTGGTGTTCGGGCTGTATGAACCGTTAATGAAGTTTTTGGCCAATTTGCAGACCAAGTTCCTGCAGAATATGCGTTTCTTTTTGCCGGTGGGCATCGGCGTTGCGCTGGGGATCGTCGGTTTTTCCTCGGTGGTAGATTACGCCTTCACGCATTTTGCGGCTCCATTCACCTGGCTGTTCATTGGCTTTATTTCCGGCACGTTCCCCTCCCTGTTCGTTACGGCAGGCAAACAAGGCCGCAAAACCTGGCATTGGGCGGTGCTGGCGGCCATGGCTTTCGGCACATTCGTGTTCATGCGCTGGATGGAAACCATCAACAATGTCAACCTGGTGCCCACCTTTGGCACCTGGATCGTGAGCGGCATGCTGGTGGGGCTGGGATTAATCATCCCGGGCATGAGTCCGTCCAATTTCTTGATCTATCTTGGCCTGTACCAACCTATGGCATCCGGTATCCGGCAACTGGATTTTGGGGTCATTATCCCTCTTACACTTGGCTTGATTCTGATTATTCTGCTGCTGGCCAAGCTGATTGCCTGGTTGTTTAAAAAAGCATATCCCTTCATGTACCATTTTATTCTTGGGATCGTGGTGGGATCGACCGCCGCAATCATTCCCGGGGGCGTGAACGGTTGGACGATTGCTGTCTGTGCGGTGTTGTTCCTGTTAGGTGCAGCAGGCTCTTTTGCCCTGGCCAAACTGGACGAGAAGTATCCGCACGAATCCCTGTTTTAACACTGGGCGGGAAGAAATTTATCCGCTTGCATGATTCACAGTTTGCCTGCCATTTTTTGCGAATCTCCAGGTTGTTTGTCCAAACAACACTCCAGCAAAGACCTGATAGCGGCCATATTTGCTTGTACAGGTAAGCAACGCGATCTGTATTCATGACTGCCCGTCTAAAAGTTGTAAATTTTAGTAAAAGATATTACAATTTATGAACGTGAACTGATCCGTTATCGACGGAATACCTAGACTAAATTCTCTATTTGCGTGGGGTTGCCATTAATTTCCCGGCTTTGCTGCCCAAACCCCTTAACCGGCTGCATAGCAAAACAGATTTTTTGTACCATTGTGCGGCCCGTTTACTTAGATTGTATAAGCAAATAAAAAACAATCGCCCTTATTAAAAACCGGGCATGCCCCACGGCTGATCTTGGCCTCTCTGCTATTTTGGTTATGCATCCGTCCCTGATACAAAAAGCCATGTCGCGCTTGTGAGAACCATCTCGCAGGCAAAAACACTGAAAGGATGGTGGTGCAGCGATAAAAAAATTGATGGCAATCGACTCACATAAAGCAAGCCGTTCAGTTTAGGAGGAAAAGATGCTAAAAATTTGGAAGATTACCGCTATTCTTGTGTTGGCTGTCATGGCGCTGGCTGCATGCGCCGCACCTGCTGCAACGCCAACTGAAGAAATGCCCCCTGAAGCCCCTGAGATGTGTAAGGGGGCAGCCGCTGGTGATGAAATCACCATGCTGTATCAATGGTCAGGGCAGGAAGAGGAACGCTTGAATCAAATCTTGAAACCGCTGGCAGATACCTGCGGGATCGTTTTTAAACCGGAGTCTACCCGCGATCAGGCGCTGCTGGACACTCGCGTTCAAGCTGGAACGCCGCCAGATATCGCTTTCTGGAATGTGACTCAGCTAACGCAATACCAGGATTTGCTGAAAGACATGGAATCACTGGGCGCCAGCCGGGATGCTTACATTCCTGGAGCAATTGACCCGGGTGTGATCAGCGACAAATGGCTTGGTTTGCCCGTGAAATCCGACATCAAAACCATCATCTGGTACAGCCCGGTCAATTTCGAGGCAGCCGGATATACAGTCCCGACGAGCTGGGACGAGCTGGTTGCTCTGGTTGATAAGATGGTTGCTGATGGTAATGTGCCTTGGTCAATGGGCTTTGAATCGGGCGATGCCACCGGCTGGACTGGAACCGACTTCATCCAGGACCTTCTGCTGATCCAACAAGGCCCTGAATACGTGATGAACATCATCAACGGCACTGTACCATACAATGATCCAGGCGTAAAAGCAGCCTATGAAGCCTATGGCAAATGGGCGATGGATCCGGCCTATACGGTCAGCGGGGCGGAAGGCACCCTCTCGACCGGTTTCGTCGACGCGATTTTGAAAGTCTTCTCTGACCCGCCCGAAGCCTATATGGTAAAACAGTCCGGGTTTGCCGGCGGCGAAATCGTCAAACAATATCCCAACCTTGTATTTGGGACAGACTATGACTTCTTCGTCATCCCCGGTGCTCAAGGTCTGCAGGGTGGTTCGGACTGGATGATGGCTTTCAGCGATAAACCGGCTGTCAAGGCGCTGGTCAGCTACCTTGCGTCCCCTGAGGGCGGTGTTGCCTGGGCAAAGGCCGGCTTTGACCTGACTCCAAACAAATCCGGGGCCGGGAATTACACCGACCCATCCCTGGTCAAGAAGGGTGAAGCTTTTTATGCCGCGAAGGGATTTACCCCTGACATTGGCGATTCCATTCCGGGCGGGTTCGGCAGCGCCGAATTTACCGGAATAACGGATTACGTGAACGGCGGCGATCTGGATGCCATCCTGGCGACGATTGCTTCCGTGCAGGCAGAAGCGCTTGGCCAGTAAATAAAGGAATGTGACTGATGCAGAGGCGGCCAACCCCGCCTCTGCTCTTCTCATTTCCATTCATAATCAGGCGTGAGGTCTACGCCGCGAGCGGAGGTGGTTTTCATGGCAGCCCGACCCGTTCCAAGAATTATGCAGCAAGGCAAGCTGGCGCCGCTCTATTATCTTGCGCCGGCGCTGATCATTATGCTGTTCTTTATTGTTTATCCCATGTTCAACACCATTCAGCTCAGCTTTCTGAACAGGAATGGAACCGCGTCGGTTGCTACCACCTGCGTGGAAGGCCGCCCGTGCTGGGGTGTTTTCGAAAACTACCGTTATGCTTTAACCGCGGAATTTAATACCGGTTCAACCAAAGCCTTCTGGGATTCGTTCTGGTTATCTTCTTACGGGAATACCATCAAATGGATCATCTTTATGGTGGCTGGCACCGTAATTTTAGGATTATTGTTTGCCAAACTGGTTGATGGAATTAAAAATGAAGCGCTGGCAAAATCAATCCTGTTCATGCCGATGGCCATATCCTTCGTTGGGGCAGGCGTGATCTGGAAGTTCGTTTACAGCTACGGCACTCAGCAGGTGCAGGTTGGACTGTTGAACGCAATGATCACCGCGTTAGGCGGTAAGCCAATCTCATTTCTAACCGCTCCAGTCCTAAACACCTATGCCTTGATCGTTGTTGGCATCTGGATTTGGACCGGGTTCTGTATGACCATCCTTTCCTCATCGCTCAAATCCGTGCCGGACGAAATTATCGAAGCCGCCCGCGTGGACGGCGCCAATGAGTGGAATGTCTTCTGGAAAATAACACTGCCGATCATCATGCCAACGGTGATCGTGGTGATCACCACAATGGTGATCAATGTGCTCAAACAATTCGATATTGTTTATGTGATGACCGGCGGAAATTACAACACGGATGTGATTGCCAACCGCATGTACACCGAAATGTATCTTAACTTCAACACCGGGCGCGGCACGGCCGTCGCAGTTGTGCTGGTGCTGGCCATTATCCCGTTTATCTATCTCAACATCCGGCGCTTTATTGCCCAGGAGGAGATGCGATGAACCGCCAAAAAGTCAACGCTTTTTTTGCCCGCCTCCCCAAGAACCTGGTCATTCTGCTTATGGTTTTGATCTGGGTGCTGCCGACCTTCGGGTTGTTGATCACCTCTCTGCGGCCACTTCAAGCCATTCAAAGCTCCGGATGGTGGACGGTGTTAAATAGGCCTCCCGGTTCGCAAGAATACGTTCAAAATTGCGCATCCTGCCACGGTGCTGATGGCAAATTAATTGCTGCCGCAGATTTGACCAATCCTGATCTGATAAAGCAGTTCAACCGGTCTGTTTTACTTTTGGCGTCGCTCAAGAGCGAATATAAAGGCCAGCCGCATATGGGAACCCAGGAAATTCCGAGTTCCCAAACAGCCGCAAGTATTGTGGTCCACCTGAACGATATTTCCGGCGTGCAAAAGCAACCCCGGTTTACCCTGAGCAACTATATCGATGCCCTGGTCGGTTACCGCGGCACACGCACTTATACCGAGGACTGCGCTGCGGGCACGGCTTCGACGGATTTGCGCTGTAATCTATCGGATGTACTTAACCCGCGGGGAATGGGCCGCGCATTTGTCAACAGCCTGCTGGTGACGATTCCGGCGACCTTTTTGCCTATTCTCCTGGCGGCGCTGGCGGGTTATGCCTTCGCTTGGCTCGATTTCAAAGGGCGCATGCTCCTCTTTGCCATCCTGGTAGGGCTCCAGGTTGTGCCCTTGCAAATGACCATGGTTCCAATCTCGCGGGTTTATGCCCAGATGGGGCTGAACGGCACTTTCCTTGGTGTCTGGTTGTTTCATACCGGCTTTGGGATGCCTTATGCCATTTATCTGATGCGCAACTTCCTGGGAACATTACCGCGCGATCTGTTCGAATCGGCTTACCTGGACGGCGCGTCTCACTGGACAGCATTTTATCGGCTGGCGATCCCACTGGCGCTTCCCGCAATCGCCTCGCTGGGAATTTTCCAGTTTCTCTGGGTATGGAATGATTTGCTGGTTGCGCTGGTGTTCCTTGGCAGCACAACGCCGGTGGTGACTTATCAAATTGCGAATATGGTCTCCTCACTCGGCGCCGGCTGGCATTTATTGACAGCCGCCGCTTTCCTCTCCATGCTGCTGCCGATGCTCGTGTTCTTCAGCCTGCAGCGTTACTTTGTGCGCGGCATGCTGGCTGGAGCGGTGAAGGGGTAAATGGCCGTAGTGACGCGCCAGAAGAATTTCGTAGGTTGGGTTGAGCGTGTCGGAAATTCGGGCGATTGATAAATATCGTAAGCGAAACCCAACAATCGATACGTATGAGGTGTTGGGTTTCGGGACTGCAAGTGTCATATTCTGACACACAAAATTTCATCGTCCCTCAACCCAACCTACAATAGCACACCCGGGTTCAAAATCGCATTTGGATCAAGGGCAAGCTTCACCTGCCGCATTTGATTGATCTGTGCGGGGGTATACATCAACTGCAGGAATTTTGCCTTGATCTTCCCAATGCCATGCTCCGCCGAGACAGAGCCGCCCAACTCAACTGCCCGTCGGGCAAAATCCTCGAACAATTCGAGGGCAGATTTTAACTCCTGCATGTCGCGCGGCAGGATATTGACGTGAATATGGTTGTTGCCAATATGCCCGAAGGCAACCCATTCAAAATGCGCCGCATCGCATTTGCTTTTGTAAAAATCCCATATTTCCGGCAAAAACTGATCCGGTACAGCCAGGTCGGTACCCAGTTTATGCAGCTCCGGGTACTGGCGTTTGCGTTCTGCGATGATGCTGTTGATGGTTTCGGGCACCAGATGGCGCAGCCGTTTGAAACTGTCCATGTCGCGCTCGTCTGTTGCCGCCCATGAGTTGGCCATATCCGCGCCGCAGCTTGATATCGTCTCTTCCAACACACCGATATCGAACTCATCCATATCCGGGTCGTAGTCCATTTCGAAAAAGAGCGCCGAGCCGGCATCCGGCGCGATGGGTGGAATCCCGGCGGGAAAACCCGGTCTATTTTGCCGTTCGCGCAGCAATCGAAGCGTATTTTCGGAATAAAACTCCAGGTAATCCAGGGCCAGGCGGGAATCTGAGCGCAAAGCCTGAGTCAATTGAATTGCCTGGTCATCTGAATCCAGGAATTGGATCATGGCGATTTTATTTTTGCGTTCGAGCAGCGCAACTTCCACCCTGGTAATCACTCCCAGCACGCCTTCCGAGCCAATGAACAGATCGATCAGGTCCATTTGCGGCGCGGTGAAAAACCCGGCGGCATTTTTGGTGGAAGGCAGCGAATAAGCAGGAATGTTAAAGGAACGGCTTTTTCCGGTTGCGGAAAAAATCGTGAATGTCCCGGAAGGGGCGGCAAAATACTTGCCGCGCGGAATGTCCAGGTAATCGCCATTTGCTAAAAACACCCGTAATCCGCGAATCCAGGCGCGGGTGGGACCGTAACGGTAGGTTCGCGCACCGGATGCGTTGGTGGCGACCGTTCCGCCCAGGGAAGCCGTCGTTTCGGTGGGGTCGGGCGGGTAATAATAATCCGCAGGATCGAGTTTGAAGCGGGCCAACTCAGCCTGGACTGATTCCGGGGCATTGTCCAGCCCGGGAATCTGGCGGGAGGCTAAAAAGTTTTCCAGGTCGAGCAGGCTGACGCCGGCTTGCGCGCTGACCTGCCATTCATCCAGGTGCGGGTCGAAGCGAACTGCTTCGATCTGGGTGAACAGCTCCATTGAAATCAAAGCGCCAGCCGGGGGTACGCTGCCGCCGACCAGGCCGGAACGTGCGCCGGCGATGGTAACGGGGATTCTACGCTCATTCAGATCGCGCAGCACAGCGGCCAGTTCTCCCTCGTTCTTTGGAAAGAACAGGTAATCGAAGGAGGCGGCGGTCAACCGCGACTCGTCGGTGAGGTAATCCGGGTAAGCTGCCCGGATCGCATCGAAGCCAGAGATGCACCTGACCTGGCTGAGGTTTACGAGCGGGACGGCCTTTGCTTGAATCTCATACATGATTTCCCTGACTCCAGCGAATGGCATCCATCAGCGGTGTGAACCGTGGTTCAAGACAACCCAAATTCGATTGTAACCATTTTATACGTACGATTTCAAATTCAAAATAGCTTTACGGGCAGCTGTATCCGCATCGGGTTGCGGTAGAAATTCTCCGGACACGAAACCCTGGTACCCGGTTGTGCCCAGTTGTTCCAGAATGGAGGGGAAATTGAGGTGACCGGCGCCGGGATACCAGCGGTTCGAGTCGGCCACATGGAAGTGGAAGATGCGCGCGCCGCAGGCAGCAATACTGGCTTCGATTTGCGCTTCTTCGATGTTCATGTGGAAAGTGTCGAGCAGCAGGCCAAAATTGTCCGCGCCGACCTGCTCGATGAGCGCCAATCCCTGCGCGGCTGTGTTGATCAGGCTGGTTTCATAGCGGTTGATGGGTTCCAGCGCCAGCCGCACACTGTGGGGGGCTGCCGCCCGGCTGCAAGCCTGCAATGCCTCGATCAGCCAGGTCATGGCTTGCGCCGGGTCGATACCGGGTTTTATAATCCCGCGCACCAGCCCGATAATGATCACTGCCCCAAAATGCTCGGCGAGGGGAATGTGGCATTGAATGCGCGCAATGGCCGCCTGGCGCACGGCCGGATCGGGATCGGTGAAGGACAATCCCTCTTCGCCCCAGGCCTGTCCGGTGCCGATGGCCGGTACGCGCAAGCCGTATTTTTTAGTTAGCGCAGCCAGTACGTCCAGGTCCACCAACTTTGGGTCGCGGATGGCCAGTTCGACGCCCTGATAGCCCAAATCGGCTACCTTTGCAAGATTGGTCTCGAGCGCGCCCGAAAGCGTCGCCGCCTGGAATTGGGTTTGCTGGGTGGAGAGGACGATCGAAAGGTTCATGGCATTTTTCCGGCTGACGGGGTCAGGCCAATCCTGCGCCTGACCCCTTTTCTGGCCGATAGGAATTATGCAATATAGGTGATCTTGGCTTCAGACCGGTCGGTCTGTAGTTTGATGACATTTTCCGGCAGTTCATGCAGGCTGATCTTCTTGGTGCTCATTTTGGTCATGTCCATGCCGTCCGCCATGCATTCGATAACCCGCGGGAAGGTGCCGTGTCCGGAATGCCCCTGGGCGCCGATGATTTGCGCCCGGCGCACCTGCAGCACTTCACCGGTCACCGGCATTTTGGCTTCGGCCCGCGCGGTGACGACCACCCGGCTATTGAGCGTACGGCCTTCCCAGATGACCCGTTCGATGCCCGGGTAAACGGTCTCAGGCAGGCCGGTGGCTTCCATGAACAGATCGGCGCCCATACCATTGGTGATTTCCAACACCCGGTCAGCAAAATCTTCCTTTAGCGGGTTGATGTGGTAATCCGCGCCCAGACTCAAAGCCATTTGAGCGCGGTTATCCTGGGTCTCGGAGATGATGACCTTTGAAGCGCCGGCATGTTTGAGAATGGCACAGGCCGCCAACCCAACCGGTCCGCCGCCCAGGACTACCACCCGGTCGCCGGGGCGAATGCCACCGCCGCGCTCGATGACTGCGTTGTAAGCTACCGAAGTTGGCTCGACGATGCTGCCGGCGATGAAGATATCTTTTTCATCTTTATAGATGGCGCGCAGTGGATCGAGACTCCACAGCGTTCGGGCCGGAACGACCAGATATTTGGTGTAAGCCCCATTGACGTTGAAACCAATCTCGTCCAGGCGCTCGCAGTGGTTGGGGTAGCCGTCAGCGCAGGGTTTGCAGTTGCCACACCACAACATTTCCTCAGTCGTGACCGCCTCGCCGCCTTTGAACGGTTTGTTGGTCACCTTGTTGAGTGCTTTCTTGCCGGCCTCGACCACCACGCCCGAGAGTTCATGCCCGAGGATGCTCGGAAACCCGGTCAAACCCGGATAAAAGATGTAGCCGTCCTTATCCGCCTGTGCCATATGAACGTCGGAGCCGCAAATCCCGCAGGCTTTAACCTCCAGCAGGACCTCGTCATCGCCAGGAGTGGGGATGTCATATTCACGGATCTCGAAGCGCGGGTTGCGCCACACCAGACTGCCAAGATACGTCTGGCGCCCTTCGATATCCTTTTTACCCAGCTTAAATCCCGGTTTTGGATCCCAATCAGCGACCAGGGTAACGCCTTCCATTTTGCCTTTCATAGACATGCTCCTTCCGTGCAAATCAGCAGAAAAAGTTAGACTTCCGTACCCTGACCGATGCGCGGGATGCCGTAAACCGGCTTCCAGCCCGGGCTGAGCGGCTCGCGCAAATAAGGTTCCATTTCTTTCTCGGTGCGCAGCGTGACCTCTTCCACCGGCGGCACTTTGCCCGCCGGAAAGGCTTCCAGAACGTCATCGTGCCACAGCGTCAGGTATTTCAGGATGGCAGCCATGGGGCGCTTGCCCTTCTGAGCGGTGCCGGATTTCGCCTTGCCGACCACGCCTTCCGGGGTGGCGGCAATTTCGATGGCGAAGTGGCCTTCACCTTCCGACCAACGGCTGGGACGCCCGAACGGGTCAACCGATTTGTCGAAGTGACCTTCGGGCAGGTAGCTCTTACCCTCGGTATCGACCGCGTAGTTCATGTCCACCATTTCGGGGTGCAGCAGCAGGCTCAACGAGGTCTCCGACTCGTCCGCATGGACAAAATTGGTGCTCATCTGACCGCCGCGCTCCACCGGGCGGAAAAACTCGCGCACGCCGCGATGCCAGTCGATGACGCGGAAGATGCCGGGCAACTGGTAGCGTTTGACAAATTCCTGCACGGCCGATTCGAGCATCCAAAGCTGGCCGTGGTTGTTGACGATCAACTGCTTGCGGAAACCGTCGTTCCATAGCCCCAGCATGACGTCGATCATCATCTCGCGTACCACGTGTTCGCGGACGATGACCGTTCCCGGCATGCCCATGTGGTGATAGGGGTGCCCGCCATAATTCAGCGGAGGCAGAGCCAGGTTGACTGGAGCGCCGCGTTTGGCAGTGAAGCGACGGACGCCTTCGCAAATGGCACTGACGTACAGCGTATCGGCGGCGCTGGGCAGGTGCTGCCCGTGCAGTTCGGTGCAGCCGACGGGGATAAAGACCACGTCATTTTTCTTGCGGTTGGCTTCCACCTGCCAGCGGGTGGTAGTTTGAATGTAAGAGCCGGGTTTACCCCACTCCACCGGCGAGGGAATACCGTAATCGGCCAGAATCGCATCGATCTGCTCGTCGCTGGCCTCCCAGACCTCCTTTTTCATGCGCCCAACCCCGTTATCCTCGAAGAATAAGTCGGGTTGGCTGGTAGCCAGATAACCTTTGGGTACTTTGATATCGCTCATTTTTATCTCCTTATCGTTAAGGCTGGTAGGTCATGATTGCGGCAGGGATCAATTAATCCGGCAAAACTTTGCCGGGATTGAGAATGTTCTGGGGGTCAAGCGACCGTTTGATGCGCTTTTGAATTTCAACGGAGACCGGACCCAGGGCGCGTTCCAGGTACGGCCGTTTAAGGGTGCCGACCCCGTGTTCGCCGGAAAGGGTGCCGCCCAGATCGAGCGCGATGGCAAATTCCTCCGCGACCATCTGCTCCACCCTGGCCCACTGCTGCGGGTCGCGCTTATCGAACAGAATGTTGGGGTGCAGGTTGCCGTCGCCGGCGTGGCCGAAAATGACGATCGGCAGGCCGTATTTTGCGCTGACAAGTTTCAATCGCCGCACGGCTTCCGGGATGGCGGAACGCGGCACGGTAATGTCCTCACCCAGTTTGTTGGGCGCCAGACGCGCCAGCGCGGGTGCAACCGAGCGGCGGGCTTTCCACAACCCCTGACGTTCGCTTTCATCTCTGGCAACCGTGACCTTTCGCGCGCTGTGGCGGGTGCATATTTCGGCTGCTGTCTCGATCTCGCGGGTAACCGATGATTCTTCCTGACCGTCGGTCTCGACCAGCAGAATGGCCGCGACATCCAGCGGCAGGCCAAGGTGCATGGCTTCTTCGATGCAGGAAATGGCGGTGTGATCCATCAATTCCAGTGTGGCGGGCACAATTCCGGCCGTGAGAATGGCATTGACCGTCTGAGAGGCATCCTCGATGGAATTGAATTCCACCAACGCGGTGCGGGCAAATTCGGGCCTGGTTATCAGGCGCAGCAACGCTTCGGTGATCACGCCCAGCGTGCCCTCAGACCCGGTGAACAGGGCGGTCAGGTCATACCCTACCACGTCCTTGATCACTTTGCCGCCGGTATGGATAACCTGGCCGTCTGCCAGGACGACGGTCAAACCCAGCACGTAATCCCCGGTGACGCCGTATTTCAGGCAGCGCGGGCCGCCGGCGTTGCAGGCAATGTTGCCGCCGATGGTGGAATGGCGGATGCTGGACGGGTCGGGCGGGTAGAACAAACCCTTCTTTTCGACCTCCGTTTGCAGATTGGCGGTGATGACGCCGGCCTCTACGTGAACGACGGCGTTTTCTTCGTCCAGTTCCAGCAGGCGGTCCATGCGCGTCAGACATAACACAATACCGCCGCTAAAGGGGACCGAGGCGGCGGCCAGTCCGGACGCCATGCCACGGGTGACCACGGGAATCCGTTCCCGCGCTGCCAGTTTAACAACCTGGCTGACCTGTTCGGTGCTGGTGGGTAAAACCACCACATCCGGGTGGTGTTCCTCGAACGTGCTGTCGTAGCTGTAAACCGCCAGGTCTTCCGGCGAGGTCAGCACGCCATCTTTACCAATGATTTTAATGAGTTCGATTATCAGCGTTGAGTTCATTGGGGGTTCTCTTCACGGGCGTAGGCCTGGTCGAGCAATGCGATCGGGTGAACCACTTTCACATCCATCTGGCGGCGCTTGATGCCGGTGGTCAACTGCATCTGGCAGCCCGGGCAGCCGGAGGCGACCATCTCTGCGCCGGTGCTTTTCAGGTTATCCATTTTGCGCTCCAGCACCGCCAGCGAGGTCTCGTAGTGGGTGATCAACTGGCTGCCGGCCGAACCACAGCACCAGTCCGATTCGGGCAGTTCGACGAAGTCAATGCCGTCAATGAGCTGCATCAAAGCGCGCGGCTGCTGCCATACCTTCTGGGCGCGGCGCAGGTGGCAGGGGTCATGGTAGGTGACGCGCGCCGCGATCCGGCCGGCAGGTTTTTCCAATGGAATGGACATCAAAAACTCACTAATGTCGCGGACTTTGGCGCTGAAAGCGGCTGCCCGTTCAGCCCATTCCGGTTCGTCCGCCAGCATTTGCCCGTAATCCTTGAGTTTCGAGCCGCAGGTCGCGCAATCGGTAACGATGACGTCGGTCGCGGTCTTCTCGAACAATGCAATATTGAAACGCGCGTGAGCTTTGGCCAGGTCCATGCGACCGTAGCCAGCCGTCGGCATGCCGCAGCAAACTGTGTCACGGGGGGTTATTACCGTGCAGCCGTTTCGGGCTAAAACCCGCACCGTGGCAGCCGATTCAGCGGCAAACAACAGGCTCTGCGCGCAGCCCAGGAAAAAACCGACCTGGTAACGGCTTTCGCCACGGGCTTTGGTAACTTCCGGCAGCACCCGGCGCAGCGGGCGCCGCGGGAGGCGGGGCAGCATGCCTTCCAGGTCGCGCAGCCTGGTCGGCAGTAATCGCCGAAGGTGGAGTGTATATACCAGGCGGCGCAGGCCGCTGCTCTGATATATTCGCAGCGGCAGGGTAGCAGCTTCCATCCGGGCGGGTTTGGCGATCAATTCACCAAACAGGGTGTCCTTCCAGCCTGACGGACGGATTTGTTCCTGCACATGGCGCATTTCGAGCGCCAGGTCAGCCGGGCGAATGCCAACCGGGCAAATATCATTGCAAGCCAGGCAATCCAGGCAGGCATACATTTGCTCGGCCAGGTTGGGGGTCAATTCCAGTTCGCCTTCCAGGCTTTTGCGCGCCAAAGCAACAAGCCCGCGCGGGGAGGCAGTCTCATTTTTGTGCACTCGGTACGTCGGGCAGACCGCCAGGCACAAGCCGCAGCGAATGCAGTTGAGGTATTCGTTTTCTTGCGGTTGGGTCAGGTTGCAGGGGAGAGACACGTTATATTCCCGTAAACGGATATGTTGTTACTCAATGGAAAAGTGGGGTTTCAGGATTTGCAGCGCTGCATTTCTGGCTTTTCGCGCGACTTCGAAGGGGTCCTGCTGCCAGTATTCAGGCCGGAACAACTCAATCGAACAGGGTCCGTCGTAGCCGATCGCCTTGAGCCTGCCGCAAATGGCGTGCAGCGGCACCACGCCTTCACCGGGAAAGATGCGAATGCTGTCGGAGAAAGCTTCTTTGGGCGCGTCATGCAGGTCATCCAGGTGAAAGGCAAAGATTTGCGCAGGGTCGATGGCGTCCAATTCGTCCAGCAGCCCGCCGCCGCCGTAGAAGTGGGCAGCGTCGAAGGACATGCCGATGTTCTCCCTGCCGGTTTTCTGGATGATTTCATACGCGCCGCGCGGGGTGCGCACCGAGGTCCAGCCAAAACCCAGGAACTCGAAAGCCAGCTTTACGCCGTAAGGCCCGGCAATACTGCCAAGGTCACGCAGGACACTTACGTATTCCGTTACAACATCATCCCAACTCGCCTCGCGGTCAGGCAGGGGGCCGGCCACCACGACGATCGTCGGGCAGTGGATGGCCTGAGCGATGGCGCTTAGTTCCCGGCAGCGGGCCTGAATTTGTGGGTATTCCTGGCCGCGAAAACCGATAAATACGATTGCATCCAGCGCCAGCGGCGTAATGTTATGACGGGCGAATAAAGCATTTAACTCGGCGGGCGAGTGGTCCAGCAGGTAGTGATCGACTTTTTCAGCCCAGACCTCCAGTCCGCTAAAGCCAGCTTTTGCGCTGATTTCGACATCGGTAACCAGATCGGAGGTCATGGTGGTGGCGCCGTGAAAACCCAGTTTCATAAATCAGGCCTTTTTCTTTTTGATTGCGCAACAGGGCGAAGTTAAACCCGGTCAAATTCACTGATTTTGACCGGCCGTTTTTCGCGAAATGATTTCCAGGCCGCCTGACCCAGCACTACTGCCATGCGTCCGTCATGCCCGGTGACCGGGGTCGGCTTATCTTCCTGCACGCATTCCACGAATTGGCGGACTTCCTCAACATAGCAGGACGCATAGCGCTGCATGAAGAAATGCGGCAATTTGGCGCTGTGGAAGCCGCCGCGGTCGCCCTTGGTGATAGTCGTTTCGACTTCGTTGTTGGCGATGGCTGCACCATCGCTACAAAGCACCTCCAGGCGCTGGTCATAGCCATAAACCGCCTGACGGCTGTTGTCAATCGTACCTACTGCGCCGTTGGCAAACTTGAGCGAAACGATGGTTGTATCCAGATCGCCAAACTCACGGATTTCCGGGGTGATGAGCACGTTGCCCATGACGTAGAGTTCTTCCACTTCGCCAATCTGGAAGCGCACCATATCAAAGTCGTGGATGGTCATGTCGAGGAACATGCCGCCGGAGGTGCGCAGGTACTCAATCGAGGGTGATTCCGGGTCACGGCTGATAACATGCACCATGCACGGCCTGCCAATTTCGCCGGATGCCACGATCTGATGGACGCGCTGGAAACTTTTGTCGAAGCGGCGGTTGAAGCCCACTTGCAGCTTGACCTTCGATTGATTGACCACTGCCAACGCATCATCGATGTCCTTCAAGTCAAGCGCCAGCGGTTTTTCACAGAAGATATGCTTGCCGGCCGCCGCCGCGTCTTTGATGATCATAGCGTGGGTGTCGGTGCTGGTTGCGATGAGCACCGCCTCAATCGAGGGATCCGCCAGCAGCTCATGGTAATCCTTCACCACGCGTTGAATACCCAGGTTGTCTGCTACTGCCTGAGCAACTTCCAGGCGGATGTCGCAGATGGCAGTTAAATTTGCTGCGGGGATCTGGCGCACCAGGTTGGCGACGTGCACACTGCCCATCCGTCCCGTTCCAATAACAGCGATGTTTACTTTTCGTGTCACGAATAAATCCTCCTCCCTTTCCAGCGTGGAAAAGGGGTCAAATCCCAGTTGGTGCGTTAATTACGGTTTCATCACAATCTTCATGGCCTGTTTCGGGATGCGATCCAGGGTCTTTATATCCAGGCCCAGGTACTCGAAAGCCTTTATGCCGTCATCCAGCGAGATCACTTTGGTGAAGAAAGGCCCCATGTTCAAGCGATTTTCACGGAAGATGCGAATGGACGGAACCATGGTGTTCTGCCCGAGATAAAGGCCTAAAATCTTGGTCGCCCAACGGGTAATCTCATTCGGAACGACCGTGGTGGTGATGCTCGAGTCCATGCCGAACGGCAGCACTTTACCGCCAGGGGTGACGCATTGCAGGGCGGTCGCCAGGTCATTGCCTGTGGCTTCGATGACAATATCCGCCTTGCGCCCGTAGGTAAACTCGTTGATTTTGTCAACCACGTTGACTTCTTCCGGATTCCAGACGGTCAGCCCGCACTGTCTGGCGACTTCGATGCGGAAGGGGTCAATTTCCGTAACCGCCACCTTGGCAGCAATATTCCTGGCGAACTGGCTGAACAGGTAGCCAATGGGACCAAATCCGATCACCATCACGTAATCATAGGGCAGCATTTGCAGCGTGTTCATCCCGTTGACCACCGTTGCCAGGGTTTCCACCTGCGTTCCCAGGACGTCGTCGATTTCGTCCGGCAGGACAAAGCACTGCTTTTCCGGCACAATGGTGTACTCGGCGTAACCGCCGTCGCGCATCACGCCCAGCGCGCTGGTTTTGATGTCCACACACTGGCTGGTCAATCCCATGCGGCAGAAATCGCAAAACCCGCAGCGGATGTTGTTGTCCACCGCAACCCGGTCACCGATTTTCATGTGATGCACATGCGACCCGACCTCCACGATCTCGCCGCAGAATTCATGCCCGAGCACGGTGTTGGGTTTGAAATGGTGTTTGCCTTCGACGATCTTGACGTCGCTGCCGCAAATCCCGACCGCATGGATTTTGATGACCACGTCGTCAGGGTCTTTGGCGTGCGGGATAGGCCGCTGCTCAAATTCGATGCGGCCGACATCTTTCATAACCAGTGCTTTCATTGTATCCATATTGCTTCTCCTTGACGGGAATTAATTTGCGCGCGAAAACTTTAGAGCGTATTACGTACCGCAGACGGGACGGCGGTGGAATCACGCACCAACAGCCTGCCTTTGAGGACGATTTCTTTGGGTTGGAATACGGCGCCGTTCGGGTTAGCATCCAGCAGATCGAGCAGCAGCCTCGCGGCCTCGCTCCCGATGGACTGCTTGGGTTGGTCAAAAGTGGTCAGGGGAGGATGGGTGTAAGCGGAAAAGGTGATGTTGTCGAATCCGGTGACCGAAATGTCGTCAGGGACGTTCAACCCGGCCTGCCGGCAACTTTTCAACACCCCAATCGCCAGCATGTCGTTGAAACACACAATTGCGGTGGGGGGCTGTTTCAGGTTGAGGAGGTAATTCGAGCCGTCCATGCCGAACTGCGGGCTGTTGCCTGCCACATGATGAACATACTCATCGGGTATGGTCAGGCCAGCCGCCTGCATTTCAGCCTGGAAGCCCGCCAGGCGGTCCAGGGTGGTGCGGCCCGAGAGCGAATTGCCCAGGTAGGCGACTTTACGGTGGCCAAGATCGATCAGGTGGCGGGTGATCTGGCGGCTGCCGTTTATGTCATCATGAAAGATCGAGTAATGAAAATTTTCGGCGCCCTGGTGGTTGACCACCACGATCGGGAAGCCGTATTCCAGTAACTGGCGGCCCTGGTCGGAGGAAAAGGACGAGGAGCAAATAATCACACCATCGGTGCGGTGTTCCATCATTGCCTGAACAATTTTTTGTTCCCGCGCCGGATCGTGCTGCGAAGCGGCGATGAACAACCGGTAACCGGCTTCCTGAGCGGCTTCCTCGATGCCAAACACGATTTCACTGAAAAAAGGATCGTCGATGCTGCTGACGATCACCCCCAGCACCTGGGAACGGTTCGTTTTCAGGCTGCGAGCAGCCGCACTGGGCAGATAAGCCATCTCCTTGGCAGCCTGCCGGATGCGTTTAGCGGTCTCAAAGGAAATCAAAGGATCGCCGCGCAGGGCGCGGGATACGGTGGAGTGCGACACCCCGATGCGTTTGGCAATGTCCTTAATTGTCGTGGTCATGGGGAAAAGTAATCCGGTCTGCACACGTGTGCATTACGCTGTTCATAGTTTACACAGGATCGGGAAAAAAGTCAACCTGGCATGGCTGGTAACCATCTCCACTACTGGATTAAGGGCATGTGGTATATACTGGTTGATTATTACCGCAATCCCGGCGGTAAGCCACTTATTTCAGGAAGATATCCATGACAACTTCACCGAAGCATTATGACATCATTTTTGCCGGAAACTACACCAAGGACACCATCATCACACCGGACGGCACATGCTATGCAGATGGCGGCGGGATGAATTATGCTGCAAATGCCGGGGCGCGTCTGGGAATTAAGGCGGCGGTCGTGACCCGGCTGGCCAGGGAGGATGCCCATGTAGTGGGTGCCATCCGGTCAAGGGGGATCGACTGTTACCCGTTTTATTCACAGGCATCGACGTTGATGACGCTTGAATATAAAACCCACGATGTTGATAAACGCAATTTATATGTCAAAGCAATCGGTGGTACGATCCGGGCTGAACACCTGGACGGGTTGGAAGCCAAAGCCATCACTGTCAGCCCAAGCATCCGCGGAGAGGTAGAGCCGGAGTTTTTTGAGGCGATGCGGAAACGAGATGGGGTCATTCTGGCAGCGGATGTTCAGGGGTTTGTGCGGGTGCTGCGCGGAGAAACGCTGGTGTACGAACCCTGGGAGGATATGGGGCGGGTTTTGAGAAATCTGGATATTCTAAAATCGGATGCGGTCGAGGCCCAATTTCTGACCGGAGAAACGAATATCGAAAAAGCGGCAAAATTCTACGCCGCCCTGGGCGTGAAGGAAATCGTCCTGACCCACAGTGAGGGGGTTTTAATTCATGCTGAAGGTAAATTCCATCACTACAAATTCCACTCGCGATCCCAGTCAGGCCGCAGTGGGCGCGGGGATACCTGCCTTGGCTCGTATGCTTCCATGCGTCTGAGTCTGCTGCCGGCGGATGCCGGAAAGTGGGCGGCGGCAGTGACCAGCCTTAAGGTGGAAACAGCCGGGCCTTTTGATCGCCCGCTGGCTGAAGTGGAAGCCTTTATCCGACTGCACTACAACCACGGGTCAAGCTGAGGTTGGTCAGAGTTGGTCCGTAGCCGATCAATAATATTAGCCATGTATGTTCGTCTGGTTTTAGTTTTCGAAGGCTTTCAGTCTTATAATATCGTGCATGCGAAATAGAAATCTGACGAAAAGGCAGGATTACACGCTACAGGAATGTATTACATTTATTCTCAATGAGATTGAAACACAGGATCAAGCCTGGACAGACTTTATGATAAGTCTTACCGTGGAGCAGATCGTTGAACCAGTGGATGGCTCTTGGTCAGCACTCGACACATTGATACACACTGTCTCATGGATTGAGAACGCTGTGCGGATTGCACATCTTCTGGCAGATCCAAGCTTACCGATCCCGGTCCAAGAATGGGCCCAGCTGGTTATCTCCACATCAACGTCGACTACTTCAACGCCGAAGTGATAAAAGCTCATCGCGGAATGATGCGGGAAGAAGCACTGACCTGGGGACATAGAGTGAATTCAGATCTTCGGGCAGCATTAGGAGAACTTCCGATGGAACGCGTACTCGGTGGTGCTGGTCAATACGGTGCGCGAATGTGGTTCTGGATGCCTGCTTTTATCCATACTCGCGGACATCGTCGCCGAGTTGAGCAACGAATCAGAGCCAAGCTGACTTGAGTAAATTGGTTCAAAAACTGAAACAGGTATAGCTTCTGAACGCTCTACCTAATTGTTGTGTTTTTCCGCCAACGAGATTGTGAGATAATGCCATCAGGTATTCAGGCAATTCATGACTGCGGAAAAGACAACGATCTCCCTTCCCAAAATTCAACCGACCTCCGTTCCGCTTTTCCAATTGCTTTGGCGGGTTTACGGCTATCTTCGTCCATACTGGAAGCAGACCGCGGGGGCGTATGCCTCGCTGCTGGTTATTTTGGGATTGAACACTTTGATCCCACAGTTCATCCGTTGGATCATCGATACGGGGGTGGAAGGAAACCAGCCGAAGGTTTTAACCTGGTCAGTGCTGGCGCTGCTCGGGCTGACCCTGGTCAAAGGGGTGTTGAATTATTTCGAGGGAACGTTGAGCGAGGTCGCATCACAAAATGTGGCCTTCGATCTGCGCAATGCAATCCAAAAAAAGTTAACTCAACTATCGTTTTCCTTCCACGACCAATCCGAGACCGGAGAACTGCTTTCCCGCGCCGTCCAGGATGTTGAACGCATCCGTTTTCTGACCGGGCGCGCAACCATCCGCATTCTGGATGGCGCGCTGTTATTGATTGTTACTGCGGTTGTCATGCTGGTCATGGACTGGAAGCTGGGCCTGCTGGTTTTGTTGACCATGCCGGTGCTGGTTTACCGCGCGCTGCATTTTGGTTCCCGCTTCCGTCCCCTTTCACTGCTGTTGCAAAAGCAGTTGGCGGGATTGACGACCGCCGTCGAACAAAACCTGCGCGGCATGCGCGAGGTGAAAGCTTATGTACAGGAAGACGCCGAGATCAAGCGCTTTGACTGTGAAAACGACCGTTGGTTCGAATTATCAGTCCGGTCTGCGCAACTGCAGGCGGTCAATTTGCCGCTATTGTTCTTGATCGCCAACATGGGCACGGTCGCCATCATTCTGTATGGCGGTTCCCAGGTCATTAGCGGTCAATTGACCATTGGCCAGATCATTGCTTTTATCACCTATCTGGGACAACTGATCGAACCTATCCGGCGCCTGGGCATGATCATCCCGGCGGTGGCGATTGCCGGGTCGGCAGCCGAACGCATCTTTGACACGCTGGATACCGTCTCCGAAGTGCGCGATGAACCCGGAGCCGTTCCAATGGAAGAATTAAAGGGCGGAGTGGTGTTTGATTCCGTTTCATTCAGCTACGGTGCCAAAAAAGTATTGACCGGCGTTGATTTCACCGTCCAGGCCGGCCAAACGGTGGCTCTATTAGGCTCGACCGGCTCCGGAAAATCCACCATTATCAGTCTGATACCCAGATTTTATGACCCGACTGAGGGACGTATCCTGATCGACGGCAGCGATATACGCAAAGTCACCCTGCATTCGCTGCGCAACCAGATCGGCATTGTCATGCAGGATGTCACCCTGTTCGCCGGTTCTTTCCGTGAGAATATTGCCTTTGGCAGCGAAACCGCAACCGAGGATGATATTGTCAATGCTGCGCAAGCTGCCCAGGCGCACGAATTTATCATCCGCAGCCCGCAGGGATATGACACCCGTATTGGGGAACGCGGCGTTACCCTGTCCGGCGGTCAGCGGCAGCGGCTGGCGATTGCCCGCGCACTGTTGCTCGATCCTAAGATTTTGATCCTGGATGATGCCACGGCGTCGGTGGATGCGGAAACCGAGCACCTGATTCAACTGGCATTCCAGAATCTCATTCACGGGCGCACCACCTTCGTGATCGCCCACCGACTGAGCACGGTGCGTAAAGCCGATTTAATCCTGGTCATGGAGAAGGGACGCATCAGCGCCAGCGGTACGCATGAGACGCTGCTCCATTCGTCGCGCCTGTACAGCGAAATTTACAACCGTCAGTTGGTGCGTAAGGAAGCGCTATCATGAGCTTCTCGATCGGGAATGTTTCACCGGGAATGGGCCCGCGGGATGCGCTGGATCGCTACGGCAGCGCCAACCAGGAGAATACTGCCAAATTCAATCCGCACGTGATTCGCCGCCTGCTGGGCTATTTACGCCCGTACACCTGGAAAATGATCGCGGCGCTGGTTTTGACACTGGGTGAATCCGGGTTGACACTGCTGACGCCATACCTGACCAAGGTTGCCATCGACCAGTACATCACCCCGAAGGATGCCAGCGGATTGTGGGGCATCGCGGCGGTCATCACCGTTTCGTTTATTGCTCTGTTCTTTGTGAGCGCCGGTCAGCGCTACCTGCTCTCGTGGGTGGGGCAAAAAGTGCTGGCAAAGATCCGCAGCGATTTGTTCCGTCACTTGCAGCGGCTGCAGTTGGGTTACCACGACAACCACATTGTTGGGGTGACGGTCTCGCGGGTGATGAACGACGTTGCCGAGATCAACGAACTGCTTTCGCAGGGCGTGATCACATTGGCCGGCGACCTGATCGTGCTGGTGGGCATTATCATCATTATGTTGACCATGAGTCCCAGGCTGGCGCTGATCACCTTCACCGTTTTGCCGCTGATCCTTCTGGCGACCTGGGTCTTCTCGCGCTATGCCCGGGCATCCTTCCGCGAGACTCGCTCGAAAATTGCAGCCGTGGTGGGCGACCTGGCAGAGGACATCAGCGGGATGCGCGCCATTCAGGCGTTTGCGCAGGAGAAAGCCTCGCAGGAGCGCTTCGAACGGGTCAACCGTGAAAACCGCAAGGCGTATATCAACGCCATGTCACTTTCGTTCATTTTCCTGCCGACCATCGAATTTCTTGGGATGGTGGCTACAGCGATTGTGTTGTGGTTTGGCGGGCGCTTCGTCCTGGCGGAGACGGTGACGCTGGGGGTGATGGTGGCGTTCCTTTCGTACGTAACTCGCTTCTTCCAACCCATTTTGGAAGTAAGCCGCCTGTTTACCACTTTCCAGTCCGCTATGGCAGGCGGCGAGCAGGTGGTCAAGCTGCTGGATACGCCGGTGGAGATCGCCGATCTGCCGGAAGCGAGAGAAATGCCGCCGATCAGCGGCAAAGTCGAATTCGACCATGTCGTTTTCCGCTACAAGCCGGATGCTCCGCTGGTGATCGATGACGTCAGTTTCACCATTCAGGCTGGCAGCACAGTGGCGCTGGTTGGACCGACCGGCGCCGGAAAAACCTCGATTGCCAACCTGCTCACGCGGTTCTACGATATCCAGTCCGGCGCCATCCGCATCGATGGCATCGATATTCGTTCGGTGACTCAGAGCTCATTGCGAAGGCAGGTGTGCGTTGTATCACAGGAACCTTTCCTGTTTCCTCGCACCCTGGAGGAGAACATTCGTTACCACGATCCAAATGCCAGCCACGCTGCGGTTGAAGATGCAGCCTGGCAAGCGAATGCACATGACTTTATAACCGCATCTCCCAAGGGTTACCAGACGCGTGTACAGGAAGGCGGCGTGAATTTATCCGTTGGACAGCGCCAGTTGATCAGCATTGCCCGCGCAATTCTGGCGCAGCCGCGCATTTTGATACTGGATGAAGCTACCGCCAACATCGATACCGTCACCGAAGCAGCGATTCAGCAGGCGCTGGAACGCTTACTGCACGGACGAACGGCTATCGTCATCGCTCACCGCCTGAGCACCGTTCGCAACGCGAACTGGATTTACGTGCTGGATCATGGAGAAATTGTGGAGCAGGGCACGCATGCCGAGCTGCTCGACCATGGAGCGTTGTATGCCCAGCTCTATGCGCGGCAGTTCACCGACCCGGGATGAAAGCCCTGGCACGGGGTTAATGGAATGGTTGAGAATCGTTTTATATCCCCGTGCCTCTACCGCTGGAACCATTACCCAGAATTTCTCGTAATCATTTCCTGACTACCTGGCGATATCTCACTCGGCATCAAAATAAATCGGGTTCGAAATCAATGCCGGCAGCATGGGCAGGCCGGGCAAAAAGGCGCGCAGCAGCTCGACCCGGGCAAACCCGGGCTCGTCCATGGCATAAGTCAGTTCGATATCCCCATCAGAAGGCGCGGTAAAAAGTACTTCGCTGTTCTTCCCGGTAACCACACGCAGCACATCTCCTGCCAGCAGTCCCTGGACGTTTATCTGCAATTCCTTGACCTTTGCCCAGGCGACCGAATCACCCAGGATCGCGTCACCGGCGGTCATTTCGAGCGTTGGGCCGTTGGGCGCAAAGGTGATGAAACTGTGACCGGCGCGCACCGCCGCGACAATGTCGCTCGCGCCGGCTGAATCAGCATAGACGCCCATGGTTGGCCCCCCCAGGAAAATAAACGGAGTGTCGCGGTGATAGTCACTGCCGCTGCATGCAGGTATCTTTTTGCCGGCTGCCAGTAACTGTTGCCAGTATCCTACCGCTTTCAGGTTCGACTCACGCATCGGGCCGTTCCAAATCTCGATGCAGTCGAACGGCAGGGTTTGCAGGTCAAATTGAAAAGGAGCGACCGGTTCGAACGGGTGGTTAATGCTGATCAGCGCACCGCGCGTATGGGCAGACTCGAACCGCGAGCGGGCTTCTGCGGGGGTGTTGGTTGCAAACGGTTCATCGTAGGGTTGGTCGATCCCGATGAAGTTGGCATGCCCCTTGAAATGCGTCCATTCGACCCCCGGAATCAGGGTCACGCCGGGCAGGCGCGGCATGGCAGCCTTCGATACCAACTGGTTGTGGTCGGTGACCGCCAGGAAATCCAGCCCGTTGCGTTTGGCTTTGAACGCCAGTTCTTCCAGCGTGTGTACTCCGTCTGAAGCCAGGGTGTGACAGTGCAGGTCACCCTTGAGCAGCCGGCGAGACTTACCTTCCAAAGCGACTTCGTAAAACACCCGGGTTCCTTCCGGCTCCACTTTATACGCCCCGACCAGAACCTGCCATTCGCCGGGGACAATGCGGCAGGGGCGGTAGCCCGGCGTGGCGTACTCCTCGCTGACCGTGATTTCATTCTTGTCTGAGCCGGAAGCGCCCACCTGTGCGCCGTCCGGCCCGATCAAACCCAGATCGATGATGTTCTTTTCGGGGAGAGCAGAATACAGCCCATTTTCCAGGGGCCGTTGCTCCAACGGGCGCCGGTCATAGGTATATTTCAGCGTCAGGGTTTCGAACTCGAAATCCCCGGGTACCTTGAAGGGGATGGTGAAATAAGCGCCCTGGCGGGCGGGTTCGATGTGAATGTCAAAATGAATTGTATGTTCCATAAGGCGCTCGAAGGGTCAGACCGGTAGCGGTTCGAGGACTTTGGACAGGAAGCGCTCGATCTGCCGGTTCCAATTTAACCAGTCGTGCTGCCCATCTTCTTCGTAATAGTCCAGGGAGACGCCGAGGGATTGGCAGGCAGCTTTGAATTGCAGGTTGAGCGGATACAGGTCTTCCTGGCGGCCGATGGTGGCGAACAGACGCGGCAGCACGGACGGATTCTGAGCCGCACGCTGTAACCAGGCAGCAGGATCATGTTCACTGCCGCTTATTTTGGACAGGTCGCCCAGCACATACACAAATTCCGCGTTGCGTGGATCGTCTTTGAATGCAGAAAATAGTTCCATTCCAAGGACGCCAGAAAAACTGGCCGCGGCATAATAATGGTCCGGGCAGGCGAAGGCAGCTTTGAAAGCGCCATAGCCGCCCATGGACAGGCCGGCGATCAGCGTGTTTTCACGCCGTGGAATGATGCCGAAAACCTCGTGCAGGTAACGCGGCAATTCCTCGGTCAGGTATGTGAAATAAAGCTGCCCGTTTGGCATGTCAGCATAAAAGCTGCGTCCGACGGAAGGCATGACGACCACCAATCCATAATGGCGGGCAAGGATCTCGATGGGCGAATAGCGCTGCCAGGCGCTGGCGTCGTCGCTCAGGCCGTGCAACAAATACAATACTTTGCGGTCCCGCACCGGAATGCCTTTCATCATCCCGGGATCGGGCAGGATGATATTCAATGGCAGATTAACCTTCACCGTTTCAGGCAGGTGCTCCAATCGAATCAGCGCCATGCGAACCTCCTAATCCCCCGTCGCTTCCGGAGCGACACCCAGCAGTTCCGGCGGTTTCTCATCCCTGGGAAAATCGAGTGTCCAGGAGAAGCCAAAACTGATCACCATCAACGCAAATGGAAAGACGGTCAGAAGGAAGCGCGAGGCGTTAGCCGGGTCGCTGCCCGGGTTGGCGCCGCTTTCAAAGCCGAAGATGACAAAGATGAGGTAAAACGCAAAGCTGGTAAACAGGCCGTTAAGCCGATTCATAAACCCCAGCGCGTTCGAAATAATCCCTTCACGGCGCAGATTGTACTTGCGGGTATCCTCATCCATCACCTTGGCGCCGATCAAGTCCATGGTGGTGATCACACCGGCAAAGCCAAACCCAACCAGGGCGCTGCCTATGGCTGCGGTGGGGAGGGAATTGGCAAAATATAACGGGATAAAGGCGATTGCCAGGGTCGCCAATGCAATTCGCCAGACTGGAATGACAGAATATTTACGCACCAGCCGCGCCCAAACCGCCACGCAGCCGATGGCGATAATCAGGACTGAGGCAAATAAAATGGTTGACTGGCTGTCCGGGATCTGCAAGGTATATTTGACGAAAAATGGCAGCGATGCCAGCACCAGCGACATGGCGGCGCTGTAGAAGGCATTAGTAAAACCGGCCATCCAGAATTTGCGGTTGGTGAACAGGTCCTTCAGGCTCCTCCACAGGTCTGGTTTTTGCTCATCAACGTGGATTTCAACTTCTCTGGCAGTAAGGGCCATGTACAATATGACCGCCCCGCCCAAAACACCATAGATGACTGCGGTTGGACCGTACCCAATGGCGCCGGTGACGATGGGGGTGAGTGCGATGCTGATGATCATGGCGACCAGTTGGAAGGCCTGACGTAAGGCGTTGGTGGCTGCCCGGCTGGCATCGGTGCGAAACAGCTCCGGGAATAAAGCCCCGTAGTTGGCGTTGATGACCGAATCCAGCGTCCCGGTGAGGATGTAGAACAGCATGGCATAGCCGAAAAGGCTGTTGCCCGCCAGAAATTCCGGCGTGGAATAAAAGGCGATAAAGCCCAGCACCAGCAGCGGCGTTCCAATGACCAACCAGGGGCGGCGGCGGCCCCATTTTGTGCGTGTACGGTCCGAGAGGAAGCCGTAAACCGGGTTGTCCAATGCGTCAATGAACGTATAAACGAACAGGATGGTCGCCAACTGCACGGTGGTCAGCCCCAGCCGGTCAACGTAAAAGATGGCGGCATAGGTTTTCAACATATTGATCGGGATGGATGTGCCAAACATCCCGATGGCGTAATTGAACGACTTGAGTTTGTCTGCCTTCATGTGGTTGCTCCCCTTCGGTAAGTCGGATGCGCAATCAACTTATATTAAAACCTACCCCTTCTTTTGATTATAGATGCGAAATCAATATTGGACGGTTCGTGAACCCCATGGAAGCCAGGATTTAATCTATGATTATCTGGCATAACCTTTGGCACCATTTGCATTCGATTCTCTAAATCGACAATTACTTCTTACTATCCAGAGAGTATTTTATGCCGCTGAATATTCACCTGATCTTCAAGACTCACCTCGATGTTGGCTTTACAAATTACGCGCGAGTGGTGACTGAGGAATATTTCAGCCACTACATTCCATCTGCCATTCAGCTCGCGAGGCAATTACGCGAACGCGGACAAACAAACCGTTTTATCTGGACGACGGGTTCCTGGCTGATCTATGAGTTTTTAGAGCGGGCGGATGCAGCAAAACGGCATGAGATGGAGGTCGCGATCGCGCAGGGAGACATTGCCTGGCATGCACTGCCCTTCACCACTCACAGCGAGTTGATGGACGCCGATCTTTTCCGAATGGGATTGTCACTTTCGCAGCGCCTGGACATGCGCTTTGGCAAGCACACCATCGCTGCCAAATTCACTGACGTCCCCGGGCACACTCGCGGCATCGTTTCGTTGCTGGCAGAAGCAGGGGTGAAATTCCTGCAAGTGGGCGTAAACGGCGGGTCAGCGGTGCCAAAAGTTCCGCCTTTGTTCCGTTGGCGGGATCCTTCCGGCAGTGAGTTGATCGTCATGTATGCCGGCGGATACGGCAGCACCTTTGTTTTGCCCGGGACAGAAAACGCCCTGGCATTCGGCCATTCGATGGATAACCTTGGGCCACAGACCGAGACTCAAGTGGCTGAAATTTACCGGCAACTGCGTGCAGAGCATCCTGGGGCGCATATTTTCGCCTCGACTTTGAACGCTTTCGCGGAAAAACTGCTGCCCGTGCGGGCTGAACTGCCGATTGTCACGCAGGAAATCGGCGACAGCTGGATCCATGGCGTTGGCAGCGACCCAATCAAGGTAAGCCAGTTCCGCGAACTGCTGCGTTTGCGAAGCGACTGGTTGAAGGCCAATCCATCGCTGGTTGACGAGCCAGCATTCGACCTTTTTCAACGGCGCTTGCTGATGGTGCCGGAGCATACCTGGGGCATGGATGAAAAGACTTTTCTGGGGGATCATGAAGCGTATTCAGGTACTGCTTTGGCTGCTGCTCGTGGAAAAGACAATTTCCGCGCCTTCGAGGCCTCCTGGGCAGAGAAACGGGCATATATTGATTCGGCGGTAAATGCCCTCGGCAATACGCCGCGTTCGGCGCAGGCGCGTTCCCGTTTGGCGGCACTCCAGCCGGTCATCCCGCTGCTGGACAGTTGGAAGAAGCTGGATTCCGCCGAATCCATGCTTGATTTACCGGGTTTTAGCACCCAATTTGACCTGAAAACCGGGGCATTGGTCACCTGGCAGGTGAAGGCAGGTGGCAAGGTCTGGGTGAATGGCGACCATCCCCTGGGGCTGCTGCGCTATCAAACATTTTCGGCAGATGATTACGAACGCTTTTTCCGGCAGTACATTCGACCGGAAGAGCAGAACAATGATTGGAGTCGCGAGGATTTCACCAAACCCGGTCTTGAAAAAGCTCATCCGGTCAGCCGTTACTGGCAACCTGTGGTGGTGGATGGTTATCAAAAGGATAATGCCTGCTTATTCCATCTGACCGGTGAACCGGAAAGTGTCAGCAGCTACGGCTGCCCGCGCGATTTCTACATTAAGTACACCTTCAACCAGGCCAAACCTGAACTCGAAATCGATTTGCAATGGTTCAACAAGCAAGCCTGCCGCCTGCCCGAGGCATTGTGGTTGTCTTTTGTCCCCATGACAGCTAAGGCCGCCTGCTGGGATATCGACAAACTCGGGCAGGATGTCTCGCCGCTGGAGGTGGTGGAAAACGGCAATCGCCACCTGCATGCCAGCGGGCAATATGTGCGCGTAAAGGATTCGGAAGACGCTTTGACCATCACCGCATTAGATTCACCGCTGGTGGCGCCAGGCGAGCCGTCCCTGCTCAACTTCCATAACGATCAGCCGGACATGACGCGAGGAGTGCATTTCAACCTTTATAACAACCTGTGGGGCACCAACTTTCCGATGTGGTTCGAGGAGGACTGCCGGTTCAGGTTCTTAGTCCGGAAACATTGCGCATAGGCAAAAACGAGTTTTGTTGATTAACAGGACGTGGAGGGTCGCGAATTTCCGCGTTAAGAAGGAGGATTTATGTCAACCTGGTGGGTAATTTTGGTCGGTTTGATCGGTGGGGCGGCGGTGGGATTGCAATCCCCATTAGCCGGGTCGATGGGGCAGCGGGTAGGCGGGACTGCCAGCAGCTTCATCATTCACATCAGTGGTGCCGTCTTTTCAGGTTTGTTCTTAGTACTGCGCGGCGGCGAACGCATCCGAGAATGGCGTACGCTGCCGTGGTATATGCTGGCAGCCGGCATTTTTGGCCTGGTTTTATATCAGACCATCAGTGTGACTTTGCCAAGGCTGGGCAGCACCATGATGGTGGTTTTGATTATTATCGGGCAGTTGGTTTTGGGCGTGGTCATCGACCAGTTTGGTCTGTTAGGCGTGACTCAGCGCCCGATTGACGGGATGCGCGTGCTGGGGATCCTGGCCCTGGTCCTGGGGGGATGGTTGATTTCGAAATAGCGCTCTCTGATCTTATGAAAGGCTTAAGGCGTTTGAGTGCCAGATTCACCCGGCAATTTTATGGTATATTGTTGGAAGATACCGGCAAATGGCATAGCCATTAAAATTTTTTTTCGCCAACCAGATTATTGTCCATTCGTTTTCTATAATCCCTCTCCTCCCTTAACGATATATAGGTAGATAAAACGGCTGCTCGGCCCTGTCCCGCTGTGGATTCGGCCTGGATTGGAGGGCAGTGTGAGCCAGGAACGATCATCACAGATCAGGAAAAGACGCTTTTGGATTGTGATTGCAATCCTCGTGGTCGGATTGGTTTTTCTTTTCCAGTCGCATATTATTCCACGCATCCTTTCTGACGTCGTTTATGACAATTACGATCATTACCTGCCCTGTGAACGTTTACCTCTGGCGGCTGGGGTCGAGGCGGTGGTGGCAGACCATACAGGAACGGTAAACCAGATTCAGGCAATTTCGCCGGATGTGCGTTTCAGCCTCGAAAAGCATGTTTGCGGCGGCGCTGACCACGCAGATATCGTCATTTATTATCCAACACACGCTCACCGTGAACAGATCGAAACAATTCTGGGCGGGAAAACATTCTTTGGCACCCCGGCGCGCTGGATTAACTACTAGGCACTCAAGGATAAAAATTATGAGGGAGAAACCTGGCCGTTTGATTCTATTGTTGCTGACAATCCTGGTATTGTTGAGCAGTTGCACGGTTAAAGACAAAAAATCAAAATCGTCCATGTCCACCCCTTCCCCTGCACCAAAGACAATCTGGGGTGCAGCGGAAACTACCCTTTCGAATGCCATTCTCGGTAATCCCGGCGGAAAGTGTGAGTGGGAGGTTCTTGGCTGGTTCGAGCAGGAACGATATATCTGGGCATTCTGCCAGAGCGGCCCGGGGGTGGATGCGGTTGGGGCAAGCCAGCCGGCTGTCGTGCGCGTCCAGGCAAACGGCTCGATCTTGTCGGTTACGCTACCGGAGGAGGGCGAGGAATTTTCTACCAACGTGCGGCGATTGTTTCCCCCGTTCATTCAGGAGAAAATCTTTGCGCAGGATTTTGATCTTTATGCTGCCGTTTCCCACCTGGAAGCGCGCTGGCGGAATCCCGCACTTCCTCCAGAGATTTTCGAACGCACCAGAGGATCGCTGCCAGCCATAGGTGAACCGTCAATTCCTGCCGTGTCAGCCGCAACGGCAAACCGGATCGTCCAACAGGCCGTCCTGGGGCAGGGGAATATCAGGCAGGTTCAATACTTGACGAACGGCCAGATCATTCTCTCCGGCGATCGCGGGATCGGGCTGCTGGATGAAGAGAATTTCCAGATCGATTATCCATTTCAGGAAATGTTGGAAGGCAGAGTCGGGTTTCTTTCAGCCGACGGGAAATATCTGGCCGCGATCAACGACCAGGCTGTGAATGTTTTTGAGGTTGCCAGTCAGGCGCTCACGGTGAGTATCGATACCAGTGATGTGGATGGGGTTTTGAGCCAGGTGCAATTTCTGGCCGACGGCCTGACCCTCATGGTTGAAAAATACGTCCCAAGTGAAGGTTTACCGGATAGGCGGATTGCCCTCTATCAAATCAGCGATGGCGCAATGACTGCAATTTGGTCCCCAACCGGAAGTAATTTAGTCCTATCGCCCAACGGTTATTATGCAGCAGGGGTAAACAGCACGATTGGATTGCAGGTCTGGTCTTTGGCGCGCGGCGGGATATGGACGACCCTGCCGGTTATTGCCCGTAGTGTTTCTTTTTCCGGTGATGGCCAAATTATCGCGGTTGCAGAGGTAGGCAAAGTCAAACTATTCTGGGTGTGGGACGGCTTTGAAATTGGCCGGCTGGAAAAGGATATCGGGCATATTGCGGGCGTGGCGCTGTCTCCCGACGGGAAGTTACTGCTCACCTGGTCGGATGGACCTGAACCGGCGCGCTTATGGACGGTTCCCGATTTTTCACCGGTCGCGACATTGGATATCCAGGGTGTTTCGTCCGCAGCCTTCAGCCCGGATGGGACTGAGATCGCCCTGGCAGGCGACACGATTTTTGGCCGGTATGATGTTCTTAAGAATGAATTTAGCCGAATTGGTCTCGACATCTACAGCCCGGCGGCTGATCTCTCGTTTGCGCCTGATAGGCCTTATAGCGCCGGCCAGCGCCTGGCGGTTCTCTATCGTCCCGGCCCCTACCACTCCGTTGTATTAAATTGGGATACTACAACCCAAACTCCGCAGTTTGTGCAAACGACCGGAATGGCTTTAAATATTGAATTTCTGCCCGAGCCATACGGGATCGCTCTGGGCGGCGAGCAAGGAACGATCCAATTGATCGATGCTGACAATGGCTCCGTAAAAGAAGAGTTCAAAGGGGGACGCTTCTCGGTGCAGGACCTGACTGTGCATGTGAGCGACACGGTTCGGTTTGCTGCCAGCGCGAGGAACGAGGTGCGCATTTTTACGCTGCCCGCTTCGGACGAAAAGAATGGGCGGGATGTTCGCATCTCCGGTGGGTGGGTGAACAGCGTCGTCTGGCCGTGTTTTCTGGCGGCAGCCGTGGATGACGGAAGCATTCAGATATTGGACGAGGAAGGTGAAAAGAAAGAACATTCCATCATCATGCCGGCGTCAGGTTTTGAAATATTAATTTCAGCGCCCATGGATTGCTCCAGATTGCTGGCTGCTCAGGATAAGTCTGTGTACCCGTTTCTGGCCAGTACCTGGGAAACCTTACCCAGTTGGGCATTGCCGGAAACGATTGCTGCACTGGCGGTGTCGGTGGACGGGTCGCTGGCGGCGGTGGGGTTGACGGACGGCAGCATTCGCCTGTACGAGGTGGAAACAGGCAAAGAAATAAGCAGTCTGGAAGGTCACGCTGGCATGGTCACCGCACTGGAATTTTCTCCGGATGGCAGCATCCTGGCATCAGGGGGTCGAGACGGGGTGGTGATTTTATGGAGGGTGAAGTAGGACCAGGTGCAATATACCTGCTAGCCGCTGGCGTAGGGTGCAGTTCGACCCGAATCGAAAAATGGCATTGACAACCTGTGGCGCTTGATCTGCTCGGCGTGGGTCGAACTCACCGATATAGACCGGTTTCTCAGGTGCATTCAGTTTTGGAACATACCAACCTTAGGCGAGGCTAACATTGAGTTGTTCGATAGGGATATCTTCTTTCGCCTCGCCGCTACCGATGAAGGTGTAGTCGAACGTACCAGAATTACGCTACTTCACGCAGATAAAATTCTGTTGCATGTGCAGGGGCTGTCTCAAAAGAATAAATTTGTCATTTATTCCACCACATATACGGGATGGGGTGGAACCCATCCCCTACCTGTAGGGGCGGGTTTCCACGCCCGCCCGCTTTTGCGACAGCCCCCGCACGAAGGTTAAAGGCACGTGCAACGCACCTTAAAAGGTGCATCGCACGCAAGCAGAAGGTGCATCGCACGCAGCGCGAAGGTTTATGCAACCTACGCCGGTTATTGAACTGCTGCTCCGGTTTTGGCTTTGACGGCGTCCAGCAGCACGGTAAACGCATCAGCAAAGGTCTTGACGCCCTCCACCTCCAGCTCGTAGGTGACCTCGTCCATCGATATGCCCAGCATTTCCAGGTCAGCCAACGTTTTGGTTGCCCCGGTCAAATCTTTTTCCAGGCTTGGGCGTACTTTGCCGTGATCCAGGAATGCATTCAGCGTTTGCTGCGGAATGGTATTGATCGTATCCCGGCCAATCAGCTCCTCTACGTACATCACGTCGCGGTAAGCCGGGTTCTTGGTGCTGGTCGAAGCCCATAACGGGCGCTGGACGCGCGCGCCTTGCTGCTTGAGTTTGAGAAAACGTTCGCCGCTGAAGACTTTTTTGTAGGCAGCGTAAGCCAGGCGGGCGTTGGCAATGGCGGCTTTACCAAGCAGAACTTCCGCCTGTTTGGCCTTTGCTCCGCCGGCCTGGACGATGCTTTGCAGGCGCTTGTCCACGTTGGTGTCCACCCGTGAGACGAAGAACGATGCCACCGAGGCGATCGTATCGACCGGCATCCCGGCTGCTGTGCGCTGCTCCAGTCCTTTCAGGTAGGCGTCCATCACTTCGCTGTAACGTTGCAGCGAAAAGATGAGCGTCACATTGACGTTGATTCCAGCGGCAATCGCGGCGGTAATTGCCGGAATGCCGGCTTTGGTTGCCGGTATCTTGATCATCAGGTTTGGACGATCTACCAATTGCCACAGCTTTTTGACCTGCGCCAGCGTGCTTTCAGTATCGTTTGCCAGGTACGGGCTGACTTCCAAACTTACGTAGCCGTCACCGCCTTTGGACTGCCGGTAAAGCGGCAGGAACAGATCTGTGGCCGCTTGAATATCTTCGATCGCCAGCCGGAAGAAAATTTCCTCGGCGGATAATCCTGAATCAACCAGAGGTAGCAAGCTCTGGTCATAATCCTGCGATTTGGTGATGGCATTCATGAATATGGACGGGTTGGAGGTGACGCCGCGGATCTCGCCGCGGGCGATCATCCCGGCCATTTCGCCGTTTTTAAGGAGATTACGCTGAATATTGTCGTACCAGACCGATTGTCCAGCTTCCAATAGTTGTAAAGTGGTATTCATCATTTATTCACCTCTATCATTTCAAATCAGGCGCAGCCAAGCGCACCCGGGCAGATTATCACACTATCAAGGAGTTGGCTCCAGGATAATCCATTTTAACATTGTTAATTAAAGTTACGCTGGAACAGGGCTGTTGGGTTTATTAATCTTCCCAGCGGGTGTGGAAGGAGCCTTCGCGGTCGGTGCGGCGGTACGTGTGAGCGCCAAAATAATCACGCTGCGCCTGAGTCAGGTTGGCGGGCAGGCGCTCCGAACGATAGGCGTCAAAATATGCCAGCGAGGCGCTGGTCGCCAGCATGGGGATGCCCAGGCCGACTGCGGTTTGAATCACTTCGCGCCAGGCTGCCTGGCGGGTGAGTATGGCTTCTTTGAAGGCTTTGTCGAGCAGCAGGTTCGGCAGCGTCGGGTTGGCAACATAGGCTGTCGTGATATCGCTGAGCAGCGCCGCCCGGATGATGCAGCCGGCGCGCCACACGCGCACGACCTGCGAGAGCTCCAGATTCCAGTGATATTCCTGCGAAGCGGCTGCCAGCAATTGCAGACCTTGAGCATAGGATGTTATTTTGCTGGCATACAGCGCCTGTTCGGCGGCGTCTATCAAGTGCTGACTGTTTCCTTTGAATGGGCTGGCGCTGCCGAGGGCTTTGGAAGCGGCAATACGTTCGGATTTGAGCGCGGAAATCATGCGGCTTTCAACCGCTGAATTAATGGTGGGTATGGCAATGCCAAGATCAAAGGAGTTCTGTGAGGCCCACTTGCCGGTGCCTTTTTGGGCGGCTTCATCCAGGATCATATCCACCAGCGGTTGCCCGGTTTCATCGTCAGTGCGTTCCAGGATCCTGGCTGTAATTTCGATCAAGTAGGAGCGCAGCACGCCCTCATTCCAGCGGACAAATATTTTGGCCAATTCCGGGTTGGAAATGCCAGCCCCACGGTGTAACAAGTCGTAAATTTCGGCGATCAACTGCATATCACCGTACTCGATGCCGTTATGCACCATTTTGACGTAATGTCCGGCGCCGCCCGGTCCCATCCAGCCAACGCACGGCTCGCCGTCATCCGTTTTGGCAGCAGTGGATTCGAACATTTTCTGCACCATCGGCCAGGCTTCTACCGAACCGCCGGGCATCAGGCTGGGTCCCCACAAGGCCCCGCTTTCTCCGCCGGATACGCCGGTACCAATGAATAGCAGTCCTTCCTGCGCCAGATCCTTTACCCGCCGTTCGGTGTCCACAAAAAAGGAGTTTCCGCCGTCGATGATCAAATCACCTTTTGACAGATAAGGCTTGAGCGATGCAATGGCGGTGTCAACCGGCGCGCCGGCGGGGACCATCAGGAAGAGAATACGCGGGGGCGTCAGCGCTCCCACCAGTTCTTCGAGCGAATTGGTGACTTTAACATCGAAGTCGGGCGGCAGTTTAGGCGCAACATCATAGCCAATGGGCGGAAAACCGTTGCGGGAAAAATTTTGTGCCAGGCTGCGGCCCATCACGCCAAGACCAAGAATTCCGAGTTTGAATTTTTCAGTCATGATCTGCTCCATGATTTGTTTGCTTATTGGTGTAGCAGTGGGGCAAAATCGATGGTCTGATTATCCCACGGTCAGGCAACGTTCTCAACAGGCGCTTAAGCGGCTGAAGTTTTGCGGAACAAGATTTCACCGGCGCGCGGCACGTATAGAATACCTTCATCTTCGCGGTTTTTCCAGGTCTCCACATCGATATCGGCCGGATTCAAATAGCCCAGGTTGAGACGAGCGCATTCATCTGGTGGAACCTTACTGGCCAGTACAACGCGCACATTGGCTTTTTCTATGCCGTTTTCCATCACACCCGAGCCGCGGACATGGGTGCTGTGCGCCAGCACGCCTAACGGAATGTGCCTGTAACGCTCCCAATCGGTCAGGAAGTAGGGCAGAATGTGGTAACCAATCTCGGCGATATACTTGCCATGCACATGGCTGATCACATCCAGATGCGGCGCATAAATAATCACTTCGCCGCCGACGGCAACGGCTGGCTCCAGTTTATACATGGCTTTAGCTGCCGTCCATAATTCGTCATACATGGCCGGCGCCCAGGATAGAACCCGCTTGAAGGGTGTCTCGACCCAACGGATATGACGCTGCGCAGAAAGATCCGCCGCAGCGTTCCAGGCATCATAGACATCGCCAATTACCAGACCAGCCAGGTCGTGCCCCTCGACGATCAGGGCTGCCAGCGTGATGGGGGTATGGATTCTGGCGGCTGCGGCGTGGATCATGGCGCGCACCGGCGTGTCTTTGATGCCGATGGTACCGACCACCCCTGCCAACGCGCCCAGCCAATGGGTAGCGTTGATCATATCCGCCCCGGAAATTCCCGGGAAAATATATTTAGCGCCGCCCGAAAAGCCGACCACTTCGTGCGGGAAAGTGGGGCCGATGATCAGGATGTGGTCGTATTCGAGCACCAACTTGTTGACGCGGATCGCCACTTCTTCGGGCAGGGACGAATGCCAACTGGGACCGGCGATTTTGCGAATCTCATCCTTGTCCATCGTACCAAGCGAGGTTAACATGGTCGGGTCGTTCCAGGCATGGTTGAACAGCCCAATGCGGGCATAGGTGGTACTGCGTTCTTCCGGAGTGATTCCGATGATTTGCAGGATATGCTGCTCGGTCATGGCCGGGTGGGTGCCGAGTGCAATCATGAAATCAAGCCGGCGGGCGTCACGCAGGATCTCCACAACCATGCGGAACAGATCGGGCAAAGGCAGCGAGCGGGTATGATCGGGGATCAATGCCAGGACTTTTTGCCCGGTAAACTTTCCTTCCAGCCCCTGCGCGAGGGTCGTATAAATCGATTGTTGATCCAGCAATCCGGTTGGAGCATAATTTTGAGAATAAATCATTGCTGAAGGCCTCCACCTGCTACCTGTGCACCTGCTTCTTATTTGAACTTCGATCCGCTGGAATACCTGCCGTCTACACGCCGCTGTAAGCCGAAAAACCACCATCCACGGGCACTACAATCCCGGTCACGAAAGCGGAGGCCGGGGAGAGCAGCCATAAAACAGTGCCGTTCAAGTCCTCCGGGCTGCCAAAACGACCCATGGGAGTATGATCGAGAATTTTTTTGCCGCGCTCAGTCAATTCGCCAGTGCTCTGTTCGGTCATAAGGAAGCGGTTTTGCTCGGTCAAGAAGAAGCCGGGGGCAATGGCATTGACGCGGATGAGCGGCGAATATTCCTGCGCCATGTGTACCGCCAGCCACTGAGTAAAGTTGCTGGCGCCGGCTTTGGCGGCTGAATAAGCCGGGATGCGGGTCAGAGGCCGGAAAGCATTCATGGAGGAAACGTTGAGGATCACCCCTTGCTTGCGGTCAGCCATGTGTTTGCCGATGATTTGCGATGGCACGATGGTACCGAGCAGGTTCAGGTCAAACACCCAGCGGATGGCGCTTTCGTCCAGATCGAAGAAAGATTTACCGGCGCTGGTAGTCGCGTCGGGTTTATTGCCGCCGGCAGCGTTGATCAAGCCATCGATTGATCCAAATTCCGCCAGAATAAAATCCACCGCTGCCTGGATCGAGCCTTTGTCCAGCACATTACCCTGAACAGCTATGACTTTACCCGCGCCCGGGATAGCCGCCAGGCTGTCCACCATTTTCTGGGCTGCTGGCAGGTTGAAATCTAAAATAGCGACATTCGCCCCCCGTTCGGCCAGCGCCCGCGCCATTTCACCGCCCAGCACGCCCGCTCCGCCTGTGATAACGATGCTCTGCCCACTGAAATCATAGGCTTTGGTAAATTCTGTACTCATTGGATCGTTTCCTCCGCACCCTGGTTAATTGCATTCGCTTTGGCATTTCTTATTACTGATAACCCATCCTGTCGAAAATTGTGCTACAATTGTGTTGAGTTAGCGCTAACGTAACGGTGATATTATAACATTATTTATAACGAATATCATACCGTGGAACCGAAAATGATCAAACGAACGACACTTGCAGATATCGCCAAAGCTGCCAATGTATCCATGATGACCGTTTCCCGGGCGATCAATAACAAACCCGGGTTGAGCGATGAACTCCGCCAGCACATTCTAAGCCTGGTGGAGGAGATGGGTTACCGACCCAATACTTTTGCCCGCGGGCTGGCGACCAGTCAGACGACCACCATTGGCCTGGTGGTACCGGATAATACCAATCCGTTTTTTGCTCAAATAGCCCGCGGCGTGGAAGACGCTGCCTTCGAAAACCTTTACAATATTTTTCTGGTCAACACCAATGAAGACGCTGCCCGTGAAACTGCCGCACTGGAAACGCTGTGGCAAAAGGGGATCGATGGCGTAATCCTGTGCAGTTCGCGTTTATCGGGTCAGGCTCTGGAATATCAAGTGCAGCGTTTTCCAGCGATTGTGCTGGTTAATCGCGAGCTCAAGCAATCCCACGCAAACCTGATCACGATCAACGTCAACGATCACCGCAGCGCGCAGCGCGTGCTGCAACATTTTATGGGTTTAGATCGCAGGGTAGTTGCCTACATTGGCGGTCCAGCCAATTCGTTTTCCAATCAGCGCCGGCTGGACGGCTATAAAAACGGGCTGCGATCCGCGGAAATCCCCTACAATCCCCAACTCGTGATGAGCACCCAGCCAACTACCGAAGGTGGACGTGAGGCTGCTGCGACTTTACTGCGGCACCGGCCTGATGTGAATGCCATCTTTGCCTACAACGACCTGGTGGCAGTCGGCGCTATGCAGATGTGCCAGGAACTGGGTAAAAGGGTGCCCGAGGATGTCGCCATCATCGGGGTAGATGATATTCCACTGGCGACGATCATCCGCCCGCAACTGACCACCATGCATGTGCCATTGACGCACATTGGCCGGCTGGCCATGCGCGCGCTGATCGATCTCATCGCCGGTGAAGGCAGTTCGGCTGCCTACCAGATCGAACCCGAATTGTTCATCCGCGATTCAGCTTGACCATAGCAAGCCTTGAAGGTCTAAATCTGCAATCAACAACGACTGTAAATTGTGCAATAATAAATCGCTAATCCATTCAGCAAAGGATAAAACTCATGGCTAAAGGTTTGAACATTCCGCAAACTGGTTCGTTGGACCTGGTTTCACTTGGCGCGCTCAACCACCGGGTCGATCCAGGCATCGTCCCCTTCAGCAAAGCTACGGAATGGCAGGTGCACCCCAGCGGCGGCGAATATAACGTGGCTGCCAATCTGGCAAATTGTTTCCGAATGCGGACCGGGGTGGTGGCTGCCATGGTGGATTACCCCATCGGCGAGCTGATTGCCGAACGCGTGCGGGCCATGGGGATCAAACCTTTCTACAAGCACTTCACCCATAACGGCGTCAACGGACCGAATATGGCGACCATCTACTCCGATCGCGGCTATGGCATGCGCGCGCCGGTGGTATTCTACAACCGCGCCAATGAGGCTGCCGCCGAGCTCAAGCCGGGTGACTTTGACTGGCAGGCTATTTTGGCAGAAGGCGTGCGCTGGCTGCACAGCGGCGGTATCTTTGCCTCGCTGTCGGAAACTACCGGCGAAGTGATCATCGAAGGCATGAAAGCGGCTAAGAAGGCCGGGGCGGTCACCTCTTTTGACCTCAACTACCGCGCCAAATTATGGAATATCTGGGGCGGCGCAACCAAAGCGCAATCTGTCATTTCCCGCATCGTCGAGAATGTGGATGTGCTGGTGGGAAACGAGGAAGACCTGCAACTGGGGCTGGGGATCGCCGGGCCCAAGATTGCCGCCAAATCCAAGCTGGATCCAGGCGTCTTTTTTGGCATGATCGATCAGGTGTTGGAAAAATATCCGCATATTAAAGTCGTGGCTACCACGCTGCGTGAAGTGCATTCGACCAGCCGTCACAGTTGGGGGGCTGTTGCCTGGATCGACGGGAAAACATATATTTCGCCGACCGCTGAATTGGAAGTTTACGACCGGGTGGGCGGCGGCGACGGTTTCGCCGCAGGGTTGTTTTACGGATTACTGGCAGGCGAAGAACCGCAGGAAGCGGTCAATCTGGGCTGGGCGCACGGCGCATTGATCACCACCTTCCCGGGAGATACCACCATGGCAACTCTCGAGCAGGTCAAGGCGTTTGCCAGGGGCGGCTCCGCGCGGATTCAACGCTGATTCCAGCAGCGAATTGGCTTTTGGTTGTTTCGGGCAGGAGGAAATATGGCCGTTCATCCCCTGGCTGGTTTTAACTGCAAGTCAAATAAATTGCGGCAAATGAATAGATAATCATTCAAGGATTTTTAGGAGAAAATGATGCCGAAGCTGGTCGAATTCCCTGCCTGGCAGGCGTTGGTCGAGCATCAGCGCGAAATCGCGCAACTGCACATGCGGAATTTATTCGCGGCGGATCCTGCCCGTTTCGAGCGTTTTTCGCTGCGTTTTGGCGATATATTGTTTGATTACTCCAAAAATCGCATTACTGAGCGAACAATGGCGCTGCTTATGGATCTGGCGCGGCAATCCGAACTGGGCCAGCGCATCGAGGCCATGTTCAACGGCGACAAGATCAATACCACGGAAAGGCGGGCGGTGCTGCATACGGCGTTGCGCAACCGCTCGAATACCGCAGTGTATGTGGATGGACAGGATGTTATGCCGGAAGTCAACCGGGTGCTGGATAAAATGCGGGAGTTCAGTTCAGCCGTGCGCTCCGGCGAATGGAAGGGCTATACTGGCAAAGCCATAACCGATATTGTCAACATCGGGATCGGCGGCTCGGATCTTGGGCCAAAAATGGTATGTGAAGCGTTAAAACCTTACGCCCGCCCCGACTTGCGGGTGCATTTTGTTTCCAATGTGGACAGCTCCGACCTGGTTGAGACCCTCAAACTGGTAAACCCCGAAACCGTTTTATTCCTGGTAGCATCCAAGACGTTCACCACCCAGGAGACTATGGCCAACGCGCACTCATCGCGCGCCTGGTTCCTGAAGACAGCACAGGATGAAGCTGCAATTGCCAGACATTTCGCTGCCATGTCAACCAACACCGAGGCAGTCCGTGCGTTTGGCATCGATACGCGCAATATGTTCGAGTTTTGGGATTGGGTTGGCGGGCGTTATTCGCTCTGGTCAGCCATTGGTCTATCGATAGCGCTGTACGTTGGTATGGAGCACTTCGAAGAATTGCTCGCCGGCGCTCACCAGGTGGACCAATATTTCCGCAGCACGCCTTTCGAGAAAAACATCCCGGTTGTCATGGCGCTGCTTGGCATCTGGTACAACAATTTCTTCGGCGCTCAGTCGCAGGCCATCCTGCCGTACGATCAATATCTGGTGCATTTCCCAGCATATTTCCAGCAGGGTGATATGGAGAGTAACGGCAAGAGCGTCACAAACCAGGGAAAATGGGTGGATTATTCCACCGGGCCGGTCATCTGGGGGCAACCCGGCACCAACGGGCAGCATGCGTTCTACCAGCTCATTCATCAGGGCACCCAGTTGATTCCCTGCGATTTTCTGGCAGCGGCCAACAGTCATAATCCGCTGGGCGACCATCAAGCTATTCTGGTGTCGAATTTTCTGGCGCAAACCGAAGCGTTAATGAAGGGCAAAACGCCGGAAGAAGCCCGCGCTGAATTGCAGGCTGCCGGATATTCCGGGACACAGCTCGAGGAGTTGGTCCCGGCAAAGACCTTCCCGGGCAACCGCCCGACCAACTCGTTTTTGTACCCGAAATTAACGCCGCGGGTGCTTGGCGCTTTGATTGCTTTGTATGAGCATAAGATCTTCACCCAGGGCGTAATCTGGGGAATCAATTCATTCGACCAGATGGGCGTCGAACTTGGTAAACAACTGGCGAAGAAGATCCTGCCCGAACTGGCGGGAACGGAAGCGGTCGACAACCATGATTCATCCACCAACGGGCTGATCAACGCCTATAAAGCCCTGCGTGAATAACCAGCCGGTAACAGAGAAGCGTCGAGAAAACAGCCCCATGCCCCAGAGCGTTGCTTGCGTGGCAGATTTTAATTGTTCACAAATTTTGATAAAGTGAGGGGTCAACCGTGCGAACCGAAGTAATCACTCTGGCCAGCAATCCCGGTGTTACGCTCACGACCTATTTACATGACCCATCGGAGGCGATGCCCAATGTCCTTGTCCGTCCGGCGGTGATGATATGCCCCGGCGGAGCTTACCGGTATTGCTCCGACCGTGAAGGCGAACCCATTGCGCTTGCATTTTTAGCGGTCGGTTACCAGACGTTCGTGCTGCGCTATTCGGTCGCAGATCAGGCTGCCTTTCCTAAACCTTTGAACGACGCAGAAGCGGCGCTTGAACTTATACGCAGCCGGGCGGGGGAGTGGGGTGTCGATCCAGCCAAGATTGCGGTGTGCGGCTTTTCAGCCGGCGGCCATCTGGCTGCAGCCGTGGGAACCATGGGGCGGGTGCGTCCCGCTGCATTAATCCTCGCCTATCCATGCATTCTTGAAAGCATGTCATCCATTATGCCAGCCCCGATTCCTTCGCTCGAGCGCGAGGTGACCGCCCGGACTCCCCCGACTTTTATTTGGGCAAACGCCGCGGATGAACGCGTTCCGGTGGAGAACTCGCTGAAATTCGCTGCGGCATTGGCGCAAGGGCATGTCCCGTTTGAACTGCATATTTTTCAAAACGGCGGGCACGGTCTGGCGCTGGCAACTTCGGTAACCTCTGCCGGGGAAGGAAAATACATCGACAACGATGCCGCCCAATGGTTTAGTCTATGTCTGCGCTGGCTTGAACATCATTTTGACGGCGTGCCCCAGCCTTCGAGCAGGGCCTAAAATGAAGCCAAAAGCAGGTGCAACGTGCCAAACTCTAGTGCATCGCACCGATGTAAATTCGGGTAGAACTGAAGTCAATTGTGATTCATAAAGTGAAAAATGTACTGGTACAAAAAAGCAAATAAATCCTAATAAAGTGACAAAACTCTTAACCAAAGAGTATTGATTCCACAATTAACCTTGTTATAATTATTGTTAGCGCTAACGATACCGCTAACAATTTTTTCCCGAGTTTTCACATGTCCAATAGAGTGTCCATGTCCGATGTCGCCCGGAGAGCAGGCGTTTCATTAATGACGGTCTCTCGCGTCATCAATGAGAAGGGTGATGTCCACCCGGAGACGCGGCAACGGATCCAGAAAATCATCAAAGACCTCGATTATCATCCCAGCGCCATTGCCCGCAGCCTGGCTACTCAGCGAACGCGCACCATCGGCCTGGTCGTCCCCGATGTGTCGAACCCTTTCTTTGCGGATATCACGCGCGGCATTGAAGCTCTGGCTTATGCCCAGGGTTATCACGTTTTTCTGTGTAATACGGAAGAAGATCCACAGCGCGAAATATCCGTCATCCAATCCCTGGAAGAAAAACGGGTTGACGGCTTGATCCTGTGCAGCTCGCGTATTGAAGCTACTGCCCTGGTTAACCTACTGAACCGGCTACCGGCAGCAGTTTTGATCAACCGCCGTCTGGACGATCACAAATCAGAGGATTATCAGACAGTTTTCCTGGATGACGAGGCCAGCGGCGTACTGGCAACCCGTCATCTACTACAAACCGGACACCGCCGCATTGGCTACATGGCAGGTCCTGCTACTTCATTTAGTGGTCAGGGACGAAAGAAAGGTTACCTGGCGGCCATGGAGCAGGCCGGGGCGGCAGTAAACCCGGACTGGATCATTCATTGCCAGCCTACGGTTGCCGGCGGACATCAGGCCGGATTGCAGCTTCTTGAACGGTGCGATGAATTGACAGCTCTATTTTGCTACAATGACCTTGTGGCAGTTGGCGCGTTACAGGCTTGCTCCGATCTTAGCCGCAAAATCCCCGATGATCTCGCCATAATTGGCCATGATGATATCCCACTGGCCGCGCTGGTTTCTCCGGCGCTGACAACCTGCCGCGTGCACCGTCAGGAGCTTGGCGCGCGGGCAGTTGAAGCTTTATTTGAACGCATGAAAAATTGTCCCGGCGGGTGCAATCAAATCGTCCTGCACCCTGAGTTGATTATCCGCCAAAGCGCACCTTAAGAAGTTTTACAGGAAAGGAGCAGAAGCAAAAAATCATTAAGTTCTCTCACTGTATCGCGCGGTACCATCGACCCATTCACATCTTTGCAATGACGGCTCTCTCCCTTAACACCACCAGCCGTCCTGGAGAAGGAGAAACATGTACTCTAAAAAGCTCTTGCGTGTCAGGCCTCTACTGAGTGTCATTCTCATTTTGGCCGTGCTGCTTGCCGGATGCCAGACTGCCGCAACCCCTACTGCTGCACCCGTCGAACCCGCACCGGTTACGGAACCCACCGCGGCTCCCGCAGAACCCACTGCTCCGGTAGAAGCTGTAACCACCTATAAAGAAGCCCCCATGCTGGCTGATTTGGTCGCAAAGGGTGAACTACCTCCCGTGGAAGAACGTTTGCCTGAAAACCCGTTGGTAGTTCCGGTAACAGAAAGCATCGGCGTTTACGGTGGCACCTGGCATCGTGGTTTCCTTGGCCCATCGGACTACAATAACTACACCCGGGTTGTTTATGATGCCCTGGTACGCTTTTCGCCGGATGGCAGCACCATTGAACCCCGTTTGATCGAATCCTGGGAATCGTCGGACGATTTCACCACCTGGACCATCCATATGCGCAAAGGCGCAAAATGGTCCGATGGCGAACCATTTACAGCGGACGACATCCTGTTCTGGTACGAAGATGTCCTGCTGAACACTGACTTGACCCCCAAAGTACCCAAATGGATGCAGAGCAAGGATGGCAGCACCGCCGTTGTTGCCAAAGTGGATGACTATACCGTTACCTGGACCTACACCAATCCCAACACCACCCTGATGATGGAACTGGCCAACCAGGACGGCGGCGATAAATCCTATGCTGTGTTCCTGCCCGCTCACTATTTGAAGCAGTTCCATGCCAAATACGCCAATGCAGATGAATTGGCCAAGATGGTCACCGACGCCAGCTTCAAGACCTGGGGCGAACTGTTCGCCACCCGCAAGAACCCGGCTGAGAACCCGGACCGCCCGGTAATGGCTGCCTGGAAACCCATGACCCGCGTCAGCGATGAGATCCTGGTCCTGCAGCGCAATCCGTACTATGTCGGCGTGGATTCCGAAGGCAATCAGCTACCCTATATTGACGAAGTTCAGTTCAAGTTCTTCCAGGACAGCCAGGCGCTTAACCTGGCCGCCATTGCGGGTGAACTGGATATGCAGGAACGTCACATCATCATGGGCAACTACCCGGTCTTCAAGGAAAATGAGGCTGCTGGCAAGTATCGCGTCATCACCTGGTCAACCTTTGGCGGCTCGGATGCAGCCATCACCTTCAACCAGACTTATGACAAGGACCCTGTGGTTGCCGAACTGCTGCAATCCAAAGACTTCCGCGTAGCGTTATCCTATGCCATCGACCGTGATGAAATCAAAGAGGCCGTGTTCCTTGGCCTGGGCGAAGCTCGCCAGCCAGTGCCAGCTCCATGGCACCCGTACTACCCAGGCGACGATGTGGCCTTCAAGTACACCGAGTTCAACCAGGATCTGGCCAACCAGATGTTGGACGCTCTTGGTCTGACCGGTCGGGATGGCGACGGCTTCCGCACCAATAAAGACGGCAAGCAGTTCTCCATTGAAATTTCGGTTGTTCCCAACTTCGCCAACTGGCCGGATGTTGCCCAGATGGTAGCTGCCGACTGGCAGGAAGTGGGCGTTCGAACGATCGTTCAGGTACGCGAACGCGCTGTACACTTTGAAATGCGCGATGCCAATGAAATCGTCACCGAGTTGTGGAACGAAGACACCACCGGTTTCCCCTTCACCGGCGCGCCCAAATTTGACCCGCGCAGCCAGCCAGGTTTGGCCATTGCGCCCTTGATGCGCCAGTGGCTGCAAACCAACGGCGCTGAAGGCGTCGAACCGACCGCAGAATTTGCCCGCATCGTTGAAATCATCGATGAAGGCAAAACCGTCGGCACTGAGCAGCAAATTGCTCTGGCCCAGGAGCTCTTTACCCTGTGGGTGGACCAGGCTTATGAGCTGGGTACAGTTGGCCTGACCCCGCTGGTGCAGGGTGTGGTCGTTTTGAATAACAAACTGATGAACGTTCCCACAACGCTGGGGAACGACTGGCCGCTGCGCACCCCCGGCAACGCCAACCCGGAACAGTTCTACTTCCAACCGTAGTTCTCTACCGGATCAGCTTTTAACGCACCAATTCCTGCGGGCTGCACTGTGCAGCCCGCAGGAAAATCAGTATTATATAAACACATCTTCCAGCCGGGCCGAAAGAAAGGATAAGCAATTTTTATGCTGCGCTATATCCTGCAACGATTAATTCTCATACCCATCCTCTTGATTATTTTCTCGATAATGGTTTTTGCGTTGGTTCAGGCTCCCCCGGGAGATTTTTTGACCAGTTATATTGCTACTCTGGCGTCAACCGGCTCATCCCTGAATCAAGAAACGATCGCAATGCTTGAACATCAATTCGGACTGGACCAACCGGTCCATATTCAATATCTTCGTTGGATGCAAAACCTGCTGCGCGGCGATCTGGGACTTTCGTTGGAATATCAACTGCCCAATGCCGAATTGATCGCTGACCGCCTTGGGTTGACACTCATTTTGGCTCTGTTTGCTTTTGTTTTCACCTGGGTTATGGCCATTCCAATCGGCATTTACAGCGCCACTCATCGCAACACTATTCTGGACTACCTGGTGACGGTGGTCAATTACACCGGCGTTGCCATCCCCAACTTCATGCTGGCCTTGATCCTGATGTGGTTCGCCTATTCACAGTTTGGTTTGAGCGTCACCGGCTTATTTTCGCGCGATTTTGAGCAGGCACCCTGGTCGATTGCCAAAGGGATCGACCTGCTAAAGCATATCTGGCTGCCAATGATCGTTATTGGCCTGGCTGGCACCGCCCGCCTGACGCGCGTCATGCGCGCCAACCTGTTGGATGAGCTGAACAAACCTTATATGGTCTCGGGCCGCGCCCGTGGTCTTTCGGAGTGGCAGTTGGTGATGAAATACCCCGTGCGTCTGGCGATCAACCCGCTGGTCAGCACTATTGGCTGGTATTTACCCGAGTTATTTTCCGGCAGCTTGATTGTGGCAACGGTGATGAACCTGCAAAACATCGGCCCGCTGCTGCTGCGCTCTTTGATCAACCAGGATATGTACCTGGCTGGAGCAATATTGATGATTTATTGTTTCCTGGCAATCATCGGAACGTTGATTTCTGACATTCTCCTTGCCTGGCTGGATCCGCGCATCCGGATGGAAAAGGCCTAACGATGGACAGTATCGAACCCAAAATCCTGCAACCGGAGGGGGCTGCACCTTTGGAAAAAGCCGATCCAGCTATTTATCCCCCCGATGAAGCAGTTGCTGCGCCGGCTGAAATCTTCGAAGAACCATTGGTTACCACTCAGGAAGAAGAGCGTATTTCGATTGCTTCCAATTGGACGCTGGTCTGGTGGCGCTTCCGAAAAAACGTGCTGGCAGTTGTCAGCACCGTAATCTTGCTCTTCCTGGCCATTGTGGTTCTCATCCCGGATTTCTTCGCTACCATGGATCCAGAAGAAACCAATGCCCGGCTGGCATTTATCCCGGTGCAACGCATCCACTGGCTGGATGAAGGACAGCTAAAACCCTGGGTACCCAGCGTAGTAGGTAAACGCGATCCGGTCACACTCGCAATGAAATGGACTACGGACGAGACTCAAAAAACATACATCCGTTTCTTTGGAACGAGCTGGTCTTATTCAGTGCTCGGCGTATTCGACAGCAATATTCATCTGGTCAGCGCTGCCAAGGCAGATCAGGCTGACGATGATCTGGCTGCCCAGATCTTCCTGTTAGGCACCGACCGTCTTGGACGTGACCAGTGGTCACGGCTGGCGTTTGCCACTCAGATTTCCATGACCATTGGGATGATCTCTGTCATTGTTAGCGTTGTATTAGGTCTATTGTTGGGCGGCATTTCCGGTTACTTTGGCGGCTGGATCGATAATATCATCCAGCGGCTGATCGAATTGCTGCAATCCTTGCCGACCATCCCCATCTGGCTGGCGCTTACCGCGGCCTTGCCGCGTACCTGGTCACCGGAGAAAGTATTTTTCGCTATCACCATCATCCTGGCGCTGCGCGGCTGGACCACGCTGGGCCGTGAAGTGCGCGGGCGGTTCCTCTCATTGCGCGAAGAGGATTTCGTGCTGGCAGCAGAATTAGGAGGCGCCAGCCAGGCGCGCATCATCGTTAAACACATGATTCCGACCTTCACCAGCCATATCATCGCTACCAGCACGCTGGCGATCCCGGTGATGATTGTAACGGAGACTTCGCTCAGTTTCCTGGGGCTTGGCATGCGTCCGCCTGCCATCAGTTGGGGTGTGATGCTGCAGGAGGCGCAGAATATTCAAACCCTGGCGCTGGCGCCCTGGCTTCTCTTTCCCGGTTTGATCGTGATTGTGGCAGTACTGGCCTTCAATCTGGTGGGTGATGGACTGCGCGATGCAGCCGACCCATACAGCCATTAGCGGGAAAAGGTAGCTTATGGTCACACAAACACATCCTTTAGTAAAACCCGCAAGTGACTTAACCAGGGAACCGTTGCTCAGAGTCGAAGATCTGAAAGCATATTTCTTCATGGATGAGGGCATCGTCCGCGCTGTCGACGGCGTCAGCTTCGATGTGATGCCCGGCAAAGTGGTCGGCATTGTTGGCGAAAGCGGCTGCGGGAAAAGCGTCACCATGAAGGCGATTTTGCAGATACTGGAAGCCGGTGCAAAAATCGTCAACGGCAAGGTTACCCTGCGCAGCCGTATTCATCACGGTGATCCTAACAGCGCCGAAGAACTGATCGAGCTTACCCACCTGCATCCCAACAGCCGCCAAATGCGCCGCATACGCGGGGCGGAGATTGCGCTCATCCCGCAGGAGCCCATGGCAGCTTTCAGCCCGGTCCATACTGTTGGCAACCAGATCATGGAGACCATCCTGCTCCACCAGGATGTCAGCAAAAAAGAGGCTCGCCGGATTTCCATTGACGTTTTTCGCGCAGTCGGCATCTCGATGCCCGAACAGCGCATTGACTCTTATTCCTGGCAACTTTCCGGTGGGTTGCGCCAGCGGGCGATCATCGCCATGGCTTTGAGCTGTAACCCGCGCCTGCTGATCGCTGACGAACCGACAACTGCCATCGATGTGACCACCCAGGCGCAAATCCTCAAATTGCTGCGCAAATTACAGGAGGAACGCCAAACATCGATCATCTTCATCACCCATGATCTGGGCGTAATTGCCCAGATGGCGGATGAGGTAGTGGTAATGTACCTTGGAATGGTCATGGAAAAAGGGTCGGCTATGAAAATATTCAAGGATGCCCAACACCCTTACACCCAGGCGCTGCTGCGCTCCATTCCAAGCGTCCAATCGCACCCGCGGGTCAAATTGCCCACCATTGCGGGCTCCATCGCCCACCCATTCAACCGTCCTAAAGGATGTCCATTCCACCCGCGCTGTACCCATTTTATGCGCGGGGTGTGCGATGCTTCGCAGCCCCACCTGGTGGAGGTGGATGAAGATCATTTTGTCAGTTGTTTCCTGTATTCCGAAGCAGATGGGACGAAAAAAATGAACAAGACCGATGCAGCCCCCGCCAAGGAGGAAAGCCTATGAGCGACGGACTGCCACCCCGGGTGCCAAAAGCCGATGCTGCCGGCAAATCACCGCTACTCGAGGTACGACACCTGAAGAAATATTTTCCGATTTATAAGGGCGTGCTGCGCAAACTGGTTAACCAGGTACGGGCTGTGGATGACGTCAGTTTATTCGTGCGCGAGGGAGAGACGCTGGGATTGGTGGGTGAAAGCGGTTGCGGCAAAACTACCGTATCGCGCTGTATCTTACGCGCCATTGACCCGACCAGCGGCGAGATCCTTTTCCGTGAGGCAGATGACAAAGTAACCAACCTGGCAGCGCTTGACCGGAGTGAATTGCGCCGCTTCCGCCCTCAGATGCAAATGATCTTCCAGGACCCTTTTGGGTCGCTTAACCCGCGCATGACGATATTTGAGATTGTCAGCGAACCGCTGTATGTTAACGGGATGCGGTCCAAGACTGAGCGCGAGGATCACGTGGCGGAACTGTTGCGGCTGGTTGGTCTGCGAACCGAATATATGGCGCGCTACCCGCACGCATTCAGCGGCGGGCAGCGTCAGCGCATTGGCATTGCGCGCGCCCTGGCGCTCAACCCGCGCCTGGTGGTGGCAGATGAGCCAGTCTCTGCGCTGGACGTGTCGGTGCAGGCCCAGGTGCTCAACTTAATGCTGGATTTGCAGCAGAAGCTTAATCTGACTTACCTGTTCGTTGCCCATGACCTGAGTGTGGTCAAGCACATTAGCGACCGGGTGTGCGTGATGTATGTCGGCAAGCTGGTCGAGATGGCTACCACCGAAGAGTTGTTTCAGGCGCCGCGGCACCCGTATACGGCTGCTTTAATGATGGCAGTTCCCAGACCCGATCCGTCCAGCCGCGATATCATTCAAGACCTGCCGGGAGAGGTTGCCAGCCCGGCCAACCCACCCTCGGGCTGCTACTTCCACCCGCGCTGCCAGTTCGCTACCGAGGTTTGCCGGACGCAAACGCCTGAACTGCGTGAAATCACGCCCGATCATTTCGTTAGCTGCCACCGCGCCGAGGAATTGCATCTAGCCGGCATTAAAGTGAACCAGGAAACACAAATTTAAAGATAAAAGCTGCCGGCAGCCAGCCACGGATATTTCACATTTCAGACTGAAAAGGACCGGTTACTTTCGATGGTGAACATGACAAAAGAACCGCAAACATCCTTTGCACTGGTTAATGGGCGCGTTGTTTTACCCGATCGGATTGCTGACGGGCAGGCAGTGGTCATCGAAATCCATAATTCGGTTGGGAAAATTGGCGCTTTGCTACCGCAAGACCAGCTTCCGCCGAATTTACCCCGGTTTGACGCCAGCAGTCGCTGGATTACCCCCGGGTTGATCGACGTTCACACGCATGGGGCGCTGGGTTATACGTTCAATGAACCTACCGAATTGGCTTTTAGCACGATACTCGAAGAAAACTTGCGCCGTGGCGTGACCGGGCTGCTGGCAACAGTCGGCGCTGCCCCACTGGTTGATTTGAACGAGATTTTTACCTTTGCCCGCCGTTGGATGGCAGGAACCCATTCAGGTACGCCGCTTTTGGGCGTACACCTGGAGAGTCCTTATACAAATCCAGCCCAGGCCGGGGCGCTGGATCGCAGCAGCCTGCGTTTACCGCTGGACGGCAGCGCCGACTCCCTGCTGGAATATGCAGACGTGCTGCGCATACTGGTGCTGGCGCCGGAACTGCCAGGCGCACCTGAATTGACCGCTTGTCTGACGGAGCGCGGTGTCATCGTTGCTGCCGGGCACAGCATGGCCAGGGAGCAGGATGTCCTGGCAGCCATGCAGGCGGGGTTGCGGCATGTTACCCATCTGTTCAGCGCCATGTCCACTACTGTACGCGAGGGACCCTGGCGTAAACCAGGCCTGCTCGAAACCGCGTTGGTGAATCCGGGGCTGACGGTGGAGATGATCGCGGATAATCGCCATCTGCCGCCCACCCTGATGAAACTTGCCTATAATGCCATCGGGCCTGACCGGTTGATGACAGTGTCGGATGCGCTCAGCGGCGCCGGGCTGCCCGAGGGAGCGCATTTCCGCATGGGCTCGATGGAATACGAAGTGGCGGACGGCGTTGGGATGATGTTCGATCGCAGCGCTTTTGCCGGGAGCACAACCTTGCTTAATCAGATGATCCCGGTACTGACCGATGTGGTGGGCATCCCGCTGTGGGAGGCCATCCGCATGGTCAGCCTTAATCCAGCCAGACTGCTCCAGCTTGACAGCCGTAAGGGCAGCCTGGAGGTTGGTAAAGATGCCGACCTGGTGCTCTTTAATCCTGATTTCACAGCCTGGCGAACCATGATCGCCGGCCAATGGGTTCAATGAAAGGAAACCATGACAACCACCCCCATTTTTTCCACCCAGGTAGAATCCCTGCCCGTTACGATTTATAACAACAATAAAGAGTTAGGGCAGGCGGCCGCCGCCGATGCTGCCGCCCATTTGAAGCTGGTACTCAACGAGCGCGGGCACGCCAATGTGATCCTGGCAACCGGAAATTCGCAACTCACCTTCCTGGAAACGCTGCGCCAGACCCGGGGTATCGACTGGAGCAAGATTAATTTCTTCCACATGGATGAATATATCAACCTGCCTACCGGTCACCCGGCCAGTTTTCCGGCCTTTCTAAAACGCCATTTTCTGGATTACCTGCAGCCAGCAGCCGGGGCCTTTTACCCGGTTCCCGGTCAGCAGACCGACCCGGGCGGCCGTCCGGAAGATATCAAAGGCTGCAAAGAGTATGAGGATCTGCTGCGGGCTTACCCGGCTGACCTGTGCGCCCTGGGCATTGGTGAAAATGGCCATCTAGCCTTCAATGATCCGCCGTTTGCCGATTTTAACGATCCGGTGTGGGTCAAGGTGGTCAAGCTGGACGAGGTCTCGCGCCGCCAGCAGCTCGGCGAAGGTCACTTCCCGGATTTGCAATCGGTTCCCACCCATGCCATTACGCTGACCGTCCCGGCGCTGCTGGCGGCCCGCAAAGTACTGGCGATTGTACCTGAGGCTCGCAAGGCAGTCGCGGTTCAGCGCGCCATCCGCGGTCCCATCGACCCGAACTGCCCGGCCAGCATCCTGCGCCAAAACGCGCACGTGCATCTGTATTTGGATCGCGATTCAGCTTCAAAGACTTTTGATCTCAAAGGTTGATCGAAACCGGTCACACGCTCATGTCTGCTGATCACGCTACCCGGCCTGTCATCCCTGTTGAATTGGTATTCAATCCCAATTGGTGGAACAAGACTGCCGGCATCAGCTTTGACCAGGATTTCTACCTCGATCCACAGACGCGTATCGAAAACGATGTGATCATGCGGCGGGTGCTTTACCAGCGCTACGGCGCATTTGGTTTGGGTGAGCCCGATCCGCAGCCACGGCCGGTGATCGGGTCGCCGTTTGTTGCCGGCGGCTTTGTCATCCCGGCATTGTTGGGGGCAGAGATCCTTTTCTCGCCGGATGCAGCCCCCCAACCGCGGCCTATGCAGTTGACTTCCGCACAGGTGGACCGGCTGGAAAAACCCGATTTTCGCAGCACCTGGCCCATGAACGCGTTGATCGGTCAAATGGACGAACTGGAAGCTGAATGGGGTTATCTGGTCGGTGATGTGAATACCGACGGTCTGCTCAACGCAGCTTACCACCTGTACGGCGTTGACCTGTTTACCGATTTTTATACAGCTCCGGAGCGGTTGGAGCGGTTGTTGAGTATGATTGGCGAATTAATCGGGGATGTCAGTGAGTACATCCGCCAGCGTACCGGCAGTTGCTCGGTTTCGGTCAACCGCATGGTCGAACGTGTTGACCAACGTACATTTTTGCACGCCAATTGTTCAGTGCCGATGATTTCACCAGGCAGCTACCGTGCAGTGCAGTTGCCTATCGAGCGGCGCATGGCGCAGCGACTACAACCGTTTGGCATTCATCACTGCGGAGACAATTTGCAGCGCTACGCTTCAGCTTATGCAGAACTGCCGGTAAGCTTTATCGACGTCGGCTGGGGCTCGGATGTGGCAGCCTGCCGTCAGGCATTGCCGGAACCATTTTTCAACCTGCGGCTTAGTCCGGTGCGTATGCTCAATTGCACCCCGGCTGAAATTGCCGCCGACACAAAAACACTGCTCGCGGCTGCCGGAACATTGGAGCAGGTTGGCGTGTGCTGCATCAACATGGATTTTGGTACACCAGATGAAAACTTAAGAGCCATGTATGATGTGGTTCAAGCGTTTCGTAGCAGCGTAAAGGCGTAAAGCCCTGGTCATGGAAGGAGAAAACGCATGAATTATCGTTTATTTGGCCGGACCGGAGTACTGGTTTCTCCACTTTGTTTGGGGACGATGAATTTTGGCAGCCCAACCAGCGCGGAAGACTCGGCTGCGATTATTCACCGGGCACTGGACGGCGGCATCAATTTTATCGACACAGCGGATGTCTATAACGACGGCGAGAGCGAGCGCATCGTCGGCAAAACGCTCAAGGATTCAGGCCGCCGGCAGCAAGTCTTTCTGGCGACCAAAGTGTACAACCGCACCGGCGATGGTCCCAACGACACCGGCGCCAGCCGCTACCACATCATCAAGGGCTGCGAAGATTCGCTGCGCCGCTTGCAAACCGATTATATTGACCTCTACCAGTTGCACCGGCCGCCGCCCGCACACCTGCCGCAGGATGAAACCCTGCGCGCCCTGGAAGACCTGGTAAGAGCCGGCAAAGTGCTTTATGCCGGTTCATCCACTTTCGCCGCCTGGATGTTAATGGAAGGCCTGGCGATCAGCGAGCGCTACGGTTGGGTGCGGTATGCCAGCGAACAACCGCCGTATAACCTGCTCGACCGCCGCGCTGAGAATGAATTGATCCCGCTGTGCCAGAAATACGGGCTGGCGGTTTTACCCTGGTCGCCGCTGGCGATGGGCGTTTTGGCCGGCCGCTATAACCACCCCAACGAAACCCCGTCAGGCTCGCGCCGGGAAAACTGGAAAAGCCCAACGTTTAATGAGCGCATTACCGCCACCGGCATCGAAGTCGGCCGCAAGCTGGCACTCCTGGCCGCTGAACGCAGCATGTCTTCCGCGCGGCTGGCGCTCCTGTGGACCAAAGACCAGCCGGGCGTAACGGCTCCGATCATTGGGCCTCGCACCCTGCAGCACCTGGAAGACTTCTTGCCGGTAATGGATATGACACTGAATGATGCTGATCGTCCGCTGTTTGACGCCCTGGTTCACCCGGGCAACGCGGTGGCGGACTTCTATAACAGTAATGACTGGATGAAAGCCCGCATTGTTGATCCGCCCGGAGACCCGGCGTGAATCCCATCCGCTGGGGTATCATCGGCTGCGGCGACGTCACCGAGGTCAAGAGCGGACCGGCGTTGCAAAAAGCGGACAGCTCGCAATTGGTGACGGTCATGCGCCGCAACGGCGCACTGGCAAGGGACTATGCCGAGCGCCACGGGGTTCCACGCTGGTATGACAACGCCCAGGCGTTGATCGATGACCCAGAGGTGGATGCAGTTTATATTGCCACGCCGCCGCACATGCACAAAGTGTACACCCTGGCGGTTGCCAGGGCAGGTAAGCCGGTATACGTCGAAAAACCGATGGCGCTTAATGCGGCGGAATGCCAGGAGATGATCGACGCCTGTGCCGTGGCGGGAGTGCCGTTGTTTGTGGCTTACTACCGCCGCGCACTGCCGCGTTTTGTAAAGATCAAAGAACTGGCAGATAGCGGCGTTCTTGGCAGACTGCGCTATGTGGAAATTTTGCTGACCCAGCCGGACAAACCGTTAGCTGACGATGAGCAGCCCTGGCGCGTACAGCCTGAGATCGCTGGCGGGGGACACTTTGTCGATCTGGCAAGCCACACGCTGGATTTTTTGGACTATGTGCTCGGTCCGGTCAAAAGCGTGCGGGGTTTTGCTCGCAACCAGGGCGCGGCTTACCCGGCAGAGGATATCGTCAGCGGGGCGTTCGAATTCGAAAGCGGCGTGCTGGGCAGCGGGCTGTGGAGTTTCAGCAGCTTTGAGGACGCTGATCGCGTCACCCTTGTCGGGTCGGCTGGGAAATTAACCTTCGCCACCTTCGCAGCCGAGCCGGTCGTGCTGGAAACCGCAGCCGGACGGCAAACTTTCGAAATTCCCCACCCCGCTCACGTGCAGCAGCCGTTGATCCAGCAGGTGGTAAATGAATTGCATGGCCAGGGCCGCTGTGTCAGCACCGGGGAGAACGGTTTGCGCACCACCCGGGTTATACAGCAACTGTTGGCCGATTATTACCGTGAATAAAAATTTTTATTGGAGTCGTTAGCGATATGGAATCATTCTTCCCATCACCTTTCCCAGGTGTGACCGGCCGCGAGCGGTTGTTGACCGCTCTGGCGCACCGCGAGCCTGACCGTATCCCACTCGACCTGGGCAGTACCCAGGTGACCGGCATCCATGTGATTGCTTACCAAAAATTGCGCCAGGCATTGGGATTGCCCGCAGTCAAAGCGCAGCCGTATGACTCCATTCAGGGATTGGCTATCCCGGATGAAGACTTGATTGCGCGCCTGGGGGTGGATGTGCGCGGGATGAATCCATTGAACAGCCACAACTGGAAGGTGATCGAAACCGAAATCCAGGATGAGAAATCCGGGGAATTGTACTGGAGTTACCATGACGAATGGGGCATCACGCACCGCAAACCACGTCCCGATGGCCTGTATTTCAGTTTGTGGCAGGCGCCGCTGGACAAACCTGAACTGACCAGCCAGGATATCCTCAATCATGCCTGGCCGCGGATGGATGATCCACAGCGGATTGCTGGATTGCGTGAAAAAGCTGAGGCTTATCGGGCAGCCGGCTATGCCGTTGTGTTAAAAGACCCCTTCGCCGGGATTTTCGAGATGGCGCAGCGCATCGTTGGCATGGAGAACTTATTGATGATGATGGCCAGCGATGCTGCTCTGGCCGGCGTACTGTTCGACAGGCTGACCGAACTCAAGCTGGGGTTTTGGGACATGGCTTTGCCGCGGCTGGGCGATGTGGTGGACGTGATCAGTCTTGCCGATGACTACGGCACCCAGGTTTCGCAAATCATCTCGCCGCGTATGTTTCGGCAACAGATCAAGCCAAAATGGCAGGCGGTCTTTGACCGGGTGCGCACACTGGCTCCGCATGCCCGGCGTTTCTTCCACTCCTGCGGAAATGTACGCCCGTTGATTCCGGATTTTATTGAAATCGGGGTGGAAATACTCAATCCGGTGCATATCCGCGCCACGGGCATGGAACCCGCGGCCCTGAAACGTGATTTTGGCGATGTTTTAAGCTTTTGGGGCGGGGCAGTGGATACGCAAGGCGTGTTGCCATACGGCACCCCGCAAGAAGTACGCGATGATGTAAAGCGCAATCTCGAAGCGCTGGCGCCCGGCGGCGGTTATGTTTTCAACACTGTGCATAACATTCAAGCCGACGTGCCGGTGGAAAATATCATGGCCATGTACGAGGCGTTGTTGGGTCGTACGCTTTAAATAAAAACCGGGGGAACCCGGCACTAAGGACTTATGGATGAATTCTAACTGGGAACATTTTTTAACCGCCGCCCGCCGGGGCCAACCAGACCAGGCGCCTGTGGCTTTAATCGTGGACAGCCCGTGGCTGCCAGGTTACGTTGGCATCGATACGCGCGATTATTACCTGTACCCCGAAAAATGGCTGCAAATCAACCTGGAATTACTCAAGCGCTTTCCGGATGTGGTCTGGATACCGGGTTTCTGGGTGGAATTTGGCATGGCCTCCGAGCCTTCGGCATTTGGCTGCCGCATGCGTTTTTATCCGGATCGCCCGCCGTCCATCGAGCCGCTGGTCAAAGACCTGGCCTTCTGGCAGAACATGGAGCCGGTCAATCCGCAGGAAGATGGGTTGATGCCCCTGGCGCTGCGCCTGTACCGGCAAATGGATCAGCGACTGCAAGCGGATGGGCTGGGGATTCATATGGTGGCAGCGCGCGGTCCGCTGACTACCGCTTCCTGGTTGACCGGGATCACGCCGCTGATGGAAGGGATGATCACAGCGCCTGAACAGGTCACACGCGTGCTGGAAACCGTCACAACCTCGCTGATTCGCTGGCTGGATGCGCAGTTGGAAACTTTGCGCGAACCTCAGGGGATTTTGCTTTTGGATGACCTGGTGGGTATGGTCTCGCGCCGAACCTACCAGACCATGGTCGAGCCGCACCTCAAACGTATTTTCGCGCATTATTCCGGTCTGCTGCGCATTTATCACAACGACACCCCCTGCCCGCACCTGCTCGAAAGTCTTTCATCCACCGGGTTCGACGTGTTTAATTTCAGCCACGAGACCGATATCGGCCTGGTCAAGCAGAAGATGGGGGAGCGGGTGGCTTTGATGGGCAACGTTGCTCCGCTTGGACTGGGGGTGCGCGGCACACCAGAACAGGTGTACGCGGCTGCCCGGGAATGCCTGGATAAAGGCGCGCCCGGCGGAGGGATGATTCTGTCCTTCGGCGGGGGAATCAGTCCAGGTACGCTGCCGGAAAATATCGATGCACTGGTGCAGGCTGCCAAAGATTGGAAGGGACCGCGATGAACAGCGAAAGCGACCGTTTCAGCAACCTGCTTTTCGATCCTGAACCGACTCAGCGCGAACTGGCGCGCCGCATTTATGCAACTGCCGCCGGTCTGCCGATCGTCAGCCCACACGGGCATGTTGACCCAACCCTCTTTGCCGATGAAAACGGCAGCTTTGGCTCGCCGGCAGAACTGCTGATTGTTCCGGATCACTATGTATTCCGCATGTTGTATTCGCAGGGCATTGCGATGGAAGCCCTGGGTGTCCCACGCCTGGACGGCGGGCCGGTCGAAAAGGACGGGCGCAAAATCTGGCAAATTTTTGCCGATCATTTTCACCTTTTCCGCGGGACGCCCTCAGGGGTCTGGCTCTCGCAGGAATTGCGCCAGGTGTTTGGCGTGCAGCAACCGCTAACCGGGGCCAACGCTCAGGAGGTTTACGACCAGATCGAAGCCTGCCTGGCAAGCCCGGAGTTCAAACCCCGGAGGTTGTTCGAGCGTTTTAATATCGAGGTCATGTGCACCACGGACCCGGCCTGGGATCTGCTCGAAGCCCACCAGGCCATCCGCGCCTCCGGTTGGAGCGGGAAAATCCAGCCAACCTTCCGTCCCGACGGCGTGGTCAACCTGGATACCCGCGGTTGGCTGGAAAACATCGAGAAGTTCAGCCACGCCAGCGGGATTTCAGTCACATCCTACAGCCGCTTTATTCAGGCGCTCGAGGTGCAAAGAGCACACTTCAAATTGCTGGGGGCTACGGCAACCGATCACGCAGCCCTGACCCCCGCCACTCAGCCACTTAGCCCACGGGAGGCGGAAGCCATATTTCAGCGGGCGTTGAAAAATGAGCTGCGTCCGGACGATGCGGAACGTTTTACCGCTCACATGCTGGTCGAGATGGCGCGCATGAGCATCGAGGACGGTCTGGTGATGCAACTGCATCCCGGCGTGTTGCGCAACCATAACCCGGCCGTCTTTGACGGCTTCGGTCTGGATAAAGGCGCCGATATCCCGGTAGTGACCGAGTTCACCCGCAATCTGCTCCCGCTGCTGCAGCGCTACGGAAACGATCCGCGCCTGCGCATCATCCTGTTCACGCTGGACGAGACAACCTACACCCGCGAATTGGCGCCATTGGCCGGTCACTACCCGGCAGTGCTAATCGGCCCGCCGTGGTGGTTCCATGACAGCCCGAACGGCATGCGGCGCTATTTTGACCGGGTATTCGAGACCGCCGGGTTGTACAACACCGCCGGTTTCAATGATGACACCCGCGCTTTCCCCTCCATCCCGGCGCGGCATGACGTCTGGCGGCGGGTCAGCGCCAACTGGCTGGCCGGACAGTTGGTGAGCGGCATCATCACGGAGGAGGAAGCCGGGGACATGATGTCCGCTCTGGCGGTCGGTTTGGCACGTAAAGCCTATAGATTGGAGACCTCTGCATAATCATGGCACACAACCTGAAGGTTTATCCCAATTCCATTTGCACTGGACGCCAGGCGGCCAGCGAACTTACTGTGTTTTTAGCGCGCGATGCGGAATCGGGCGAGCGGGTGTTGGGGGTGCGCGGTTCATCGGATGCTGCCCGCCTTCCGTTTGCCCAGCCGCTTTTCTCCCAGGACGGCGATCAATTCTTTGCTCCAAACCCTGAAAATGCTGCTATTTTACGGAAGATTTTTTCCTGGTTAATACCGGCACCGATGAATACCAGAAAAGGCGGGGAAGCGGTGCCATCTTTTGGCTTTGGCGACCGGCTGGGGTTGGCCACGCCGGGGCACATTCAGGCGCTGCGGGCCGTATCCTCTGCCGGTAAGATTTATCCCATTTTTGCGCAGCAGTCGGTGCGTGAAAACGCGCGCACCGGGCGCACCCCGCAGCAGGTGATGGACGACGCCTTGTGGGGAGTGTTGCAGGAGGGTTGGCTGCAATCCTGGGGCGGGGACGCCGATCATCTCAAACAGGTCAGCGACCTGCCAGCCTTTGTTCAGGCGGGTTACACCTTCTTTACCGTCGATCCCGGCGAGCATGTGGATTCCGCTGCGGATACAGACGAACTTCAAACTTTGATCGCGAAGATTTCCGCTCAACCCTGGGAGGAAGCAGGAGAGAAGTCTGTCACCAAGGATGAACTGGTCGAGCAATTCCTGGCTTTCTGCGCTTCGGCCGGCTGGCCTTGTGACCAGACTTCTGTGCAGCAAGGGGCGCTGCGAGCATTCGCCAAATACGGGCGGGCAGTCATCCACATTACAAAAATGTATCGCGCGCTGCAGGCGCTCAAACCGGGAGGCTTTGATTTCGAAGTCTCGGTCGATGAAACGGAAACGCCCACCTCTTTGTTGGAACACTTTTACATTGCCGGCGAACTCAAGCGCCTGGGAGTAAGGTTCAATAGTTTAGCGCCGCGTTTCCCTGGCCGCTTCGAGAAGGGCGTTGATTACATTGGCGACCTGGCGGCACTGGAACCCGAACTGGCGCGCCACGCAGCAGTTATGCGTCACTTCGGCGGTTACCGGCTGAGTCTGCACTCCGGTTCGGACAAGTTCAGCATTTACCCTTTGCTGGTACGGCATGCCGGACGTTCGGTGCATGTTAAAACCGCGGGCACGAGCTACCTGGAAGCGCTGCGCGTGGCAGCCGCGCTGAAACCAGAGTTATTCCGGCAGGCGTTGGAACTTGCCCGTCGCCGCTATGCAACCGACCGATTAACCTATCACGTTTCGGCGGACCAAAACCGCCTGCCAGACTCGCAAACCCTGACGGATCACGCGCTGCCCGGCTTGTTGGACGATTTTGATGTGCGCCAGGCGCTGCATGTCACTTTTGGGTCGGCGCTGGCTGATTTTGGCGGAGAACTCAAGAAAATGCTGAAAACACACCCGGAGAATTATGATCGGACACTGCTCAAACACTTCATCCGCCATCTTGAGCCGCTGGTAGTGAACGAGTAGCCAGTAGGGCGGTTTTGTCTTAATTGGGAACTGTCTCATAAGAATAAATTTGTCATTTATTCCGCCACATATGCGGGATGGGGTGGAACCCATCCCCTACAAGTAGGGGCGGGCTTCCATGCCCGCCCGCTTTTAGGACAGCCCCCGAAGTTCATTTACATCCCGCTCCCCGAAAGTTTGGCCGTCTGTGAAAAGCCAGTGATAAACCGGGAAACGGGGTCGGGGGTGAGGGAAAATCATGTTCGTTACCTGAGTTGTGAAAGCTTTCGGAATGCCAACAGATTGAACTCAAGACTGTATCTACATGAAAATTAATGGTTCCAAGGGTGGCCGAAGCATCCGTTTGGCTGGTTAACCACCCCTTAATTACTTATTAGCCAAATAATTATCCCTGCATGAATCACGCACGCCAGCCCGATTAAAACCCAAAAATACGTTTTGCGCGTCTTGTGATGAAACAAATACATCCCGGCCAGAGCGCCAAATGCCCCGCCGCCATACGCCAGGGTAAAAAGCGCCCGCTCTGACACGCGCCACTGGTTCATTTTTGCCCGGTATTTGTCGAATCCCCAGACGAGAAAAGTAACAAGGGTGAGAACGGCATAAAAAAGGGGCATGGTTCAGTCTCCGCGGTAATTATAGCGGCGCTCCAGGCTGGCGTGCGCAAAATAGCGGACGGGTTTTCGCTTTTGCGCCCAAGCCTGAGTTTGTCGCACCGCAATTTAGTCTGGTTTGAATCAAGGTAAAATGATTTTGAGATATTTAAACGGCCTGGAGATTTGATGTTAAAACGACGAAAGACCCCGGTGGAAATAAAACATACCGAACCGCATCTGTGCAGCACCGCATTGCGGCTGCACATTCTACATGAAGTGTCGTTTTTTGCCGGCCTGGAGCATACCCAGATCGAAGAGATCAACCGTCAGTTCCATGAAAAGGGGTTTGAACCGGGCGACTATCTTTATTTTGCCGGCGATCCAGCCGACTCCCTGTTCATCATCGCCGAAGGACGAGTCAAGCTGCTGCGTCACACAGCCGCCGGTAAAGACGTGATGTTGGACCTGCTCATTCCGGGGGAATTTTTTGGCGGGCTTTCCACCTCCAGCGAAAGCACGTATTTGGAAACTGCCCAGGCGCTCACCTCGGTGTGCGCTTTGACGATCAGTCGCGAAGGGTTTCGCGCTATTTTGAACCAGTATCCAACAGTCAGCATGCAGGTGCTGGATCTGATCACTGCCCGGTTGGAAGCCGCCCATGACACCATTCACCAACTGTCTGCGCAGACTGCGGAGCAGCGGATTGCAGCGACCTTACTCACCCTGGCAGCCAAACTGGGTGAGCCGCATGAAGTCGGGCTGCTCATTCAGACCCCGCTTTCACGCGATGAATTGGCGGAGCTGACCGCAACCACCCCCGAAACTGCCAGCCGAGTCATCAGCCAGTTCCAACGCGACGGCTGGATCGCGACCGGCCGGCAGTGGATTGCCCTGGCCGACCCGGAAGCGTTGCGCCTGACCGCTGAGATGGAAGCATAAATCCAATCCCTAAACGGATATCGAAAGCAGTTATCTGATCCAGATCATGGAATGAACCGGGTAAGAGCGTTATCCTCTATATAAATCAATCTTATATGGAGGAAACAATGAAAACCCTGTTACGTAGTCAAGAATTAACCTGCCCATCGTGCGTCGCTAAAATCGAAAAAGCGCTCAAAGACGTTCCGGGAGTCGAAGATGCCAAAGTCTTCTTCAACACCGGACGGATCGAAGTGCAGCATGACCCGGCGATTGCGCCTTCCGCTAAACTGGTCGAAACCGTCCAGGCGGCAGGTTATAAAGCCCGCGTTTCCGCAGTTTAATCGCATTGACCGGGAGGCGCCATGATCGAAAATGTTCACGCCAAGCTGCATGACCCGCGCATCCGCTCTGAAGTCGAAACCATCCTTTCCGGCGGGCTGATTCTCGTTGGATTGGCTGCCCGGTATCTCTTCCAGGCGCTGCCGCTGCACAATATCTTGATGACCATCGCGGCGGTCATCGCCGGCGCTGATATCGCGGTTCGCGCCTGGAACAGCCTGCGCCACCGGCACATCAGCATCGAACTATTGGTGACGATCGCAACGGTCGGTGCGTTGGCAATCGGCGAGGTATGGGAGGCTGCAGCGGTCACCTTCCTTTTCGTGTTTGGCGCATATCTGGAAGCCCGGACGTTGAGCAAAACCCGCCAGGTATTGGGGGAATTGATCGACCTGGCGCCGGTGACCGCGCTGGTGCTGCGCGACGGCGCTCAGGTCGAAGTTGCGCCGCATGAAGTGCTGATCGGCGAGACCGTGCTGCTCAAACCAGGGGTGCGGGTGCCGGTGGACGGTGAAGTAGTGATCGGCGCTTCGGCTGTGGACGAGAGTTCGATTACCGGAGAACCCATGCCGGAAGAGAAAACGCTGGGCGACCGCGTTTTTGCCGGGACTGTAAACCTGGATGGCATGCTTCAGGTGCGGGCAACCGGCGTTGGCGCCGACACCACCCTGGCGCGCATTATCGCCCGCGTGGAAGAAGCCCAGGACCAAAAAGCGCCTACCCAACGCTTCATCGAACGCTTTTCACAATGGTACACTCCCGCGATCATTCTCCTCAGTATTGGCGCGTACGTCATCAGCCGTGACATCGAGCTGGCGCTGACTTTGCTGGTCATCGGCTGTCCGGGCGCGCTGGTCATCTCTACACCGGTATCGATCATCGCCGGGATTGGCAGCGCGGCTCGCCGCGGCATCTTGATCAAGGGCGGTGAATTTCTGGAAAATGCCGGGAAGATCTCAGCGGTGGCGTTGGATAAAACCGGCACCTTGACTTACGGCAAGCCGCGCCTGACCGATATTGTCGTGCTGCAACCGTCGCAGGTTACGGCAGGGCCAACTACAGTGCCGGATTCAGCCGGTTCTTTGCGGTGGGATGCCAATCAGGCTGAACTGCTCTGGTGGATCGGCATGGCGGAGTCGGGTTCTGAACATCCGCTGGCGCGCGCCATCTATCAGGAAGCCCTCAAACTGGGGCCGCTGCCCATGCCGGATGAATTCGAAGCGCTGGCCGGCAAGGGCATCCGGGCTCGCTATCAAGGCCGAGAGGTATGGGTGGGCGCGCCTAAATGGCTGGCTGAACTCTCCATTCCGATGGATGAAGAACTTGCCGCTCAGTTGGACCAACTGCGCAGCGATGGGAAAACGGCCGTCCTGGCAGCTCGCGATCAACAGATATGGGGCATCATCGCCATCGCAGACCCAATGCGTGAAGATGCGCCTGAAATGGTGCGCCGCCTGCAAGCCGACGGGATCAAGACAATTGTGATGCTCACCGGCGACGACCCGGCAACCGCCAATGCGGTTGCGCTGCGAGCTGGCATAAGCGATGTGCGCGCCGGGCTGCTGCCCGAGGAGAAGTTGGATGCCATCCGGCAAATGCAATCGCAAGGGCACATCGTGGCCATGATCGGCGACGGCATCAACGATACGCCCGCATTGGCGGCCTCGAATATCGGCATCGCCATGGGCGCAGCGGGCGCAGGGTTGGCAATCGAAACGGCGGATATAGCGTTGATGGCTGACGACCTGCTCAAGGTGCCGGAGGCCATTCACCTTTCCAAAGCAACCCTGCGAAACATTCGGCAGAACGTCATCATTGCGCTGCTGACGGTAAGCGGGCTGTTGACAGGTGTGCTGCTCGGCAGCGTTCACATGGCTGGCGGGATGCTGGTGCACCAGTTATCGGTGTTAGTCGTCATTGCCAACGGCATGCGGTTGCTGAAAAAGTAAGCCAATCTGTCATCGTGAGCATTTCTCCTCCCTGGGGTCAGGGGCGTCCAAACAGACGCCCCTGATGTAATAAATGCGTTTATAATCTTTTTACCATGCTCAGACAACGCTACCGTAAAATTCTTTTCTTTTTCGCCAGCGTTCTGCTCGGCCTGCTGTGGTGGGAGATATTTCTCCCGCGCATTGGTTTAAAGCGGCTGGTTCACCAGACGCGCAACCGGCGTTTACGTCAGACCGCAGTCCGGTTCCACAGTCTGGCTGTGAGCATGGGCGGGGTTTTGATCAAGGTTGGGCAGTGGCTTTCCGCCCGACTGGACGTGCTGCCGCCGGTGATCACAGAAGAACTGGCCGGACTACAGGATGAAGTCAAGCCCGAGCGTTTTGAGGACATTCGGCAGGTGGTAGAGTTGGAGTTTGGCGCGCCTTTGGAGGCTCTGTTCGAGGAATTTGTAGCAGAACCCATCGCTGCTGCATCCATTGGGCAGGTGCATATTGCCCGGTTGCGCAAGTCCGCTGGGGGGGATGAGGTGGCGGCGATCCGGCCGGTGGTGGTCAAGGTGCAGCGGCCGAATATCGAAAAAGTGGTCGAAACCGACCTGGCGGCGCTGCGTGTGGTCAGCCGCTGGGTGGAATGGTATAAACCCATTCGCAAACGGGTGGATGTCCCGGCGTTGGTTCGTGAGTTCAGCAGCACGCTCTATGCGGAAATCGACTATCTCAATGAAGGCAAGAACGCGCAGACCTTCAAGGAGAATTTTCTCGGCGTGGCGGATGTGATCGTTCCCGAGGTGCACTGGAGCCACACCACCCGCCGGGTGTTGACGCTCGAGGACGTCCGGGCGATCAAAATTACCGATTATGACGCCATCAGCGCCGCTGGCATCGATCGAACCCAAGTGGCGCAACGCCTTTTTGACATCTACCTCAAGCAGGTCTTTGAGGACCACTGGTTTCACGCCGACCCGCATCCGGGCAATCTTTTTGTTGCTCCGGGTGCAGTGCAAGAGGACGGCCGAACCGGTTTTTCGCTGGTATTCGTTGATTTTGGCATGGCGGGGAAAATTACGCCCAACGTGGTTAGCGGGTTGCGTGAGCTGGTTATTGCGGTGGTGGAACGCGATGGCGCGCGGGTGATCAAAGCCTACCAACTGATGGGCGTGTTGCTGCCGGGCGCCGATACCGAACTGCTGCGCCAGGCCAATGAGCGTGCATTCGAACGGTTTTGGGGAAAAACTGCGCCTGAATTGATGGAATTACGCCAGACCGAAGCGGTTGAGTTTCTCGAAGAATTCCGCGGGCTGCTCTACAACAATCCGTTTCAATTGCCAGAGAATATGATCCTGCTTGGGCGCGCACTATCGATACTCAACGGCATGTGCACTGGGTTGGATGCCAATTTTAATCTCTGGCAGAGCGTCATACCCTGGGCGGAAAAATTGGTGAAGGCAGAGGTCGGTTCTCAGTGGAAGACCTGGACAAACGAGGCGGTTGACATCCTGCGCTCGCTGGCGGCGCTGCCCCGGCGGACAGAGGCTGTGCTGACGCGGCTCGAACAGGGACGGCTGGAGGTGCGCAGCAGCGACTTGAGCCGGCAAGTGCAGCGGGTGACGCGGTCGGTTAATCGCTTAACTGCCGGGTTGTTTTTTGCAGCGCTTTTATTTGGCGGGGTTCAGCTTTATCTGGCGGGAGAGGTCGCGCTGGCGGTCGGTTTGGGGGGCGGTGCGCTGGTTGCATTTATTGCCGTGCTATTCGCGCGGACATAGAAGGCAGGAGCCAACCTGCATTTTTTTTGCAGGGCAATCTTTAGATTGCCTCGCAAATTGAAAATTTGCGCTACAACATTACTCTACAGCAAGTTGAGGTCAGGGCACTCTGTGAGTGAGCTTGTCGGAGCCAACCCCTTCGGCACACTCAGGCTATGAGTAAGGCGAAATGTTGGGGCTGTCCCAAAAGCGGGCGGGCTTTCACGCCCGCCCGCTTTTGGGACAGCCCCCTATGCATATCCTCTCACAGGGTACCCCGTGGTCAGGGCACAGTTGAATTTATTAACACAACTCTTAGATAAAATCAGATAAATACTAGTATAATAGTATTAGTTAATAATTTCACAAATAACTAAGGGTAGATCTTATGATGCCAAAAGCCAGCAAGCAAAACCTAAAACACGTAGTGATTGTCGGCGGCGGATTTGGCGGGCTGCGTGCGGCCCGAAGGCTGGCCAAAGCGCCGGTCCGCATAACCCTGATTGATCGCAACAACTATCACTTGTTTCAACCGCTGCTTTACCAGGTGGCCACTGCCGGCGTTTCGCCTACCGACGTAGCATATCCGCTGCGCAGTATTTTTCATCGCCAAAAGAATCTGGAGTACTGGATGGCGGAGGTAACCAGGGTTGACTTGATTCACCGGCGGCTGGAAACGACCAACGGCAGCCTGGAGTATGACTACCTGATATTAGCGGTTGGCGGCGAGACGAATTATTTTGGGCTGGAATCGGTGGCTGTAAACGCATTTGGCCTGAAGGGACTGGAAGATGCCGCTCCGATCCGCGATCACCTGCTGCATCTTTTCGAACAAGCTGCCCTGGTCAGCGACCCTGCGACCAGGCAGGCTCTACTCACCTTCGTTGTCGTTGGGGGCGGTCCGACCGGGGTGGAACTGGCGGGCGCAATCTCCGAACTCATCCGTCTGGTGTTAACCAAAGATTATCCTGACCAAGATTTCAGTCATTCGCGCGTGCTGCTGCTGGAAGCAACCGACCGCTTACTGGCAGCCCTGCCAGTTGGCCTGGGTCAGGCAACCCAGAAAGCCTTGAAAAAGAAAGGCGTGGAAGTACGCTTTGGCGCAGCGGTCGAGTCGTTTGATGGGCAGACCGTCAAATTGCGCGGCGGCGAGACCATTCCCACTCGTACCCTGATCTGGGCGGCAGGCGTCCGGTCAGCGGCGCTGGTGGATACGCTGGGTTTACCACAGGCAGCACAGCGACGGGTGCGGGTCGAGCCTACGTTGCAGCTCCCCGGTCACCCGGAGGTGTATGTTATTGGAGATGCCGCTTACCTGGAAGGTGAACAGAAAGTCCCATTGCCGATGGTGGCACCGGTTGCCATGCAGCAAGGGGAACACGCCGCGGACAATCTTGTTCGGGCGCTGAATGAACAACCGCAAGTGACTTTTCATTATCATGACCCCGGTACGATGGCGACGATTGGCCGCAACCAGGCAGTAGCCTGGATTGGCCCGCTGCAATTGAATGGTTTTCTTGCCTGGGTGACATGGTTGGTAGTGCATATCTTCCAACTGATCGGATTCCGCAACCGGTTGCTGGTGCTGATCAACTGGGCCTGGGATTACTTCTTCTATGACCGCGCCGTGCGGTTGATCAGCCCAACCGAACCGACATTTTCACCTGAAAAAATGAAGCAGAGCCAGGGTCAAAATAACTGAAACCTGCCAATGATCAACCCGTTGCAACCTGACTGCCTGGAGAGTACAATCAGCCCCATCTTCGAATAGGAGTTATGCGGATGGAAACCCCGTTTTACATACCCGAAAGCGCAATGGCGATTGCGGCGCACCCGGATGACATCGAATATTCCTGCAGCGGCACGCTGGCACGCTGGGCTCAAGCTGGAACCCGGACTTATTATGTATTGTGCACCAGCGGCGATGTGGGGATTGCTACAGCAGGCATGACCAGAGCGCGGGCAACAGAAATCCGCGAACAGGAATCACGCGATGCAGCCGCCATTGCTGGGGCGAGCGAGGTGGTGTTTCTGCGTGAGCCGGATGGGATGCTGCAGGCTACATTGGAACTGCGCAAGAAACTGGTGCGCGAGATTCGCCGGCTGCGCCCGGAAGTGGTCATTTGCAGCGACCCGACCGTGGTGCTGGCGTCATCTGATTACATTAATCACCCGGATCACCGCGCGGCAGGCATGGCAGCATTGGACGCGGTTTTCCCGGCCGCCGGCCAGCCCAATCTTTTTGAGGAACTGGAATCCGAAGGTTTCAAAGCTCACAAGGTGCGCAAGGTTTTCGTCAACTCGTGGGAACATTCCGATCATTTCATCAACATCAGCACAACCATGGATGTCAAAATTGCGGCGCTGCGGTCGCACGTGAGTCAAATGAACGGCAATGACCCGGCCGACATGCTGCGGCAATGGGCGGCCGAGACCGCCAAAGGCAAAGAGATGCAGTATGCCGAGGGGTTTAAGGTGATTCAACTGGTCAGCGATGAAGATTGGGCAAAAACAAAAGGTGTTGTTCTGCCTTAGGGCTGGCTACTCTGCAAACATTTCCATTAAGACGGGATTGATGGCATCCCAGTTGGGCAGCAGCACATTGGCGCCCAGGTCCGTCGTCCAGGGATTGACCATCTCGCGGGTGATGGTCCGATTGTCGATGCCATCCGGGCCAGCCCGCAGCACTGCCAATCCGAGACGCGGCCACAAATATGCTGGGATGTTTGTATCAACCGATTGAAAAAACACATTGGCCACCGCCGGAATGCGCACCCAGGAAGCCGGATTGAACATTTGCCTGAAGGCGGCTTTGAGCAAAAACTGACCGTTTTGCATGCGAAAGAAATCGTCGCTGCCGGTTCGGTTGCGGGCAAATGCCAGCGCCTGTTCACCGTTGAGGTTGTACTGACCAGGTGCGTAGCCGGCCATGGCGTTCGTAAGGTCAATGTTCAAGCCGCCCATGGCATCCACAATTTCGACGAAGCTGCTGAACTTCACACGGACATAATATCGGACAGTCACCCCGAAATTGGCGCGCACGGTTTCCAACACGGCTGCCGGCCCGCTGCCTTCCTGATTGGCTTCGGCGAAGAAATGAGCGGTGTTGATGCGGTTCTCGCCAACTCCCGGGATGTTCACCCATAGATCGCGCGGGATGGACAGCATATTCACATCCGGTTTAAGCGGGATGATGCTGATAAGGATGTTGGTATCGGTGCGACCGACCGCTGAACCGTCTGGTGTGCGGTCGATGCCGAGCAGCAATATATTGGTGCGGGCGGGGAGGAAAAAGTAGGCTCCCAGGAGGAGCACAAAAACTACCAGCAGCGGCAGGCAGCCACAGGTGAAACAGTTACGCGTGCGCACCGGCGGTTCTTCAATTTCGATGGGCTGGTAGTATTCGTTCGGGTCAGCTACCCGGTTTGGTTTGGTGGGACCCTGTTGAGGGGATTTGGGATCGATGGAGAGTCTGACCATAATCCTATTGAAAATAAAACTGATTGGGGTCGAAGTTTTGGAACCAGCCTGAGGCCCACAGGGAGATGAACCCGGCGGTTGCGATCACGCTCAAAATCAAGCCGATGACATTCAGGACGATTCCGGCGATCGAAATGCCGCGGTTGGGTGTCTTTAACCCGATGAACCCAATGATTATCCCGGCGATCGAGAGCGGCGCGCCGCAAACAGGCAAACACCAGGCAAAAAGGTTGATCAATCCAAGCACCAGCGCAGTGACGCCAGCCCAACCGCGTTCGGCGCCCGGGGTCGATTTCGGCAAGATTTCCGGTTCAAGCGATGGGGGTAATACTGTCTCATCCGTCATTTCGTCCTCCTTACGGTACCCAAGCGTCTCGATTCATAACAGTTTGGCGAACATCTGCTCCACAGGTATTTTCGAGAAAATACCCGGGAATAAGAAAGCCCGCTGTTCTTTATTGAGTTATTATAACGTTTCCTTCAATAAAAAACGCGGGCTGTTTGTCGTTCAGCAGGGCAATTATTCCGCCGCGGGGTGCCCTAAAATGGCTTCGATCCGCTCCAGAACCTCGTTGGTCAGCAGGTCAACCGCTTCGGCAGCGGCCAGGTTTTCATCGAGCTGCTCCAGACGGGTGGCGCCGGTGATTACGCTGGAAATTTCCTTGCGGCGCAAAATCCAGGCAAGCGCCAACTGACCCGTGGTCAGCTCCAGCTCCTGTGCGATGGCGGTCAGGCTGCGAACCTTGGCAAGCCGCTCCGGCGTGATGCGGTCGCGCATCCAGGCCAGGTCTTCCATCGAGGCGCGACTGCCTTCCGGGATGCCCTGGTTATATTTGCCGGTCAGTATTCCCTGATACAACGGGCTAAAAGTAGTAAGGCCCATCCCCAATTCGCGGCAGGTGGGTGCGCTATCCTCCTCAAAGCGGCGCCGGTGGAACATGTTGTACTGCGGTTGTTCCATGCTGGGCGGGACCAGACCAAACTGGCGGCCCACGCCTACCACCTGGGCAATCTGCTGCGCTTCCCATTCGGATGTACCCCAGTACAGCACCTTGCCCTGGTGAACCAGATCATCCATCACCCGGGCAACCTCTTCGAGCGGCGTGTCGGGATCATAGCGGTGACAGAAGTAAAGATCAACGTAATCGGTGCCCAGACGGCGCAGGGAAGCATGAATCGATTCCATTACATGTTTGCGGGAAAGCCCGCGACCGTTCGGTCCCGGCATGGTCGGCCAGAAAACCTTGCTGGAAATCACCAGCGCTTCACGCGGCAGGCCCTTGATGGCTTCTCCCATCACTAACTCTGCCTGACCGCCAGCGTACATGTCGGCATTGTCAAAGAAATTAATTCCCTGATCGTAAGCCGTATGAATCAGGTCGATGGCGGCTTGCTGGTCGATCTGATTGCCAAAGGTGATCCAGGCACCCAGTGAAATTTCACTGACCTTCAAACCGGAACGTCCAAGTCGACGGTAATGCATGCTTCCCTCCCGGAATTGCGTTTATGATTGGAGCGGCCAAGTGCCTTTTATTCCAAATCGTGAATTTTTCCCTCGCCCAAAGCTTTAGACGCTTCACCAATGCCAAGCGGTTTCCACTTTTCCTGGTTGGCACGCAGCCGGTGCGTCCCGCCGCCGCGGTTGTGCAGCAGGTCAAAATTTTCAGGCTTGATGAACATATCCTCGCCATCCAGCAAGCCGCTCACCCCGCTTTGGCCGGGTTCGGCGCGTTTGTTCTGGCAGTAATGGCAAGTTTTGGGATCGTGTGGGGTGTATTGCAGCGGTTCCTCGTAGGTGGTGATGTAGCCTTCATAGTTGCGCAGAATGATCTTGTGATCCGACATGCTGATGAGGTAGTTGGGCATGACGGGGATCTTGCCACCGCCGCCTGGGGCGTCCACCACAAAGGTAGGGACGGCGTACCCTGAGGTGTGCCCGCGCAGCCCTTCGATAATCTCGATGCCTTTGGCAACCGGAGTGCGGAAATGCCCGGCGCCTTCCACCAGGTCGCACTGGTAGAGATAATACGGCCGCACGCGGATGCGCACCAGATCCTGCACCAGTTTGCGCTGGATGTGAACGCAATCGTTTACGCCGGCCAGCAGCACCGACTGGTTTCCAAGCGGGATACCGGCGCGGGTCAAACGATCAGCGGCTTCTGCCAATTCCCTGGAAATTTCATTGGGGTGGTTGACGTGAATATTCAACCATAACGGGTGGTACTTTTGCAGGGTATCGCACAATTCGGGCGTCACGCGCTGCGGCATGAAAACCGGTACGCGGCTGCCAATGCGGATGATTTCGATGTGCGGGATCTCACGCAGGCGGCCAAGCAGTTCGTCGAGCAGTTTAGGCGCAAGCGTCAGAGGATCGCCGCCGGAAAGCAGCACATCGCGCACCTGCGGGGTGTTTTTGAGGTACTCGATTTGCATGTCGAATTCGGCGCGCGAGAAGGTGGCGCTCGGATCGCCGACGATGCGGGAACGCGTGCAGTAACGGCAATAAGAAGCGCACTGGGTGGTTACCAGCATCAAGACGCGGTCAGGATAGCGGTGGACCAATCCCGGCACCGGCGAGTGCCGGTCTTCCGCCAGTGAATCTTCCATCATTCCGGTAAAAGGGACGATCTCTTCAGCGCGCGGGATTACCTGGCGGCGAACCGGGTCGTCCGGGTCATCGGGATCGATTAATGACACAAAATAGGGTGTAATATCCACGCGAAACAGACCCTGCGTGCCGAGCGCTTTTTTTTCGCTCGCGGTCAGGTGCAGAACTTTTTCAAAATCTTCGACGCTGTTCAGGCGGTTGCTAAGCTGCCAGCGCCAGTCATTCCACTTTTCATCGGGCACTTCAGCATACAAAGGTGCACGTTTGGAAACAAATGGGGTAGGGGTCATGATTCCTCTCCTTGGGGAAAACGATCCTCTAAGACAGTCACACGAGTTGATAACAATAAGTTGTGATTACCCGAGTTTTCAGGCAATCCCCCTACATCAGCGGCGGATCGTGGTCTGTTCGGAAGAAATCAGCGCAGTTTATTTCTTTATAGCTGCGATCCATAGACTAATTGTATGAAGAAAACCAGATAAGGTCAAATGGAAATTCAAAACGAGCGGAATCCGCATGAATACAGGTTCTCTTAGAAATCTGTTAGAGTTTTCCACCCGTCTTGACGATGCCATTTGCGCATGGTATTATTTTGCAATAGGGTATTTTAGCACTCTAACGCTTAGAGTGCTAAATTTTAGAGATCGTATGAATGAATTAAGCGAACGACAAAAAATTATCCTCTCGCTGGTGATCCACGAGTATTCCCAGACTGCCACACCGGTAGGATCGCAGGCTCTGGTTGCGCGTTATAACCTGGATATGAGCTCAGCGACCGTACGCAATGAACTGGTGGCGCTCACCGACCACGGTTTTTTGCGCCAGCCGCATACATCAGCCGGCCGGGTGCCGACAGAGGAAGGCTATCGCTATTTCGTCAGCAAGTTGACTCGCGCCTCCGACCTGCCTGATACCACCCGCCGCACCATCAGCCACCAGTTTTACCAGATGCGCAACGATGTCGAACAGTGGGTACGACTGGCCGCATCGGTATTGGCATACCAGTCTCGCGCCGCATCACTGGTGACCCCGCCGCATCCCGAACATTCCCGCCTGAAGCACCTCGAGTTGATTGCCACCCGCGGCCGGCAAATTCTGGTTGTCTTGGTGATGATCGGCGGAGAAGTGCGACAGCGCCTGCTTTCTTTGAGCGAGCCGGTGACGCAGGAGCAGCTTTCTCAATCTGCCGAACGGTTGACCCAACTGTTCCAACGGGCGGATGTCAATGAAATGCGCGCCCGGCTCGCGCAAATGCAGGGCCTGGATGCGGATGTGCTCGTATGGGTCATCGAAGACATGCTGCAGGCAGATGCCAAGCCGGCCGGCGAAGTGTACATCGACGGCCTGACCAATGTGCTCAGTGAGCCGGAATTCACCGGATCTGATGAAGCACGCCGTTCCCTGCGGATATTAGAGGAAAGGTCATTGCTGAAGGACCTGGTCGCCCGCACTTCGGCCGGAAATACACAGGGCGGCGTTCAGGTGCTCATTGGCGGGGAGGGCACCTGGGACGAACTGCGCCAGTGGTCGTTGGTGCTTGGCAGTTATGGCTTACCTGGACTGGCCACCGGCACACTGGGTGTTTTAGGCCCACTGCGCCTTTCCTATGGACGCGCCATTTCAACAGTCCGGTTTCTTTCCGGGCTGCTAAGTGATCTGATGGCCGAATCATCGATAGATGAATCTTCAGCAAACACGGGAGACTTGAATTGATGACTGAACACAAAAAACGAACCAAACCGGTTGAAACACCTACAGAGGAAATGACCACCCCGGATGAAGGGGTCGAAACCCAGGAACTGCCAGAAGTAGCGGCCCTAAAGGAAGAACTGGCGGCAGTTCAGGAACAATGTAAGGAGTTTTCGGAGGGCTGGCAGCGCGAGCGGGCGGATTTTTTGAATTTTCGTAAACGCATCGAACGCGATCAGGCGCAGCTCAACCAGGTCGTTACCGGCAACATCATCCGAAAATACCTGAGTGTGACGGATGACATGGAGCGCGCCCTGGCGAACCGTCCGCAGGGGGCAGAATCACAAGAGTGGTGGAATGGCGTCGAGCTGATTTACCGCAAGCTGACCGGTATCCTGGAATCCGAAGGAGTACAGGTTATCCCGGCAGAGGGTGAAATGTTCGACCCTGCACTGCACGAGGCGATCACCCACGAGGACGACACGGATGTCGAGAGCGGCAGGGTCATTGCAGTGGTACAGAAGGGATACCGCATCGGCGACCGGATCATCCGGCCGACGCTGGTGCGTGTGGCACGCTAGTTGCTCCGAATCGGAGATGAATCACTAAAACTTTACCGGGGTGCATTCCCTGGCTGACAACAACGAGACTGATGATTAACCTGGAGGAATAATATGGGAAAAATTGTGGGTATCGACCTCGGCACTACCAATTCCGTGGTAGCCGTTATGGTTGGCGGTGAGCCGATGGTCATTCCATCTGCGGAGGGCGAACGACTGGTACCCTCTGTGGTTGCTTTGAACAAAAACGGCGAACGACTGGTTGGCCGGTCGGCGCGTAATCAGGCCATTGTTAACCCTGAAAATACGGTCTTTTCAATCAAACGCTTGATGGGGCGCAAATTCGATGACCCCGAAGTGCAGCGCACAATCGGGCGCGTCCCATACAAGGTGACCAAAGCCCCCAATGGCGATGCCCGCGTGGTCATGGGCGAGCGTGAATACTCCCCACCTGAAATTTCAGCCATGATTCTGGCCAAACTCAAGACCGATGCCGAAGCCTATCTCGGTGAGACGGTCACTCAGGCTGTGATCACCGTGCCGGCTTATTTCAATGACATGCAGCGTAATGCCACCAAAGATGCCGGGAAAATCGCCGGGCTGGAAGTGATGCGGATCATCAACGAACCGACCGCATCCTCGCTGGCCTACGGGCTGGACAAGAAAAAGAACGAGATTATTGCAGTCTATGACCTGGGCGGCGGCACCTTCGATATTTCCATCCTGGATGTTGGCGACGGCGTCTTCCAGGTAAAATCCACTTCCGGTGACACTTTCCTGGGCGGCGATGACTTCGATCTGCGCCTGATGGACTATTTGATCGATGAATTCAAAAAAGAAACCGGCATGGACTTGCACAACGACCGCCAGGCGCTCCAGCGTTTGAAGGAAGCTGCCGAAAAAGCCAAAATCGAGCTTTCCACGGTCATGCAGACGGAGATCAACCTGCCGTACCTCACAGCGGATGCTTCCGGTCCGAAACATCTGGTGAAGCAAATCACCCGCGCCCGCCTCGAGCAGTTGACGCACGACCTGGTCGAACGCTCCATGGAACCTGTTCGCCGGGCAATTTCAGATGCCAACCTGAAACCCTCTGCCATCAACGAGATCGTGATGGTTGGCGGTATGACCCGCATGCCAGCAGTGCAGGAAGCTGTGCGCCGCGAGTTCGGCAAAGAGCCGCACAAAGGCGTCAATCCGGATGAAGTGGTAGCAGTCGGCGCAGCGATTCAGGGAGCGGTACTTGGCGGCGATGTCAAAGACGTAATTTTGGTGGATGTGACCCCGCTGACGCTCTCGGTCGAGACGCTTGGCGGCGTGGCAACCCCGCTGGTGGAGCGCAACTCTGCGGTGCCGACCAGTAAATCGCAAATTTTCTCGACCGCGGCCGACGGGCAAACCCAGGTTGAGATCCATGTGGTGCAGGGCGAACGCCCAATGGCGGCAGACAACAAGTCGCTTGGCAGCTTCAACCTGGACAAAATTCCACCGGCTCCACGCGGCATTCCGCAGATTGAAGTGACCTTTGACATCGATGCCAACGGCATCATGACCGTCACCGCAAAAGACAAAGCTACTGGCAACAGCCAGCACATTACCATCACTGCTTCCTCTGGTCTAAGCCAGACTGAAATTGAAAAGATGCGGGTGGAAGCTGAAGCGCATGCTGAAGAAGACCGCAAACGGAAAGAACTGGTGGAAGTTCGCAATTATGCGGATAACACCGTCTATGCGGCTGAGAAAACGCTCAAAGATTACGGCGACAAGGTCTCTGCCGAGCTCAAGGAGCAGACCGAGCAGGGCATCGGCAAAGTAAAAGAAGCGATGCAGGGTCAGGATGTCACTGCCATTCGCCAGGCGGCGGACGACCTTGGGCAGACCATCCAAAAGGTTGGCGGATCTATGTACCAGCAGCAGGGAGAGCAGGCGGGTCCGGCCGGCGACCCCGGTCAGCAGCCCGGCAGCGGCCCCTCTGGCGAAGATGTAGTCGAAGGCGATTTCAAGGAACAGTAAACGGTACAGACAACCGGGGGCGGAAGTGAGTTCCGCCCCCTGATTTTCTTTCCTGATGGTAAAATCCGTCCGGATTTTTGCGATTTTAAAGGGTATGAATGGCAACACGCGACTATTATGAAATATTGGGTGTGGGCAAGAATTCGTCGCCCGACGAAATTAAATCCGCTTTCCGAAATCTGGCGCGTAAACATCACCCGGATGTCAATAAAGCACCTGATGCAGAAGCAGTCTTCAAAGAAATAAACGAAGCGTACGGCGTTCTTTCCGACCCGGAAAAGCGGGCAGCCTATGACCGCTACGGTCATGCCGGCGTGAACGGCATGGGTGGCATGCCCGACTTTACCACGGTCGATTTTTCGGATATCTTCGAGGAGTTTTTTGGTTTTGGCATGGGCGGCGGCGGACGGCGCAAACCCAACGCGCCACGCCGTGGGGCGGATCTTAACTATGCCACCACTTTGACCTTCGAAGAGTCGGTTTTTGGCGTTGAAAAAGAAATCGAAATTACCCGCGATGAAACCTGCGCTACTTGCCGCGGCAGCGGCGCCGAACCGGGGACATCCCCGACACGCTGCGCCACCTGCGGCGGCCGCGGTGAAGTTCGGCAAACTCGCCAGACCTTCCTTGGCGCCATGGTACAGGTAACAACCTGCCCGACCTGCAACGGCTCAGGCGAGGTGATCAGCAGCCCCTGTCACACCTGCAAAGGGCGCGGCCAGGAACGCAAGACGGTGAAAAAGGTGGTTGCCATTCCGGCCGGGGTGGATAATGGCACGCAGATTCGCTTGTCGGGCGAGGGGCAGGCGGGGATCAACGGTGGACCCAACGGCAACTTATACCTGGAGCTTCGGGTAAAGGACCACGCCTACTTCCGCCGTAAAAACGATGACATTTTACTGGATTTGAAAATTAATATTGCTCAGGCTGCGCTTGGCGCCGAAATTGATGTCCCGACGGTTGAGGGGACTACCAAACTCAATATACCGGCAGGCACGCAGGCCGGGAAGATCTTCCGACTGAAGGGCAAAGGCGTGCCAAACGTGCGCGGGGCCGGTAAAGGCGATCAGATGGTCATCATTAATGTTGACGTGCCGCAGCACCTGAACCCACAGCAGCGGGAATTGTTCGAGCAACTGGCTAAGACCCTGGGTACGGAAGTCCGTCCGCAGGAAAAAAGTTTTCTGGATATCTTGAAAGAGGTGCTGGGTGGTTGAACATTTTTGGCTGGAAGTGTCTTTGACCGTTGACGGAGAACTTGCTGAAGCTGTAGCGGATGTACTTGGGCGCTTTACCCCCCAGGGGGTGGTGATGGAACAGGGGGTGACCTATAATGACGCTGAAGATTCAGGTACGCCTTACGGCCCGGTTCGCGTGTATGGTTACATTTCAATGGACAGTACCACCGAGCAGAAACGCCAGCATCTCGAAGAATCGCTCTGGCACCTGTCCCAAATTAGGGCGCTGCCGCAGGCGGAATACAAAACGGTCCCCGACCAGGATTGGATGACTGCTTGGAAGCAGCACTACCGACCCATTCCGGTCGGTGAAAAGCTATTGATCCTGCCGGCCTGGCTTGAATCGACCTATCCCGATCGGGTGGCTATCAAAATCGACCCGAGCATGGCGTTTGGCACCGGTTCGCATCCCACCACCCAGCTATGCCTGGCGCTGCTCGAAAAATATGTGCAGCCGGGCAAACCGGTGATCGACGTGGGCTGCGGGTCGGGCATCCTTTCAATCGGCGCGATCAAAATGGGCGCCAGCAAAGCACTGGCGGTGGACATCGATGCGGCGTCCGTTCGTGCCACGGATGAGAATGCGGCTGCCAACGAGGTTGGCGATCAAATATTCAGCGCGGCGGGTTCAGTCCAGGAAATTTTACAGGGACAATACTTCACCCGCCAGGCGCCGCTGGTGCTGGCGAATATCCTTGCGCCGGTTCTGGTGCGCCTGTTCAACGAGGACCTGGCAAAGCTGATTTCCCCGGGCGGCGTCATTCTCTTATCTGGCATTTTGATCGAGCAGGCGACTGAAGTTGAAGTCGAAGCAGGCAGCCACGGATTGAAGCTGCTGGAACGCATGACGATCGGAGATTGGATTGCCCTGGCATTTCAGAAACCAGCCCGTTCGACCGATAACTAAGCCGGTTCCCTACCAGATTCGTTCCATTTCCGGGTTGTCGAGCGCTTTCCGCCCGACCTTTGCCAGATCCACCCACTGGTCATTCACTTTTATACGGACCACATCGGCGGTATAGTCGGTGACCGTCGCGGCGTGGTTATCGAACAAGGCCGAACCGACGGCATAAATATCAACCGGTACATCCAGTCGCTCGAAGCGGCTGATTTTTTCCGGATTGAAACCGCCCGAGACCACAATCTTCACCGCCTGGCAGAATTGCCGGGCTCTTTCGCGCCACTCCAGCGGGAGGTCCCATTTTTGCCAGGCGGCATCCAGCGCCTGCCGCACCAAAAAGACCAGCCGCGGGTTGACGCCCAGATCGAGCGCCGGATCACCCAACGGCGGAACGCCTTTGTCGCGCAGACTGCCGCTGGTGTCTAAACGCACGCCGTATAAAATGTAGCGCTGCGCTTCATCGGTTTTGCCAGCTTCCATTAAAGAGCGGTACTTACCGAACATTGCCTGGCACACCGCAACCGAGTCGTTGATGCAGTCATTGTTAAAATCGACCAATGCGATTCGGGGAATGGTGACGGGAATGACCTTGGCGAAGGCCAGGGTAGCCTCACTGGTGTCGCCAAAAAAGCAGGCAATGGCCGCATGGGCAACTGTGCCGCCGCCAGCGCCGCCCCACCAGTCGCCTTGCGCGTCCGTGGAGACAAACGGCCCGAGAGTCTGAGCGTGATCCAGGTTATAGCGTTGGACGGCGATCTGATAAGCATAGCCATCAGCGGCCTGGACCTCATGAATATCAAAGCGCGCCGGGAAGAAGAGCATGGGTTTACCGCGGGCTGCTACCAGGGCATCGTACACATTGCTCGCCACCCGGCTGGCGCGCGTCAGAATGCCAAGGGTGGGGGTCTCCAGGATGGCAAAATCGCGGTAGCGACCGCGGACGCGGATGACCGGGTTGACGTGCAAGGGGTTGCCGTCCGAATGGACCATTGCGCCGTCCTGCACCGCCCACACCTGCAGGCGGTCAGCGGTATCAACGAAGGTGTCGCCCTCGAAATAGCCGGTACAGTGGCGCAGCATGGTCAGCGCTTTATCAACGCCCACCACCAGGGTTTTTCCCTGGCGGCGGGTGAACCACTGCATTTCAACCTCAAGGTCGCCGGCGTCGATCTGGGTGGGATCGATCCCCGGCGGAAGGCGGTGGTCGTTGCCCTGGTAGGCGTAATTACTATGCGCCAGTACTTCGAGCATGTACGCAATGTTCGAAAAATATTTGTCGGTGTACCAACCTTTGCGCATGCGTTCGATGTCAAGTTTGAAGGTGGCATTCGTCAACCGCTTCTGGTCAAATATACTCATGAGATCTCCGGACGTAGAGGGCTGAATTATTAGTGTATAAATTACACTAATAGTATAATACAGGCTGACAGCTCTGTCAAGCCAGGTGTGGCCGGTGTTAAAATAAGTATGATCGATCGCAGTCAAGTCCCGGAGGTATATTCATGCAGGATTTACAAACAATAGGCCGTTGGTTAATGATTGCAGGTGTAGGGCTGGCGGCCATTGGCGCGCTGGTGTGGCTGGTAGGCCGGTTAACCGGCTGGCAGAATCTGCCTGGGACGATCAAAGTCGAAACCAACGGCTGGACGTGTATCCTTCCGTTGCTTGGTTCGATTGTGTTGAGCGTTCTGCTTACCATCCTTTTGAATGTGATTTTCCGCGGCTCGAATCGTTAACCATTGCCGACTGCAATTCGTAAAGAATATGGTATAGTATCCACTTTGGGCAGTAAAATGCTGCACATTCATTGCTGGGAGAATGGTCGAAATGAAAGAACGAGAAACTTACCCGGTCGTGATGGCCGGAATAAAACGTGATTTGGGCTTGTTCGAGGTTGCGCCGGGACTGCGTATAGCCTTGTTGAATATTCTGGGCGATACCGAGCTGGTAAAGGCCTGCGCGGCTGCCCTGGCAGAAAAAACCAGCAGCATTCCATACGATGTTGTTGTGACGGCCGAGACCAAAAGCATTCCACTGGCTTACGAATTTTCCGTCCAGACTAAGAAACCCTATGTGGTTTTGCGGAAGGCCTATAAATTCTACATGGGTGAGGCGATCAAAGCCGAGACGAACTCGATCACCACAGGCGCGCCCCAGACGCTCTTTTTGGATGAGAAAGACTACCAACTGATGAAGGGCAAGAAGGTGCTGATTTTGGATGATGTCATCAGTACCGGCTCGACGCTGGAAGGAATGCGCTCGATCATCGAACAAGCCGGCGCCGAAATCGCCGGTGAAGCCGCCATTTGCACAGAAGGGGACAAGGCGCAATGGAACGGAATCATCTCCCTGGCGCATTTGCCGTTGTTCAAAAGCTAAGTTAATTTGAAGGATGACAAAAAAGAGACCTTGGGGTCTCTTTTTTTGATTCTTACAACACGGGCTGGTTAATCCTTAGCGCTGATCGCTTCTTCGGGACATTCGTCCATTGCCCGCTGTACCAGGTCGCGGTATTGTTCAGGAGCCGGGTCTACAAGGATGATGGCGTATCCTTCATCGCCGAGTGAAAACAGTCCGGGCACAATCGTTCCACAAACGCCGCATCCCATGCATGCATCCGGATCGATATAGACCTTCATCGGGGTTATTCCTCCTCAGTGTTCCGGCGGTGCCTTCCACAACTACCGCCGATCGGGCGCAAAAAACCACCCGGCTGCAATGTTCCAATTTCATTATAGTGATTCCGATTCCGGATTGTGTCCCGATTGTCAGTGATTTTCCTCCTGATTTGACGCTAATTCTTTTTGAGGATCGAAGCCCCGGCTGACGCCTTGCAGGCAAAAACCTGCGCCTTGCGACCTGTTTTGGCATGATAGTCGCTTTGCAGGGCGGCAATAAACCCCTCCACATGATGCGTTTGTACCAGGTTGACGGTGCAGCCGCCGAAGCCGGCGCCAGTCAGACGCGCGCCGTAGCAGCCCGGCAATCCACGCGCAATCTCGACCAGGGCATCGATCTCGGGCAGCGACACCTGATACTGGTCGCGCAGCGAAACATGTCCGGCGTACATCAATTTCCCCAACCCGGAGGCATCGTTGTTTACCAGACAATCCGTCGCAGCCTCGACCCGCGCCATTTCCTCAACAACATGGCGGGCGCGCAAAGCGCTTCGCTCTGGCAGCGTATTCTGCAGCCGGTAAAAATCCTCCAACGAGAGGTCGCGCAGCGACTGCAACCCGGGTATCGCCCGGTTTAGCTCTGCTACCGCCTGCTCGCAATCCTTCCGCCGGTCATTGTATGCAGAATTGGCCAGCGACCGGCGCAAGCCGGTGTCGGCAATCACCAGTTCAGCGCCGGGCGGAAGCGGCAGCGCCCGGCACTCGAGCGAGCGAGTGTCGAACCGCAAAACGCTGCCCGGCACCCCAAAGGCGCAGGCGAATTGATCCATCAGCCCTGAATGAACGCCGACGTATTCATTTTCTGCCTGCTGACACAGCCGGGCCAGGTCGAGCCGCGGCAATGCCCAGCCGCCAAGTGAATCGCTCAATAACGCAAAGGCGACCTCGACCGCTGCCGAAGAGCTTAAACCCGCTGCGATGGGGATATCGGATCGAAATGCTGCCTTGAAGCCATGCAACCGCTGGCCATACTGCTGGGCTGCCCATGCAATGCCAGCGGGATAAAGCGCCCAGGTTGGCAGCGGTTTTTGCTGCTGATCTAATTTTCGACCCAGATCCGTAAAGGTGAACTTTACGGTTTCATTCAGGTCCAAAGCTGTAATTTCGATATGGCGTTCGTCCATCGGCCAGGCAAAAAGGTCAACCTGGCGGTCGATTGCAGCCGGCAGCACCACTCCCTGGTTGTAATCCACGTGTTCGCCCAGCAGGTTCACCCGTCCGGGTGAACGGACATGCAGGGGAGCGGCTTCCAGCCAGTCGGTGGAGGTCATGGCAGGTCGGAGGTTGCTGACTGAATTAATCTCTGCTTTTGGGGGCGTTTGAGCGCCTTGATTTCATGTTCCCGCCGCATAGCCTGACTGCGGTCAGGTAATGATTCGACGTAAACCAGGCGTACCGGTCCATGCTGCCGCGTATACCTGGCGCCACGGCCGAGATTGTGCTGGCGGGTGCGGCGTTCGGGGTTGGTTGTCCAACCGGTGTAGTAGGTTCCATCGGCGCATTCGACGATATAGCAGAAAAAAGCCGCCATTTGCCCGCCTGACTATTTCTTTGGCTTGTCCAAATCCTTTAGTTTTACGCCCATGCCGACCAATTTGCCCAACCACTGCCCGCTGGTAGGCATTTCGGGGGTTGAGACGAATTCCCAATCGTGCGTCTGGCGTTTATTCAACCACAGGGTACGTCCGTCAACTGCTTCCTGGATGTAAGCTTTCAGCGCCTCGGCATCCTGGCTGGAAATCATACCCCGCATCTTATGCAGTTCTTCTACCAGCCCATCGATAACCCGCAACATGTTTTCGCTGTTGAGCAGCATGGCCTGGCCGTATTCTTTGCGCTCATCCAACGATTCCAGTGTGGCGAGGGTATTGATAAAGGCTGGCCCGGCGATTTTACGCCCTTCCCGCCAGCCAGGCTGCGCTGCAATCGCGCGGAAGAGGGCCACTGCTGAAATCTGCGGAAGATGATGAACCAGCGCAGTCAGCCCTTCTGCTTCCACAGGGTCCGAAAAATATGGTTTGGCACCCAGCAACGTCGAAAAATCAGCGGCCAGTTTGACCGCGTCCGGGTGGGTTTTTTCAGTCGAACCGATCAAAAACACACTTTTTTGGAACAGGTCAGCGCGCGCATTTTCATACCCATGCATCGTTTCCTGGATATATTCCGGGTTGATGGTCGGGGTAAATGCCAGTAAATGCCGTTCCTCGGGCAGCACGCCTTCAGCCCAGTTCAATACAGCCGTCTTGAGCACTGAAGTATCCAGCACCACTGCGCCGGGTTTCAGTGCGGGGGCGATCGCTTCCAAAGTTTTACGGATTTCATCCACCGGCAGGCATAAAACCACGATGTCGGCATTTTCTACAGCCGAGGGTAAATTGTGAACCACTTTATCGAAGGCGCCCAGTTTTTGAGCTTTTCCTTCAGTCAGGATGTCCTCGTCGCTTCCCACCCGGGTGATGGCATGGTTGCCTGCTTTGAGCGCCAGCCCGATGGAGACTCCAATCTGGTTGAGACCAATTACGGTCATTTGTAGGGTCATACATTTCCTCCCAGCAGCAATATCCACAGGTTTGGCAGAGCCGGAGACATCATCCAACCGAAGACATCAAAACCAAAGCGTGGCGCCAGAAAAACCAGCAGCATCAGCACAATGGGTCCATAGGGGCGAATGACGTCTAATACCCGCGCCAGCGGCGGCGGGGCAAAATAGCTGTAAATTTTATCGCCATCCAGCGGCGCCAGGGGAATCAGGTTGAACAACATCAACAAAAGGTTGATGAAAATAAATTCGGTCAAAAAATCATACGGCGTGGGTAAAAAGTTGGCTGTCCCAAAGGCATTGTAAGGTGTGACCCAGCCGGCCCTGAGCGGGATGGCGGCTGCGATAGCCATCAGGAAGTTGGAGGCTGGACCAGCCAGCGAAACCCACATGAATGCCGAAGGAGAACGTTGGGCCAGCGCGTAAGGATTGACCGGAACGGGCTTGGCCCAGCCAAAACCGGCGACCAACAGCATGAGCGAGCCAAAAATATCCAGATGTTTGAGCGGATTGAGTGTCAGGCGGCCGTTCATGCGCGGGGTATTATCCCCAAAAAGATCGGCCACTTTTGCATGTGCAAATTCGTGCGTGCTGAGGGCAATAACCAGCGTCAGAATACGGCTGATAAGGGTGGGCAAGTCTAGACCGAGCATACGATTAATCTCCAGTCGGGCACCGCGTGAGGAGGATTATAACATGGGTGGTATAATCGCGGCATGCTGCCGGACTTGCGCCTGAAGGACGTGTTGCGGATGCGCAAATCGCATCCCTGCGGCAGCTTTGACTGGCGCGTTATCCGCCTTGGGGCCGATATTGGTTTGGAGTGTCTGAAATGCGGCCGGCATATCCTTTTAACCCGGCGCGAGCTGAGCCGCCGCCTGAAATTAATCGTTGCTCGGAATGAGGATGAATCCGGTGGCCTGGACTAAACCGCACATTTTATTTTTATTTTCCGATACCGGCGGCGGCCACCGCGCTGCGGCCGAAGCGATTATCGAAGCGATAAACCTGGAATTTCCGGAACAGGTAACCACCGAGATGGTGGATATTTTTCTGCAATATGCCCCGCCGCCAATCAATCTGGCGCCGCGCATCTACCCCCGCCTGTCACGGATGCCTAACATGTGGGAAATGGGCTACCGCGCCAGCGACGGCCGCCGCCGGACGCGCTTTGCTTACACTATGTTATGGCCCTACCTGCGCAATTCACTCGAACGGTTGATGACCAACCATCCGGCCAGCCTGGTCGTGTCGGTTCACCAGATGATCAATTCACCGGTATCCCGGACTGCGCAGGTGTACGGTATCCCGTTTGTAACGGTGGTGACCGATCTGGTTTCCACCCATGCTGCCTGGTTCTGTCCCACCGCCGATCTGGTGGTGGTGCCAACTCAGGCCGCCTACAACCGCGGCCTTGAAATGCGCATGCCCGGTGACCGCATGCAGGTGATCGGGCAGCCGGTTGCCGATCGGTTTACTTTGCCGCCCGGTGATCGCACTGCGTTACGCGAACGACTCGGGTGGCGGCAGGATCTGCCGGTTGCACTGCTGGTGGGAGGCGGCGAGGGGATGGGACCGCTGGCCGCCACGGCGCTGGCCATTGATGAGGCCCGGCTGCCGCTTCAGTTGGTTGTGGTTGCAGGGCGCAATAAGCAGTTGCGCCAGCAATTGGAGCAGCATCCCTGGAAAGTACCGGTTACCATTTATGGTTTTGTAACCGAGATGCCGGATTTCATGCGCGCCGCCGATGTACTGATCAGTAAAGCCGGGCCGGGAACGATTTCAGAGGCGTTTATTGCCGGACTGCCGGTTATTCTTTACAGCAAGATGCCTGGGCAGGAAGATGGCAATGTTGATTTTGTGGTGCAGGAAGGGGCTGGAGTGTGGGCGCCGCGGCCGCAACTGGTAGTCGAAACGCTGCGTACCTGGCTGACGCATCCGGAGAAGCGGCGCGCCGCTGCGATCAACGCAGTGCGCCTGGCCCGGCCGGATGCGTCCCGCCGGATTGCCCGCCTGCTGGTCGGAATCGCTGCCCCGGCGATCACAAATCACGCATAAAATCCGAGTATAATTTGGTTAATGCCTATTCTCGATTCGCGTACCCTGGAATTTTTCAGCCGCAGCGCTGAACAGACCCGCCGCCTGGGTATGCGGCTCGGCAGCTTGTTAGAAAAAGGCGATGTAGTCTGGCTGCAGGGAGACCTGGGGTCAGGGAAAACCACCCTGGTACAGGGAATTGCGCAGGGCTGGGGCTCCCTTGATCCGGTTACCAGCCCTACCTTTGTGATCGTCAATATGTACCGCCGGCCAGACCAGGTAAATCTTTATCATCTGGATGCCTACCGGCTGCAAGATGCGACTGAAGCAGAAGATTTAGACATGGAATTGATGCTGGAACAGGGCGCGCTGGTAGTGGAATGGCCAGAGCGGATTGCGGCTGCCCTCCCCGAGGCTTATTTGAAAATTAATATGCGCTGGATTGCCGACGAGCAGCGCGGCCTGGTATTGCTACCGCAAGGCGAGCGCTATGATGCCTTAATCGCAGATTTTCGCCGCCGGGTGTTGGGAGGTTAACTTTGCTGCTTGCTCTGGATACCTCGACTCAAACGATCAGTCTGGCGCTGTTTGACGGCGCCCAAATTGTTGGTGAGAGCACCTGGAAAACGCAGAATCATCACACGGTAGAGGTCGCGCCGGCGATGAAAGAATTACTGGACCGCTGCGGATTAAAGGCGGCGGATATCGAAGCCATCGGCGTGGCCTTAGGACCCGGGTCTTTTACCAGCCTGCGCATTGGGTTGGCGGTTGCAAAAGGAATGGCTCTGGCATTGCGTATCCCCGTGATCGGCGTGCCGACGCTGGATTTTTTGGCGGCATCCCAGCCTAAAAGTGACAACCCGCTGGCGGTGCTGCTGCATGCCGGGCGCGGCCGTGTAGCAGTGGGCTGGTATAAATGGGGTAAACACTCGTGGGAAGCACAAGGGAACCCGGAAGTGAAAACGGTGGAGGAACTCTCTCAGTTCATCGAAACGCCCACGCATGTTTGTGGTGAAATGACTGCGGTTGAGCGTCAGATTCTGGCACGCAAGCGCAAAAACATCCTGCTGGCATCGCCGGCCGCATCGCTGCGTCGTTCCTCGTTCCTGGCTGAAATTGCCTGGCGGCGCTGGAAAACCGGCAAATTGGATGATGTAATCAGCCTCGCGCCGATTTATTTGCCAACACGGGAGGCTATCCCAGGGTGATTAAACCTGGCGAAATCGTTCAAACGCGCATCCGGCCGATGGAACTGAAGGATGTTCAACGCGTTCACCAAATTGATGTAGCCTCATTTGCCCTTCCCTGGCCGGAACGCTCTTACCGCTTTGAAATTCTGGAAAACCCGGCCTCGCGCAATTTTGTTATCGAGGTGGTCACGGATGGCGAGGAGTCGGTAATCGCCGGGATGATCGTCATGTGGTTCATTCTGGATGAGGCTCACATTGGCACTATCTCCATTGACGAACCCTACCGGCGGCTGGGGTTGGGACGGTTACTGCTGGCGGAATCGCTGCTGGATGCTTATCGACAGGGTATCCGTCAGAGTTTTCTGGAAGTACGCAGTAGCAACCAGGCTGCCCAACGAATGTATGAGCAATTTGGCTTTCAGGTAGTTGGAATCCGACCGCGATATTATAAAAATAATGGTGAGGATGCTCTGTTAATGACGCTCAAACCGATCGAACCTGAACGTCTGGAAACGCTGCGTAGCCGGAAAAGACTTGCCAACGCTGGCAAATAATCGTGGAGGGAAGCGGTGGATCAAAAAGATATTCTCAATCAGGTCGCGGCGGAAGTACGGGTCTGCATCCAATGCCAGTTGAATGTCTCTCGTAAAAATGCCGTCCCGGGTGAGGGACCGGCAAATGCAGAGGTCATGTTTATTGGCGAGGGGCCTGGTTTTTATGAAAATGAGCAGGGGCGTCCATTTGTCGGAGCCGCCGGGAAATTTTTAGATGAACTGCTTCAGCGGGCCCACCTGCAGCGCGAAAAAGTATTTATCACCAATGTGGTAAAATGCCGTCCGCCCGGTAACCGTGATCCGTTGCCGGAAGAATTAGAGGCTTGCAACTGGTTTTTAGACCGCCAAATCGAAGCCATTAACCCGATGGTCATTGTCACGCTGGGGCGGTTTTCCATGGCAAAATTTATGGGAAATGTGCGCATTAGCGATGTCCACGGACAATCCCGCTGGGTTAATGGGCGGCTGGTAGTCGCCATGTTCCATCCGGCGGCTGCGCTGCATCAACCTTCGCTCAAGAACGCCGTGCTGGATGATTTTGGTCGTTTGCCCGGTTATTTGACCCAGGCGCGTACGAATCGCGATAAAATGCAAGCGGTGCAAGCCACGTATCAAGAAGAAGAAAATCCGCCCGCTGAGAACAGCCCAACCCAGTTGAGTTTGTTTTAGGGATTTCCCTGGTAAAAACTTTGCCGGGGTAACAATTCATTCAATTTGAAGGATCTATCATATGGCGTCAGACACTCGTCAAGTATTGATCGAGAAGCTTCGTAACCGCTCGGCCAAAGTGGCCGTGGTGGGGATGGGATATGTTGGTTTACCGTTGGCGGTCGTATTTGCGGAAGCCGGGTTTCAAGTCACCGGCATAGACCTCGATTCACGGAAAGTTGAAACGCTCAATCGCCAGGAAAGCTACATTCTGGACGTACCCACCGCGCAGGTGGCTGACCTGGTAAAAAAGGGCTTTCTCAAAGCCACAACCGACTATTCGGTCATTCGCGAGATGGACGCGGTTTCTATTTGCGTCCCAACCCCGCTGCGCCAGACCGGCGACCCCGACCTTTCCTTTATTATCAACGCAGTGGAAGGGCTGGCGCCGTATCTTCACCCAGGCATGGTTATCGTTCTGGAATCTTCCACTTACCCCGGCACAACCCGCGAGCTTGTCTTGCCCACGCTGACCGATAAAGCCAGGCTGGAGGTGGGCGGGGAGGTTTTCCTGGCATTTTCACCAGAACGGGTGGACCCCGGACGCACGGATTGGACCACCTATAACACCCCGAAGGTGGTCGGCGGGATTACCCCGGCCTGCAGCGAAGTGGCTGCTGCCTGGTATCAACAGGCTCTTAAAACTGTCATTCCGGTGACCTCGACCGAGGTGGCTGAAATGGCCAAGCTGCTCGAGAATACCTTTCGCATGATCAATATTGGACTGGTGAACGAACTTGCCATCATCTGCGACCGGCTGGGAGTGGATGTCTGGGAAGTGGTCGATGCGGCAGCGACCAAACCCTTTGGGTTTATGAAATTCACCCCCGGACCGGGTCTTGGCGGGCACTGTATTCCGATCGACCCACTTTACCTCTCCTGGAAAATGAAATCGCTCAATTACACCGCTCGTTTCATCGAGCTGGCTTCGGAAATCAATACGAACATGCCGCGGTTTGTTTTGGGCAAGGTGCAGGACGCGCTTAATGACCATCACAAAGCGCTGCGCGGCAGCCGGGTATTGGTTCTTGGCGCGGCGTACAAACCGGATATCGATGACCTGCGTGAGTCGCCGGCATTGGATGTTATTCATTTGTTGCTGGATAAAGGCGCGCAAGTGGAATATAACGACCCTTACATCCCTGAAATTCATTATGACGAACTGGACATGGTCTCTGTGCCGGACGTGATGACCGCGGTGCAGTCTGCTGACTGCGTGGTAATCATTACCAACCACAAAAAATATGATTACCCGGCGATTTTGACCGCGGCAAAGCTTGTGGTCGACACCCGCAACGCCATGGGCGAGGCAGGCCGGGTTTCCGACAAAGTAGTGAGGCTTTAATGAGTTTGCGCTACCTGGTGACAGGGGCAGCGGGTTTTATTGGCGCGCGGGTGACTGAGTTCCTGACAGCGGACGGTCATGCTGTAGTCGGCATAGATAACCTCAACGACGCTTACGACGTACGCGTTAAGGAATACAGGTTGGCGCGCTTGAAACAACAACCCGGCTTTGCCTTTTACCGGGGCGATATTTGCGACCGGCCGCTGCTGGAAAAGATAGGAACAGAACAGGGAACCATCAACGCGGTCATTCACCTGGCAGCGCGGGCCGGCGTGCGTGCCAGCACAGAGAATCCCTGGGGGGTGGTGGATACCAATCTGGTGGGCAGCCTGAATTTGCTGGAGTTTGCCCGCCAATTTAATATCCCCAAGTTCGTGCTGGCATCCACTTCGTCCATTTATGGGGCAGAACCACCCTTGCCAACCCCGGAAGAAGCCGATTCCAGCCACCCGCTGCAGCAATACGCCGCCTCCAAAAAAGCGGCCGAGGCGCTGAGCCACGTTTATCACCACCTCTACGGGTTGGATGTGACCATTTTTCGCTATTTCACGGTGTACGGCCCGGCCGGCCGCCCCGATTTGGCTTTATTCCGCTTCGTACAATGGATCGCAGAAGGGCGGCCGATCCGGCTTAACGGTGACGGCAGCCAGTCGCGCGGTTTTACTTACGTGGACGACATTGCCCGTGGGACGATCCTGGGCTTGCGGCCGCTGGGCTATGAAATTATCAATTTGGGCGGGCACGAATCGATCTCGATGAACGACCTGATTGCAATGGTCGAGGAAATTTTGGGGAACCACGCAGAGATTGTTCACGCTCCTTTCCACCGGGCGGACATCATGAATAATCTGGCCGATGTGAGCAAAGCCCGCAGGCTGCTAGGCTGGGAACCTCAAGTCGGGCTTACGGAAGGCGTTCGCAACCTGGTCAACTGGTACCTTTCAGAGCGGACGTGGACCAGCCAGGTACTAACCGAATGACCTTTTTTCAGCGGCTGGCAGCTTTCTGGCGTGAGGACCTGCTGCTGCGCAGCGTTGTCCGCAATACCAGTTACCTCTTCTCCAGTAATACGGTCAGTATGGGGTTGACCTTTCTTCAGGGCTTGATGGCGGCAGCATTGCTTGGAGCCAGGAGTTATGGCTTGTTGGGCATGATCATAGCATTTGCCTCCAATATCAACCGGCTGCTGTCATTTCGCATGAACGAGCTAGTCGTCAAATATGGCGGGAATTTCCTGGCGGATGGAGAAAAGACCAAAGCGGCCGCGGTTGTCAAAGTGGCTGGCATCAGTGAGGCGGTCACCTCTTTCATCGCTTACGGTATATTGCTGTTGCTGGCGCGCTGGGGCGCGGCCGTAATTATCAAAGATCCTTCCTCTGTCTCGTGGATCGGTATTTTTGGCCTGGCGCTGCTGGCTAATCTGGCAACCGAGACATCGCAGGCCGTGCTGCAGCTTGGCAGTCACTACCGCACGCAGGCGCTGCTGACGCTGCTGCAAAATATCATCACGGTTGTCTGGATTGGCTCAGCCTTCATTTTCAAGGGCGGCGTGTTCGACGTGATGATGGCTTATCTGGCAGGCAAGAGTCTGTTTGGCCTGGGCATGCTGTCGGCTGCCCTGTACCACTCGCGCAGTTTGTTGGGCGAAGGCTGGGTGAAAACGCCTATTCGTGGAGCTTTGCAATGGCGCAGCATGGCTAATTTTGCCATCAGCACCAATCTGAGTCAGACGGTCAACATGCTCATCCGCGACAGCGAAGTGCTGTGGGTCGGCTATTTCCTGACCAGTGAAGCCGCGGGATATTACAAATTTGCCCTGGCTATTATGAATGTCATCCTGATGCCCATCACGCCGTTCATTCAGACCACCTTCCCTGAAATCACCCGTTCGGTTGCCAAACGCGCCTGGGGACAATTGCGGAGTTTGCTCAAACGAACCAGCATGATAGCCCTGGCCTGGACGGGCACAGTGGCCGTCGGGCTCTTGTTGGTGGGCAGATGGCTGCTTGGTTTCTTCAAAGGCGGTGAATACCTTCCGTCCCTGCCGGTTATCTGGCTTCTGCTGATCGGCTTTGGCTTTGCCAATGTGCTGTTTTGGAACCGGTCGCTGCTGCTGGCCTTTGGCCGTCCCCGTTTTCCACTGGCGGCTGGATCCATTGCAGGATTGATTAAAATAATGCTGATGTTCCTCCTCGTTCCAAAATACGGCATGATGATGGAGGCTGCGCTGTTGAGTCTTTACTTTATCCTTTCGATTGGCGCAATTACCATCGAAGGCTTACGCAGCCTGAAAAAAGTCGAAATGCAACCGGCCGAAATACAGGCAGCCGCATGAAAATTGGCGCCATTGCTCCTTCGCACGTACCGTCCAACACCGCCAACAGCATCCAGGTGATGAAAGTTTGTCAGGCACTGGCGCAGCTCGGACACACCGTTAAATTATGGGTGCCCGGTCAGACCACGTCGCCGTGGGAACAGTTATCCGGCTATTACGGCGTTACAACCCCATTTGAAATTTCCTGGCTGCCCCTCCAGCCAAATCTGAAACGCTATGACCTGGCGCTGTCTGGTGTCAACCGGGCAGCAGGCTGGCAAGCTGATCTGGTCTATACCTGGATGCCGCAGGCTGCCGTTTACGCGCAAGTTCGCGGCCTGCCCGTCGTGTTGGAAGTGCATGACCGCCCAACCGGGAAATTAGGTCCGTGGTTATTGCGGCGCACGGTCAACATGCGCGGCTGCAAACGCCTGGCAATCATCACCCGGGCGCTGGTGCGCGTGCTGGAGCAAGAATTCGACCTGCCCATCCCGCCGGAGAAAGTGGTTATTGCCCCGGACGGTGTGGATTTGGAGCGCTATGATGCTTTGCCAGACGCGCCCTCTGCCCGCGAAATGATTGGACTGCCGCCGCAGCAATTGACAGCAGTGTATACCGGTCACCTGTATGCCGGGCGCGGGATTGAATTATTACTCGGGCTGGCGCAGGCCTTTCGGCAGGTTCATTTTCTGCTGGTGGGTGGCAACCCGCAATCAGTGGAGAACTGCCGCAAACAGGCTGCATTGGCCGGGTTAACCAACCTCACCTTTACCGGTTTTGTCGAAAATCAGCGGCTGGCGCTCTACCAGGCGGCTGGCGATATTTTACTGATGCCTTACGGGCGCATCATCGCCGGCAGCAGCGGTGGGAACACTGCCGACATTTGCTCGCCGATGAAAATGTTCGAATATATGGCAGCCGGACGGGCGATATTGAGCAGTGATTTGCCGGTGCTGCGCGAAGTGCTCAATGACAGCAACGCGGCCTTTTGCGCTGCCGACGAACTGGATAGCTGGAAAAAGGGATTACAAGCTTTATTAAACGACCCTGCCCGCAGGCAGGCGATGAGCATGCAAGCTAAAATAGATGCACAGGGGTATTCGTGGAAGTCACGCGCCGAAGCTACAATAGCGAACCTGGTATGATGCGAGGTCAGAGATGAGCGGATTAACGAGGACAGCCAGATCCACCCTGTTTTTGCTTGGCGCAGGGGCACTGCTTGGCCTGGGGATGGCGGCGCTCGAACCGGGCGGAATAACCAGCGTCAGCGTGACCGCTTACGGCGCACTGGCGGCGCTGGTTTTGCTTGCGGGCTGGTTGATCTGGCGGTCACTGGACGCTGACCCCAAATCAGGCTGGATGGCGCTGACCGCATTCCTGGTGCGGCTGACATTGGGTGTGGCGCTCGGGCTGCTGCTGCCGGTTATCGGATACGACAAAGAGCCGCAAAATGCCGGCTATATCTTTTTTGACGCATTCCAACGGGATACCCAGGCCTGGCAGTTGGCGCAATCAGGTGCGCCGCTTTCTACGGCGTTCAACAGCCAGTTTTTCTCGGACCAGTACGGCGGCATGTTGATCACCAGCGCCGGGCTCTACCGGATTTTCTCTCCGGACCTGCACCGGCCCTGGTTGATCCTTCTGCTGACCGCGTTTGTCTCAGCAATCGGCGTTATCTTCATCTACAAGGCAGTGGTGGAGCGGTTTGGCGTTAAAACAGCCTCCCTCGCATCCTGGATTTATGCGCTTTACCCGGAAAGCATCCTGCTTGGCGCAGCTCAGATGCGCGACCCGATTTTGATCGGTCTGGCTGCTGCGGGCTTTTATTTGGTTAACCGGTGGCGTGAACTGCGTTGGAAAGCGGCAACCTGGCTGGTTGTAATTTTAGCGCTGCTGGCAGCATTCTCATGGCCGGTTGCGCTGGGCGTTGGCGCTGTGCTGGCGATCTGGTGGTGGATCGATTATTCCGCCGATCTGACGGATCGCAGGCGGCGCTTGATGGGGTGGGCTTTCCTGGGTTTATTAATGATCGCCGGGTTCACCTTCACCTCGAGCTGGCTGCGGTCATCTGCTGCCTATGATATCGGCGGTACGCAGACCAACTCCGGCTGGATTCAAGCGCTGTTCGACCAGTTGCCCGAAGCTTTGCACACACCCTTTATCGTCGTTTACGGGCTGGCTCAACCGGTACTACCGGCTGCAATCATCGACCCGGCGCTGCCGATCTGGTCGGTGTTGACCAGTTTCCGGTCTGTTGGCTGGTATTTGATCATCCCGCTGCTGCTGTACACCCCATTTGCGTTAGCGAAGTTTCCCCGCGGCACGCTGCGCCGCCTGCTGTTTTGCAGCTTTGCAGCCGTAGTTGCCTGGACGCTGGTCTCATCGCTGCGGGCGGGGGGTGATTTGTGGGATAACCCGCGTTACCGTACACTTTTTATCCCCTGGTTAGCGCTGTCCGCAGCCTGGGCCTGGACAACCGCGCGAGAGTTGCACGATGCCTGGCTGGGGCGCTGGTATATCGTAATGGGAATTTTCCTGGCTTTTTTCACTAACTGGTATCTGCGGCGTACCTTCGGCTTCGGTATTCTGATGGAATTCTGGTCGATGGTGGGAGCGATTGCTGCATTAAGCATGCTGGTCATTATCTGGGGATTGGTGCAGGAGATTCGCACCCGCGGCAATCCGTTTACCAGGGTTTGAGTAGACCAGCAAAGGGAGTAAGTTTAAGCAGCGGGGGTTGAAGTGCTGCCGTTGACAACCCAGTGCTGAAAGCCAGCGGTCATGATGCCCAGCGCCAGCCAGAAGTAGGGCAGGGCAAAGGTATCCACGCTGAAACCTTCAATCAGCAAGGCCACCAGCACAAATTGACCAAAAGAACCCAGGGCGCGGTGAAGCTGGTCAGGGGATGTGCCGAGACCGCGGGCACAGTTCCATAACACCAATAGCCAGGTGATGAAAATAGCTAGGCCCGCCAAACCGGTTTCTGCGGCCAGGCGCGTCCAGAGTGCTTTAGTGTTGGGCAAACCCGGGCTTTCATACAACAACTGACCGACCTCGGTCAAAGCGTAACCGAAGGCGCCCATCTTTTCAGGGAAAAAGTAGCCTGCATTGCCGATGCCGACTCCCAGCACGGGGTGATCGTTGAAAATTTCGTATCCGGTTTGCCAGAAGACCAGTCTTTCGGCGAAGACCAGCCGATTGGCGAACATCATCACGCCTTCTTCTTTCAAGGTCTTGACGTCGAACAGCTGCGCCATGCGCGGATCGAGTTTGGAGAGACCATAACCTGCGCTGAGGAACATCCCCAGATAAACCCCGATCAGCCCCATAAAAAGGAGGATGGGCAAGGCTGTTTTGCCGACAATCTGCCAGAATGGACGCGACCAACGGCGGGTGATGCTTCCGCGCAGCCAGCCGACCAGTCGCAGGTTTAGGTCCAGGATGATGTAGGCTATAACCAGCAGGAAAGCCAGCCAGCCGACCCTGGAGTAGGAGGCAAACAATGTGGCTGCGCCGCCTGCCAGCAACAGGTTTTCGAAGCTTACATGCAGGATGCGGAAGGAATGGGCGGAGGTTTTGCGTAGCGTGGCTGCCAGCCACCACGGCAGATAAATCGTGTTCAACATGTGCGCCAGCCAGGAGGGTTCAAAGGCCAGCCCGGTCACCCGCCGATAATATAACAGCCCGCTGGCGGAGAGCAGGCTCTGCATTTTCTCCAACCAGCCGGGGTATCCACCGGCGATAAAGGTGAAGTATGCCTGTACCGCTGACCACAGGATGATCACCAGCCCGCCGTAGTTCAGCCAGCGCAGCAAGTGATTGAAATCAGCTTTGTTGACTGGCCATGAACTGGCAATCAAATAGGCGCTCAGCCCAATGCCCAGCGTAACCAGGTTTTCGACTGCTGTTCTCCAGCGGGTAAATTCGCGAAAAGCCGGGATTTCGATAAAAAATGCTGCCAGGGTTGCAATTAACGCAACTGCGGCGAAAATCAAGATCGGAATAGTCGCCAGCGAAAGCCGACCGCCCCGGATAAGATAGGGGACAAACCAGATAACCAGCAGAATGAACAGGAAAACGATGGAGAGTGCAGCGACGGATTGAACGCCCAGCCCCCGCGAGATCAACGGAAAGCTACTGATTGGCAGAAGCAGCATCAGCGCAGCCCATGTCCAACGAACCAGGCGTTGCATACCGCTTATTTCCTCTTAAGCCATCTTATCGGAAAGCCAGAGCTGACCAGTGCGATGCCGACAATTAGCCCGATCAGCAGTCCGGCGAGCGCCAGATTATTGCGCCCGTAGAGTACCGGCTGCTGCGGTGGGGTAGCACGCTGGTTGACCTGGTAGGTCACGCCTGGAAAAAGACCGCGAGCCGCTTGTTTTTCCACCAGTAATTTCTCTTCGGTGGTCGAAAGACCGGCTTGCAGCTCACTGACCGAATTGTATGGGCAGACGGGGACGATGGCATTGACCGCCACTTGTTCCAGGCAGGACTCGAGTGAATCGAGGTAGGACGCTATGGCATCCGCAGCCAGGGCGTGCTGGTAAGCGCTGTCCAGGGCAAGGCCGCCCAGGTCCAGCCAACGATTGGCGATAAAAGCAGCCTGATCCGGGTCGCTGAAACGGACGCGTAAAATCCATTCATAGGAGCGGCGTTCGATTGTGGCTGCTTTGAAGAGCGAATCAAAATCGATCGGAATATTTTCTGCCCGGGCAGCATCCACCACCTGCTGCATCACCTCTGTGGAATAGATGACGCCTGCGGCGGCGCCCAACGCCAGGTCTTTATCGTATTGTTCCATGTACCCCGTACGCGTGAAATCAATCCCGATGGCGATGTGCACCTGCGCTTCGTACACCGGCGTTTTCAACGCATATGCGCCTAATCCGGCCAGACCGCCAAGGATGGCGGCAGCAGCGACAACCCACCAGTAGGTCAGTATAGTCAAAACTTTTTCACGTGGGGAGAAGGAGGCAAGCATGGGAGGTTGGTGAAATTATACCCTGTCTCACACCGTGAGATGGGACCGGGGGAGTGAGAATTGTTTTTGCAGGTTGAATCGAGAGCGGGGAAATAACTCTAACCGAGGATGAACATTGGCAGCCCGAAACCCGATGTTTTGAATCACTGCGTCGGATCTCGGGGCTACCTGGGTGACTTTTTATCTAACACTTACCTCATGCCCCTCGATTCGACCTACGCATGCTGTTTTTCGATTGACACGGACGGGGTACCATTAAAATCTCGACCCTATTTAATAATCTCTGCGCCCCCAAGCATGTTCGGCGTGGTTAATCCGAATTTGTTTTTCATTCACACGATCCTTAAATGCGGCAGGTGGAAAGCTGAAACACCTCCGCAGCAAAAAGCGGGCATTTCTGCCCGCCTTTTGATAATTTATTGTTTGGGTTTTCCCAGCCGCGATCGTTCTTCTTCAATAATGACCGGGTCGAGCTTGCGAAACAGGGGTTCCGGTTTTTCGAGCTGCGTCCCGGGTTTGAGCTGGCTTGGCGCCCAATGCCCGGCGGCTTTATCCGGGTTATAACGCAGCACAAAGTGCGTTCCGAGTTCATCCTGTTCCTGGCTAATGAATTGATCGCCGAACAGGTTGTTGGTGTAGCCCATAAAGAAGTGCAAGCGCTGCGAGGTGAAAGGCAGGAAGGGCGACAGCAGCACTTTGATGGAGTCAATGGCGCGCAACGCCGTATAAATCGACCGAGCCGCTGCTTCCCGGTTGGTTTTGATGGCAGTCCAGGGAGCAGTTGTATCCAGATATTTGTTCACTTCGCCGGCCAGACGCATCCCTTCGGCCAGCGCCGCCCGCAGGTGAACAGCTTCCATTTCATTCGCGACGGTCTCGAATCCTTGCTCTACCGCGGCAATCAGGTCTTTGTCTAAAGCGGTTAGTTCGCCGGGATCAGGCACCACGCCATCCCAGTGTCTGGCGGCAAAGGACAGCACACGATTTGCCAGGTTACCCCAGGTGGCGACCAGCTCGTCGTTGTTGCGCTTGTAAAAATCCTCCCAGTCCCAATCCGTGTCGCGCGTTTCCGGCATGTTTACCGTCAGGTAGTAGCGCAGCGGGTCGGGGTCGTAGCGGGAGAGGAAATCTCGCGCCCAGACTGCCCAGTGGCGGCTGCCGGAAATTTTTTGGCTTTCCAGGTTCATAAATTCATTGGCAGGCACATCGTAGGGCAGCACCAGCGGGGCTTTAACCGAACTGCCCATCAGTTCGTCGAAGCGGGAACCCATGCCAATCAACTGACCGGGCCAGATGATGGCATGGAAGGGTATGTTGTCTTTCCCGATGAAATAGGTGATTTTGGATGACTGATCATGCCACCATTTGTGCCAGGCTTCCGGTTGGTCGGTGATGCTGGCCCATTCGATGGTAGCCGAAAGGTAGCCGATCACCGCCTCGAACCAGACATACAGACATTTGCCCTTTTCAGCCTCAAGCGGTACCGGGATGCCCCAATCGAGGTCGCGGGTGATGGGGCGGCCGCGCAGACCTTCGGTTTCGATTTGACCGAGAGACTGGCGCAAAACATTCTGCCGCCAATAATCGGTTTTGCCTTTCAGGAAAGCAGAAATCTGCGGTTGCAGCTTGCCAAGGTCCAGGTAGTAATGTTCGGTTTCGCGCAGTTCCGGGGTGGAACCGTCGATGCGCGAGCGCGGCTCGATTAATTTAGCCGGTTCGAGCAGGTTTCCACAGTTGTCGCACTGGTCGCTGCGCGCATTGGTGAAGCCGCAGATGTAGCAGGTTCCTTCCACGTAGCGGTCCGGTAAAAAGCGGCTTTGGGCTGTGGAGTACCATTGCAACTGGCTTTCCTTATAAAGGAAGCCGTTTTCCAGCAATGCCAGAAAGATTTTCTGTGACACATTGAAGTGATTGGCAGTATGGGTGCTGGTGAACAGGTCGTAGGAGATGCCAAGCGACATGAACAGATCCAGGAAAGTGCGGTGAAAGCGCTGATATACCTCCATGGGGGTTGAGTTGGAGGCATCTGCGCTGATGGTGATGGGGGTGCCGTGTGAATCGGAACCGGAGACCATGACCACATCGCGCCCGCGCAGCCGTTGGTACCGGGCAAAAATATCGCCGGGTAAGTGCGAGCCGGTCACGTTGCCGACGTGGATTTCAGAATTCGCGTAAGGCCAGGCGATAGCTACCAGAATAGGTTCGGTCATGCAGCACCTCAATTAGGCTAAATTATGGTTGGATTTTATCATGATTTATATGGTTTATAGCTCTGATTACGCCTGACTGTGCTGTATATACAATTGTATTCGTTTGCGAGATAAGTATGTAAAAAGGAAATAGATAACCGTGGTCGTTGTGATTAACCATTACTGGCCATTTCAGTCTTGACAGAAATCGGTAAAATGGGTAAACTAAATCTGGCCTTATAAGGCCGGCGTATTGGATTATTTCAGGAGTACAGTTTCGAATGGATTCTGACGAAGCGGAAAGCGGAGCTGATAGTAACCCTCCCATAGAGGGTGACTCAGCCTCACTATCCCAGTTCATTGAAAATATGGGTTTGCACTTCGAGGAATACGGAGTGCCGCGGATCGGGGGCCGGATTCTTGGCCTGATGCTGGTTTCTTCTCGTCCGGTCACACCCGAGGAGATGTCCGAAGTCCTGCAAGTCAGCCGCAGCAGCGTTTCGACCAATTTGCGCACGCTGCTCATGACGGGCCTGGCGGACCGTGTATCTCTCCCCGGAGAACGCAGCGATCACTACGTTTTCTCAGATGACGCCTGGGAAAAGTCGCTTGAAATGCGGCTGGAAGGCATTCTCTCGCTACAGGAAATGGCAGAGGATGGCTTGCAGGGCATGGAGGACGATCACCCGGCGCGGAAGCGCATGCTGGAGATTTTGGCCTGGAGTGACATGGTCAGAACCAGCTATGAGCAGTTGATCACGGAGTGGCAAGCCCAGAGGGAGACCCTGGCCTAACCGCGGCGATGTAGCGCCGCATACCGATCCTCTCGGTGGGTTATTGCTGGCTGGTCTTCACAGAATCCAGCCAGTTTGTTTTTAACTTGCCAGATTGAGAGAGGAGGCAGCGATGCGCTACATGGTAATTCGCACCGAAAAACTGACCAAGAATTTTGGACGTAAGCCAGCGCTGCAAAATCTTACGCTGGAAGTTGAACCGGGGGAGGTATTTGGCGTCCTGGGGCCTAAAGGCGCCGGTAAATCGACGCTGTTAAATATTTTGATGAATTTCATCCGGCCAACGAGCGGAGTTGCTCTGGTAATGGGGCTGGATTGCCAGAAACAAAGTCTGCAAATCAGACGGCAGGTCGGCTACTTACCCGAAATTATGAGCCTGCCAGCCTCTTTAACAGGGGAACAGATACTGGATCGGTTCGCCAGCCTGACCGGGTTGATCGATGAGGATTTTGTGGCTGATCTGGCCAACCGCTTTCGGGTCGATCTCACTCGGCGGGCGATGGATTTCACTGCTGTTGAAAAACGCGCCCTGGGCATTATCCAGGCATTTATGCAGCGACCGGAGTTGGTCCTGCTGGATGCGCCGGCAGTTGGATTGGACCTGGAACGGCAGACCCAGTTGTATCGGCTGATTGCCGAAACGCGGGCATCTGGTGCGACCGTTTTAATTGGATCGCAGAGCTTAACGGAGATGGAAAGAATAAGCGACCGGGTGGCGGTGCTCTATCAGGGCAATCTGGTGGCAGTTGAGCGCGGCGTCACATTGCGCGCCCGCGCCCTGCGTAAAATCGAAATGCGGTTCGCTGAACCGATTCATTCTGACGCATTTGCCAGTTTACCAAATGTCAACGACCTGGTGTTGGAAGACAACAAACTTCGCTGCACGCTGCAAGGCGAGCCGGATGCGCTTTTCAAAATTGCCAGCCAGTTTCGCCTGTTAGACGTGATCAGCCAACAGCCAAGCCTGGATGAAGTGTTTACCAGATATTACGGGGTTGGCGCGAATAATTAAATAGGGTTGTATAGGTAATAAGGATCGCCTGTTGACGGCCGCTGTATTGCTGCTGCACTCACAGAGAACATTTCGGGTAGGGTATTGTGTGAGTGAACGGCGTAAAGCATCTCTCGATCGGTTCCTTGATCCTTCGCTTATGCTCACTCACAGAGTGCCCTGCGGGCAGGGTGACAAAATTTGTCATTTTGCTGAAGGCCCTTCGTCGGGTTTCGCTTACAGAAATATGATTTAATTGAGAATAAAAATTTGCTCAACCCTACTTACAGGCTAACCAAAGACCAACCCGTATGGTTTGGTTCGTTTATTAAACCCGCTTGTGCTGTATAATCTTTTTAACAGCCAAACCAAAGAGGGAGGCATTGACAATGAACCTACTCATGGACCCCAATGTGGCCTATGTCCTGCTCGTCCTGGGTATAGTTTTGGGCGTCCTGGCATTATTCGCTCCCGGGACAGGATTTCTGGAAATCGGGGCGCTTTTTGCCCTGGTATTAGCTGGCATCAGTGCGGTTAATATGGACATTAACCCCTGGGCGCTAATCGTCCTCGCCCTGGGGATTGTCCCCTTCATATTGGCGCTGAGAAAATGGCGCAGCTGGGCTTTCCTGGGAATCGCCATCGTTGCATTGGTGTTTGGGTCGGTTTTCCTGTTTCGTAATGCAACAGGTGGACCGGCAGTAAATATCTGGCTGGCGATTTTCGTTTCACTGCTTGCCGCTGGCACGCTATGGATTATTGGCCGCAAGGGGTTGGAAGCCATCGCCCGTCACCCCGATTTCGACCTTGGACAGTTGAAAGGGGCTATTGGGGAGGCGCAGACCAATATTTTCAGGGAAGGCAGCGTGCATATTGGCGGCGAAGACTGGTCGGCCTGGAGTCAAGAGCTTATTCCGGCTGGTAGTAAGGTGCGTGTATTAAAACGTCAGGGATTGGTCCTCGAAGTTGAAAGAGCCGAAGAGGAAAAGCAATAACCGGCGCATCAACGCCGGATAAAATGTAATCCACAGGAGGTCTGGCAATGGATTTTCAAGTTGTATATTGTTTGATCGGTGTAATTGTTTTGATCGTCCTGGTCTTTCTGGCCTCGGCGCTCAAAATCGTTGCAGAATACCAACGGTTGGTGGTCTTCCGCCTGGGGCGCTGCATTGGCGAGAAAGGTCCCGGGTTGGTCATCCTCATCCCGTTCATTGACCGGGCAGTTCGGGTGGATTTGCGCGAACAGGTGCGCGAGATTCCAGTGCAGACGTCCATCACAGCCGATAACGCCCCAATCTCCATCGATTTCCTGTGGTACTACAAGGTTTTCGATCCGGTACAAAGCGTCCTGGCAGTTGGCAGCTTTGAACTGGCGGCTCAGGGTATTGCCACCACCACCCTGCGTTCGGTGATCGGCGGAATCATGCTGGATGGAGTCCTTTCGGAACGCGAGAAAATCAACCAGGCGCTGCGGGCCAGGCTGGACGAGGTGACCGAACGCTGGGGCGTCAAAGTCACCAACGTTGAAATCCGCGAGATCATCCCGCCGCGCGAGGTACAGGAATCGATGAATCGCCAACTGACGGCGGAACGCACGCGCCGCGCTGTGGTGACCGAATCCACCGGTACCCGTGAAGCAGCGATCAACGTGGCCGAAGGTGATCGGCAGGCAGCCATCCTGAAAGCCGAAGGTATGAAGCAAGCGACTATTCTGGCAGCGCAAGGTGAACGGGAGGCACAACTCCTACGCGCCGAAGGCTATGCACTGGCGCTGGAGAAGATCTTTGGCGTCGCTCAAACGGTCGATTCCAAAACCATGACCCTGCAATACTTTGAAACCCTCAAGAATATGGCTCAGGGCGCTTCCACCAAGTACATCTTCCCGATGGAGTTTACCAGCATGCTGAATGACTTCGTCAAATCGCGCGAAAAGTAGCCAGTAATTTCATAAGAAAATCTCGCCGCCGGGTTGATCTCCTGGCGGCGAGATCTATCGCAGCCGGGTCGGGGGTATGCATTGACGAGTGAATTTGACATCGTAGAAGCCAATTTACGCGACCTGGGGGAATTACGCAAACTTGAGCGTGAGTGTTTTGAGCTGGATGCCTGGCCGTTAATTGATCTGGTCGCTGTACTAACCTTTCCAGGCATTATTCGATTGAAAGCTGTGGTCGATGGGAAAATGGTTGGGTTCGTTGCCAGCGATTTGCGACGAGGGCAAGACCTGGCCTGGATCGTAACCATCGGCGTTTTACCGGCCTTTCGCCGCCGGGGAATTGCCCGCGAGCTGATGTATGCTTGCGAGGCGCGGCTGACTGCTAAACGCATCCGCTTAAGCGTGCGGCGGAACAATTTGCCAGCCATCGAGCTCTACCAGACTGAAGGCTACACCCAGGTTGACATCTGGGGAAATTATTACGCCGATGGCGAGGATGCGCTTATTCTGGAAAAAAAAGTTAACAATGGCTGAGAGTAAGTTGACATTCACCCTGACTCGGGCTATCATAGTCATAAGGAATTAGAGGCAGATTCATTATGCGAGAGTTAACGACATATCCAGGAGCCAAGCTCTGACCGGGGCACGCAAAGCTATAAGCGTGCCTTTTTTTCTACCTATTTCTTGAAAGGAGACTGTGTCATGGATTATGGAATGATCGGCAAACGGGAAAAAGCCAGACGGTATGCTCAGGAACGCGAACGGATGCACTTCAATAGTTTCACAGTCACAATGGATGGGGAGAACAATCCGCATAATGTCAGTTACGATCATGGCAAATGGTCCTGCGATTGTTCGTTTTTCTCGACGCGCGGCGTTTGCAGTCATACCATGGCACTCGAAATTCTCCTGGAAAATATGATTGCCGAGCCGGTAAGCTAATTAACTAAATTGAATAATTAAACAAGGTCCAGCCTGGTGCTGGGCCTTGCGGTTTAACCGGGTGATTTTTTCATTATTCTATTCACAGGGCAAAGAGTTGCAGCATGTCAAGTACGTTTTGGGTTTCTCCGCTGGTTCGTTGAGTGAAATAAATCAAGCCCAGGTGGGGCATTTACTCTAGCCGCTCCCAAAATCCTGCACGGAGCAGCCATGCCCATGGGGCTGTCTCAAAAGAATAAACTGGTCATCTATTCCACCGCATATGCGGGATGGGGTGGAACCCATTCTCTACAGGTAGGGGCGGGTTTCCACGCCCGCTTTTGAGACGGCCCCAATTAAGACAAACCTGCCTACAACTGTTACGATCCGATTTCGTATACAACGTGTCATTATCCTATAATAGTCTTGCTGAGTTTTCCCCCAGGAGAATATTCCATGAAACCAAATATGCCAATCACGCTCTGGCTGCGCTGGGTCGGGGCCAATGCTCTGGGAGAGATGGTTGGGCTTGGCCTTACGTTTTTAGCCGCGGTTATCGGATTCGCAAAATTGGAGAGTTTGGGCGGGTTGGCAGGGGTCCTGCTCGCGTTTGCCTTTGCGGTCGCCAGCGGCATCTTCGAGGCTACCCTGGTCGGTTGGGCGCAGTGGTGGGCTATGCGGCCCTGGTTCCCTGAAATTCAGCGGTGGCCCTGGTGGCGCGCGACGGTCATCGGCGCCTTACTGGCTTATATCCTGGGCTACCTGCCGTCGACCCTGATGAGTTTGCAGGCTGAGGTAACCCTATCCGCTCCCGCCGCAGAGCCATCCCAGGGTATTGTGCTTTTGCTGGCAGCCGGGATGGGGCTGGCAGGTGGGGCGGTTCTTTCGTTTGCGCAATGGCTGGTTTTACGCAAACAAGTCCCCAGCGCAGGTTTATGGCTCCCGGCCAATATGTTGGCCTGGATGATTGGAATGCCGATGATCTTTTGGGCTATCGATCAAGCCCAAAAATTGAATTCGATCAACCAGGTTGTGTCCTTTATGGCTGTTACACTATTGATTGTAGGTGCAATCGTTGGCGCTGTGCACGGATTGGCCCTGGTGCGGCTGGCAGGTAAAAATCAGGCAAAAACGATGGATTTCAGCAGATGAAGATGAATAACCTGGGAGGGGTCATTTTCGACCTCGACGGAACGCTTTACCTGGGAGACGCGGCGCTGCCGGGGGCGTCCCAGGTGTGCAGCGAGCTGCGCCGGCAAGGTATGAGGCTTATTTTTGTCAGCAACAAACCCCTGGCAGGGCGTGAGGCGTATGCAGCCAAACTGACTCGATTGGGCATCCCGGCGACCCCGGGCGAAGTAATCACGTCCACCCATGTACTGAGCCTGTATTTGAAACAAACTGCTCCTGCGCTGCGCCTGTACGTGATTGGCGAAGAAAACACGCGGGCTGAACTGAGCAGTCACGGATTAATCGTACTAGAGGAGCGCTTGGACCAGGACCAGCGTGAGGTAATCGACCCGCGGGGGATCGATGCCGTGGTGGTCGCTTTTGACCGGACGCTGGATTATCGAAAACTGAATACTGCTTATCAGGCATTGATGCAGGGCGCGCATTTTTACGCTACCAATGCGGATAAGACCTGTCCGATGCCTGGCGGGGCTATACCGGACGCCGGGGCGACCATCCATGCACTGGAAACGATCACCGGACGCAAAGTCGAATTGATTGCCGGGAAACCCTCCGGCTTGATCTTAAAGCACGCCTGCGAAACCCTTGGATTGCCCCCGGGCCGCTGCATGATGGTCGGCGACCGCATCGAGACGGACATCCGCATGGGGATCGAAGCCTGCATGCACACTGCTTTGGTGCTGACCGGCGTCACCAAACGTGAGCATATTGAGAGATCCGACATCCTCCCTGAATTTATCCTGGAAACCCTACCTGAATTACTTAAAATGATTTAAACGCTTGCTGGTTCGGGTTGTAATTCATCGTGATCGGGGATGCAGCTTTCAACTTCTCGCAGAGTCGGCACGGTATACGCCAGAACGGCGATTAATGCAGCAATTGCGCCTGCTAAAACAAACATCAAACCCATGCCGGCGCCCGGGCCGGTGCCTACCAGCCCGCCAAAAGTGGAACTGAGCGCTCCGCCTGGCTGCATGGCCGGTTCAAATACCTGATCGGCCAACGGGCCGGCAATCGCGTTCGATAACGGAAGAACGAACCAGGCGATTAACCGGCGAATAGCAAACACCCGGCCTTGCAAATCTGGTGGGACTTTGGATTGCCAGATGGCCTGGTTGGAGCCATTAACAACGGGCGCAAAGAAAACACCGATGAAACTGGCGGCAATCCAAATTGCGGTGGTTTGTGCCATACCAAAGAGCACTGCGCCAAACAGACAGGAGGCCGCCCAACCGGCTAAAACGCCGTGGATGCGTTTCCTTGGCCCGCCCCAGGCTCCCATCAACAGACCGCCTGCCAGTCCGCCGATGGCAGCCGCAGCTTGGGTGCTGCCAAAGATGAGCTGGTTATTGCCGGTGCGCGCCAGGATCAGCGGCGCTCTGACACTCATGGCAATGCTGAAGAAAAAATTACACAACATAAACAGCAGTTGGAGTTGCAACAAGCTGGGACGCGCCAGGATGAATTTGAGGCCAAAGCTGGCTTCCTTGATGATGTTGCCGCGGGCTGCCTGCCCTTCACGACTCAATTTTGGCTGCGGAATTTTGACGAAGAGCAGCGCTGTGATTGCCAATGCAGCGGTAAGCAGGTCAATAGCCAGCAGGCCGCGCAGCCCGAGTGAGCCGATCAGGGCGCCTGCCACCATAGGGGCGAAAATTCCGGAAGCGGGACCGGCCATTTCGAGCATGGCATTGGCGCGGGCATAATGCTGCTTGGGCAGCATGGTGCTGATGGCAGCGGAATAGGCCGGCCAGTGAAATCCCTGGAAGATGCCAGTGATCACCGCAGTCACATACAGGTGCCAGATTTGCAAATTGCCGGTTACCAGCAGCATCAAAATTAACACCGAAGTGAGCGCTGCCGAAAAATCACTCAGCATCATCATCAACTTGCGATTGTAACGATCCACCATTACGCCCACGAAAGGGCTGAGCGCCAGCATGGGTACGGTATAAAATACACCAATGAGCGTCAACGGCGTAGCCTTACCCGTTGCTTCAAAGGCCCACAGGGTGATGCCAAATTCAGCCACCGCTGAGCCAAAAATCGACAAGAGCTGGCCAATCCAGATGATGAGAAAGACGGTCAAGTTTTGGGGTTTGTTGTTTTCAGATTCCATAAGCGTCTGCTGGCCGGGGGTGGCAGGAATTTTAATTCCGATTCCGTTGTAAGAATAGGTTAGCAAAGGTCGATGGAGAATTGAACGTGATATTTCGAAGCTGCGTGTTGTTAAGAGTGAATATGGTTACAATTGGACTTCCCCGGCTTGTTTTTCCGGATGGACGTTGAAAAATGGAGGAGGCAATGATCGATCTTGCCATCATGGTCGAAGGCCAAAATGGATTGAATTGGCCGCGCTGGCAGCGGTTGGTTAAGCTGGTGGAGGAACTGGGTTTTTACGGGCTTTTTCGTTCAGATCATTTCACCAATAGCCGGCCGCCAGATCTCGATTCATTAGAACTGTGGACCTCGCTCACCTGGCTGGCGGGCAACACCCGGCGCATTCGGTTTGGCTCGCTGGTGACGCCGGTCTCCTTCAGACATCCGGCACTGACCGCGCGAATGGCGGCAGCGGTTGACGATCTATCGGGAGGGCGGCTGACGCTTGGTCTTGGGGCCGGCTGGCAGGAACGTGAGCATCAACTGTACGGTTTTGACCTGCTCCCGCCTGCAGAACGGTTTGACCGCTTCGAAGAGGGGGTACAAATTATTCGGCAGTTGTTGCAACAAAGTGAGCCGGTAAGCTTTGCCGGCAAATATTTTCAACTGCAAAATGCTGTCCTATTACCTCAACCGCAGCGTCGGGGTGGACCGCCGATTTTGATTGGGGGTAATGGCAAAAGCCGCACATTAAGGCTGGTTGCCCGGTACGCGAACGAATGGAATGCCATTTTTCTGAAGTCTGAGGAATACCGAAGATTAAACCGCCATCTGGACGAATTCATCCTTGCCGAGGGTCGAGAACCGAACATGGTAAGGCGTTCCATGATGACCGGGCTGGTCTTCGGGGTGGATCAGGCTGCTCTTGACCGGCGCGTTACCGATGATAGGAATTCATCGGTGTCATCGGTGGACGAGCTCAAGGGGCGCGGGATAATTGTTGGTACGCCGTCAGCGGTTGTCGACCAGATCGGCGCACTGGCAGATGCCGGTGTTCAAGGCTTGATGCTTCAGTGGCTCGACCTGGATGACCTGGCCGGGCTGGAAGCGCTGGCGAAAACCGTGCTTGGGAAGCACTAGAAGGGCACAATTTGGTTCGCGGGATACCCGTTCTGCAGAAGCACTGGCGTAATGAGCCCGACTACCGAATTATTACGGGTAAATAAACGTAACTTTCACTCGTTCGCCTGAGAATGACGCCGCTTTGCCCCACCGTGAAACCAGTGCCATCCGTTAAAAAGAATACACTTTTTAAGTTCGTGGCAATGCCACTGGTCTCGGTTTGCCAGGTTTCACCGCCATCGATAGTGGTCAGAATCAGCCCGCTAGAGCCAACCACCCAACCCTGTAGAGCACTTATAAAATAAACGCCCTCCAGTCTAGTGGTTGTGCCGCTGTTCTTGGGAGTCCAGGTGTCCCCACCGTCTGCCGTGTACAGGATGGTACCGCTATCGCCAACAACCCAACCATGCGTAGAATCCAGCATTTGAATTCCATACAGGGTCTGGCTGGTATTGCTTGTCTGACCGGAGAAGTTTGGCGTGCCGCTGGCATTTGTTATGTGGACGATGACTCCATCGGTACCAATTACCCAACCTTCGTTTGTGCTGACAAAGTACAAATCATTCATGATCCCCATACTGATGGGCGACCAAAAATTAAACGTGACGTCATTATTATCGGAGAAGGTATACCGCCAATAAGCCCGGTTGGTGCCGCTGGCTCCTACAACCCAGATTGTATTTGCTGATACCGGGAAAGAGGCAGCTCGGGCATTGGTAGAAGAGGCGTCTCGGAAGCCAGACCAGTTCGCACCCCCATCCCTTGTGCGCGCAACTACTTTTGTTCCGCTGACCCAGCCAGTATTCGTGTCAATGAAACGGACACTATTATAGCCATCCCCTGAATATACGCCAGAAATCGAAATGGGATTCCAGGTAGCACCGCCGTCAACGGTATTGAGAAAGGTATTTGTTCCCCCGGTTACCCACCCTTGCAGGTTGTTGATAAAAAAGACATTGTTGAGATAATTGGCCGTCCCACTTGGGACAGGTGCCCAAGAGTACGAATCCACAGAAACATAGGACGCTGCTGGCTGCACATTTCCACCAAGAATGAGCAGAATGCAAAATACAAGCAGGCAATGCCAGAATTTCATGTTCCCCTCCCATATTCAATTGTCGGAAAAATTGATATGAAATTAGCCAAATCTAAATAATTTTTTAGACTTGCGTTTTTATTTTAGCTCTTTTCCACATCAAGGCATACTAAAAACACGCCTCAATTTTGGAAATATGCCAACCAAAAGCCCTAAGAGCTGATTGCTCCTTGATTTCCAGACTGGGTTTAATTGTGTACCTGGCAACCGCTTATCTGCACCCGGCAGTTACCGAAGTTCAAAGCCCGATGCTCCGGTGGCTCGACCTGGATGACCTGGCCGGGCTGGAAGCGCTGGCGAAAACCGTGCTTGGGAAGGTTTAACCCAGTCAGTCAGCGCTTATTCAGGCTCATCAAGATCAAATTAAAGATCAAGATGTCAGCAGCGAGCAACCCGGCATCTACCAGGGTAGCGGCTGTGGCGAACATCCCGCCCTCGACATATCCCTCGCGAATTATTGATTAACATTGTCAAAAATCAATGCATCCAAAACCTGAAACCTGTCGTATTATAATTATGATAAGTTTTATCCGATTTACAACAAAAGGAGAAACTCGATGAAAGGTTTGAATCCACTCAAAGCCTTGCCAGTATTGGCCTTAATTCTGCTTCTCTCGGCAATCGGCTCAGCAAGCCCAGTTTTTGCTGCCGTGATCGATGGGGCAGATACGGGCGGCCGGCCGATTGAAGTCTTCATGACCGGAGCAGCGGAAAGACCTAGCCCGGGAGATCCCGATGGTACAGGTACAGCCTTCTTTACCTTCAATCCGGGGCAGGGAGAAGTTTGCTTCGTTTTAACGGTTGAAAATATCGATCCCGCCACTGCCTCGCATATTCATAGGGCTCCAGCCGACGTAGCCGGTCCGGTAGTCATTCCACTGGCGCCACCAACAACCGGTTCCTCCAACGGCTGTGTTGCTGCAGATCCGGGATTAATTATGGAGATTCTCCAATTCCCGGACCAATTTTATGTCAACGTGCATAACCCTGCCTTCCCAGCGGGCGCCGTTCGGGCACAGTTGACCCGGTAACCTGTTTATCCAGCCGATCAGGTTGGGACATAGGGACAGATAAGGCCGCTGACATGCGTTGATTGTCAGCGGCCTGCTTTAATTGATAAACGCTTTAGCTGGAAACTTTGTCACCGGGCTGGTCTATTTCTAACTGGATGTCGTTTTCCCAAGCTTTGAGCACAACCCTGCGACGCAGAGTCTTGATTGAAAAAGACTATTTTCGGATGAGGAAGCATGGCCGGTTGGAACGGTTGGCAAATATTTTTTCGTTACAAAGTCTGGTCTTAAGAAACAGTTGGCGGGTAGAACTTGGGGTGCGCTTCGAGTACCAGCCAACGCCCTCCCACCTTTCGCATAACCTGGACAACGTAGCCCCTTAAAACCCGCTCGCCATCTGGAGATGTGATTTCAAGTCCACCCTGCCAGATCGCAAACTCCGGCGTCAGCATACGAATGGTTCCGCGTTCCAGGCTAACTACCGCACCAGGCATGGTTTGATGAAGCAGCTGGTCGTAAGCACTTTCAAGTTCGGCGCGGCCCCGCTGGATATCACCGCTCACGCCCACACGGGTACCATCTTCGGTAAAGAACAATGCGGCGGCTTTCGCGTCGCCTTTGTTCCAGGCTTCTTTGAACGCTTCTACCTCTTTATAAATCGCTTGCAATTCATCCTGCGCCATTTTTACCTCCGAGAAATCGTTAACTATATTAGTAATCATTATATATCTGTTTACCGCGTAATCGGCTGAAACAGAATAAATTTTCAGAACTCTAATATGAGGCGGCAACCCTGACAAAAATTATGGTGCGTATGGCGACCAGAGTCTGTCGAGACTGCTAGAAATAACGGATGTGCTTGCTTATATCACCAGCGACAATAAATTACCAATGGCAATTTAAAGATTTAAATAACTTTCACATAGACCGATTCTCACGTCCCCTTGATTAATTTTCCGTGACTTCAAGGAGTTGAATAGCCTGTCCTTGAGGTCTATTCGGATCATAAACAATGGTATACGTAAACGAAACTCCTTCAAGGGGTGTCTCACCAACCCAATCAATAACGGGTTGAGTAATCACCTTGCCATTTAGTTCATATTTATAAGCAGCATATCGATATACTCCGTTTGGTACATCTTTATACTCGGTTATTGCTCCTGCTTTTATGTCACCAAATTCAAGCTGATCTTTTGGAAAAACAACTATCAGGTCGGTTATTAAATAATCGCCGTTATTAATGAGCCGCAAGCGATGGGTTACGGGTTTTTCGGCGCAACCATGTAAGGTCATGCTTGCAGTAAATAGTATTATCAGACACAGCCATACAAGGCTGCACCGCCAAGTCCCGAAAGTATCATGACCCTCGAAATTAGAGGAAGACCTCAATCCTGAGTTCATCTTTCCACAAAAATAATTCGTAAATTTTGAAATAAGGGTAATAGGATTTACTTGTTTTTATAGAGCACGTTATTTCTATTTTACAAGATTAAACTTTATTGCCAAGAGTTAGTTTTATAGCCGAACGGTTTTTGTGAGGGGGAGAGGGTCGCGGTGTGAGCACCCGCAGCCGAACGGTTTTTGTGAGGCGGAGAGGGTCGCGGTGTGAGCACCCGCAGCCGAACGGTTTTTGTGAGGCGGAGAGGGTCGCGGTGTGAGCACCCGCAGCCGAACGGTTTTTGTGAGGCGGAGAGGGTGGGATTCGAACCCACGGTGGCCCGGAGGACCACAACGGTTTTCGAGACCGCCCCGTTCAACCACTCTGGCACCTCTCCGAAAACTGCAGCGCAATTATAACCGAGGAGTGGCTAAATTTCCAAAATTTGTCCCCAGCCCGGGTAATGAATATTAGTAAAGCCATGCTGGGTTAACAGCCCCATGAACACCGTGGCGGCATCTTCCTCGCCGTGCACCAGGTACATGCCGCGCAGCATGTTTTGGGTGGCTTTGGCATATTTCAGCAGCATGGTTTGGCCGGCATGCGCCGAAAGTCCGCCAATGGTGACCACTTCCGCCCTTCGGTCATAGGGCTCGCCAAAGATGCGCACCATCGATTCGCGGTCTGCCAGCCGGCGGCCAAGTGTATGCGGCGCCTGCCAGGAGACGATCAGCACCATATTTTTGGGGTTTTGAATGTTGTTGCGCAGGTGATGCAAAATTCGACCGGTCTCCGCCATGCCCGAGGCTGAAATGATGATCATGGGTTCATGCCGGTCGTTGAGCGCTTTCGACTGGTCGACCGACTCGATGTAGGTCAACTGGGGAAAGGTCAGGGCCGGGTGATGTCCACTGTGGACAAATTCCTGGGTCTCGGCGTCGAACAAATTGGCGTATTTCATAAAAACTTTGGATGTCTCTACTGCCAGCGGCGAATCGACAAATACCGGAATAGCTGGCACCTCACCACCGGACATCATGCGATTAAGGGCATATACCAGTTCCTGGGTGCGCCCGACCGCAAAAGACGGGATGATGATTTTGCCGCGGCGTTCGATCGCCCGGCGCACTGCGTCGCGCAGTTCCACATAGGCGACTTCGGGGTCTTCATGCGGTTTATCGCCGTAGGTGCACTCCATCATTAGATAATCTGCCAGGCTTGGCAATACCGGGTCATTTAGCAGCGGCAGGCGCTCACGGCCGATATCGCCCGAGAACCAGAATCGGTATTTACGTCCGTGTTCGTCGATATCGAATACTACCGCCGCTGACCCGAGGATATGGCCGGCGTCAAAAAAGGTGACCCTCACCCCGGGAACCGGTTCGATAGTCTGGTTATATTCGACCGGCTTAAAGTAATCGGACACCCTTTCGGCGTCGGCTGCGGTGTAGAGTGGTTCGACCGGCGGTTCGCCGCGTTTGGCGCGTTTTTTGTTCAAAAATTCGACATCCGCTTCCTGGATATGACCCGAGTCACGCAGCATCACGTCAGCCAGACCGGCGGTGGCGCGGGTGGCGTAAATGGGCGCATTTAGCCCGTGTTTTACCAGATTGGGCAGGTTGCCGGAGTGATCGATATGCGCATGCGAAAGGAAAACTGCATCCAGCTTGTCTGGGAGGAAGCCAAATGTGCGGTTGCGCTGGTAATAGTCTTTGCGATGGCCCTGGTAAAGGCCGCATTCCAGCAGGATCTGGTATCCATTGACTTCCAATAAATACTGTGAACCGGTTACGGTTTGGGCTGCACCATTAAAATGTATTTTCACGACGGCTCCTTTTGGTGAATAGCGGCCAGAATCCGGTTGCCATATTGTTCAAAACGCCAGGGAAGCTCTTTCATTAACATTCGAAGCTCGTCAGAGGTGGCAGGCGCTTTGATGGCAATTTCTTCCAATACCTCGCGAGGCAAAACAACATCCGATTCGACTTCAAGCTTGTGGGCGGTCTCTTTACGCCAATCCCGCAAAATTTCCAGGCGTTCCAACACTGCATCCGGTCGGCGGTGATTCGCTGGACGGGGCGGTGGAGGCGTAATCATTCCGTGTTTGACGGCGGCCAGTAAGCCGGTGTAATGCCGGTCGCGCTGCCGGGCTGAAAGCTCCGGAATGTCCGCCAGAGCATCCCATGTCAGCGGCATTTCCTCAGCAATTTTTAAAAGAGTTTGATTGGAAAGGATTTTAAAGTGTGGTAAATCTGCCCGGCGTGCTTGCTGGTCGCGGTATTCGACCAGCGCCTGGAGGATGCTGCACTGCTGCGAAGTTAGGCTCTGGCTGCCAGGCAAGCGCCACCAGGCGGGTGGTTCCAGCTCCGTGCTGCCGGCATCCACCCGGGTTACCCGCCGAAAATCCTCCAATGCCAGGGCGAGCAAGCCTTTATCGACCAGCTCTGCGTACAACCGGTCGCGCAGATCGATCAAATAATACGAATCAAGGCGGGCATAGGCCAGCATTGCCGGGGACAAGGGCCGTTCCCCCCAATTGGCACGCTGAAATTTTTTCTCGATAATCACGCCAAATTCTGATTCGAGCATGCTGGCCAACCCGACATTTGTCCGTCCGAGAATGCGGGCGGCTTGCATGGTGTCGAACACATTGTTGAACTCGAAGTTGAAATCACGTTTCAGGCAAATCAAGTCGTATTCAGCAGCGTGAAAAATTTTTTCAATTTTTGAGTCGGCGAACAACTTCCCCAGCGGAGAAAGATCGGGTAGGGCAATCGGGTCAACCATAAAGTCGCTGCCCGGAATCGAAAACTGGATCAAACACACCTGCTCCGCATAAGCGAAAAGACTGTTTGATTCGGTATCGACGGCTACCCGGGGTTGATTTTCCAACAAATGCGCCAGGTTATTAAGGTCTTTCACCTGATCAACCATCACCGGTGGCTGGTTGGGCGGTTCCATCATGGGGTGGATTATAGCCCATTTGGCTGGCGGATTTCCAAATCTAAAAAGTCACGGCTTGAATTTCATTCATTTTTCTGCGTATTCGGTACAATTTAGGAGTGCGAATATGAAATGCCCGGCAAGCCGGGCAAATCGGTCGCAGAGCCTTTGGACTTGCGCGTGGCAATCATTAAATCCTTGTGGTATAGTAACTCGGAGGAGGGGCCATGAAAGAACGAATCCTGATCATCGAAGATGACGAAGCCATTGTGCGTGTGCTGCGCCGCAGCCTGGCGTACGAAGGATACACTATCGATGCCGCCTTTGACGGGGAAACAGGTCTGACGTTGGCACGCGATACGCACCCTGATCTGGTTATTCTGGACTGGATGTTGCCTGGCATGGATGGTCTTGAGGTTTGTGAACGACTGCGCGGAGGTGGGAATATCCCCATTCTGATGCTGACCGCCAAAGACACGGTTCAGGATCGCGTGCATGGCCTGGATGCCGGGGCTGACGATTACATGGTGAAACCTTTCCAACTGGATGAACTGTTGGCACGGGTGCGCGCTCTTCTGCGCCGCACACAACCCGAACGCGTTCCAGTTCTCTCCTTTGCCGATTTAAATTTGGACACCTCAACGCGCTTGGCCATGCGTAAGGGGCGGTCGATTTCTCTGACTGCGAAAGAATATGATCTGTTGGAACTCTTCCTGCGTCACCCGCGGCAGGTGCTCACCCGCGAGATGATTTTTGACCGTGTCTGGGGGTATGATTTTGGCGGTGAAAGTAATGTGTTGGACGTCTATATCCGTTATTTACGCCAAAAATTGGAGTTAGAGGGTGAGCAGCGGCTGATTCACACTGCACGCGGTGTGGGTTACGTGCTGCGCGACACCGATTAAACTATGTCGCTGCGCCTGCGTTTGACTTTGCTGTACACCTCGATTCTGGGAGGCGTACTGCTGGTTTTTGGAATCCTGGTTTATACGCTGATCACCGTTACTCTGCTCGACTCGATCGACAGCCGGTTGTCGACCGCATCCCAGCAGCTAATTGACCGATTGAGGGTTACCTCAGCCGACCAGTTCGATCCGCGCTCGGTGGCCAGCTACCAGCCCACCGAAAATTTGTTGTTTCAAGTGTGGGATATGAAAGGTAATCTCCAATTGACCCGACCGGTAGGGCTGCTGAATGCCCTGGATGAAAACGGGTTGGGGGTTGGGCAAGCGTTTTATTCGTCCAAAACAGTTAGCGGGGACCGTATCCGGGTGTTATCCGTGCCGCTGAAAACGAGTCGGGGACCGGTTGGAGTGCTACAGGTTGGGTTAAGCCTGGCGCTGGTGGACGTGGTGCAGCGCACGCTTATCGGTATTCTGGTTTTGCTTACAATCATTTTGATGCTTCTGGTCGGGCTTAGTACCTGGTTCCTGACGCGGCAGGCGCTTGCGCCGCTGGCAACGGTTACGGAAGTTGCCACCCGCATTACCCAGGCCGATGACCTGTCGCGCCGTATCCCGGCATCAAAAGCCGGCGGCGATGAAGTGGGTAAATTGATTCTGGCCTTCAACGATACGTTGGAGCGGTTGGAAAACCTTTTTAATACTCAAAGGCGCTTTACCGCTGATGTCAGTCATGAATTGCGCACTCCCCTGACGGTAATCAAGGGCGAGGTGGGCTTGATGCGCCTGACAGGCAGCGTGGATGAAGAATCCATCGGCAATATCGAGCGCGAAGTGGACCGCCTGACCCGCCTGGTTGGCGATTTACTGCTTCTTTCGCAGGCCGAATCGGGACGGCTCATGCTGGATATGGCCGAGGTCGACCTGGACACCGTCTTGCTCGAGGTTTACCAGCAGGCCCGCACGCTGGCCGGCGACAAAGTGACGGTTTCACTTTCAGAAATCGATCAGGTGCATATCATCGGAGATCGCGACCGTTTGAAGCAGGTGTTGCTTAACCTGGCGGCCAATGCCATCCAATATTCTCCGGCTGGCAAGTCGGTCACGCTTGGTTTGCAGCGCGCTGATGAGCAGGTGAAATTGTTCGTCCAGGACACCGGACCAGGCATTTCGCCGAAGGATTTGCCGCATATTTTTGACCGCTTCTTTCGGGCAGAGCGCTCACGCAAGCGAAGTTCATCTAGCGGGTTTGGCCTTGGCCTTTCCATCGCTGATTGGATTGTAAAGAAACACAATGGCCGGATCGAGGTTAGCTCTGAAGAAGGTCAGGGTACGTTGTTCACTGTCTGGCTGCCTTTGACACAACCTGAAGCAAAAAAATAACTCCGGACAGGCTGGCGCGGAGGTGCCAAACCTGCCCGGAGCATTACCCCGACTACCGGAATTTACAGGTGAAAGGAGGGATTGTTATTGGCGCTTCCGGATGGATTTTGCCGACCGGCTGGACGGGCATTAATGCTGTGGTAAGTTGGCTCAGGACGCGGTGCGCTGCGCTCGGTTGAGAAGCCGGGGCGTGGGACGCTGCGCGAGGCCATGGCTGCGCCGCTCAAATTGGCGGGTGCAGGCACACTGTTACGGATGTTCCGGGAAGGTTGCTGGGTATATACTGCACGGCGCTGACCATCGGAGAAGATGCGTTCACCGGCTACCGATAACGACCCGATAAGCAGGATCCGAATGACCCAAACCATGAGTGACACAAACAGGGGAACGATAACCGTGATGGTCTTTTGGTCCATCATCGCCCGGGAAGCGATGGAATGGGTGCTGATCGCCATCGAGACACCCCACCACGTGAGAACGGCATTCATGGTCGCAGCCAGCAGCCAGGCGCCAAACAGGTACCAGACTTCTTTCGGCTCTTGTGCGCTTTTCTCGGGGGTAAACAGGCGGGCGATACCGGCGAAATCGATACCGCAGAAGGCCAGCGCCAAAATGGTAGCCCAGTGAATACCGGCGAAGCGCAGGTCGCCCAGCAAATCGCGCAGGGCGTAGTCGGTGGTTGAATAATTGAAGATCTCGAAGGCGACCAGCGCGGTCAGGATGATGGCGCCGAAAGCCATCCCCGGGCGCACTTTCAGTTTTCCCAGTGTCTGGGAGAAATTTTTAGATGTTGGGTGAGTGGATGAGAGGTTCATTATCTGCTCCTTGATATTGAATTAAGAGAAGTAGAACAAATTTTCATCATTATAGAACTAATGTACTAAGTTGTCAATAGGCAATATTTATATACCTTCAGGCGTGGGGTGCTGTTCGCCTGAACGATCAGGCTGGTTTTCGGAGCCTGACACGCATATCTCGGAATAATGGGGCGAACGCACCAATAATCAACGGATGGTGCGTTCGACCGGATAGTGTAGAGATTTGAATGATTGGCGCCAAAGGCCAGGTTGCAAACCCGGTTGAACGAACCCTCGGTTAATACCCGGCAACGCCTGGCTCGTGCACGCCTTACGGTTCTGAAACCAGAGGGTGCGGCCAAAAAACCCGGACTATCGAACAATTTTCCGGGACGATATCGCGTGCATCTGCCAAAGGCAAACCTACAGCCAGGCAGCGCAAGGCTGCCAGCGTCAAACCGTGCGAAACGATCAGCACCACCTGCCCGGGGTATTTCACCGCGATCTCATCTGCAAAAGAACGCGCCCGCGCTGCAACTTCTGCCAACGACTCGCCGCCCGGGGCGCGGCTATGCACCTCGGTATATGCCAGACCGCCATCACTGCCCGGACGCTCGCTGCTGACCTCGGCCAGGCTGCGCCCTTCCCAATCCCCCATTGCAATTTCGCGCAGGCGCGTATCCGTGACAATGGTCATGGAATGGCGCCTGGTCAGGATGGCTGCCGTCTCCACGGCGCGACTGAGGTCGCTGGAATAAACAGCGGCAAAGGAGGCGCCGTTCAGGCTTGCGGCCAGTACCTGGGCTTGCTCGCGCCCTGCCGCGTTCAGCGGAATATCTTTATGACCCTGGTAGCGGCGCTGGATATTCCAATCGGTTTGACCGTGGCGCACCAACCAGAATTCAGCGGGTGGTCTTGCTTCGAGCGTTTTCATTCGGGGAACAACTGGCTATAGATGGACGGCGCATACTGCTGCACCATCGCGCTGGCAACGCCATTTTCGCGGCAAATGGCTTCATAAACATCCACACTGGTGCGGCGGATGCGCACCTGGGTATCCACATCCAAACCCCAGAGGCCAAAACGCTGCGTCCAGCCGCGCTCCCACTCGAAATTATCCACCAGCGACCAGTGAAAATAGCCTTTAATCGGCCAGTTGAAATTGACTGCCCGCCACATCTGGTGGACATGCTGAATCAAGTACCGTGGCCGCAAATCGTCATCCGCATCTTCTATGCCGTTCTCGGTTATGTAGATCGGCAGGCTGTATCCTTTGGCAAATTTCATTGCCTCGAAGAAACCGTCCGGGACGTTGGCAATATGCCCGGTGTCCGACATTTCCGCATCTTTGGGAAACGTGAGATGTATGAATAAATCTTCCTTTTTCAGCAAATTGAAAGCCGCCATCTGGCGTGTGTAATAATTGATACCAAGAAAATCCTGGGTGTTGCGCGCTTCCGGCAAATCTATGGATTTAAAGGCAAATTTGAATTTGCCGGTCATTAGTGTGTTTGGAAACGAGACGTTGAAATTATTATGCGTGAAGTCAGCCAGTGCGCGGTCAAATGGCAGCCAGGCGTGGTTTGGTTTGAAACTCTGATAGTTTAAAGCGATCCCGACGCTGGCATCGGGCTGCAGCCGGTGGATGGCGCGATAGGCCGCGGCGTGGCCGCGCACCATGTTTTTCAACACTGCGAAGCAAGCTTTTAGATCGTTTTTGGCGGGGGGAAAGGCTTTAAACAAATAACCCATGACGGTGTATACATTCGGCTCATTAATAGTGACCCAATTCTGGCAATATTCTTTGAGCGCATCCACCACTTTGAGGGTGAATTTTTCGAAGAGCGTTGGAGTATTGTCGTTTTCCCAGCCGCCTAATTCCATCAGCCATAAGGGGTCAGTGAAGTGATGCAGGGTTACCAAGGGCGTCATGCCGCGTTGGCGCAGCCCGCGCAGCATCTGGCGGTAATGATCGATGGCATCCTCATCCCAAACATCCGGGCGGGGTTGGATGCGGCTCCACTCGAGCGATAGACGATGAGCGTTTTGACCACTTTCCGCAGCCCGGTCGAAATCTTCCTTCCAGCGCCCACCCCACCAGTCGCAGGCCAGACCGGCTTTGTGCCCCAGGCGGATGCGACCCTCCTGGGCTTCCCAGGCTGACCAGTTATTGTTGGAATTGCTGCCTTCAACCTGGTGGGAAGAAGTAGCTGTCCCCCATAGAAACCCAGTAGGAAAATGGTATGTTGCTGAAAGCATTGTTTCCTCGAGTTGGCCTTGTTATATGATAACACCGATTATACCCAAGAATATTTGACCGGTTCGGAGGTGCGAAAGTCCCAGAGTTGTCTCCTGTTCTACCCATCGGAGCGAGCATTCAGGTCAATCGGGTATAATGAGCGTGCCCTTTCCCGGGCAATCCTTTTGGAACGGAATTTCATTCATGGTTGCCTCCTCCCTCGAAGAACAAATCGGTCCACTTTTGCGCCAGCGTGGTCTACGATTAGCTGTGGCTGAATCCTGCACCGGTGGACTGGTCGGTCACCGCGTCACCAATGTACCCGGATCATCCGATTACTATCTGGGCAGCGTTACCGCTTATGCCTACGAAGCCAAACGTTTCTTATTGCAGGTGAACTCTGAATCTCTGTTGAAGTACGGCGCTGTCTCACGCGAAATTGCACTGGAAATGGCTATCGGGGTTCGCCGGGTATTCGCAGGTAATGAAATCCCGCTCGATCAGGTGGTTGGCATATCCGTTACCGGAATTGCCGGCCCAGGTGGCGGTTTACCGGGCAAACCGGTCGGGCTGACCTGGATTGCGCTTAGTACTGCAGACGGCAATTGGGCCTGGAAATTCACCTGGAAAAGCGACCGGGTGGGCAATAAATTGCTTTCGGCTGGCCAGGCTCTGCGACTGCTGCATGATTACCTGACCGGAAATTTACCGCCAGAGCAACTGCCTTAGAACACCAAGAAATGCAATCGATCTGGATTCATTTGCATGAGGCGTGGAATGGCAAACCGTAAAAAACGAATCTTGATCTTGACCGCAGACGCCGGGTTTGGGCACCGCAGCGCAGCCAACGCACTCCATGAGGCCTTAACCATCGAACACGGCGATTCCGTCCGAGTAGATATTGTTAATCCACTGGACGACAAACGCGCACCCTATGTGCTGCGGGAGAGCCAGACCGATTATGACAAGTGGGTGCGCAAAGCTCCGGAATTATACAAGCTGGGGTACGAAGCCTCAGACCGGGCGGTCCCAAGCGCCATCGCTGAAAGCGCACTGACCGTTGCCATGTTCGAGTTGATGCGCGACTTGCTGCGCACCTATCACCCCGACGTTGTGGTCAGCACCTATCCTTTGTACCAACCTGCGCTTACCGGGGTGCTGGCAGTATTCAAGGCCAAGATCCCGCTCATTACCGTGGTGACCGACCTGGCGACCGTTCACCGGTTGTGGTTCAACGACCGGGTGGATACCCTGCTGGTGCCAACCGAGATGGTGCGCGACCTGGCAATGGAGACGGGTATTCCCCCCGAGAGAATCCAAATAACGGGCATTCCAGTTCATCCGGAAATCAGCAGGGGGACCAGATCACGTAAGGAAATCCGGGCAGAGTTAGGCTGGGAGCCAGATGTTTTTACGGCGTTGGCGGTCGGCAGCAAGCGGGTGGAAGGGTTGATGGATGCGCTCAATGTCATCAATCATTTTGGCAGTCCATTGCAACTGGCGGTGGTGACCGGTAAAGATGACGAAATGTACGCTGAGTTGCAGCAAACGGACTGGCATATTCCCAACTACATTTATGAATTTGTGACCAACATGCCGCAGCTTATGCGCGCCGCCGATTTGATCATTTGCAAGGCCGGCGGTTTAATTGTGACCGAATCACTGGCCTGCGGGCTGCCATTGATGCTTGTAAATGTCATTCCGGGGCAGGAAACCGGCAACATGGAATATGTCGTCGAGCATGGGGCGGGCGTCCTGGCAGAGACGCCGGTTCAGGTTTTGGAAGCTCTGGCACATTTTACCCGTGACGGCCAGGCCAGACTCAAGAAGGCAGCGGCTGCTGCAAGAGCCCTGGGACGGCCGCAAGCAGCTTTCGAGGCAGCCCGGGTAATTTGGGAATCGGCTTTATTGACTTCTGCAGAGTCTGATCTTTCTTTCCGATCCAACTTGATCAATTTGCTGACCCTGAATCAGATCCCCTGGACGGAGGGCGAATCCCTGACCTCCGAAGAAACCGAAGAATAATGACGAAAGGACCAGCGGTCATTCTGATTTCAGCCAACAGTGAGTGGCGAGTGGTGCGTTCGCGTTTCCATTCCGTGGTTGTTGAACTCACGCCGTATGGCGAATGGTTTCAACAGGAACTGGCTGGCATAGTCTGTGTGTTCGTACACGGTGGCTGGGGAAAAATTGCGGCGGCTGGGAGCACCCAATACGCCATCGATCGCTGGCAGCCTGGGATCATGATAAATTTAGGCACCTGCGGCGGGTTTGTCGGTCGGGTTGCCAAAGGTGATATCTTACTGGCCGAGAGCACACTGGTTTATGACATCATCGAGCAGATGAGCGACCCGCAGGTTGCCATCGATCATTACGCCACCCGCCTCGATTTGAACTGGTTGAGAGAACCTTATCCATTGCCTGTCCGCCGGGAACGCTTGATTTCCGCGGACCGGGACATTCTGGCAGATGAAGTGCCGCAGCTAGTCAGCCGCTACCAGGCAGTCGCCGCCGACTGGGAAAGCGGCGCTATTGCCTGGGTTGCTGCCCGCAATCAGACGCGTTGCCTGATCTTACGCGGGGTAAGCGATCTGGTTGGCGTGGATGGGGGTGAGGCTTATGGGAACCATGCCGTCTTTGAGATGGGCACCCGGGCCGTCATGAACCGGCTGGTCGAGAGCCTGCCAGATTGGCTGGCCTGCTGCAACTAGTGCGGTCGGTTGGCCAACGACAAAACAGCCCGGTTATTCGAGAATCAAGCCCAAAATGGTAGGATTTCTGATATAATTTCGCTGCCAGATAATTACAGTATTCACAAATCCCCCCGTTTTCTCAGCCTTAACTACCTCTCCATTAACCTTGTATTAATCCAAATGTGGAAAATTAAGGTAGTCTCAACAGCATTGTCAGAAAATCCAAAAATCTTCACCATGGAGGCAACATGGCGTTAACCGAAAGCTCTGTCAAACCTGCACCGCGAAACCGCGCAAAATTTTTTATCGGCGGGCTGCTGATCATAGCAGCGATCGTCTACTTGATTTTCACCTCCACCCAGGCCAGCGCCCAGTATTTTTTAACGGTCGATGAACTGAATCAAAAAGGCGTTGATGTCAATGGACGGGAAATTCGGGTGTCTGGTGCAGTAATTGGCGACACCATCCAGTACGACGCGCAAAATCTCAAGTTGACCTTCGAAGTAGCCCATGTCCCTGGAGATAATGCGGTTATCGAGGCGCAGGGCGGCCTGGCGGAAGTTCTTCATCAGGCTGTCATCGACCCAACCCGCTCGCGCATCAAGGTTGAATATAACGGTGTCATGCCCGACCTCTTGCGCAATGAAGCCCAGGCAATTATGACAGGGCGGATGAATGAAAATGGTGTTTTTGTCGCCCAGGAACTTTTGCTTAAATGTCCAACCAAGTATGAAGAGGCAGTTCCCGAACAGGCTGAGGGTGGGTAAGCCGCTCTATTTAAAACATAACGCCGGGTGCGCATCACCCGGCTTCCATAATATTACCCGTTGAAGGGAGTGGTCATGGTTTCGAACTTTGGTTTCGGCGCCCTGGTTATCACGCTGGTGGTTTCGATTTACGGCATTTTTGCGGCGGTGTACGGCGCGCGTAAAAATTCTCTGGCCTGGGTGGAAAGCGCCCGCAAGGCAATGTTGTTGACTTTCCCATTGATCACGTTGGTAGCCTTGTCGATCATCTTTTTGCTAGTCAACGGCGATTATCAGGTTCAGTATGTATATAACGTCACCAGCAGCACCATGCCCATGTACTTGAAAGTCACCGCACTTTGGGGCGGGCAGGCTGGATCGTTGATTTTCTGGTCCTGGCTGCTGGCATCCTTTGCTTCGGCCGTTACCCTGCGCAAATGGCAGCGGGACCGCGAATTTCTCCCCTGGGTGATTGTAGTCTCGCTGGTAACCCTGGTGTTCTTCGTCGGCATGAGCATCTTCTTCGAGAATCCGTTCGTGAGGTTCTGGCAAACCGCCGGCGGCAGCGAGGCGGTTGCCATGTTCCAACCCGCCGGCGCGACGCCGCTGGTTCCCTTCGACGGCCGCGGGTTGAACCCGCTGCTGCGCCACCCTGGCATGGTCATCCACCCGCCAATGTTGTATCTCGGGTTTGTATCGTTTGTTATCCCGTTTGCGTTTGCCATCGCCGCATTGATAACCGGACGAACCGATGACCGCTGGATTCGCGTCACCCGTCGCTGGGCGCTGGTTGCCTGGCTGTTCCTGTCGCTGGGGCTGGTGCTTGGCAGCCGTTGGGCTTATGACGTACTGGGCTGGGGCGGTTACTGGGCCTGGGATCCGGTGGAAATTGCCGCCTTCATGCCCTGGCTCTCAGGGACAGCATTCCTGCATTCAGTGATGATCCAGGAGAAGCGCGGACTGTTCAAGCGCTGGAATATGGTGCTGATCATCCTCACCTATTCACTGGTTATTTTTGGCACATTCCTAACCCGCTCGGGCGTACTATCATCGGTGCATGCCTTCTCGCAGAGCGCTATCGGGCCGTTATTCTTTGGCTATATCGGCGTCACCTTTGCCATCTCACTGGCGCTTCTGTTACAGCGCTGGAATGTTTTACGCTCTGAAGGGGAAATGCATTCGCTGCTATCGCGAGAGGCGCTCTTTTTACTCAACAATCTGCTCTTTATGGGCATTTTGGTGGTTTGTTTCTGGGGCGTGCTCTTTCCGCTTATTTCTGAATTATTCACCGGCCAGAAGGTGACGGTCGGGCCGCCGTTTTATGAGCGTTCCACCGGTCCGCTGTTTGCCGGTCTGCTGCTGCTGATGGGTGTGGCACCGTTATCCGCCTGGGGGCATTCAACCGTCAAAACACTTGGCAAAGCCATGTGGAAACCGTTTTTGGTCTCATTAGCAATCCCGATCCTGGCTTACGTCCTGGGTGTCCGTCACTTTGCCGCGCTGCTGGCCTTCTGGCTTTGTGCGTTTGTTGCTTTTATCACCCTGTATGAATACTACCGCGGCGTGGCAGCCAGAATGCGCCGCTTCGAAGAAAATGTATTCACCGCTTTGTGGAATCTGGCGGGCCGCAACCGCCGGCGTTACGGCGGTTACATCATTCATATTGGCGTGGTGTTGATGGCGCTTGGCATCATCGGCATCGAGTTATTCCAGACCGAAACACAGGGCACCATTCCACCGGGTGGGCAGATGGCTCTGGGCGATTACAACATAACGTTCGACAAGCTGGATATTTTCGACACGGCGGATGGACGCAACGTTGCACGCGCGGTGGTTTCAGTGGAACGCGATGGAAAATACCTTGGCCAGCTCTACCCACGCCGCGATTACTACTACGACTCGCAGCAGCCCATGACAATCCCAGGCGTGCGCAGCACCATGGAAGACGACCTGTACGTGCTGCTGGTTGACTGGGAGCCGATATCTTCCACCGGAGTGACATTTAAGATCTATCACAACCCGCTGGTGAACTGGCTGTGGTTTGGTGGATTTGTCTTTATTTTTGGCACCCTGGTAGCTTCCTGGCCGGATAAAGACCCTGAGACGGTCCGGATTCGGTCGACAAAACGCAAGTTATCCCCGTCAGAAGCACAGAGCGCAGATTAGCCGTTCCCTGAAACCTACTATGAATTATGCTGAGAAAAAACAACTGCCATTTCCTTTGTTTGCGCTCGTTGCCGGGCTGTTTTTGATTGGAATTTCGTTTTTCAGCGTTCAAGCGCAAAGCCCCACGCCGTCGGATAATGAGGTCAACAAAGTTGCCAAGGAACTCTACTGCCCGGTATGTGAAAATATATCGCTGGACGTATGCCCGACCCAGGCTTGCGCACAGTGGCGGGCGTTAATTCGCGAAAAACTGGCCGCTGGATGGTCTGAAGAGCAGATCAAAGATTATTTTGTTGCCCAGTACGGGGACCGGGTGCTCAGCACCCCGCCTACCCGCGGGCTGAACTGGCTGGTTTACATCCTGCCGCCGCTTATTTTCCTGGGCGGCGTATACCTGGTCTACCGTGTGCTGCGGTCGATGAAAAATAAAAATTCTGAAACGGTTAGCTCGCTGCCGGTTGAACCGGACCAGACGGACCCATACTTTTCCCAATTGGAAGCTGAACTTGAACAACACCGGAAACACGGCGAGTAAATCAGAAAATTTTGATGGAATGAGGATACCGGATGAATACCCTTCAAAACGAACCTAAGTCCCAGGAACAGCCTCGCCGTCTTCCAACCTGGGTGGTAGGGCTGGCTTTTACCGGTCTGGTGGCATTTTTACTGCTGGTTGGCCTGGGGCTGCGCCGGGCGCAATCCGGCCCGATCACTGTCGGCCAGAAAGTGCCCGGTTTCTCGGTTACCACCTTTGAGGGCGAGACGATCGATACTGCTGACCTGGCTGGCAAAGTGATCGTGGTCAACTTTTGGGCATCCTGGTGCAAACCCTGCGAACAGGAAGCCTTCGAACTGGAATCAGCTTACCAGTACTATAAACCGGGCGGCGAGGTAGTCTTCCTGGGAGTCGATTACGTGGACACCGAACCCGAAGCGCTTGCTTTTATTAATAAATTCGGCCTGACATATGCGAACGGCCCTGACCTGCGCACGAAAATCTCGCAAATGTTTCGTATTCAGGGTGTCCCTGAAACTTATGTGATCGATCGTGAAGGCAAACTGGCTTACGTGAAAAAAGGGCCATTCCTTTCCACTGCAGAAATTCAAAATGTGATCGATCAAGTCTTGCAATAATCCAATTCTTCAAGGAGTATGTTCCTGATGGATCTTGGTTCTGTAATGTTGATTTTGGCACTGGCGCTGGGGGTGGGGATTTATATTAGCCTGCCGCTAACCCATCACACGGCAAGTGAAAAGCTGGTCGCCAATCAGAAATCCGCCGATGATATCGACCACAAACGATCAGCATTACTGGCTGAACGCGATCGCGTGCTGACCGCCTTGCAGGAGCTGGATTTTGATCAGGCACTTGGGAAAATCCCGGCTGAAGACTACCCTGTGCAACGCACCGCTTTGATGACTACCGGCGCGGATGTCCTACGCCAGTTGGATCAACTGGAACCTGGAAACGGCAGCAGTTCTTCAGCCGAGGACCGGCTGGAAGCAGCAGTTGCTGCACGCCGCACCGATGTTCGCAGGATTGCGCAAAATGGGACGGACGATCTGGAAATGGCAATCGCTGCACGCCGCCGTGAGCGCCAGGAAAAATCGGCCGGTTTTTGCCCTAAATGCGGTAATCCGGTGCTAAATTCCGACGTGTTTTGCTCCCGCTGTGGTACAACCCTATAAATTTTTCGAAAATCGAGTTCAATATGCCCTTGCTGAAGCGAAGTTCCGCCTTAATTCTTCTTGTCTTGACCGTTTTCATCCTTTCAGGTTGCGCAGTGTCTCTTGCATCCGATGTTACTCCACCCCCTGATGCGGAGTCCTATACTGCCCAGGATACGCCTGTTGTGCCTGAATCAGTCTTTCCGATTGTTCCACCCGACCCACAGGCCGGGGAGGTTATTTTTAACGAAAAATGTGCTCCCTGTCATGGTAGCCTTGGCCAGGGCGATGGTCCACAAAGCGAGAGTTTACCCGTCAAAGTACCCGCGCTGGCTGATCCAGGGCTGGCAGCCGCTGCCCGCCCGGTGGATTGGTACTACGTGGTTACCAACGGAAACCTGGAGCGCTATATGCCAGGCTTCACCAGTCTGGATGATCGCCAGCGTTGGGACGTTGTATCTTATGCGCTATCCCTTTCGCTTTCAAGCAGCGCTGCAACCAACGGCAAGGAAGTTTATACTGCAAGCTGTGAGACTTGCCACGGCGTGCAGGGAACGGGCGGCGTAAGCGCGCCCGATTGGCAACGGGAATCGGGGCGGTTGGCGCAGTTATCCCTGGATGAAATTGTCGCCATAACGGGAAATGGCACCGGAGATATGCCGGGTTACGGCAGTAGTTTGTCTGCGGAAGAATTAAACGCTGTAGCGCAGTATGTGCGCCTTCTCAGCTTTGGCGTGCGGGACGAAACCTCCGCAGCAAATTTGGCCCCCACCGTGACCGAAGCTGAGGTCGAGGCGCAGGTAACTGCTATTCCGACAGGCGGCGCCGAACCGTTACCGCAGCCCAACTTACCGGACCAGGAGGTTACACCCACTGAGATGCCTGAATCGACTTTACCGGCAGAATTAACCATTACCGGCAAACTCATGGCTTCCGAAGGGGTCGAAATTCCTGCAGATTTAACTGTCACTTTGGCCGGATTTGACAGCATGGATCAGGCTTACCAGGCAGATACCAAAGTGCAGCCCGACGGGAGCTTCGAGTTCGAGAAAGTTGAATTCGTTCCCGGGCGCACCTTCATTGCCGCAGTGGATTACCAGGGATTGACCTTTAGCTCGGATGTGTATCACAGTACTGATGTCCAGCCCGAGGCTGTGATCGAACTGACCATCCCGTTTTATGGAACAACCACCGATGCGAGCGCTTTACGCGCTGACCGCTTGCACCTGTTCTTTGACTTTACCCGCGCAGGGGTAGTGCAGGTTGTGGAATTGTTTATTTTGAATAATACCGGCGATAAAGCCATCGTCTCAGCCGATGGTCAGGGCACCATAGTTTTCGACCTTCCCGAAGGCGCCACCAATTTACAATTCCAGGATAGCGTCCTGGGTGAGCGCTATATCCAGACCGACAAAGGTTTTGCCGATTCTGCCAGCATTCAGCCAGGCGAAGGCGCGCAAGTTCTGTTTGCTTACGATCTGCCGTACAACCGCAAGGCAGACGTTAATATTCCCATTCCCATGGCGGTCGACGCTGCGGTGGTCATGATGCCGGAAGGCGCGGTCAAACTGACCAGCGACCAATTGCAAAGCACCGGATCGCGGCAGGTTCAGGGTATCAACCTGGAAATGTTTACCGCCTCCGGCTTGCAAGCCGGTTCAACGCTTGAGATGAAACTTTCAGGCCGGGTATCTTCGTCAGTGAACGTCGAGGCTGGTAGTTCCACCGGGCTGATCATTGGCGGCAGCGTGTTGGGACTGGTCCTGGTCGGTGCGGGTTACTGGATGTGGCGTCAACGAAAACAGTTTGCCGCCGAAGATGAGATCGAAGAAGAAGCCGAAGAGGATCTGGATACAATCATGGATGCCATCATTGCGTTGGACGACAGTTTTCAATCTGGTAGTCTTTCGGAAGAGGCCTATCAGAAACGGCGGGCGGAATTAAAAGAAAAGCTCCAAACATTAACGAAGTAGCCCCTTTATGACCGCAATCATCGAAGTCAGTCGGCTTGTCAAACGGTTTGGGCCAAAAGTCGTGCTGCGCCAGTTGGATTTCAGGGTTGAAACCGGCGAGTTCGTCGCCTTGCTTGGGCCCAACGGAGCCGGCAAGACGACCTTCCTGCGGATTTTGTCATCCCTCTCACGCCCAACTCTGGGAAGCGTCAGCGTGGCCGGATATTCCCTGCCGCACCAGGCAGCCAGCGTTCGTCGCCGCCTGGGGGTGGTCAGTCACCTGCCGTTGTTATATGGCGACTTGAGCGCTGAGGAGAATTTGCTGTTTTACGGCCGCATGTATGCGGTGGATAAGCTTTCTGGGCGCATGGATGAGGTGCTGGAACAGGTTGGTCTGACCAACCGGCGGCGCGACCTGGTGCGTACCTTCTCGCGTGGAATGCAGCAGCGGCTGGCGATCGGTCGCGCCATTCTGCACGACCCTGAAGTGCTGCTGCTCGATGAGCCGCACACCGGCCTGGATCAAGACGCCTGCGACATGCTCGATGCCGCCCTGCGTCAGGTGGCAGTCCGAGGACGAACGGTAGTTATGACTTCGCATGACCTGTCGCGCGCCGAAGATCTGGCTTCTCGCTTTGACGTGCTGGCCCGCGGGACGATTCAGGGGAGTGTTCAGCGCCAGGATATCGCGCGCGATGGCCTGCTTGGATATTATCGGAAAACCCTGGAACTTTCCCAGAATAACGCCAAAAATCATAAAGCGGAGGCAGCCCGATGAACGGATTTGCTCCGTTTATGCGCGCGTTAAGCGCAGTGGTCTGGAAAGACCTGCGCGCTGAATGGCGCAGCCGCGAGCTGCTCTCGGCCATGCTGGTTTTTGCCTTGCTGGTTATCCTGATTTTCAACTTTGCGCTTGAACTGGAATCAACCGTCCGCGCCAACGTTACTGCCGGCGTTCTGTGGGTGACGTTTACCTTTGCCGGGCAGTTGGGTCTGAATCGCTCGATGGCAGTTGAAAAGGACCGCGGCTGCCTGGACGGGCTGTTACTGGCACCGGTGGACCGGGCGGCCATTTACCTTGGCAAAACCCTGGCCAACTGGGTATTCATGCTGCTGGTGGCTGTCATTGTTCTGCCGATTTATTCGGTGCTGTATAACACCAACCTGTTCATCCCCGGCCTGCTGTTGACGATACTGCTGGGTTCTGAAGGTTACGTGGCGGTTGGTACACTGCTTTCGAGCATGGCGGTTCAGGCGCGCACCCGCGATATTCTGCTGCCAATCTTACTTTTCCCGGTCGCCATTCCGGTGGTTATAGCAGCGGTCAAAGCCACGGGCGGTTACCTGCAAGGGTTGGACATTACCGAGATCCTACCATGGCTCAATTTGTTGATTACCTATGATGTCGTATTTACCGCTGTCGCCTTTATGGTGTTTGACAGCGTGGTTGAGGAATAACCATTCGTCAATGGAGGATAGGATGAACGCAAAACCCAAATTATTGACCGTGATGGACGTCATTGCGGGCGTGATGTTTGTGACGGCGGTGGCTCTGGTCTTTTTCTATGCACCTTTGGAACGCGTGATGGGTCTGGTGCAGAAGGTCTTTTACTTCCACGTCGCCTCAGCGTGGATCGGCATGCTGGCCTTTGCCGTGGCAGCTTTCTATGGCGTGCTTTACCTGGTTAAAAAAGATGCGCGTTACGATCGGGTCGAGCTGGCAGCGGTGGAAATCGGGATTGTCTTTGCATTCATCACAATCGTCACCGGTTCCATCTGGGCGCGCCCAATATGGAACGCCTGGTGGACCTGGGATCCGCGTTTGACCACCGCAACCGTCATGGAGCTGGTTTACTTTGCCTACCTGATGCTCCGTTCCGGTATCGAGGAACCCGAGCGGCGCGCCCGCTTTGGCGCGGTTTATGCCATCATTGGCTTTTTGAGCGTCCCGCTCACCTTTTTCTCCATTCGCCTGTTCCGAACCATCCACCCTGTTGTAATCGGCAGCAATGATCCGGGCGCCGAAGGGGCGTTCGACATGACGCCAAAAATGACCCAGACTTTTATGTTCAGCCTGTTGACTTTCACTGTGGGTTTTGTCACCCTGCTATGGCACCGGGTACGTCTGGGTGCGCTGTCAGATAAAGTCGAGCAGCTCAAGTTAAAGCTGCAATCCTAACCGGTTAAACGATTGATTGAGAGGAAATAAACGATGGAAGGTCCTGCAAACACACTTTCGTATTTTATTGCCGGTTATGGGGTTATTTTTGGGGTTCTGGCGTTCTACATTGGCAGTTTGATCGTCCGCTGGCGTAATTTGAAACAGGACGAGACCATGCTGGCCGAGCTGGAAAAGAAAGAACAGGCGGAGTAGGCCACCGCACTCGCCAGTAGGGAATATTGGAAGGGGCGCGCAATTTGAGCTGCCCACTTTTTTAGCTGTAGGGCGTGTTCGACCGAGTTAGTAACCCAATTCTGGAACCAGGGTTAACGAAACTGGATATTGGCGGATCGACCGCACTGAATTATTACCGCAATGGTGCGTTCGCCCCATTTCATCGATGCCAGTGTATTTTGCTCCGAAAGCATCTCTGATCATTTGGGGCGAACAGCACCCTACGCCGGGCACTGATTAATTGGTGCGTTCGATATATTTCACTCGAAATCAACGTGGCTGGTTCTGCAAGCCCCATTGATAGCACCCACTCGTATGGCGCGAGCGTCGTTGAGAATCGGTTACAAACTAACCTGAGTCGCAACCTGCGGCAACCGTTCACCAATCGCCTGGATGGTCGATTCAGGCAAAACCGAATCTTCCAACTGGCCATTGTTGTAGGCGTCGTACGCAGTCAAATCAAAATTGCCGTGGCCGGAGAGATTGAACAGAATCACCTTCTTCTCACCTGTGCGTTTTGCTTCAAGGGCCTCATCGATTGCCTGGCGGATGGCATGCGCTGATTCAGGCGCCGGCAGCAAACCCTCACTGCGCGCAAACAGAACCGCAGCCTCAAAGGTGGCAATCTGTGAGACGGCAACCGCTTCGATCAGCCCGGCGTCATATAATGCGCTCAGTGACGGCGCCATACCGTGATAACGCAAACCGCCGGCGTGAATGGACGGCGGAATGAAGGAATGTCCAAGGGTGTGCATTTTTACGATGGGCGCCAGTTGGGCGGCGTCGCCGTAGTCAAACGCGTAGGCACCTCGGGTCAGTGACGGCGCGGCGGCGGGCTCCACTGCCAGCAGCCGCGTTTTTCGCCCATCTTTGAGGTTCTCACGTAGAAAAGGATAGGCAATTCCGGAGAAGTTCGAGCCTCCGCCAACGCAGCCGATGACGATATCCGGGTATTCTCCGGCCATATCCATTTGTTTGAGTGCTTCCTCACCGATGATGGTTTGGTGCAGCAGCACATGGTTGAGCACCGACCCGAGCGCATATTTCTTCTTTCCGTTGGAGGTTGCAGCTACCTCGGCTGCCTCGGAGATGGCAATTCCGAGCGAACCCGGGCTGGCCGGATCTCTGGCCAGCACCGAGCGCCCGGCTTGAGTGCGGTCGGTGGGGCTGGCAAAGACCTGGGCGCCATACGTTTCCATCAGAAAGCGCCGGTAGGGTTTTTGCTGGTAGGAAACCTTCACCATATACACTTCCAGATCGATGTTAAAGAAAGCACAGGCCATCGACAGGGCTGAACCCCATTGACCGGCGCCGGTCTCGGTAGTTAGCGCCCGGGTGCCGGCAATTTTATTGTAAAAGGCCTGCGCCAGCGCGGAATTGGTTTTATGGCTGCCGGAAGGGGAAACCCCTTCGTACTTGTAGTAGATATGCGCCGGAGTATCGAGCGCTTTTTCCAGGCGGCGGGCGCGCAGCAGAGGGGTGGGCCGGTAAAGCTTGTAAGCTTCGCGCACTTCCTGCGGAATTTCGATGTAGCGTTCAGTGGTCACTTCCTGCTGGATGATTTCCATCGGGAACAGCGCGCTGAGAAAATCAGGTGTCACCGGTTCTTTGGTACCGGGGTGCAGCACCGGCGGCAGGCTGACAGGCGCATCGGCCAGCACGTTGTACCAGAATTTCGGCAAATCGGTATCCGGAAGGTTGAAGCGGACTTTTTGAGTCATGGTGATCCTCCAATTATTGATAAAAAGTTAGGAATGGCCCAGGCAGGCCATTTCACGAGTAAGGTCAGCCCGCGAAATTAGCGAGCCGGAACGGACTTGTTTACGCTCAGCGTAAGGCCCATACTTTCCATGGTTTCTCCCAGTGTCTGACTGGCGATGCTGCGAGCGCGCCGGCTGCCGTCGTGCAGCATATCGAGCAGCGCGTCTTTATCTTTGGCTAATTCGGCGCGTTTTTCGCGCAGCGGGCTTAAATAACGGTTGAGCATTGCTGCCAGATGCTGCTTGACCGCTACGTCCCCAACCGTGCCGGCCTGATAGCGCGCCTTGAAATCTTTTACCTGTTCCACGTCCGGGTCGAAGAGGTCGAGGTAAATAAACAGCGGATTACCTTCCACGTGACCCGGATCTGTCGGATGAATACGTGTCGGGTCGGTATACATGCTCATTACCTTGCGGGTGGTTTCTTCCGGCGTGTCTCGCAGCAGAATGGTATTTCCATACGAACTGTGCATGGTGCGGTTATCGGTGCCAGGCAGCCGCGGCGCTGTGGAGAGTAAAGCCTCCGGCTCGGGAAAGATGGGGCGGTACAACTGATTGAAGCGATGGGCGATCTCGCGTGCCAGTTCGATGTGCGGCAGTTGGTCCTCGCCGACTGGCACGATCTGACCTTTGTAAAGCAAGATATCCGCCGCTTGCAGCACCGGGTATCCTAACAGGCCCAGCGATGGTTGTAGATTCAACTGCTTTACCTGATCTTTGTAAGTAGGGTTGCGTCGCAGGCGGGCTTCACTCACCAGCATGCCAAGCAGCAGGGCGAGCTGAGCATGTTCAGGGACGGCGGATTGCAGCACCAGCGTAGATCGCTTCGGGTCGATGCCAGCCGCCAACCAGTCCAGCAGTACTTCCTGTGTGTTGCCGCTAATTTGCTGCGGGTGCTGGTAATCGGTTGTCAGTACATGCAGGTCAGCGATCAAGAAAAAGCAGTCATGGGTATTCTGCAAGGCTGCCCAGGTGGTCAGAGTGCCTACCAGATGCCCCAGGTGACGTGGGCCGGTGGGTCGGTGCCCGGTGAGGATGCGTTTTTTTATTTCGACCATACATTCACTCCTTAATACAAAAACGGATTTATGCTCGTGGGGACGAACATAAATCCGTGGTGCCACCCCGATTAGGCTGCTTTTGAATAAAAAATCCCTCTGTGATGCACAAAGGGAATGGCCAGCCTCACTCTTTTGGGGTACGGCCGGCCGATGGCTGGCGATACCCTTTGCCCTGATAACGGTGGCAACTCCGGCGCGGGTTACTGGCGATGCGTTCACCCTGCAACTCAAAGGTCCATTCAGCTTCGCTGTGCGGGCAGGTTCTCACTTGGTCCTGCTCTCTGTACCGTCCGGGCGGAGCTTACTCGTCCTCGTCAACGTCTTTCGATATGTTTTGTGTGATTATACAACCTCAAAATGATTTGTCAATACACCAGTTTGCGTTTATACCTGACTTTTGTCATAAAAATTTGCACTCGTCCCCGGATGTTTATGTGTAATCTTGTATGTGCTTTTAGTTGCTGGGTTGGTATAATTGATTTCATCAAGCCCATTTCATCGAGGAGTAATCATTGTCTTTCCCTAATCCGTTTTTTCGCTGGCGGCCGCATCCCTGGCACGGGCTTGAAATTGGCCCCAACCCTCCCAAAGTCGTTACTGCTTATATCGAAATTACACCCTTTGACCTGGTCAAATACGAAGTTGAAAAAACGACTGGCTATTTGAAGGTTGATCGCCCGCAGCGCAGCTCTTCTCAACCGCCAACGCTCTATGGTTTCATCCCGCGCACCTATTGCGGCAAACGCATCGGCGAACTATCACCCACCGCTGCCCGCGGTGACGGCGATCCACTGGACATTTGCGTGATCAGCGAACGTCCGATCAGCAAATCTGAAATTATTCTATCTGCCCGCGTGGTTGGCGGCCTGCTGATGATCGATAACGGAGAGGCGGATGACAAAATCATCGCCGTGCTGGCCAACGACAAATTTTGGGAGAACGTCAACGACGTTTCCGAGTTGCCGTCGGTACTGGTGGAACGCCTGCGCCATTATTTCAGCACCTACAAACTGGTGCCGGGCAAGGAATCGTTGACTTACATCGATTCAGTCTATGGTCATGAACGCGCCGAGGAAGTGATTCGCGCTGCGATGCAGGATTATGAAGAGGCGTACGGCAGCTAAAGTCTAGGAAACCCGCGTGCGCCAGGCTTTCAAAGTCTCGGTGTGCTCAGCTTCGTGCTCGAGGATGAACGACGCGATCAGTTGCGCCAGGGATTGTCCCTTCAACCAGGGGAACAGGCTGGTATTGTTAAGGTCGGCATCGCTGATTTCAGAAATTCGTTCAATAGTTTGATCGCGAATGGTCGCGTAATCGTTCCAGACTCGTTCATAAGGCCGATCTTTAAACTGTTCATACCATATTTTGTTCTGTTCGTCGTCGCTGATCGTTTTGAAGTGCGCGGTATCCGGTTTGCGGTGCATCTTGACGAAATAGAGCAGCTTGATCGTTTCGGCTTCCCAGATCAGCAAATGCGACATCAGGTCTTTCGCCGACCAGTCACCGGTAACCCCGGGCCGGGTCAATTCTTCTTCTGGTACGCCTTCCAGCAGGGTCAGGAAAGCCTCATGGCTGGTTTCGAGCGCTTCGATCAAGTTGGATTTTTTCACGGGTAGCTCCGGGAATTTTATATTTTGGGTCGGAATCAGTATATCATTAAGCCAATGTTCAAAAAACAATCGTTGAGGTGATTTGTGGCAGAGTTTGTCTTGCACCAGGAAGATTGGGAAAAGGGGCTAACGATGAACGCCCTGATGGGCGGGATGACGGTTAATCAGGCGGCAATGCAGCGCCGCTACCAGTTGGTTCGCCTGACCGCTGAAGAAAAATCCCGCCTGGAAAATCTAAAAATTGCCAGGCGTATTCTGGTGATGACCGAAGAATGGTGCTCCGACTGCCTGATGAACCTGCCTGTTCTGGCACGCCTTGCAGAATCAACGCCGGCTGCCGAAATCCGCTTTTTTATTCGCAAGGATTGGCCAGAACTGAGGACTTACTTCAACGAACGCAATATTTACAGCCTGCCAACGGTGCAAATTATGGACGACGCGTTCGTACCGCTGGGGGTCTGGGTTGAACGCCCACAGGCAGCCCACCAGCGGTTGGCTCAATGGAAGGCTGACCATCCGGAGGTGGAGCGCACCCGGCGGCGGGCTGATTTAACTTCCGACCAGAAACGGGAAATGCTGCGTGAGGCCAGCGACCAACTACTGCTCGAAATGGAAAGCTGGTACAACCAGGGTTTGCAGTCCGAGACGGTGCGTGAGGTGACTGAAGTACTGGAAGCGCTGGAAAAACACGCGCAGGGTGTTTAAACCTGCGCGAAGTGATCCTGCTCCACCTGCTGCCAGGTTTCTTTCGGTTCGGTGCGGATGTAAGCCCCCAGCAGCGGCATAACTGCACGCATTTCTTCGGCCATACGCTGGGTGGCGCGGCGCAGGGAGAAGTGCGCATTGGGAGCACTGCGCAAGGAAACCAGATGGAGCGCTGAGCGCAGGTTGAGCTGCAGCAGCACGCGCCGATTGAAGGCATTCGGCACCAGATAACTGGCGACCGCAGGGTTCCAGGCTGCAACCTGCTCATAGGCCTGTTCAGCCAACTGCATGGCTTTGCGGAAATGTTGTTCCAACCCGGCAGAAACAATTCGGCGCGGCAGCGCATAACCCAGGCGGGTGGTAAGCAACTGAGGCGTTTGCGTCATCATGCGGTGGCGCTTAAGCTCGAAATAGCCGCCCTGGTCAAGCACCAGATCGAATGTAAAATTGCCGTATTCGAGTTCGCGCAAAGGGATGACGTATTTTTCCAAACTTGCCAGAATTTCCTGCGCCAGCCTTTGCCGATCAGTGGGGATGAGGTTGCGGACTGTAGAAAGGATATGCGCATAGTCATTTAAACCGAATCGATACAGGCAGGCTGCCAGGATGCGGTTTTCGATCTCGCGGTCGTAATCCACCAACTGGCACCAATCGCCGGGTTCTGGCTGTTGGGGTAAAAACTCAGCCGCGCTGCGGGTAAGATCACTCTGGGCGGCATCCAGGTAGGGGATCGGGTTGGCATATTTGATCAGTGTGGGGGTGTTTTCCTGCGCGACCCGCTTGAGTTCACGTCCAAGCGTCTGTACTTCGAGCAACGGGTGAGAAAGCATCTTGGAAATCGAATGTTCCAATGCTCGGGCATTGATGGTCATGCCAACATTCGCCAGGGCGGCAGCGGGCAGGTAAAAGCGGCAAATATCCACGTAACGTGAGCGAATGCGGCGCTCCCAGGCGCCGTCATTTTCACCATCCTCGCGCGGGTGTTCCTGCTCGATGATCGCCTTGACCGCTGGCAGCGCTTCCTGATAACTGGTGAATAACACCTCGACTGTCTGAATAAAGACCGGTTTTAACGCATGTCCAGCCAACTCTGCCGGGGCGTGAAAGTCCTGCGGCGTCCATTTCTGGTAGCGGGTGGATTTTTCGGTATAGGACGCCAGCCGGCAGGATTCCAACGCTTCGACAGCCAGGCGGGATGCATTTTCAACGGCGATGTGCAGTACCGCATGTTCCGCCACGGAGGCATGCCCGTATCCGACCACCCATTTTTCATGGAACTGGGCGCTTTTTTCATCATTCAACTCGGCGGCGATTTCGCGAAAACTTTGCGGCGACCGCGAGGTCTTGGCAAAAGTAACCGCGATGGTTTCCGGGCTCAGATTTTTCGGGTCCAGCAAATATACCTGGCGATCAGCGCTCATTGTCCAAGACCTCCAAAGATTGAATAGTATCGCGGTTCATCTGCTCAATTAATGCATCCACCGTTTCAAAGCGTAATTCAGGGCGCAAATACGCAACAAATTCCAATCGGATGTTCTTCCCGTAAAGATCACCGGAGTAATTCATCAGGTAGGCTTCGAGTTGGGGAGCGGGAGCGTCAGATTGGAAGGTAGGGCGTAAGCCAAAGCTGCTTACTGAGGGATGGCGCATTCGGTCCACCCAGGCCCAGGTGGCATAAACACCAAAAGCAGGCATGACCCGTTCTTCCCAGGTTTCCAGGTTGGCCGTAGGGAACCCCAGAGCTTTTCCGCGACCGTTTCCGTGGACAACCATCCCCTCAACCATGTAGCGCCGCCCCAGCAGTCTTGCAGCCGCTTCTACGTCACCTGAATGGACCAGGCGGCGAATCTGGCTGGATGACACAGGCATGCCGCCCAATTCCACGGGTTCCAGCATTTCCAACTGGTAACCCAGTTCGTTACCAATTTCCCGCAGGCGTTCCACATTCCCTTCGCGCCCGCGGCCAAGGGCAAAATCATATCCCACCAGGAGGTGGCTGATGTCAAGACGGCCCTGTAACCTGTTCATGAAATCCAGCGCGCTGAGGGCAGCCAGCTCGCGAGTAAACGGCAGGGTGATGACCACATCCACGCCGCACGCCCCGAGCAATTCAGCGCGTTCTTCCGGGGTTGATAGATAACCGCCGTTGGTTCCTTTGCCAAGCACTACCGCCGGATGCGGAAAAAATGTCACTACTACCGAGGGACTTTGCGCTGCTCGAGCGCCATTGACGAGCTGCTTGAGTATCTGTTGGTGACCGAGGTGAACCCCGTCAAACGACCCGATGGTCAGCCAGGATTGCTTCAGTTTGACCAGGTCGAGAGATTGGAAATGCTGCATCTCAATTGAAAACTTTCTTTGGCTGCCACTCATTACTGACCGGGTCGAATTCAAGCAGCGCAACCAGTTCGCCTTGCCCGCTGATTCCACGAGCCATTTTGCCAATGCCCAGTTCACCCGGGATACGATGACCATGCCGAATGGCATCTACATCCGCTTCCGTCAACTCAATAGACGGCCAGTCGGAGAGCGCTTCGGCCGCGGGGATCACATACTGGTACCATGATCCGCCATCGAAAGCCTCGCGTAGCTTACGCAACGGTACAGCATCCCGCAGGGTAAAGCGTCCCGATTTTGTGCGGCGCAATCCAACCAGGTGTGCGCCGCAGCCAAGAACCTTGCCAAGGTCGTTTGCCAGCGAGCGAATATATGTGCCCGAAGAGCAATAAACATCAATTACAGCCTCAGGCGGCGCCCATTCGAGCAGTTCCAGGCTGTACACATTTATTTTGCGCGGCTGAAGATCAAATTCTTCGCCATCTCGCGCCATTTCATATGCTTTTCGGCCTTTGATTTTAATGGCTGAATAAGGCGGTGGAACCTGCTCGATTTCCCCGACAAATTGCTGCAGCGCTTCTTCGAACTGAGCTTCAGTAATGTCGTCTACCGGGTTGCTGGTGAGCACCTTTCCGTCGGCATCATAAGTATCCGTGGTTTTTCCCAGTTGAATCACCGCCTGGTAGCGTTTGTCGGATGCTGAAACGTATTCGCTAAGGCGGACGGCAGGCCCCAACAGTACCACCAGAACGCCGGAAGCCCGAGGATCGAGAGTGCCTGTATGCCCTGCACGGCGGATAAACGTGCCGCGCCGGATGATCTGGACCACGTCGTGCGAGGTCAGACCCACGGGCTTGTCAACCACAAGCACCCCGGAAATCGAGTTTATCTGGTCGTCATTCAATTCCATTTCTCCCCTTTCACATGGTACCCGGGAAAATTGGTGTTCCTAAGGATTTTTGCCAGTAACGCAATTTAACCCACTATTTTGAATTGCCGTTGAGCAGTAGTTTTTCAGTGGCATCCAGTACAGCGGCCTGCACTTCCTCAAGCGTACCGGGGATTTCGGCCCCGGCCGCTGCAGCATGGCCCCCGCCGCCAAATTGCTCGGCAATTTTTGATACATCCCAACCCGGTTGAGAGCGCCAGCTGACTTTGATAATATCCGGCGAGTGCTCGATAAACAACACAGAAATATCTGCATCCGAAATGCTCGACAGGATATCCGTCAAATCAGCATCATCCAGGTTATTATAACCGACTGCAAGGCGGTCGGTCTCACGCAGCGTGGCCCAGATCAAGCGATCTTTTTGCTGCAGTGTGGAAAGACCCATCCCCCAGTAGCGCGCCGCTTCGATCGAACGAGACACCAGCCCCTGGAAGTACAGGTGCGGCAAATCCGCCCCATGATCGACCAGGTCAGCGGCAACACGCAGCGCATTAGCATTCATGTTCGAAGTGCGAAAACCGATCGTATCGGTGAGGATGCCGGTTAACAGGGCGCTGGCAACCTCTTTGGTGATTGGCAGTTCCCACTTAGGTAATGATTCGGCCAAAATGGCAGCAGTGGCCACGGCATCCGATTCGACCAGATTGATGACCGCATAACGGCTGTTGGTCACATGGTGGTCAATTTGAATATCCGGTTGGCGTGGAACGATTTCATTGCCAATCCGCTTCAATTCACCCGAATCCACCGCGATAAAAGTATCAAAGGCTTCGCTGGGGCGCGTTACAATCTGGCTGCTGCCGGGCAGGTGGGACAGGTTGTCTGGCACGCCATCGCGCAGGACCATTTGCACATGCTTTCCGACTGCCTGCAGCGAAAGGCCCAACCCCAGCAGCGAACCAATGGCGTCCCCATCCGGGCGCACGTGCGAAGCGATCAGAATCAGCCGGGCCTTCTTTAGCTTTTCGCGAATAGCGGCGTGAATCTCGTCATTCATCCAGTTCGTCCTCGGATTCTTCATCGGGTTCAACGGGGTGATCCTCGCGCAAATCCGCCAGCAGGCGCTCGATTCGGTCTGCGCGTTCCGGGGTTGGATCCCAATGGAAACGCAAACGGGGGAAAACCCGCAATTCGATCCGGTCCGACAAGGCGCGGCGAATGTACCCGCTGGCGCTGGTGAATCCTTGCAGCGCTTCAGCAGCGCGTTCGCTGCCTTCCAGGGCAGACAGATACACATCCGCATACGCCAGTTCACGGTCTACCGTGACATCTGTAACCGTGATGCCTGCAATGCGCGGATCGCGAATTTCGCCCATGACGATCATTTCAGATAAGTCCTGGCGAATTCGGTCACCGATGCGTTGTAGTCTTAATTTTGACGGCATTTTTCGTTCCTCAAACCTGTACCGAGCTTAGGTGGTGGCCTTCTCCAGCACATAACATTCGATCTGATCACCGACAGCGAAATCATTGTAGTTACGGAACCCCGCGCCGCATTCAAAGCCGTTGCGTACTTCGCGGACATCTTCTTTCTCGTGCTTTAAGGATGAAAACTCTCCTTCGAAGATGATGGTTCCTTCGCGACGCAGGCGCACTTTGGCGTTGCGGCGGAACTCTCCGCTGGTTACCCGGCAGCCGGCAATCGCGCCGACCTTCGAAATTTTGAATGTGGCTAAAACGACACCCGTTCCAATGATGTTTTCTTTTATTTCGGGTTCGAGCAAGCCCTTCATGGCTTTTTCGATGTCTTCGGTCAGCCGGTAAATGATATTATACAGCCGGATGGAGACGCCTTCCGCTTCGGCATTACGGCGAGCGGCGGCGTCGGCCTGAACATTGAACCCGACCACAATGGCATGTGAGGCTGTCGCCAGCATGATATCGCTTTCGCTAATGTTGCCGGCTTCGGCGTGCAGGATATTGATCTTGATATCGCCTTTACCCAGTTCGTTGAGAGACGAAATGATCGGCTCCAATGAACCCTGAACGTCCGCTTTGACCACCAGGCGCAGTTCATGAACTTCGCCAGCCTGCACCCTGGCAAACAGCTCTTCGAGGGTAGCTTTTGGCGCTGCCGCCGTCCGCTGCTGGTGCGCCAGGGCTCGTTCTTCGACGAGCGCACGTGCCTCGCGTTCGGTGGGAAATTTCAAAAAAATATCGCCGGCGGAGGGGACTTCGTTCATTCCCATGATCTGAACCGGCGTAGAGGGACCGGCTTTTTTGAGTTTGCGCCCACGGAAGTCGAACATGGCACGGACGCGCCCGTACGCCCGTCCGGCGACGATGATATCGCCTGGTTCGAGCGTGCCGTTGTACACCAGCATATTGGCGACGACACCTTTGGCGCGTTCCACCTTGGCCTCGATCACCGTACCGAAAACTTTGCCTTCCGGGTTGGCCTTGATATCGATATTGTCGGCAACCAGCAAGATAGCTTCCAGCAGGTCATCGATGCCCTGTTTCTGTTTGGCAGAGACCGGAACGACCATCGTGTCGCCATCCCAATCATCCGGCACCAGCCCGTTTTCGGACAGTTGCTTCTTTGTGAAATCGGGATTGGCGTCCGGGCGGTCGATTTTATTCATGGCGACGATGATCGGCACGCGTGCAGCCTTGGCATGGGCAATTGCCTCACGCGTCTGCGGCATGACGCCGTCATTGGCTGCCACAACCAGCACCACAATGTCGGCGCCTTGAGCGCCGCGCGAACGCATGGAGGTGAAAGCGGCATGACCCGGTGTGTCCAGGAAGGTAATGGCTTTGCCTTTGTGTTCGACTTGATAAGCGCCGATATGCTGGGTAATCCCGCCCGCCTCGCCGCCAGCCACATTGGTGTGCCGGATTGCATCGAGCAGGGTAGTCTTGCCGTGGTCAACGTGCCCAAGAATGGTTACAACCGGGGCGCGATCTACCAGCCGAGCGGCATCTTCCTTCGAGATGAGCTGCCGCCAGAGCGGCATTTCGCCGGCTTCTTGATCTTCTGCGATTTCATATACCTCGGATTTGGTTTCAAACCCCATCTCCGAAGCCACGACGGATGCCGTATCGAAATCAATTAGCTGATTGATATTGGCCATCACCCCATTCGCCATCAAAATTTTGATGATCTGTATAGGGCTGGCTTCCATGCGTTGCGCAAGGTCGCGGACGGTAATGCTGCCAGGCAGCTCAATTGTTTTTGACCCGTTTTCACTCATAATCACCTCGTTTCCCGTTTTGCGTCCCTGAATCCCCTGACAATTTTCGCAAAGTCTTCATATTTATGACCAGGGATTGGTGCCTGCGACGATGGAGGATGCTGAGGGGTCAAATCGATCGGCATTTCCTGACAAGCGCCCGATCCGGTAACAGGAGCGAGGCGGTCAGCTTAGTTCATAACGTCAGCCGGCAGACTTTCCATGAAATGGATTAAAACGTCCCGATCCTGTTCGGTCAATTCAGTTTTTAAGGCATGGTTTAACGCCCCTTTCAAGGCGTTTTCCCAGCAGGATTTTTTATCGTGCAGGTAGGCTCCCCGGCCCGCAGTTTTGCCTGTCAAGTCAATGGAGACTCCCTCCGGGGAACGAACTACCCGGATCAAATTCCGCTTGGGCATCACCTGCCGACACCCGACGCATGTGCGCTGCGGAATATGTTTTACACGTTTGGTAGGTTGTTTAGTCACCTTTCTTTCTCAAGTCGTGCGACATATAGAATCAGGAATCCCAATCCCAATCTTCACCTTCACGGCGGTGCTTGCGTAAGACGATGGTCTGATCCTTTTCGGGATCATATTCCACCTGGACGTGTTTTTTCTTCTTCTTGCCTTTCTTCTTGTCCTTGCCGCTGGCGTCGTCCTCTTCTTCTTCCTCTTCGTCCGAGGCGACCGGAGTCGTGATCGCGGTGCGCAATTCGAACAATTTGTCGAAGGGTATTTCTTCTTCTTCCGCTTCAGCGTCAACGGCAACCGCTGGTTCTGTCACCACCGGTGTTGCTTCGGCAACCACCGGTTCGATTTCTTCGACGGGAGCTGCAATTTCAATGGGTTCAGTAGTTTCGGCAACTTCGGGAGTGGCCTCAGTCAGCACAGGTTCGGTGGGAACCGGTTCGACCTCAGTTGCAACTTTGGCGGCCTCTTCTGCAGCAGCAATCTCACCGGCTTTACGCTCATCCAATGCTGCGACCATGTTGTTGATTTCCTGCAGTGCGCGCGGACCAATGCCGTTCAGCCGCAGGATATCATCCGGCCGAATTTTCATCTGCACGGCCATCTCGCCAAGCGTACTGAAGCCTGCCTCTTGCAAAATGTAGGCAACGTGTTCGGGCAGGCCGCTGTCCAGAATGCTGAGTTCGAAGGCATCTGCAGGAATGAGCGCCCGGATGTTTTCGATTTCAGCCACTACAGCCTTTTCAACCGCCGGTCGAGCCGAAGAACGGCGTTCGACACGGTCAACAAAACGTACCAATAATTCGTATTCTTCCGGCGCCAAAGGACGCCCCTCAGCTTTTCGAGCCAGGTATTCTTCGACCTTGGCCATCACGTCGGCTTCTTGCTGAGCTACGGAAGCCAGTTCCTCGTCTTTTTGAAGGCGGTTGAGAACATCCGCTGCCGCTTCCGGCAGGCTCTTGATGTCGATGCGCCAGCCGGTCAATTTGGCAGCCAGGCGGGCATTTTGCCCATCGCGGCCGATGGCAAGGCTGAGCTGGTCTTCCGGTACAACCACGGTAGCGGTTTTGCCGCCAGCGTTACGGTCGTTCAGGTACACACCATTGACGCGCGCCGGGCTGATCGCCTTGGCGATAAAGGCGGCCTGGTCGGAATTCCATTCGATCACATCAATTTTTTCGTCATGCAGTTCGCGCACAATGGCCTGAATCCGGACGCCGCGAATGCCCACGCAAGCGCCAACCGGATCGATGCCGGGTTGGGTCGCCGAAACGGCTACTTTGGCACGTTCGCCGGGCTCACGGGCAATCGAACGGATTTCGACCACGCCGTGGTAGATTTCCGGGACTTCGTTTTCCAGTAAGCGACGCAGGAAGTTGCGATGGGTGCGTGAGAGGATGATTTGCGGACCGCGCGGGTTGTCCTTAACTTCAGCGACCAGCGCGCGCACCCGTTCATGAATGCGCGGGCGTTCACCGGGGATCAATTCTTTGCGCGGCATGGAACCCTCGGCCTTCATCTCCAGGCCAATGGTCAGACCCTGCGCGCCAACAGCCTGGACCACGCCACTGACGATTTCGCCCATCTGTTTCATGTAGAAATCGAGCTGCGCCTGGCGTTCTGCGTCGCGGATGCGCTGCTGGATTACCTGACGAGCGGTTTGGGCAGCGACGCGCCCAAAGTCTTTGGGCGTGCTCTCGACAATAACCATATCGCCAAGCTGGGCTTCAGGGTTGACCAGGCGTGCATCTTCCAGGGTGACCTCGGTTGTTGTCTCTTGAACCGATTCAACAACCTCTTTTTCGGCATAAATGGTAACTTTGCCGGTCTCGGTATCCACCTTGGATTCAACATGCTGGGCATTGGAAGCATTTACAGCGCGGCGGTACGCCGACACCATAGCTGATTCCAGGGCCTTCAGGATAACTTCCCGACCCAGTTGTTTTTCCTCGATGACTTCATTGAAAGCCAGGGTAAATTCGTTCTTCATGCTTGCACTTTCTCCAAAAAATAGTAACCCGTATATAAGCAGAAAAGTGGGGGGAGGCCCACTTTTCGTTGAACGCGAAATAGGTTGGCTTACTTACAAAACTTATTTTAACACAGAGTGCGGCATTATGCAAGAAACATAAAGGGGGAATTTAGGTGGGGCCGTGTCAAGTGCCACGTGTCAGGCAAACGCCTGGACATATATGCGTTGCACCTGTACTTGAATTTGGTGTTAAGCATTCTTGCCTCCAAACATTTTGCGGGTCCTACACGTGAGCAACACCTGCCTTATCTGGTTACTCGCCTCGCATATCCCGATCATGAACCAGCCATGCTATACTTGCGGCATAAATAAAATCCAATCAATACGGGGCAAATCATGGCAGCAAACCCAATCTGGTGGCGCGATGGCGTGGTCTATCAAATTTACCCGCGTTCCTTTGCCGACAGTAATGGTGACGGAATTGGCGACCTTGAAGGTGTGATCCAACATCTGGATTACCTGGCTGAGTTAGGCATCGAAGCCGTCTGGTTTTCGCCTGTTTACCCATCGCCAGATGTTGACTTCGGCTACGACGTCAGCAACTACACGGATATCGATCCCAAATTTGGCTCCCTGGCGGATTTTGACCGTCTGGTTGCAGAGTCGCATAAACGCGGTATTCGGGTGGTTCTCGATCTGGTGCTCAATCATACTTCCGACCAGCACCCGTGGTTTCAGGAGTCACACAAGGGCAATGACAATCCATATTCCGACTGGTACATCTGGCGGGATGCCAAACCCGATGGCAGTTTACCCAATAACTGGGAAGCGATTTTTGGCACGCCGGGCTGGGAGTGGGATGCAAAACGCGGCCAATATTATTACCACATGTTCTACCCGCAGCAGCCTGACCTGAACTGGCGCAATCCACAGGTCCGTAAGGCGTGTTTGGGCGTAGTTCGTTTTTGGCTGGAACGCGGCGTGGACGGCTTCCGGCTGGACGTGTTCAGCAACTTCTTCAAGCATCCGGATCTACCGGACAACCCGCCAGCCGTTGGGCTGCGCGCTTTTGACCGCCAGAAGCATATCTACGATTCCAACCAGCCAGATATGATTCCGCTGCTGCGCGAATTACGCGAGCTGCTGGATTCTTATCCTGAGCGCTATGCAGTGGGCGAAACTTTTATGCCAACACCGCAAAGAGTGGCTGCGTACACTGCTCCCGGCCTGATCCATGCGGCTTTTGATTTTGAAATGCTTCATTGCCGGTGGGACCCTGACTGCTTCCAGAAGGCAATACTGGCGACGGAAGAAGCCATGCACCCGGATTCCTGGCCGGTTTATACCCTCAACAACCATGACACCTCTCGCTCTGCATCCCGTTTCCACTGCGGTAACAACGATGAGCGACTAAAGGTCGCGGCGGCTTTGACAATAACCCTGCGCGGTACACCGTTCATCTACTATGGCGAAGAAATAGGCATGCGTAATATTCACGTGCCGCGCCGGTTTATCCAGGATCGAATTGGCGAGAAATACTGGCCGATTTTCGATGGGCGCGATAAGAACCGCTCACCCATGCAGTGGAATGACAGCTCACATGCCGGGTTCACGACTGGTAAACCCTGGCTGCCGGTGCATCCGGACCACAAAACCCGCAATGTGGAAGCTCAACGCAAAGATCCCCGATCGCTATTCCATTTTTACCGGCGCTTGATTCAACTGCGCAAAGAACTATCAGCGCTACGCGGCGGCTTATTCCAACCGGTGACCTATAATCCGCGCAAACTGTTGGCCTACCTGCGCCAGGACAGCTATCAGAGCGTGCTGGTGGTATTGAATTTCAGCCGGCGTCCGGTGCGGCTGGCAATGGGCGGGGAACTGCGGCGGAATGGCTGGGCGTTGGCGCTTTCGAACAAGCGTGACACGCTGCCTGCGATTGAAAAAGGGGGGTACCTTTCCCTGCTGGGCGATGAGGTGATGATCCTGACCGAAAGAAGCTGAGCTACTCTTCTTCGCCGCTGGTTTCTCCAACAGATTCCAGGTCAAACGCTACGCCAACCTGTTCACCGGCCTCACGCAGGCCTTTGACCACTTCGACCAGCAGTGGGACGCCCTCGCGAGTATTGCGCTCATAAAGTTCGAACTCTTTTTCGCCGTGGATATAGATGCGTTCCTGGCCGACGGCCTTGGGCGCTTCTTTGAGGGTGTGGATCAGGCTATCCATATCGGATTTAAACCCCTCCAGGTCGCGGAAAGCGCCGATGTCGACGGCAGCAAAGAAATGACCAACATTGGCGGGAGCATCCCGACCTGGCGCGCCAACCTCTGGGCCAAAGGCAGCGCCCGAGAGCACGCCCGAGAATATATCCACCATTAAGCCAAGGCCGTACCCCTTATATCCGCGCATGATATCCGAGCCCCCCAATGGAAGCAGCGCGCCGCCTTTGAGCACCTCGGAAGGGGTGGTGGTCACGGCGCCGTTTTTGTCCACACCCCAGCCCTCCGGAATAGCCTCGCCGGCCTTGTCGTAAACCGTGATTTTTCCAATAGGAACGATGCTGGTTGCCATATCCAGAACATAGGGCTGTTCGTGCAGCGCAGGGGCCGCCACTGCGATCGGGTTAGTGCCGATGATACGGGTACGGCCGTAGGTTGGCGCGACCAACGGCTGGGCGTTGGTGAAGCTAATGCCGATCATGTCATGCGGGAGCGCCATCATGGCGTAATAGCCGGCGATGCCGTAATGGTTGCTGTTGCGTACGGTCACAAAAGCGACGCCGCTGCGACGCGCCTTCTCGATGGCAGTCGTCATGGCATGGTGACCAACGACCATCCCCAGCCCGTTACCCCCGTCGATGACCAGGGTGGAGGGAGACTCGCGCACCGTGGTGAAGGGCGAGGTTGGATCGATGAGCCCTTTGAGGATACGCGAGCCGTAATAGGAGTGCAGCCGGATAATGCCGTGTGAGCTCACACCGCGCAAATCGGCGGAAATGAGGATTTCAGCAGCCCGCTCGGCATGGGGTTGCGAAACGCCAAGCTTGCGGAAAAAGCGCACCATGTAATCGGTCAGGTCTTGAGCGCGGTAAAGAATGGCTTGCGGCATGATATACCCCTTTATTGATCTAAATTGGATGGTGGAATAAAAATATTATAGCAGGGAACGATAAGGGGAGAATAATTACGAGCATTAAAGAATAAACCGCGAACGCAAACCAGGGTTTACGCGAAACCAAAATTAAACATAGGTGCAACGCACCTCCAAGGTGCGTTGCACCTGTGTTTGCTGGCCAGGATCGCATTTTTTGCATTGACCGGAGAGAGGAGTTAAAAAATACCTCTCCCTGATAGGGAGAGGCAAGGTTAGGGTCTTTTGTTTTTACAGTTGAACTGAAAATTTCTACACATCCAAATTGCGCACGGTGCGAGCGTGGGTGGTAATGAACCGGGTGCGCGGGGGGACTGCCTCGCCCATTAGCATGTCAAAAGTACGGTCTGCCGCAGCGGCGTCATCAATGGACACTGACAGCAAGGTGCGTTTCTCGGGGTTCATCGTAGTTTCCCACAACTGTTCCGGATTCATTTCGCCAAGGCCTTTGTAGCGTTGCAGAGACGCTTTTTCCGCAGTTGGTCCCATCGCCTTCAATGCCTGGTCTTTTTCGGCTTCCGTATAGACATACTGATGGTTGTTTTTATAATTAATGCGATACAACGGCGGTTGGGCAATAAATAAATGCCCAGCGTCGATGAGCGATTGCATATAACGAAAGAAGAAGGTCAGCAGCAGCGTACGAATGTGTGAACCGTCCACATCCGCATCGGTCATGATAATGACGCGGCCGTAACGCAGTCCGGCCAGGTCGAAAGATTCGCCGATGCCGGTACCCAGCGCCGAAATCAACGCCTTGACCTCATTGTTGGACAGAATTTTGTCCAATCGGGCGCGTTCGGTGTTGAGAATCTTCCCGCGCAGGGGCAAAATCGCCTGGAAATGACGGTCACGGCCTTGTTTGGCCGACCCGCCTGCGCTTTCTCCCTCGACGATGTACATTTCTGTTTTACCTGGGTCGCGTTCAGAGCAATCTGCCAGTTTGCCGGGCAGCGTTAAGCTCTCCAATGCGGATTTGCGAATGACAAGGTCGCGGGCTTTACGGGCTGCATCGCGCGCGCGGGCTGACGTCAAACACTTTGACACAATCGCCCTGGCTGCAGACGGATTCTCTTCCAGGAAGGTGGTGAATACCTCGCCAACAACCTGCTGAACATAGGTCTGCACCTCGGGATTCATCAGTTTGACCTTGGTCTGCGACTCAAACTGGGGATCGGGGTGTTTAATCGAAACCAGCGCGGTCATGCCTTCACGGGTGTCGTCCCCGGTGAAGTTGGGGTCGGCATCCTTGAGCAGGTTGGTGCGACGCGCGTAGTCGTTGATCACGCGGGTGATTGCAGCGCGCAGCCCGGTCATGTGGGTGCCGCCGTCGATGGTGTTGATCGTGTTGGCAAAAGAATAAACCGATTCTGAGTACGCGTCGGTGTACTGCACCGCCACTTCGATGCCGATATTATCAATTTCACGCTCGGCAAAGAAAACCGGGTGGAGCACCGTGCGATTGCGGTTCAGGTAACGCACGAAGGATACAATGCCGCCTTCAAAAAAGAAGGTCATCTCTCGTTGAATGCGCTCGTCGATCAACTTGATTTGCACTTTGCGGGTGACGAAGGCCATCTCGCGGAAGCGTTGAATCAAAGTTTCGAACTTGAAGTCGATCTCTTCTTTGAATATCTCGCGGTCAAAACGAAACGAGGTGATGGTGCCGGTTTGATTAGGATCGCATTTTCCGATCTGTTTTACCGCGTCTTGCGGGATGCCCCGCGCGTAGCGCTGCGAATACAGTTTTCCTTCCCGGCACACGCGCACTTCACACCATTCCGACAGCGCATTCACCGCCGAAACACCCACGCCGTGCAACCCGCCGGAGACCTTGTAGCTGGAATGTCCAAATTTGCCACCCGCATGCAGGGTGGTCATAACGACTTCGAGCGCCGATTTTTTCTTCTCCGGGTGAATGTCCACCGGAATGCCGCGGCCGTTATCCTCTACGGTCACTGAACTGTCGGCGTGAATGGTGATGGTGATTTTATCGCAAACGCCTGCCAGAGCCTCATCGATGGAGTTGTCAACGACCTCATAGACCAGGTGGTGCAGCGCTTTGATATCCGTACCGCCAACATACATACCTGGACGGCGTCGGACCGCCTCCAGACCCTCCAATACCTGTATATCTTTAGCGCCGTAAGACGAAATGTTTACCGGTTGTACCACGTATTCCTCCTGGACAATTAAAACGCCAATCTGCCGGTTTCAGCGTGATGGGCTGTCAATGTGTTCGTTAGGTTTTAATTTCTTGCGGGCGAGCTGCGGTTGAATTTTCTACCACCCAGCGAATACCCCCGCGAAAATAGACAAAACTGGCAGCGAAAACCGCCGTGTAAATAAAAGCATGCCCCAAAATACCGACCAGCGTCATCCAGGAACTGGCGGGGGGAACCTGCCACAGAACATCCATCCCCCGGGCAATGATCAATGTGATAATCAGAAACATCCCGGTGCCGGGCAGGAAATGCCGTACCAACCGCACACTGGTCATTGCGGATGCCACCAGGCCGAATTTCAGTGAAAAAATGGCATGCGGTGTGAAAATCAGCGGAAGTAGCATCCAGATCAGCAGGAATCCGGCAAAAAGCAAGGCGAAATCACCCATCCCGGGACTGATCAGTGCGATCACGGATACGAGCATCAATCCGGGAACGAGCAGGATGAGTAGACCTATCAGCAGGCCAAGAGTCAGCGCCAGCGCCATACCGGTTTTGCTGAGGAAGCCCATTAACTCAAATCCGGTTCGAGTTTCCGACGTCGCCCGGGCTAACAGGCTGAAGTAAAGGCAGCCAGCCAGAAAACCAATCGCGATGACCACAAGCCAGATGGCGAACCCCGTCGTCAAATTGGGAACTTGAAACAGGGTTGCCGGGCCAAAGGGAGTGGCTTCAGAGCGGACAGCAGACATCAAGCTCGGAACGCCGATAGGCAGGGTGCGGATGGCACCGATCAGGTTGAAATTTGCGAGTATCTCGTTCCAGATATCGCTGATGACCGACATCTGGCCGGCCAATTCAGGCGAATTAATCTGCTGGAGCAGGCGCACGGTCTCATCGATCATGGGTGTGAGCACTTTTTGGACGCTTACTTGCGGCCCAAGCCAGAGATAAAGGTCGATAACGATCGGCAGAACCAACAAGGCAAGATTGTTGGCAACAATATTAAACCCCGCGATGATCGCATTCATCATGCGCGGGGGAGCGCCTGAACCAATGGTGGGATTTTCCATAGACAGCTTAATTTTACCATATGTAACCCTCGCGCGCTTGAGGAGGTGATCGTCAGGGTAGCGCGAGAGGATTGAAACCAACCGTTTGTCTTCATGCATAAACAAGATGGACGGGGTAAAATTAATGGATGGACGCGCACCAACATCTGCCAGATACTAACCGGCTCTCGGTCATTACGGCTACTATTTTTCTGGCTTATGCCCTTCTGCCATTCGTTGATCTGCCCGGCCAACAGATAAGCGTACAACTGCCCGGTTTCCTTTTTCAGTTGGCGCTCAACTTTAGCACCGTCGTCTCCATCCTGGTGGCGGTTTTAGCAGCAGCGGGCACAGACTGGCTCATCCAGGGTCATCCAACCGCGGCAGGCTCCGTGCGCCTGCCTAACTGGCTGCTGCCCGCGTTGACGGCCTGGGTCATTGGGGTTCCTCTGACGACTCTTGAGGTCAGCACTGAGTGGTGGGCGGTATTCGCCCTGGGCGGGCTGTTGTTCGTTCTGGTACTGGTTGCGGAGTATATTGTGGTCGACCCGGATGATGCCCGGCATGCGCCTGCCAGCGTCGGGCTGATCGCTGTCTCGTTTGCTTTGTACCTGGTATTGACCATCTCCATCCGGGTTGCCAATCTGCGGTTATATGGAGTGCTGTTCGCAGTTGCGCCGACCGTATTTCTTGTGACTTTGCGCACCCTGTACCTGCGCAGCAACGGCCGTTGGTTTTACGGCTGGGCAGCCGGTATCATGGTGGTGGTCGGGCAGGTGGCGGTTGGATTGCATTACCTGCCGCTTACCCCCCTGCGATTTGGGCTGGTGTTGACAGGTTTGACTTATGCACTTGTCAGTCTGGCGAGCGGCATCGAAGACCGGCGTGAGGGGAAAATAATCTGGATCGAGCCGGCAATAATGCTGACGATTTTCTGGGGGCTGGCATTACTGGTACGGTCATGATGGATCACAGACTGGTATTATCCAGCAGACATATCACTCAGATGGAAGCCCACGTGAACCGCTGTTCACCTGAAGAAGGCTGTGGTCTTTTGGCCGGTACCGGGCAGCGCGTCGAGTTAACAATTCCGATAACCAATCAACTTCACAGCCCGGTGCGGTACAATATGGAGCCGAAAGAATTGGTTCGCGCATTTTACGATCTGGAAGCTCGAGGGTTTGAAATGCTCGCCAGCTTCCACTCGCATCCTAATGGCCCTGTGACCCCGTCTGAAACCGATATTCGCGAGTTCGCCTACCCAGGCACCTTTATGCTGATCTGGTCCAGAGCAGGCTCGGGCTGGCAGGTTAAAGGGTTCGAAGTTTTTACAAATACTTATCATGAAATTGAGCTAAGAATTACGGATTGACCGCAACCCGCATGGTAAAAAGGTGTTGCTTAATACGCCTGGAGGAACCTTATGAGTGAGTTCTGGATGATTGGATTGACATTCGTTTTGTCTTACCTGGCTGGCGCCATCCCGTTTGGGCTGCTGGTTGTGTGGGTTTTTAATGGTAAGGACATCCGCGCCGTCGAAAGCGGCCGTACCGGAGGTACCAATGCCATGCGGGCGGCAGGTTTTTTCGCTGGCCTTTTGACCGCAGGCTTTGATGTACTAAAAGGAGTGGCAACCGGGTGGATTGCTGCCTGGCTGGCACCGGGAATCCCCTGGATTCAGGTGGTGGCAGCCCTGCTGGCCATTCTTGGTCACAATTATTCCATCTTCTTAATTGAGGAAAGAATTGGCGGCGGCGTTCGCTTGCGCGGCGGAGCCGGCGGCGCACCTGCACTTGGCGGCGCCATCGCCCTTTGGCCGCCGAGCGCGTTGATCATCTTACCACTGGCAGCCTTGACCTACGTTTTTATCGGCTACGCATCGGTTACCACTATGTCCATTGCTGCCTTTGCTGGAGGATTATTTTTCATCCGTGCTGCACAAGGTTTAGGCCCCTGGGAGTATGTTGGGTACGGCGTGGCTGCATTACTGATTGTCATGTGGGCATTGCGGCCGAACCTGGCACGCCTGGCTGCCGGAACGGAAAGAGTGGTTGGGTTACGCGCCTACTGGAAGAAGCGGAAAGAAAAGCAAGCAGAGCAGCAAAAACAGAATCAGGCCAAAGCCTCTGTTTCGCGGCCTTCGCAGCGCCGACAGGAAACCGGCATATAAAGAATAATGGGCGTCACAAAACGACGCCCATTTTTTTGTCAATTTGATTTAACAATCCTTCAAAGAGAACCGGCTCAGGCTTCGCTTGGTGCCTGTGGGGCTAATGCTTCTTCGGTGGCGAAGTTTTTATAAAGGTACCGCACATTACGCTTATGCAGGTCGTCGGCAATTCCGCCCAGGAATACCCGGCTCTTGCCGCAAGATTCAATGTCGATGGCTGTGAGCGCTTCGATTGGATTTTTTCGGCGTGCTGCGGCGCGAACGGCCTTCCGCACCGCCGCGATATAGGCAAGATTGTCCCGTACGGCATCATCAATTTCACCGCGCAGAATGATATCTCCATGCCCTTGAACGATATTTTCCAGCCCCATCTTGCCAATAGCTTTAATGGTGTTGCTCATAACATCCGGGTCGCCATCCACCATGTAAGGCAGCGGCAGGAAGGCATCTCCAGCGAATAAAACGCGGTCCTCTTCGACCAGAATTGATATTCCATCCGTGCTGTGGCCGGGCGTGTGCATGAACACCAGATTTTTCTTTCCGGTGCGTAATGTCAACATCCCGTCGTCAAAGGTCAGGTGAGGATAAACCAGTTTTACCTGACGGAAAGCGGCGTTTTGCCGCCGGGCAGCATCCAGTGAGGTCGGTCCGCGCAGTTCCATGAGTTCCCTGCATAATGCATGCGAGACGATCGTCGCGCCTGGGAAAAAGCAGTTGCCCCAGGTGTGGTCGGCGTGGTAGTGGGTATTTACTACGTAGCGTACCGGAACGCCAAGCTGCTCCTCGATAAATGCCCGCATGGAAAGGGTCTCCTCGGGGGTTGCAAGCGTATCGATTACCACCGCCCATTGCGGTCCGGTAATCGCGCCGGCAGTCACCTGGGCATAAACCTCACTTTGAAACCAATAGACATTTTCTGATACACGTTCGCGATGCATAGCAATTCCCTGAGAAGATTATTGTTTCCGAGCAGGCATTGTTGGAGGAAAACTATCAAAACCCCGCGCACTATCAAGACCATAGAATAGCATAAATAAAATGAAAAGTCAAAAAATGGGGTGTGGCCGTAAAGGTGTTTTTTGTAACAAATGCAAATAGAGCCAGTGAGATGATTTCCTGCTTTGCGAAAATCCTGCGTCGCTGCGCATGAACCCAGGCGGCAGGTTGATCATATTGGAATTAATCTTCAGTGCCCTTTTTCCGGCGGGTCGGCATGGGGATGGTCAGGAGACCGCGTTTGCTGAGATAAATTGCCACGCCGCCGACGGTAACCAGCTCCAGGCCGAGCAAGCCCAGTATCCAGGGCCAATTGCGCTTGCCGAAGGTCATGATTGCCGGCGCCTGCTCTCCCGGGAGGACGCCAGATGTAACAGTTCCCCCGGTTGACGTTACTGCATGAGTCGCAACTGACAAAGTCTCATCAGCCGGTGTGCCGAGACTGGATATCGCCGTACCCCCAGCCACAGGGTATCCGGTAGACTGGCCAATGCTGGCTGGTGTCAAAGTGACCGTCAATGTAAGCGACGGTTGCGGCAATAAGGTATTCACTGCCTGGGCAGTAGACGTCTTTGCCCCGGGGAACAGGGTTGCGGTGGGTGTAATTGTCCGGGTAGGAAATGCTGTGCGGGTAGGGGCGGGCGTCGGCGAGCGGAAAACGTAGTAGGTTGCGTAGCGAATAGGCGTGCGCGTGCGAGTCGGGAAGCGCGTCAGCGTAATCGTGCGCGTGGGAGTTCGAGTCAGTGAACCGGTGGGTGTGGGGGTGGGTCCGGTGGGCGTAATGGTTCCTGTAAGCGTCAGGGTGTGCGTGGGGGTAAAGGTCAAGGTAGGTGTTGGTGTAGATTGGCCAATGGTGGCGCTGATGACGTTCGAGAAATTGGAACCCAGGCTGTTGTTGACGATTTCCAGGCGGTAATAATAGGTGGTATTGCTGGTCAACCCGGTGTCGATGTATTCGTAATTTGCTCCGCTGGCGCTGGAGCCGGTGTGAACGATCAGTCCGGTAATTCGTTCAAACGGCCCTGCGGCGGCCAGTCCGCGCAAGACATAAAAGCCCGAGAGATTGACCTCACTGGCCGTTGACCACTGGATGGAGGCCTGTCCACTCCCCGGGATGGCCACAAAACGGGTAATCACCACCGATGATGGCTGCGGCGGCAGGCCGACAACGAATGGGGTAAAGTTCAAATCATTCGCAAAATCCGGGCGGTCAGTGGTATCGATAACGACCTGGATTTCCTTAGCCGCAGTGTTGCAGGTGGTAACCTGACCGGTCTCGCCGGTTGTCTGCCAGACGCCGGGAACCGTGCCCGATGGCGAAAACCAATACAGAGGGATTTTGGCGGCGTCTCCTGACGTACAATACTCCGCGGTCTCGATGGTCGATGCGCAGCCTGCCAGAAACTGGTCATAACGCAGAGAGAGGGTTAATTGCGCGGAAGGGATGACGTCCTTTTCCAGAAAAATATCGTAGTAATTCGAGCAAGCCGTCAAACTCCCCAACGCGCCACCCGTAAAAGGCACGTTCTCCGGCGAGCCGGCCCCGTGATTGATCAGATTTAGCTTGTAATCACCGCCGTCCGCGGAACGCTGATAGCTTACCAGCCCATTGAACCTGTTCTGTTTGGCCGTGGTCACGGTAACCACTTCGCCATGGACGCCGGCGTCTCCGCTGCGCGGCTGAGCCGGCGCACCCAGGCGTTTATTATTGCTCACAGTACATTGGCTGGTTGCAGAGGTAGCGGTATCCCCGAAACCCCAGAAGTTGTGATCTACCTGGCCGGCATTTCCGCAATCGACCTGGACGCCGGGACGGTTATTGTACAGGTTATTGCCAACTGCTTGAACTGTACCGCCCGCGGTATACGGTACGCGGAATAAGGCATATTCGGAATTATCCATGACCTGGCTGAAGCGCAAGGTCACGTTACCGGTATTGTCGGATACTTTTAGCCCATTTTGCCCGGAAAGCAGATCTACATATTCGAGCGTCACATCCGCGGGGGAGTCTACTTCGACTAAATCGCGGCTGGGAGCGCTGCAGTTGACGCCGTCGGTAATCGTCAGCGAGCGCAGGGTGACCCCGGCAGTCAAGCGCAGCACGGGTTCGCTGCAACTCGCACCCGCATAGGTAATGCGCGAATCGGCCGATCCCAGAACCGTGACAACCTTGTCCACTATTACGGAGTTGCTTTTAACCGCGTAATCGCCAAGAACGGTCACCGTTGCCGGTTGAGCATCGACGGCGTCTTTCAGCGCGGTGCCCATACCACCGGCCGAATCAGCTCCGGAATTGAGGTAACAGGGGGAAGAGCTGCCGCACGCGGTGGCATCATTGGCCACGTACACGGTTGCGGCAGTGGGCGTCATGCCAATGGCAGCAAAGCTTTCTTCAGGCGACTGCCAGCCTGCCGCGGTCTTCTGGTAAACGCGAACCAGAACTGAACCACTGGCTGTAGCTGTTCGGCCTACTCGGAAGCCCAGGTTGAGCTGGTCGCTTACCGCGCCGGCGGAAATCTGGGCGGAGACTCCGCCTGTCATAGCGTAACCTTCGGGAGCGGAGCCACAGTTGGCAGTGCCGGGTTGGTAAGGTGCGCCAGTACCAGTGCCGGTTGCGTCAATTCTAAACGACTCTGCTGCCCAGTTGGCAGGAGTATACAGGCAAACCTGGACGTTAGGCGCCGGTGCAGGGTCCAGGTTTACCAGATCGAAGGAAGCGCGCAGGTCAAGGGTCTGACCGGCAGCGCAGCCGGCCGGTGGACAAGCAGCAGGGCTGACCAGCATCAACTGGGTAGCCTGGATGGTCTTGGCTTGCGAGGATTGCACGCCAAACCAGGCAGCCAGCAGCAATACCGCGATCGACACCCGCTTGAGCAGATTATTCAAGCTGACCACCCATCGGTAAAAATTAAAGAGACCGCAGATACACGAATCACAATATTCTGACCCGGTCGAAGAATGAAGGGGTCAAATTGCCCCTCTTGGAAAGATTATACAATCAATAAAATATTTTTGTGGCCATCTGAGTGCACCCCACCTCAATTCGCCGGGTGCGTTGCTCCTGGGCTGACAGCTTGGTCAATCATTAATAAATTGGGGAGCGAGACACCTGCCCTGGCATGCTCAATCAACAAAGGGCAGGTGCAAGGCACTGTGAAAGTGCCTCGCACCAAGGTATTTTCGGGTGCGTTGCTCCTGGGCTGACAGTTTGGTTAATCATTAATAAATTGGGGAGCGATGCACTTGCTCTTACATGCTCAATCAACAAAGAGCAGGTGCAAGGCACTGTGAAAGTGCCTCGTACCCAGCTATTAAAGTAATTAATGCAATACTTTGCTCAGGAACGCTTTGGTGCGTTCGTGGGTCGGGTGACTGAATAAAACATCCGGCGAGGCTTCTTCGATGATTTGCCCGGCATCCATCAGGATGGCGCGGTGCGCGCAGGCGCGGGCGAAACCCATCTCATGAGATACTACCACCATCGTCATGCCCTCACGCGCCAGCGTAACCATCACATCCAGCACTTCCTGAATCATTTCCGGATCGAGCGCGCTGGTCGGCTCGTCAAACAGCATAATCTTTGGATTCATGGCCAGCGCCCGGGCGATGGCCACTCGCTGCTGCTGACCGCCGGAAAGTTGCCCTGGAAAATATTTTGCTTTTTCCGGAATGCCAACTTTATTCAGCAGCGCCATGCCGACTTTTTCAGCTTCGGCTCTATCGCGCTTGCGCACAATTTGCTGCGCCAATAAGATATTTTCGAGCACGGAAAGATGCGGGAAAAGGTTGAATTGTTGGAAAACCATGCCGACTTCAGTGCGTACTGCATTGATGTTTTCGGCTGTGTCGAGCGGAATCCCATCGACGATAATGCTGCCTTCATCGAACTCTTCCAGACGGTTGATGCAGCGCAGCATGGTCGATTTTCCCGAGCCGGACGGCCCGATGATGACCACCACCTCGCCCTTTTGCACTTCGAGGTTGACGCCTTTGAGAGCCTCTAATGTACCAAAGTATTTATGCACTCCCTGGATTTTGATAATCGGTTCCATGAGTTACCTCTCGTAACGAGCCATTTTTTCAAGGTATGCGACCAGACGTGTAGCCAGGAGCGTCATGACCAGGTAGAGCAGCGCCACCATTGTCCAGGTTTCGATGGGGTTAAAGTTGGCGGATGAAAACTCTCGCCCGCGGCGTGTCAGTTCCGGGATTGCCACGGCGCTCACCAGGGCAGTATCCTTGAGCAGCGTGATCAATTCATTTCCCATCGGCGGCAGGATGACCCTCACCGCTTGTGGAACGATGATATACCGCATGGCCTGGACATAGGTCATTCCAAGGCTGCGCGCAGCTTCCATCTGGCCTTTGGAAATACTCTGAATGCCTGCGCGGTACACTTCGCTCATGTAGGCCGAATAACCGAAAGTAAGACCAAAAATGGCCATCACGATGCCATCCGGTCGATATTCCATAAAGGATGGAATATTCCAGGCGCTTCCCATTTCCTGGATGATGGCGGGAAGAGCGAAAGCCCAATAGATGATCTGGACCATCATGGGGATGCCGCGGATGATTTCGACATACACGGTTGCGATACCCCTGATTACCTTGTGCTTCGAAAGGCGCGCTAACCCTACAAATAAGCCAAAAACGATAACCAGAACAAAACTAATGATGGTAATGTATGTCGTTCGCCAAACCCCGTCCCGTACAAAGAGAAAGAGGTTTTTATAGGGATCCGGTTTCAGGGTAATCAACAACAGTACCAGTGCGACAACGGCTGCGACCATAATCCACCAACGGTCGAACCGTTCATTTTTAGCGGTACGAGCGGCGCTGGCAACCGATGCAGGTAGAGCGGACAGGGGATTTATGCTCATAGGGCCTCCACCTATAAAAAAAGCCTGCGAGGAATTTTTCTTCCTCGCAGGCTCTGGTTCATTTCGCTATTTTGCGGCTAACCATTTGGCTTCAAGCTCTACGAGTACACCTTCGTCAACGACCTTCTTGAGCCCATCGTTGATCCTGGTTACAAGTTCAGGCTTGTTATTGCAAACTGCTATGCCGTAAGATTCGTCGGTAAATACCTCGCCTACCACTTTGATCTTGTCCGGCGATTTTCCAACGAAACCGAGAGCGGTCGGGTAGTCGGCGATAACCGCGTCAATTTGGCCGTTTTGCAGGTCAAGGAATGCCAGATCGACGGTGTCATAAGGCTTGACAGTTGTATTGGCGATGGCTTTGGCTTCCATCTCACCGGTGGTACCGAGCTGAGCGCCAACTGTCTTGCCAGCCAGGTCATCCTTGCTGTTGATGCCAGCACTCGAAGTCTGGACAACCACGATTTGACCGGCATTAATGTACGGGTCGCTGAACAACATTTGTTTCGCGCGCTCTTCGGTAATGGTGATGGCCGAAATGGCAGCGTCGAACTGGCAGGTGGCCATACCAGAGAGCAGCGAATCAAATGGTGTGTTGATAAACTCGATCTTCAGGCCGGCTTTTTCGCCAATTGCATTGAACAGGTCGATGTCATAGCCGACGATTTCCTTGGTGGTCTCATCGACGATTTCGAACGGCGGCCAGGTGGCGTCGGTTGCAACGCGGATCGTAATTACTTCTTCAACCGGGTAGGCGGTTGGAGCTACGACGGCCGCAGTCGGCTGCTCAGCCGCGGGATACGCGGGGGTTTCGACAGCCTTCGGTGTGCAGGCGCTCAGTACCATGGCGAACACGACCAGGATGCCCAATACACTCAAAATATTCTTCTTCATGTTTACTCCTCCTAGCGAATTAGTGGTTTTGGGGGTTTATTCATCGGGAAACTTCTCCTCTAAGTAGCACCCAGATGAATAGTTTATTATAACCATTTTGCGTTAAAACAATTAAAATAATGCTAAATTCACTAAAATTGATTTTTGTCCAGTGTTTCTTCGATAATATTTTTATTCCAATTGGGAACGCAGCGCCTGCGCCAGATCTTCGGTGATACCTTTGATGCTGGTCAAATCTTCCAGGCTGGCGGAGAGGATGCCTTCGATGCTGCCAAATTTTTGCAGCAGCACTTTACGCCGTGTGGGGCCAATTCCGGGGACGCTGTCCAGACGCGAAGCCAAACCGGCTTTGGAACGCCGGTTGCGGTGGGCCGTGATGGCAAATCGATGCGCCTCGTCGCGGATGCGCTGTACCAGATACAGCCCTTGCGAGTGGCGCGGCAGCAGAATGGAACTGGACTGACCGGGAACGAAAAATTCCTCCTGCTGCTTGGCCAGGCCAGTCACCGGAATTTTATCCAGTAAATTGAAGCGTTCCAGTACGGTCACTGCCCGCCCCAGTTGTCCCTTACCGCCATCCACGATCAACAGGTCGGGCAGGATGGCAAACGAGGGGTCAGGTTTTGCGCCAGGTCCGCGATTTTCCTGGGCGGCTTGCCAGCGACGCAGGCGACGGGTGAGCACTTCTTCCATGCTGGCAAAGTCATCCGGTCCGTTGACGGACTGGATGTTAAAACGCCGGTACAACGATTTCTTGGGTACCCCTTGCTCAAAGACCACCATGCTGCCGACCGCCGCCGTGCCCTGCGTGTTGGAGATGTCGTAACATTCGATGCGGTTAGGCGGTTCCTTCAACTTCAAGGCTTGCTGTAACTCAGCCAGCGCCTCGGTCTGGCGGTTGGTATCCACTTCCCATTGAGCTTTCAAAGAACGCAGCGTCTCGACCGCGTTCTCAGTGGCCATTTGAATCAGTTCCTGCGGGGTGCCTTCGCGCGGTACAGTTAACTCGACCTTCGGTCCGCCGCGTCTCTGGCGCATCCATTGCTGGATGATCTGGGCTTCTTCGACTTCCTGCGGCAGCAGCACCTGACCGGGGATGCTGGCGGCTTCCGAGTAAAACTGCTTAACGAATTCGGCAATTACTTCCGAATCGGGCTCATCCTGCGCGCCTTCCAGGATGAAATATTCGCGTCCGATCATTTTTCCGCCGCGGATAAAAAATACTTGCACGCAGGCCTCGCCGTTATCGCGCGCCATGGCAATCACATCAGAATCCAATTGGTCATTGGAAATCACTTTTTGTTTTTCGACTACTTTTTCAATGGCGTGGATCTGGTCGCGCAGGGCAGCCGCGCGTTCGAAGAGCAAATTTTCTGCTGCCTCCTGCATTTCGATTTGCAATCGGGCAACAATCGGTTCGGTGTGGCCTTCCAAAAACTGGCACAAGTCCTCGATCATCTGGCGGTAAGCTGCCTGCTTGATGGCGCCAATGCACGGCCCGGAGCACAGTTTGATGTCGTAGTACAGGCAGGGGCGCGCGTCCAGCCCGGTGATCTCGCGGTCGCAGGTCAGGTAAGGGAAGATGCGGCGCAGCACATCCAGCGTTTGATGGACTGCCCAGGCGGAAGTGTAGGGGCCAAAATAACGTGAGCCATCTTTGACCATTTGCCGGGTAACTGTGACTTTGGGAAAGGGATCGCCCCAATGAACCTTGATGTACGGATAGCGCTTGTCATCCTTGAGCCGGATGTTGTAACGCGGCCGGTGTTTCTTGATCAGGTTCATTTCCAGGATCAGCGCTTCCAGTTCGGAGCCGACAACGATCCATTCGATATCGGTAATATGGGAGACCAACTGGCGGGTTTTAAAGTCCTGGTCAGGGCTGGAATGGAAATAGGAGCGCACCCGATTGCGTAAGTTGATGGCTTTGCCTACGTAAATGACGACGCCTTCTGCGTTTTTGTAAATATAGCAGCCAGATTTGAGCGGCAGGGTGGCCAGTATGCCCTGAAGATGATCGGAAAGTTCAACCATGAGGGTATTTTATCATGGGGGGGAAATGTGCCATGTGCCAGGTGTCACGTGCCAAGTTAAAAGCTGGTCGGATTGTCCGCAGGAGTGCACTGGCAAGACACGGTTGCTTCGCTATAAAATAATTCGAAAGACAGGTGCAACGCACTTTTTAAGTGCATCGCACCAAAAACGTTGCCGGGTGCGTTGCTCCTGGGTTACACACAATTCGAATTTTTAACGAATTAAGGAGCGATGCACCTGCACTCGAGAAGCTATCAAAAAGAAGGTGCAATGCGCCATGACACGCTACACCTGCGGGATGGCGCAGCCGTCGGCGCGCGGGTCAGACCCGGCGCAAAGCACACCGGTGTGCGGGTTTCGTAGAATGATTTGCCCGCGACCAAACATGGCGCGCGCCATCCCGCTGACTATATCAACTGGATGTCCCATCTCGACCAGCCGCGCAATCGTCTGCGGTGGAATCCCTTCCTCCAACGCAATCTGCGGGTGAGTTCCATTGGGCGTAAGGCAGAAACGCGGCCGGTCCAGTGCAGCCTGCGGGTCAAGCTGATCATTCTGCATACCGATGACCACCTGCAGATGCCCCTGCGGTTGCATAAAACCGCCCATCACCCCGAACGGACCGTGTAATTCCCCGCTGCCCGAGTGAGTGGCCATGGCCGGGATGATGGTATGATACGGTCTTTTTCCCGGCGCCAGGGCGTTGGGAGATGACGGATCCAGACTGAAGTTGTGCCCCCGGTTTTGCAGGGTAAAACCCCAGCCGCGTGGAACAATGCCGGTGCCGAAACCCATATAGTTGCTGGCTATGAATGAACAGGCATTGCCTGTTTCATCCACCGCGCAAAAATAGACGGTGTCGCTGACGGCAGGCGGCGTTCCATGTTCGACTTGCGGTAGTGCCGCCTGCGGGTCGATCCATTTCCGTCTTTCCGCCGCGTATTCATCCGACAAGAGCCCGGCAAGCGGTATCGTACTAAAAGCGGGATCTGCGATAAAGCGGAAGGCATCCGCAAACGCCAGGCGCATGGCTTCGATTTGCAAGTGCATCCGCTGCGTGCCGAGGGGATCCATGCCGGACAGGTCGAATCCTTTGATCAGGTTCAAAGCGATCAGCGCTGCCAACCCCTGACCATTCGGCGGGCACTCCCAGATGCGCAATCCTTGATATTCCACCGAAATCGGTTCGACCCAGGTGCTGGTATGACCTGCCAGGTCGGCTTCGGTCAGGCAGCCGCCGGCTTCGGTCACGATGGCAGCGATGGCCCGGGCGATTTCACCCTCGTAATACGCCGCCTTGCCGCCTTCGGCAATCGCACGCAGCGTGCGCGCCAGGCCGGGATTGCGGAAAATTTCTCCCGGCTGCGGTGCGCGGCCTTCAATGGTCATTTCCCGGCCATTGAGCGCCCGGGCGAGCAGATTAGCGGCTGCTCGTTCCCAAAAATATGCAGTTATGGGGGCTGTCGGGAAGCCGGATTCAGCCAGCTCGATGGCCGGCGCGAGCACTACCGGCAGCGGTAGCCGCCCGAAACGCGCCAGCAGGTCAACCCAGCCGGCGCAGGCGCCTGGAACCGTGATCGTGTAAGGGTGGGCAGGCGGCAAAGTGGCGCCCAATCCTTCAGCCTGCAAACGCGCCAGCGAAAGCGCAGCCGGAGCGCGCCCGGAACCGTTGAGTGCGTACACCCGGCGGTCTGAAACCTGGTAATACAGCGCAAACATGTCGCCGCCCAACCCGGTGGAGGTCGGTTCGGTGACGTTCAAAGCGGCAGCCATAGCCACGCCCGCATCTGCGGCACTGCCGCCAGCGTTGAGGATCGAAACCCCGACTGCGCTGGCCAGCGGCTGGGAAGAGGCGCACATGCCGCGCCGCCCCAGCACTGGTGAACGATGGGAACGGAAAGATTGAAGTTCCAGCTCAGACCACTTCAATGCCGGTTCCCGCGATCACTTCGCCTATTTCCCAGATCGGCTGATTGATTTCCCGAGCGCGCGCTAACAGCGCATGGATGCGGTCGGGTGGGACGGCCAGCAGCAGTCCGCCGGAAGTTTGCGGATCGAACAGCAGCATCTGGTTGGCCTGGTCGATGGCTGCGCCAAAACGCACCTGTGAACCAAAGTAATGAGCGTTGTCGTGCGCGCCGCCGGGGAAGTGCCAGCCTTCGGCGTATTTTCGCGCGCAGGAAACAAAGGGAATCCTGGCGAAGTCAAACCGCAGTGCTGCCTGGCTGGCATTGGCCATCTCCAGACCGTGCCCTAGCAGGGAATAGCCGGTGATATCCGTGCCCCCGCGCAGGGAATATTCACGCGCTAATTGGGCTGCGCCGGCATTCAATTGTTTCATCCAGCCAACCACTTCAGCCACATCCTCGGGCGCGGCGATATCGCGCTTGAGGGCAGTAGTGGTTACGCCAAACCCGAGCGGTTTGGTCAGCACCAGCCGGTCTCCGGGTTTTGCACCCTTTTTCGACATATAACGCGCCGGGTGGACGAATCCAATCACCACCAGCCCGAACTTGGGCTCTTTATCCTGTACGGTATGCCCGCCGGCAATCACCACGCCGGCTTCACGCGCTTTTTCAGCCCCGCCGCGGATAATTTCCGAGGTGTATTCGGAGGGAAGGTCGGGCGGCAGCGCTGCGACGTTGAGCGCCAGAAACGGCTGCCCGCCCATGGCGTAAATATCAGAAATGGAGTTGGCGGCGGCGATCGAACCGTAATCGTACGGGTCGTCCACTACCGGCGTGAAGAAATCGGTAGTGATCACCAGGGCGCGTTCATCATCCAACTTCCAGATAGCCGCGTCGTCGGGGGAATCTAAACCGACCAGCAATTCCGGATAATCTTGCTGTTTAAACATTCCATGAACCGGGCGCAGAACCTGCGCCAGCGCTTCAGCGCTTAGCTTAGACGCTCAACCGGCGCAACTGGAAAGACTGGTCAACCGGATTTTCTTCCCGGACGGGTTTTCCGCAGGTTTGCTCATAATCCTCTGTATGCTTACGGTGTGGTGGTGGGTACGGGTGTAGCAGTCGGTGCAAGTTCAGGGATGGGGAAAAGGAAGGGAGAATTGCTTGGCAACAACAGGGTCTGGATGCTGGGAGACAACTTGGTAATGTACTGATATGTGAGCATATCAGGGTTGTCACGAATGATTGCCGAGATCACAGCCAGGGCTTTGGCTTCAGCTTCAGCCTCGATGATCCGCGCTTCAGCAACACCCTTGGCGTCGATGACTGCGGCATCCGCGCGCCCCTGTGCAACCTGGCGGGCCTGTTCTGCTTCCTGGCGTTTTTGCTCGACCACAAACTTGGCCTGTTGGGCAGTCTGTTCCGCGATTTGCTTCTGTTCAATCGAAGCGGCATATTCCGGCGAGAAAGTGATATTTCGCAGAACGAAATCCACCAACTCCAGGCCGTTTTCGTTCAATTTGGCTTTCAATTGATCGGTGACATTTTTGGTCATGTCCAACCGGCGAGTGCTGTATACTTCTTCGACGCCGTATTGTGAGACTGCGTCGCGAATAATCCCGCGTGCCTGCGCCCGCACCAGCTCGTCCGTGTAGCGATCCTGCCAGCGGATATGGACGTTAACCACCTGGGTGGGGTCGATCTGGAAAATGATCGAAGCGTCGACGTAAATCTCCTGCCCGTCTGCTGTCCGGGCAGTGATCGAATCGTCTCCGCTGATTTGACCTTCCACCGGTGAGATGGACATGGTGTAAGTCTGGCGCGAGATGGGATAGCGCTCAACGCGTTCGGCGAACGGGATGATCCAACGCAGACCGGGTTCGAGCGCTTCCTCGCGGTAGCCTTGCGGCGAAATCGCTGAGATGACTACTCCCCGTTCTTGCGGCTCGATGAAAACCATGCCTGCTGCTACAAAAGTAGATAAAACAGCAACCGCCAGGGTGACAACGATGGTAACGGTTGCATTTTTTATCGGGCGGTTGCGGCCAGCCCGGACGATTGCCAGTGTGAGGACGCCAGCAAATGCCAGCCAGGCAAGCGTGGCAATACCCTGAAATAAGCCCGCGAGGTTCATGATAAGCTCCTTTGAGGTGGAAACGCTGGATGTATTATACTATTTCCAGCACGTATCCCATGGCATATCCATGATGAGTGGGGAAATTACATAAAGGAAAATGTATGGCTGAAGGCGAGTGGGAAATTCTGGAAATTAGCCTGGGGGAGGGAGGCATGCAGTTGACGGTCGCTGCTTCGCCTCATATATCCCTGTTACCCGGCCAATATTTCCTGGCGTTTGCTCCCGGAAAAGATGAGCCTGCTGCCACTGCACTTTTCCTGACTGCCGGCGGAACGATCGAGTGGAAATTGAACAGTATCAACCCGCCTGCCTGGCAGCCCGGTACCCGTCTGCGTTGGCGCGGTCCACTGGGGCGCGGTTTCCGTTTTCCACCTTCCGCCCGGCGGGTTGCGCTGGTCCCGTGGGCAGTGTCAACCGATTGCCTGGTCCCATTACTCAACGAGGCGCTCCATCAAAGCGCGGCCGTTGTCTGGTACAGCGACCGTCTGCCCGGTTACCTGCCTGCTTCGGTGGAAGTGCTGCCGCTGGATATGCTGCCGGAGGTTTGGAATTGGGCGGATTACCTGGCGCTGGAATGTGATTTAAGGAATCTGTCACGGCTGGCTGAAGCATTGGCTTGGGACGGAATCCGCCGCCCGGGCTGCCCGACTGAAATCCTGTTGCACACCCCCTTGACCTGCGGCGGCATGGCGGATTGCGGAGTATGTGCGGTGCGGACGAAACGCGGCTGGAAAATGGCTTGCAAGGACGGACCGGTCTTCGACCTGGCCGAATTGGAATTGACGCAGTGAGCATGCCTGATCGACCGGTGCTGGAAATATCTCCGGGGTGGATGAACGCCGCCGGTTTTCTGGGCTTTGCTCCACCCGCTGAAGCGTCCTGGTTACCTGCTGCGCCGGTTGCCTTTGTCACCAATCCGATCAGTTATTCCCAGCGCGCACCCGCTACGGAGCGCGGCTGCTCTGCTTATCCGGGCGGCTTTATTCTGCATACAGGTTGGCCCAACCCCGGTTTTAGCAAGGTCACCGAGCTTTATGAATCCCGTTGGGCGCATGCTTCTTTGCCAGTCTGGGTGCATTTGTTAGCAGATCGGCTGCATGAAGTTGACCGGATGGTGCGCACGTTGGAAGAGATCGACGGTGTCGCTGCAATCGAAATCAGTTTGCCGCCGGCAGCGGACAGTGATCTCAAATTGCAACTGGTCGAAGCAGCCCTGGGGGAATTACCTCTGGTGCTGTGCGTGCCGTTGGATCAGGTTGCCGCAAGTTGGGTCGGCCAGGCGGTTCAGGCAGGGATCAGCGCCATCTGCCTAAGCGCTCCGCGAGGGGTTATTCCTGATTCGGGTGGAGGATTCATTCGCGGCCGCATGATGGGCCCGGGCATTTTTCCGCTGGCATTACAAACTGTCAGCTGCTTGCGAGGGTATGAAATCCCATTGATTGCCGGTTGTGGCGTTTATGCCCAGAAGGACCTGGAAAGTCTGCTGGCAGCCGGGGCTGCCGCAGTGCAACTGGATGCTGTTCTTTGGCGCGGCTGGGAAAGTCTTTGAACCTGTTGAATGTGGGCGAAGTAGATGGTTATAATGGATCTGGAAGATTGAACTCCCCATGAGCACCATAGCAGATGTTCGCCCGTCACCGATTGCAGGCCGCTGGTATTCCGCCAACCCGGCACAATTAGCGCGCGCGATCGACGCATACCTGGCCGATGTGACACTGCCGCAGATCGAGGGGCAGGTGCTGGCAATTATTACGCCGCACGCGGGTCACCGTTACTCAGGCCGGACGGCCGCTTATGCGTTTAAATCCATTGCAAGGCATGCATACAACCTGGCGGCTGTCATCTCACCACTGCATGGTTTTCATCCAGCCGCGCTTTTGACCAGCGCCCACCGGCGGTACGCCACCCCGCTGGGTGAGCTGCCAATCGACGCCAGAGCAATAAAAAAACTGGGGGATTTCCTGGCAAAAGAGGGCAATATTCGGCTCGAATCTGTGGCTTACGATGAGGAACATTCACTGGAAATCGAGCTGCCTTTTCTGCAGCGGGTGCTTCCCGACGGGTTTAGCCTGCTGCCGGTCATGGCGCGCAGCCATGAATGGCGAATCCTGCAAGTTCTTGGACAAGGACTGGCTAACGTTGCCAATCAGACTGCAACCCTGCTGGTTGCCAGTTCTGATTTATCCCACTTTTATCCGGAACGGACCGCCAACGTGCTGGATCAGGAATTGTTGAAGCGGATCGTCAGTCTGGATCCAAAAGCGGTTCTGGCTGCTGAAGCGGAAGGCGTCGGCTTTGCCTGCGGCGCCGGGGCTATCGCAGCCGTCATGGCAGCCGCAGTCGAAATGGGCGCGAATGCGGCCCAAATTTTACATCACAGCACCTCAGCCGATGAAACCGGTGACCTTACTTCAGTAGTCGGGTACGGGTCGGTTGTCATTCTGAAACGGGATTGAACCTTGCCGCTTTTTGTCGAAGTCGCCGTGCATGTACCGGGCAATACCGGCACCTTTGATTATCACCTGCCGCCTGAATTAGAGGGGCAGGTGCAGCCCGGCTGCCTGGTTGTGGTGCCGTTTGGGGTGCAGCGCGTGCAGGGCGTGGTGCTGCGGTATATCGATACGCCAGCCGTGCCTGAGACTCGCCCGGTCGAGGTTTTGTTAGACTCGCTGCCGGTGGTCACAGGCGCGCAAATGGAACTGGCTCAACAGCTTAGCGATCAGACGCTGACGCCGCTCTCCGCTTGCCTGGACATGATGCTGCCAGCCGGAATCAGCCAGCAGGCTGACCGCGAATATCAGTTGGTCGAACCACTGCGTGTAGCCGATGAGGAGTTGAAACCCACAGCGCGCCGCATCGTTCAGTTGCTTCAGGAACGCGGCGCCCTGCGCGGACGGCAGATCGAGGCAAGTTTGCCGCACAGGCATGCTAAAGAAGCCTTGCAGGGGCTGGTGAAGCAAGGGGCGGTAATCAGCCGCCCGGTGCTCCCCGAACCGGGGGTGCACCCGAAGTTGGTGCGCATGGTCGGGTTGGCATGCCCGCCGGAAGAAATCGAGCCAAAGTTGAGCCAGATCGGGCGAACTGGAACACCAGCCTACCAGCGCCGTAAAGCCATGCTCGATTTTCTGGTGCGCGAGCCGTGGCTGGTCGAAGCCGCCTGGGTATACGCTGCTTCGGGTGGTAATCTGGCTGATCTGCGCCGCCTGGAAGAACCTGGTCTGGTAGTTTTGAGTGAATCGGAAGTCTGGCGCGACCCATTAGCCCAGGTTGAAGCGCCGCTGCAAGCCCCGCCGAAATTGACCAACGGCCAGGCACAGGTATGGAGTACATTACAGGCTGCGCTCCGCGGCCAAACAAACGAAATCTGGAAACCGTATATGCTGCATGGGGTCACCGGTTCCGGAAAAACCGAGATTTACCTGCGTGCCGTTCAGGAAGCGTTGTTGCAGGGAAAACAGGCGCTGGTGCTGGTGCCTGAAATTGCGCTGACCCCGCAGACCGTGCGTCGTTTCTTAGGACGCTTTCCAGGAGTAGTCGGGCTGGTTCATTCGCAGCTTTCAGTAGGGGAGCGGTACGACACCTGGCGCCGCGCCCGTGCCGGTAAACTACAGGTAGTAGTTGGCCCGCGCTCGGCATTGTTCACCCCATTTCCCAACCTGGGACTAATCGTCCTGGACGAGTTTCATGACTCTTCCTACTACCAGTCTGAACCGGCGCCGGCCTATTCAGCCGCGCAGGCAGCCCTCACCTACGGGCGACTGACGCACAGCGTGGTGCTGCTTGGCTCGGCGACGCCGTCAGTGGAATGGATGTACACGGCGCAGGAAAAGAATTGGCCGGTGCTGGCGCTGCCGGAACGAATCATGGCGCATCGTCAGACGGTGGAAGCGCAACTTTCTCGCCTGGGGCAAAAATCAGATCCGGTGGAAGTTGGCAGCGAGGGATCGTTTCTGCCGCTGCCGCCGGTAAAAATCGTGGATATGCGCCAGGAATTGAAAGCCGGTAACCGCTCGATGTTCAGCCGCGCTCTGCAGGACGCCCTGACGAAAATCCTCGCTGCTGGACAGCAGGCGATCCTGTTTTTAAACCGGCTGGGCAGCGCAACCTATGTTTTCTGCCGTGACTGCGGCCATACGCTGCGCTGTCCGCGCTGCGACCGAGCGCTAACGCTGCATAGCGATGCGGTTATGCTGGTGTGCCATACCTGCGGTTACCGCCGTAAAAAACCGGAACGCTGTCCGAATTGCGGCAGCGCTCAAATCCGGGATTACGGTACCGGCACTGAACGGGTGGAGCAGGAGGTCGTGAAGGCTTTTCCGCAGGCCCGCACACTACGCTGGGATTCGGAAACGACCCGCCAGAAAGGATCTCATGACCTGGTGCTGTCGCATTTCGTCTCACACCGCGCCGATATCCTGATTGGCACACAAATGCTGGCCAAGGGGCTTGATTTGCCGCTGGTTACGCTGGTTGGTGTTATTTTGGCAGAGGTAGGCCTGCACCTGGATGATTTTCGGGCGCCGGAACGCACTTTTCAACTGTTGACCCAGGTTGCCGGGCGAGCCGGCCGCAGCCCTCTGGGCGGTCAGGTAGTGCTGCAGACCTACCAGCCGGAGCAGTATGCCATTCAAATGGCTGCCGGGCATGATTACGCCGGGTTTTATCGACGTGAGCTGGATGCCCGCCGAAAAATCGGCTATCCACCGTTCTCGCGGCTGGTGCGGCTGGAATATCGCCATGCGGAAGCGCAAAAAGCCCAAACCGCGGCTCAGCGAATGGCGGTTCAAGTGGAAGACTGGCTCAGGGAGGGTGGGTATGACAATACTGAACTAATTGGCCCGGCGCCCAGCTTTTTTGCCAAACAAAATGGGTTATACCGCTGGCAGATCGTGTTGCGCGGGCCTGACCCGGCCGCGGCGCTGCGCGGGCGAAACCTGGGCGATTGGCGGGTGGAGGTCGATCCACAAAGCCTACTGTAACCCATTGTAGGGCTACCTTCAGGCTGCGTGGGGGCTGTCCCAAAAGCGGGCGGGCGTGGAAACCCGCCCCTACCTGTAGATACCGTCTTGAAAGTCAAGCGGTAGACAGGTAATTGGGATCAAATGGTTGGTTACGTTTAAGGACTCCATAAACAATATGGAGCAATTTCCGCATTGCCGCACTGATGACAGCCTTT